>Ga0209023_10004091_pt1 | contig 16870 bp, 12 predicted proteins | sample LakOneMetagenome_FD_187468 | JGI IMG/M metagenome (GOLD analysis project Ga0209023, IMG submission 187468) | Freshwater and sediment microbial communities from Lake Erie, Canada (SPAdes) (version 2) | ecosystem: Environmental > Aquatic > Freshwater > Lentic | place: Lake Erie, Canada... | reverse complement strand
CTTGAGCGCAGCGCAGGACGACGCGGTCACCGCGATCGACGCGAGCAGCGGACGCTTCGGCGCTTTCCTGCTGCAGGGCGCGACGGGCAGCGGCAAGACCGAGGTGTACCTGCGCCTCGTGCTGCGCGCGCTCGAGCGCGGTGAGGGCGCGCTGGTGCTCGTGCCCGAGATCGGCTTGACGCCGCAGCTGCTCGAGCGCTTTCGCTCACGGCTGCAGGTGCCGATCGCGGTGTTGCATTCCGCGTTGGGCGACGGCGAGCGCCTGCAGGCTTGGCGCGCCGCCCGCGCCGGCCGCGCGCGCGTCGTCATCGGCACGCGCTCGGCGATCTTCGCGCCGGTGCAGCGCCTCGGCCTCATCGTCGTCGACGAGGAGCACGACAGCTCCTACAAGCAGCAGGAAGGCGGCTGCCGATATTCCGCGCGCGACGTCGCGGTGCGGCGCGCGCAGCAAACCGGCGTGCCGGTCGTGCTCGGCTCGGCGACGCCGGCGCTCGAGACACTGCACAACGCGCAGCGCGGCCGCTATCGCCTGCTGCTGCTGCCGCGCCGCGCCGACCAGGCCGCTGCGCCGCGCATCTCTCTCATCGACCTGCGCGCGCACGCGGTGCATGCGGGACTCGCCGGCCCGGTGACGCAGGCCATCGCGCGCCACCTGGGCGAAGACGGCCAGGTGCTCGTGTACCTGAACCGGCGCGGCTATGCGCCGACGCTGCTGTGCACGAGTTGCGGATGGATCGCGCCCTGCACCGAATGCGACGCGCGCCTCACCGTGCATCGCGGCGCGGCGCAGCTGCGTTGCCACTATTGCGGCGCCTCGCAGCCGTTGCCGACGCGCTGCGGGCGCTGCGGTTTCGCGGTGCGGCCCGTGGGCCAGGGCACCGAGCGCATCGCCGAGACGCTCGCGGAAATGTTTCCCGACGCGCCGCTCGCGCGGCTCGATCGCGATACCGTGCACAGCGCGGCCGACATCGAAGCCGTGATGCGGTCGCTGCTCGACGGCTCCGCGCGCATCCTGGTCGGCACGCAGATGGTCACGAAGGGACACCACTTCCCCGGCGTATCGCTGGTGGCCGTCATCAATGCCGACCAGGGATTGTTCAGCGCCGACTTCCGCGCGGCCGAACGCCTGGCGCAGACGATCGTGCAGGTCGCGGGCCGCGCCGGCCGCGGCGCGCGCGCCGGCGAGGTGCTGATCCAGACGGAATACCCGGAACATCCGCTGCTGCAGGACCTGATCAACCGCGGCTACGAGGGATTCGCGGCCGGCGCGCTGGCCGAACGCGAGGAAGCGCACTGGCCGCCATTCGGACGGCTCGCGCTACTGCGCGCCTCGGGCTTGAGCGCCGCGGCGGCGCTCGAATTCCTGCAGCAAGCACGCGAGTGCGCCGAGGCCGCGGCAGCGCCGGTCCGCCTGCTCGGGCCGGTGCCGGCCAGCATGGCGCGCCGCGCAGGCCGGCACTATGCGCAGCTGCTCGTCGAAACCGCGGCGCGTGGCGAACTGCATCGCTTCCTCGAGCAGTGGCTCCCGCTCGTCGAGCGCCTGCCGGGCGCGCGGCGCGTGCGCTGGGCGATCGATGTCGATCCGCTAGATATACAGTGATGGCAACCCTTAAACTGCGCGCCCTATGAAAACCGAGCTCGAAGAACTGCTGGCGCAGGCGCTGGAGCGATTGCAGGGATCCGTGCTGCACGCGCCGGTCGAGCGCTCGCAGATTGCCGTCGAACGCGCGCGCGACGCCCAGCACGGCGATTACGCCAGCAACATCGCGATGCGCCTGGGCAAGTCAGCCGGGCTGAAGCCGCGCGACCTGGCCACGGCTATCGTCGGGGCGCTGCCGCGCAGCGCACTGGTGGCCCGCGCCGAAGTGGCCGGCGCCGGCTTCATCAATTTCCATCTCGCGAGCGATGCGCAGCATGACACGCTGCGACGCGTGCTCGCGGAAGGCGAACGCTACGGCACGAGCAACGCCGGCGCTGGCAAGCGCGTCATCGTCGAATTCGTTTCGGCCAATCCGACCGGCCCGCTGCACGTCGGCCACGGCCGGCAGGCCGCCTACGGCGCCACGCTGTCGAACCTGCTGCGCGCGGCCGGCCATGACGTGCATCGCGAGTACTACATCAACGACGCGGGCCGCCAGGTCGACATCCTGACGGCGAGCGTGTGGGTGCGTTACCTGCAGGCGCTCGGCGAAGCGGTGCCGTTCCCGGAGAACGGCTATCGCGCCGACTACGTCAACGCGATCGCCGTCACATTGCGCGCCGCGCGCGGCGAGGCCTTGCGTCATCCCGCGGCGACCGTGCTCGCGGGGCTCCCGCCCGATGCGCCCGCCGGCGACAAGGAACTGTACGTCGACGCGCTGATCGCGCGCATGCGCGCGCTCATCGGCCACGACGCCTACGAATCGGTGCTCGAACTCGGGCTCAAGGAGATGCTGGCCGACATCCGCGCAGACCTCGCCGCGTTCGGCGTCGAGTTCGAACAATGGAGTTCGGAGCGCGCGCTGGCCAAGTCGGGGGCGGTCGAGCGCACGCTGGCGCGGCTCGCGAGCCTCGGGCAGACCTACGAGAAGGATGGCGCATTGTGGCTGCGCACCAGCGCGCACGGCGACAACGAAGACCGCGTGCTGGTGCGCGCCAACGGCTCGCAGACGTATTTTGCCCCCGACCTGGCGTATCACATTGACAAGCGCGCACGCGGCTTCGAGCTGATGATCGACGTGTGGGGCGCCGACCACCACGGCTACGTCGACCGCATGCGCGCCGGCCTGGTCGCGCTGGGCGAGCCCGGCGACAGCTTCGAAGTCTGCCTGATGCAGTTCGTCAGCCTCTATCGCGGCGAAGAGAAGATCCCGATGGGCAAGCGCGACGGCCAGTTCGTCACGCTGCGGCAGCTGCGCGAGGAAGTCGGGAACGACGTGTGCCGGTTGTTCTATTTGATGCGCAGCCACGACCAGCATCTCGACTTCGACCTCGAGCTGGCCAAGTCGCGCAGCAATGACAACCCGGTGTACTACCTGCAGTATGCGCACGCGCGCGTCGCGAGCGTCATGAAGCAGCTCGCGGCGCGCAACATGACCTACGATGCGACCGAGGCCTTCGCCAGCCTCGACCGTCTCGACGGGCCGCACGAAGCCGCGGTGCTGGCGGCGCTGCGGAGCTACCCCGACATCATCAACATGGCGGCCGCGAACCGCACGCCGCACGCACTGGTGCACCATCTGCGCGAGCTCGCGCAGGCTTTCCACACCTGGTACAACGCCGCGCCGTTCATCGTCGACGACAGCGCGACGCGCAACGCGCGCCTCGCTCTCGCGCAGGGCGTGCAGCAGGTGATGCGCAACGGCCTGGGGCTCCTCGGCGCCAGCGCGCCGGAGTCGATGTGAGCAATCGCCGGCTGACCGGGCGCGACTACAAGGGCGTGCGGCGCGGCGGCTTCGACTTCGCCCGCTGGCGTGACCTGGCGATAGGATTCGGCGCGGGCCTGCTCGTCGCGCTGGTGATCTACGTCAGCGACCATCGCGAGGCGCAAAATGCGGGCGACGGCGCCACGACCGCCGCGCCGACCGCGCATCGCGCCGCCGGGCACGCGCCGAACGGACGCCCCGAGGCTTCGGGCGAAGGCGCCGATGCCGCGGCCGACCGCTACGATTTCTACGACGGCCTGCCGAAATTCGAGATGGTCGTGCCGGAGAAAGAGCACGGCACGCGCGTCGATGCCGCCGCGCGCATCGAGCGCCCGGGCACCTATTTCCTGCAGGCGGGTTCGTATCGCAATGCCGAGGATGCGAACCGCATCCAGGCGCAGCTCGCGCGCCAGAGCATCAGCGCGAACGTGCAGCGCGTCGCGCTCGATGCCGACGTGTGGTATCGGATCCGCATCGGTCCGATCAAGGACCTCGACCAGCTCAATCGCCTGCGCCAGCAGTTGCAGGCCGCCGAGATCGTCACGCTGGTGATCCGCGTCGAGGAGTAAGCCGCGCCGCACCGAACGCGCGGCGCCGGCTGCTGCTGTCAGTCTTCGCCGTTGTGGCTGATCTCGATGCCGAGCGAACGGAGCTTGCGGTACAGGTGAGTGCGCTCCATGCCGACGCGCTTGGCCAGCTGGCCAACCTTGCCGCCGCATAATTGCAGCTGCTGCTGCAGATAGGCGCGCTCGAAATGCTCGCGCGCCTCGCGCATCGGCAATGACAACAGGTCCTGCTTGACCAGCGGCGCGTCGATCGGCGCCTGTGCAGCCAGCTCGCGCTCCACTTCCTCGAGCGTGATCTCCTCGGGACCGCCGCGCAGCAGCAAGCGGCGCAGCAGGTTGCGCATCTCGCGCAGGTTGTCGGGCCAAGGGTAATTGCGCAGCCGGTTCTGCGCCGCGACGCTGCAGCGCCGGAATTGCAGCTGCTCGCCCTCGGTGAGCTGGTCGACGCACTGGCGCAGCAGGTCGGGCACGTCTTCGGCGTATTCACGCAGCGGCGGCACGCGCAGCGGCAGCACCGCAAGCTGCGCGTACAGGTCGCGGCTCAGGCCCGACCCGCCGGCGCGCGTCTCGATGCCGGGAAGCGCGGTGCCGATGACGCGCGCGTCGAACCTGGCGCTCACGCCCTGGTCGCCGCGCGCGTAGTTGCCGCCCTCGAGCACGCCGGCCAGCAATCGCCGCGCGCTGTCGGGCAACTCCTCGATGTCGCCGAGAAACAGGGTTCCGCCGGTGGCCTGCTCGAGCAGGCCGGCCTGCCCGTTCGAGCCGAGCAGCGCGGCCGCGGCCTGGTCATCCTGCAGCGCGCGCGGATTGCAGCTGACGAACGGTCCATTGCCGCGCGGGCCGGAAGCGTGGACGAAGCGCGCCAGCGACTCGGTTTCGCTGCCCGGCTCCGCGATCAGCAGCAGCGGCGCCGGATACGCCGCGAGCCGCAGCAATTCGCTGCGCAGCTGCAGCGCGACGCGCGAGCGTCCGTGCAGCGGCGCCTGCGCGCGCGCGGCGATGTGGCCGCCGGCCTGGCGCGTGCGGCGCGCGTCGAGCGCGCGCTTGACGGTCGGCAACAGCTTCGCGAGCGAGAGCGGCTTCTCGATGAAGTCGAAGGCGCCGAGGCGTGTCGCCTCGACCGCGGTCTCGACGGTGCCGTGGCCCGACATCATGACGACCGGGCAATCGTGGCGCGCATCGCCGGACCATTCGCGCAGCAGCGTGATGCCGTCGGTGTCGGGCATCCAGATATCGAGCAGCACGAGGTCGGGCGCGGAGCGTGCACGCGCGGCGCGCGCCTGCGCGGCGTCGGCGGCGACATCGACGTCGTGGCCTTCCTCGCTGAGGATCTCCTGCAGCAGGCGGCGGATATCCGCCTCGTCGTCGACCACGAGAATCCGGCTCGCATTCATGCCCGTTCCCTCCGCAACTCCGCGCGTCTGTCCGCCGTCGCCGGCAGCAGCACGCGTATCCTCGCCCCGCCGGCGGCCGGGTTTTCAGCGCTGATCCGCCCGCCGTGTTCTTCTACGATACGCTGGACGATCGCCAGTCCCAAGCCCGTGCCGCGCGCCTTGCTTGTTACATAAGGATCGAAGGCGCGCCGGAGGATATCCTCGCGGAACCCGGGCCCGTTGTCACTGACGGTGATTTCGGCCTGCGCCGGCTCGATCGTGCGCAGCCACCGGGTGCGCACCGTGATCGCCGCACCGGTGACCCCCGCCAGGGCCTCGATGCCGTTGCTCAACAGGTTGGCGAGCACCTGCCGCACCCGCCCGCGGTCGGCCTCGATCTCGGGCAGCTGCGGGTCGAGTTCCATGGCGATGGCCACGCCCGGATCCTGCAATCGATACAACTCGACCACTTCGGCCGTCAGCTGGTTCAGGCTGAAATGCGCCAGCTGCACCTCGGGACTGCGGGCGTAGTCGGTGAAGGCATTGACCATCTGCTTCATCGCATCGACCTGCTGCACGATCGTATGCGTCGCGCGCTCGAGCAGCCGCGCATGCTCGGAGTCCAGGCCGGGCAGGAGCTTGCGCTTGAGCTGTTCGGCCGAAAGCTGGATCGGCGTCAGCGGATTCTTGATCTCGTGCGCGAGGCGCCGCGCCACTTCGCCCCAGGCCGCGTTGCGCTGCGCGGTCAGCAGCGCGGTGACATCCTCGAACACGATGACGAGTCCGGGATCTTCGCTCGTGTGCGGCAGCGCCGTGCAGGCCCACAGGAGCTTGCGCGTGCCGGCCTCGTCGTTGAGCTCCAGCTGCTCGCGCCACTCCAGGTCGCCTTCCGCGAGGCGATCGCGCAATGCCGCCGCGAATTCCGCCAGCAACGGCGCGCCGGCCGACGCGGACGCCGCCAGGTTCTGGCCCACCATGGCGGCCAGGTCACTGCAAAGGATCATGCCCGCCGACTGGTTCGCGCTGCGCAGCGTCAGCTGCGCATCGATGACCAGCACGCCGCTCGACAGGCGCGAGAGGATCACCGCCAGCCGCTCGCGCTCGCGTTCGACGGCCTCGCGGCTGAGCGCCGCTTCCTCGCTGGTGCGCCGCAGCCGCTTGGTCATGTCATTGAAGGAGTGGACGAGGAATCCCATCTCGTCGCGCGAAGGCAGCGGCAGGCGCATCGCAAAATCGCCCTTGCCGACCGCGCGCGTGCCGGCGATCAGGTCCTTGACCGGGCGCGTCAGCCGTTGCGCCGACCAGATCGCGCCATACACGGCGGCCAGCATCGTGATCAGCAGCACCAGCGTCAACGTCAGGATGAAATTGATCTTCAGCGGCTCGCGCGTCGCCGACATGTCGCCGTAGTTCGAATACGCGGCCTGCACCGCATCGGCGAGGCCCGACAGCTCGGCCGGCACTTCGTAGTTGATGATGACGAAGCGTCCGGGCGTGACTTTCGCGGCGCGCGGGAGCGGTGCGGCCGTGACGATCGTCGCGCGCCCGCCGGCGCTCGGCGGCTGCAGCACGAAATAGCTGTGCCCGGCGGCGATCTGCAGGCGCGCCTCCATCGGCGCCGGCGGCGGCAGCGCGGCCCCGGCGATCGCGCTGCTGAAGTTCAGCACGCGCCCGGTGGCATCGTAGACCGTGATGTCGGCGGCCTGCGTCGCGCGCCGTTCGGCGTCGAGGCGCACCGCGAGATCCGGTCCGCTGAACGGCGCGATCGCCTCGGCGAAGTTGCCGGTGCGCCGCGACTGCTCGCGCACGCGCAGCTCGAGCGCGGAACGCGACAGCACCAGCGCGTCGTTCAGGCCCTGCTTGATCTCGACGCGAAACCAGCTGTCGATGCCGTAGTTCAGGAACTCGAGCGCGAACAGGTACACGATCAGCAGCGGCACGACCACCAGCGTGCCGAACATGCCCACCGTGCGCGCCGTGAGGCGCGAACCCGGCACGTGGTCGCGGAAATCCTCGTACAGCTGCCACAGCTTGCGCGCCAGCAGCACGCCGAGCGCCAGCACCGCGCAGATGTTCAGCAGGATGATCCAGGGCTGGCGCCGGTTGAAGTCGGCGGAGTTCTCGGCGCTGTGCCCCAGCAGCAGCAGCGCCCACACGGCCGCGCCGCTTCCGAGCAGCGTCAGCGCGCGCGGCGCCCAGCGTTTCAGCGCACGAGAGTCCATGTGTACCACTCGCTGGTGCGATGCCAGGCATCCGACCAGAACATCAGCGCGCGCAGCGCATCGGGCATGTGGCCGCGGCGCACGCCGGCGCGCAGCGCGATCTGCCACGGGCCGTCGCCGTGCAGCTGCGAATCAACGGCGATCGGCCATTCCTCGACGGCGCCGAGGCTCGCGAGCGCCGCGTCGAGCGTCGGAAAAGAATCTTGCGCGCCCGTGTCGACATCTCGCAGCAGGTAGCGGTCGGTCACGACGTGATAGCTCAACTCGCGATGGCGCACGAGGTCGACCGTCTGCGCGTCGAACCACAGGCGCCGGTGCCGCGTGATGATGCACTCGAGGTCGAAGCTCAGCGTGACGCCGTCCTTCAACGATTCCGTCAGCAGTTCGCTGCTCGGATACACGACGCTGGCGCTGAGCATGATCACGCCGTGGCTGGGCACGGCGTAGGCGGAGCGGATTTCGAGTTCGCCATCGAGCGGATCGTCGCCGCGCACGGTACCCGCTCCGGCAAACGCCAGGATCGCGGCCAGCAGCGGCAATGCCTTGGCTCTCAAGCACCCTCCCCCTCTTTGTGCAGGCAAGCATAATAGAAGCCGTCGCCGGCCGCTCCGGGCAGCCATTGCCAGCCGGGGCTGCATTGATGGAGCGCTAAAACCGCAAAGGGTTCCGGCCGGGGCGCAATGCGGGCGTCCGGGGCGTCCACCTGGAAGGCGCGCATGACGGCGGCGTTTTCGGCCGGCAGCACCGAGCAGGTTGCATAAAGCAGTCGTCCGCCCGGCTTGAGCAGCGGCCAGCAGCCGCGCAGCAGGGCGAGCTGGCGCGATGCAAATCCGTCGATGTCGCTCGCGCGGCGCAGCAACTTGATGTCCGGATGCCGTCGGATCACGCCCGTCCCCGAGCAGGGCGCGTCGAGCAGGATCGCATCGAAGGCCAGGCCATCCCACCACGTCGGCGGCGCGGCCAGGTCAGCCGTCACCAGCGTGGCCTCGCGCTTCAGGCGCCGCAGGTTTTCGCCGACGCGCGCGAGGCGCGCCGCGTCGGAATCGACCGCAGTCAACGCGATCGGGCCGGATGCCATCTCGAGCAGCGCGCCGGTCTTGCCGCCCGGCGCCGCGCAGGCATCGAGCACGCGTTCACCCGCGCGGGGCGCGAGCCAGTGCGCGGCCAGCTGCGCGCTCGGGTCCTGCACCGAGACACAACCTTCGGCAAAACCCGGCAAGTCGGTGACCGCCACCGCCTGCGAGAGCGTCACGGCCGTCGGCACGCCCTCGACAGGCGCGCCCTCGAGGCCGCGCGCGCTCAAGTCCGCGAGATAGTCATCGATGCGCGTGCGCGCCAGGTCGATGCGCAGCGCCATCGGGGGATGCGCATTGTTGGCCGCCAGCACGCGCTCGACTTCCGCGGGCCAGGCCGCGCGCAACGCGTCGACGAACCAGGCCGGATGCGCATGCCGCGCGGCCGGATCGCGATCGACCGTCGCGAGCAAGGCCTCGCGCTCGCGCAGGTAGCGGCGCAGCACGGCGTTCACGAGGCCGGCCGCGTGGGCGAGTTCGAGCGAGCGCGCCGCGTCGACGGCGGCCGCCACCGTCGTCGCGGGCGGATGCGTCGAATACTCGATCTGATGCGCCGCGCAGGCCAACAGCGCGCGCAGGCGTACGTCGATTTGTGCCACCGGCCGGGCGAGCAACGGCAACACCGCGGGCGCAAGGCGCAGGTACCAGCGCAGTGTGCCGAGCGTCACGGCCTGGATGGCGCCGCGTTGCGCTTCCTGCGGCAACGCTGCCAGCACGACGTCGGCATTCTGTCCCTCGCCGAGCACCGAGGCGACCGCACGCGCGGCGCATTCGAGCACGTGTGCGGCCGTTCCCGGCGGCCGTATGGCCCGCGCCGGTCGGCTGCCCTGCGGCGGCCGGCGCGCGCTGCGTTTGCGCATGGCGCTCAACCGAATTTCAGGCCGTCGATCGCCTGGCCCTGCGCCGAAGAATGGCCGTGCGCAAATTCCGCGGCCATTACGGTGCGCTTTCCGGCAACCTGCAATTTTTCTATGGCAAGCACCCCTGTACCGCAGGCGACGAGCAGCCGGCCGTCGCGCAACCCGAGCACGGAACCGGGCGATGGCGACGCATCGACCGGCTTCGCCGCCGCATCGCTTGATGCCGCCAACGCTTCAGCCTGCCAGATCTTGACGAGCTGCCCGGCGAGCGTGGTCTGCGCCGTTGGCCACGGGTTGCAGCCCCGGACCTGGCGCGCGATGCGCACGGCATCGGCCGACCAGTCGATCATCGCTTCTTGCTTCGCAAGCTTGTGCGCGTAGCGCACGCCTTCCGTCGACTGCGCGCGTGGCGTCGCGCTGCCCTGTTCGAGCGCAGCGATCACGTCGAGCAGCAAGCCTGCACCCAGCCGCGCCAGCTCCTCGTGCAGCGAGGCGCTGGTCGCGGAAGGCCCGATGCGCATCGCGCGTTGCGCGAGCATCGGACCGGTGTCGAGGCCGGCATCCATCTGCATGATCGTGACGCCGGTTTCGGCATCGCCCTCGAGGATCGCGCGCTGGATCGGCGCGGCGCCGCGCCAGCGCGGCAGCAGCGATGCGTGGATGTTCAGGCACCCGAGCCGCGGAATGCCGAGCACGGCCTTCGGCAGGATCAAGCCGTAGGCGACGACCACCAGCAGCTCGGGCTTCCACGACACGAGCGCCGCGCGCTCCGCATCGCTGGCGAGCCGCTCGGGCTGCGCGACCGGCAAGCCCAGCGCCAGCGCGCGTTGCTTGACCGCGCTCGCGCGCAGCGCGCGTCCGCGGCCCGCGGGCCGATCGGGCTGCGTCAGTACGCCGACGAGCGTGTGCGGCGAAGAAGCCAGCGCGTCGAGCGCGGGCACTGCGAATTCCGGCGTGCCGGCGAATGCGATGCGCAGCATGCCGGAATCGAAGACTTCAGATGACCTTGGCGCCCGATGCCACGGGCACCGGCCGCCGCGCACGGCCCGGCGGCAGGCTGGCGCGCTCGCGACGCTCCTTCTCGAGCCGGCGGCGGATGCTGTCGCGCTTCAGGCTGGAGAGGCGATCGACGAACAGTTTTCCCTCGAGGTGGTCCATTTCGTGCTGCAGGCAAACGGCCAGCAAGCCGGTCAGTTCCCGCTCGAAAGACGCGCCGCGCGCATCCTGCGCCCGCACCGTCACGCGCTCGGCGCGCTCGATCGGCTCGAATACCTGCGGCACCGAGAGACACCCTTCCTCGCTCACCATCGCGCCGTCGCGCGAGAGGATCACCGGATTGATGTACACCTGGGGCTCATCGTGCGCCTCGCTGACATCGATGACGATCAGTCGCTGGTGCACATTGACCTGCGTCGCGGCGAGCCCGATGCCCGGCGCGGCATACATCGTCTCGAACATATCCGCGACCAGGCGCCCGAGCGCGGCATCAAAAACTCGCACCGGCTCGGCACGGGTACGCAAGCGGGGGTCGGGAAACTCCAGGATGGTCAATTGCGCCATGTTGGCTTTTTGAAACCTCGGCTTGCGCCTATGTGATCCAGCGCACAAACTCCGCACCGGACAATGTGCGTTTGGCGGCCATTGAGTTTATAACAGCTGAGGGTGGGCGAGCCCACCCGCTAATTCCGCGCCCGTATCGTAGGAGTGAGGGATGTTCCCCTATAAGACAATGAGCCGGCTGACCCCGGTATTGGCCCTGGGCCTGGCGCTCGGCGGCTGCTCGCTGATGCACCGGTGGACGGGGCACGGCGACAATGCCGTCCCGGCGGCGCCGATGGCCGCGCCGGTCGAACGCCCGGCGCAAGTGGCCGATTCGGACGAGCCGCAGACTGTCACCTCGAACCTGCCCGACGCCGAACCCGATTCGGCCGATCAGAACGCGGCCGGCGCAACCACCACCGTGATGACCGATGCATCGAGCGCGCTGAATCCATCCGCGCCGAAGAGCTATGTCGTCCAGAAGGGCGACACGTTGTGGGGCCTCGCGAACATGTTCCTGAAGGATCCCTGGCTGTGGCCGGAGATCTGGTATGTGAATCCGGAAGTCAGCAATCCGCATCGCATCTATCCGGGCGACACGCTGCGCCTGGCGAACGGCGGCGCGGGTTCGGGCGGCGCGCCGGGCGTCGTGCTGCAGCTGCAGCACACCGGCAACGGCACGCGCCTCGAACCGCTGCTGCGCAGCACGCAGCTCGAAGCCCCGATCGCGAACATTCCGTACTCGACGATTGCCGCCTTCCTCTCGCGCCCGGGCGTGCTGACGAAATCGCAGGCCGAAGCGTCGCCGTACGTACTCGCGCTGCGCGACCGGCACCTCATCGCCGGCACCGGCAATGAAATCTACGTGAAGCGGCTGACTGCCGCCGCGGGCGAGCGTTTCACGGTGCTGCACGTCGGCGACAAGCTCAAGGACATGGATGGCCACGGTTCGCTCGGTTACCTCGCTGACTTCGTCGGCGTGGCGCAGGTCTCGCGCGCCGGCGATCCGGCGAAGGCGCAGATCATCGAATCCGCGCGCGAGATCATCGCCGGCGACGTGCTGCTGCCCGAGACCAGCGGCACCGTCGGCGACTTCACGCCGCATTCGCCGTCCACGGACATCCACGGCCACATCATCGCGATCGTCAATGGCGTGCTGCTCGCCGGCCAGTTCCAGACCGTGGCGCTCGATCGCGGCAGCCAGGACGGGCTCGAGCCCGGCCACGTGCTGCGCGTGAATGAAAGGACGCAGACGGTGAAAGACCACTGCGCGCGCATCACCGGCGACCCCACCTGCACGCATTTCCGCGACACGAAGCTGCCGGTGGAACAGGTCGGCACGCTGCTGGTGTATCGCGTGTACGAGCACGTCAGCTATGCGCTGATCGCGAACAATTCGATTCCGCTCAGCGTCGGCGATCGCGTCGCAACGCCCTGACGCCGAATCTGTACTGACTGGACACAAAGGGCCCGCTGCAATGCGGGCCCTTTGCTTTATGCTCCACGCCAATGAGCGTGCGAACGATCGATGAGCAATCCCGTGCACTGGCGCTGGCGCGTGCGCCGGGCCTGCACGCCGATCACCTGCGCAGCGCGAATGTCGAGGAACCGATCGCGCTGGTCGGCGCGAGCATCACGAAGCTCACCGAGCGCGGCATTCCCGCGGCCGCCGCGGCGTGGCTCGCGCATCCCGACACGCTGCTGCTCGATGGCGATCGACGCTGGATGGCGAGCGCCGGCGTGCAGCTCATCGGCTGCGAGAGCGAACGTTACCCGCCGCTGCTCAAGCGCATCGCCGCGGCGCCCGTCGCGCTGTACCTGCAGGGCGACGCCGATGCGCTGATGTGCGCGCAGCTCGCCATCGTCGGCAGCCGCAACCCGACCGCCAGCGGCGCGCGCACCGCCTTTGATTTCGCCCGCTACCTCGCGCGCGAGCGCCTGGCCATCACGAGCGGGCTGGCCGTTGGCATCGACGCGCAGGCGCACGAGGGTGCGCTCGCCGGCGGCGGCCGCACGATCGCGGTGCTCGGCTGCGGCCTCGACCAGGTCTATCCGCCGGAACACGTGGCGCTGGCCTCGCGCATCGTGCGCTCCGGCGGCGCCGTGGTCGGCGAATTCCCGCCCGGTACCGCGCCGCAGCGCTGGAATTTCCCGCGCCGCAACCGGCTGATCAGCGGGTTGTCGCTCGGCACACTGGTGGTCGAGGCGGCCCGCCAGAGCGGCTCGCTGATCACCGCCCGCTGCGCGCTCGACCAGGGGCGCGAGGTCTTTGCGATCCCCGGCAGCATCCACAATCCGCTGGCCCGCGGCTGCCACCAGCTGCTGCGCGAGGGCGCCAAGCTCGTCGAGACCGCCGACGACGTGCTCTCCGAGCTCAAGATTCCTTTTACAAAACAAGATATTACAGATTCACCCGACAAGGCCGAAAAGAGCCCGCCCGAATTGCGCGTGTTGGACAAGGACTATGAAATCCTGTTAGATGCGCTCGGATTCGACCCCCAGGGCATCGACGCGCTGGTCGAGCGGACCGGTCTAGCGAGCCCTCACCTGGCGTCCATGCTGCTGATCCTCGAGCTCGAGGGAAGGGTGGCATTGCACCCGGGCGGGCGTTACGCGCGGGTCAGTTGAGCAGGGCAAGATGGAAAACACGGTATTCGACATCCTGGTCTACGTCTTCGACCACTACCTGTTCGAAGACATGCCGGCCATTGCCGAGCGGGCCGATATTGCGCGCGACCTGGAGAGCGCCGGTTTCCGGGGCGCCAACGTCGAGCGCGCGCTCGACTGGCTGGCCGAGCTCGCCGATGAGCGCTCGCGCCCCAGCATGGGGGACGACAACCGCGCCTTCCGGCTGTACACACCGGAGGAATGCGCGCGGCTCGACGCCGATGCGCGCGGCCTGTTGCTGGCGCTCGAACGCGGCGGCATCCTGTCGGCGAACCAACGCGAAATCGTCATCGACCGCCTGTTGGCGCTCGGCAACGAAGAGCTCAGCCTCGAGCAGGTGAAGTGGGTCGTGTTGATGGTGCTGTCCTGCCAGCCGGGTGAAGAAGCGGCTTGCGAACGCATGGAAGACATGGTGTTCGAATTGCCCGCCCAGGTGCCTCATTGAGCGCCCTGCAAAGCCAGCGGATACACCACCCGCGGCACGTCCGCGGTTTTTCGTTTTTAGGAAGCCTGTAGTTGGCCGAACATCTCGTCATCGTTGAGTCGCCCGCGAAAGCGCGCACGATCAAGAAATACCTGGGCAAGGACTACGAAGTCCTGGCCTCCTACGGCCACGTGCGCGACCTGGTGCCGAAGGAAGGCGCCGTCGATCCCGACCACAATTTCGCGATGCAGTATCGCCAGATCGAGCGCAACGAAAAGCACGTCACGGCGATCTCGAAGGCGCTGAAGAAGGCCTCGTCGCTGCTGCTCGCGACCGACCCCGACCGCGAGGGCGAGGCGATCGCCTGGCACCTGCACGAGATCCTCAAGGAGCGCGGCGAACTCAAGGGCAAGAGCTCGCAGCGCGTCGTGTTCCACGAAATCACGAAGAACGCGATCCGCGAAGCGGTCACGCATCCGCGCGGCCTGTCGCTCGACCTCGTCAACGCGCAGCAGGCGCGGCGCGCGCTCGACTACCTCGTCGGCTTCAATCTCTCGCCGCTGCTGTGGAAGAAGGTGCGGCGCGGACTCTCCGCCGGGCGCGTGCAGAGCCCCGCGCTGCGCATGATCTGCGAGCGCGAAGACGAGATCGCCGCGTTCGTGCCGCAGGAATACTGGACGATCGACGCCGAGGGCGAACACAGCGAGCAGGTTTTCCCGCTCAAGCTGGTGGAATACGCCGGCCGCAAGGTCGAGCAGTTCAGCTTTGTCGACGAGGGCGGCGCGCGCGCCGCGGAAACGGCGCTGCGCGGATCCGGCGGCACGCTGAAGGTGCTCTCGATCGACAAGAAGCAGCGGCGCCGCAATCCGTCGCCGCCGTTCACGACCTCGACGCTGCAGCAGGAAGCCTCGCGCAAGCTCGGTTTTTCGGCGCAGCGCACGATGCGCATCGCGCAGCAGCTCTACGAAGGCGTCGACATCGGCGAAGGCAGCGTGGGTCTCATCACCTACATGCGCACCGACTCGGTCACGCTGGCCGCCGAGGCCGTCACTGAAATCCGCGCGACGATCGAGAAGCTTTACGGCAAGGAATCGCTGGCCGAAGAGATCCGCGTCTACAAGACGAAATCGAAGAATGCGCAGGAAGCGCACGAAGCGGTGCGGCCGACTTCGGCGGCGATCGTTCCGGCCGATATCGAGCGCTACCTCGACGCCGACCAGTTCAAGCTGTACGCGCTGATCTGGAAGCGCGCGGTCGCCTGCCAGATGGCGCACGCGGTGTTCGACACCGTTGCGGTCGACATGCTCGCCGGTCCCGACGGCCCGGCCCGCCACCTGATGCGCGCGAACGGCTCGACGCTGGTGAAGCCGGGCTACATCGCGGTCTACCAGGAAGGGCGCGACGACACGGCCGAAGACGACGGCGACCACATGCTGCCGGCGATGCAGGTCGGCGACCCGGTGCGGCTCGTCGCGTTGCACCCGGAACAGCATTTCACCGAGCCGCCGCCGCGCTATACCGAGGCTTCGCTCGTCAAGGCGCTCGAGGAACACGGCATCGGCCGTCCTTCGACCTATGCCTCGATCATCTCCACGCTGCGCGACCGCGAGTACGTCGAGATCGAGAACCGGCGCTTCACGGCGACCGACATCGGCCGCATCGTCGGCAAGTTCCTGACGCAGCATTTCCACACCTACGTGGAATACGGCTTCACCGCGGCGATGGAAGACGAACTCGACGCGGTCGCCCGCGGCGAGGAACCCTGGACGGTGCCGCTGGAAAAATTCTGGAAGCCGTTCATCCGCCAGGTCGAGCTGATCGAAAAGAACGTGTCGCGCGAGCAGGTCGCGCAGGCGCGCGAACTGGGCCGCGACCCGGCCACCGGCAAGCCGGTCACGGTGCGCATGGGCCGCTTCGGTCCGTTCGTGCAGATCGGCACGAAGGACGACGTCGAGAAGCCGCGCTTCGCGGGGCTGCGGCCCGGCCAGAAGATGGACACGATCACGCTCGCCGATGCCTTCGAGCTCTTCAAGCTGCCGCGCACGCTCGGCACGACCGCCACGGGCGAGACGGTGCTGACCGCAATCGGCCGCTTCGGCCCATACATCAAGTACGGTGCCAAGTATGTTTCGCTGAAGGAAGACGATCCGTACACGGTCACGCTCGAGCGCGCGCTCGAAGTGATCGCCGCGAAGGTGCTGGCCGACGCCAATCGCATCATCCAGGATTTTCCGGAAGAGAAGATCCAGGTGCTGAACGGTCGCTACGGCCCGTACATCACCGACACCGCGAAAAACGCGCGCGTGCCGAAGGATCGCGACCCGAAGACGCTCACGCTGGCGGAATGCCAGGCGCTGCTCGCCGTCGCACCGGCAAAAGGCACGCGCGGCCGCTTCGGCCGCAAGCTCCCGGCGAAGGCCGCGCGCACCGATGCCGTCGAGGCCGCGGCAACCGCCGCCGCAGCGGCAGCGGAGGCCAAGGCGGCCAAGGCCGAGGCCAGGGCCCAGGCCAAAGCCAAGGCGAAAGCCGCGGGCAAGGCCAAGGCGCCGTCGAAAGCGAAGGCCAAGTCCAAGTCCAAGGCCCAACCGAAGACCCAGTCCAAGGCGAAGGCGGCCTCGAAGGGCAAGGCAGGCGCCGCCGCGCGCAAGGGCGAGGCTGCGGCTGACGACACCGGCGCCGACGAGGCACCGCCCAAGATGGTCGCCGCGGGCCCAGGCTCCACCAAGCGCTAGCGCCGCTCCC
>Ga0209023_10004090_pt1 | contig 16872 bp, 13 predicted proteins | sample LakOneMetagenome_FD_187468 | JGI IMG/M metagenome (GOLD analysis project Ga0209023, IMG submission 187468) | Freshwater and sediment microbial communities from Lake Erie, Canada (SPAdes) (version 2) | ecosystem: Environmental > Aquatic > Freshwater > Lentic | place: Lake Erie, Canada... | reverse complement strand
AAAACTGAGATTATTAAATTCTGCATTATTATGTTGTTTGATCCTCAATAGTTTTACGCCCAGATAAGGCAATTTGTTGCGCCCATCAAGGAACTATGACGTTAATTCTATCAGTAAGGTTCGGCGTATTTTGTAAAGAAGTGTAAAAAACTGCAAGCAATTGACTTACGCGATTTGGCGAAGTCCCGATGAGCGGGCCGTAAGGATCAGCCCGATGCCAAATGCAAAAACTGAAAACAGGGCAATTATCCAGATGTACGGCAGCGACAAAAGCAGTGTCCAGACCAGCACGCCGGCGAGTGTCGCAAGAGTTTCGGAGCGGTTATTTTCGGGGAAAAGGTATTTTTGCAGCATCTTTCCGACGCTGACCTGCAACGCGACGCGGCCAAAAACGTAACCCAAAAGCAGCAACAGCAACCCCATCGCCCCGACTGTCGCACTCAAAAACGTCGGCAGCGTGACCGCACCTGCAACGATCAAGACTGACGCCAGTAAAAACGCCCCGGCGCCGAGACCGCAGACCTTGAGCGACGAAAGCTGTATGCGGGCAACCGACCGGCTGATTGCGCCGGGAGCGATGGTCGTAAATACGAGTGAAATAACGAACCAAAGCAGAGCAACCACGATCCGCTGAGCTACAAAGCTCCACGACATGCTCGGCGAAAAGATCTGCGATGGATTTTGCGCGAGGTTCTTGATCTCGTCTTCGAGTACGCCGAACATTACGGTTTCCTTGCCCGGCTCGCGCAGCGGCGTAGCACTCTTTGGCTTGTAACTGCCGCCGAAAACGATCACATCGCCGCCGATGTAACCGCCTTCTTCCTGAATGACATTGCCGCCGATCGTCGCCACGTCACCCTCGACACGGCCTTCGACCGTCACATCCCCGCCGATCGCGAGTACGCCTTTCGCCTGTTTTTTGACAATCACGGCCTTGCCGAAAACATAAACTTCCTGCTCGGGGGCGTTTTGAACGATGACCGTCGTATTATCTTCGGAGGTTGAGATCTCGGGATGGGCAAAAGCGATCAGCGAAAAGGCCAGCGTAAAGATCGCGGCATATAATATTCGGATTAGCGTTGGAGCGAGGGACGTCGTCGAAGTTGTAAAAGGTAATGAGTATCGCACGATGGCAGGAAATACAATTTTATATTCTACGAAGTCTAACGACCATTTTTGAGAGAACGATCCCGACAGCCGCAAACACGCTGAGACCAAAAATGACACCGGGCAACCCCGATTGCAGCGGTGCAGCGAGCGTTCTCAAAACGACAATGACGCCGACAAAGAACGAGAAAACCATCCGCCCGAAAAATCCGCCGATCACCGCGACTTTTTCAAAAATATCGGCAAAACCGTTGAAAAAACCTTCGGCCTCTGCACCCATTGCGAAAACCACAAAGACGAGCAGCGTGGCGATAATAAATACCGCGTTAAACTGCTCTCGCGGGCGGCGAAGCCCGGTGACACTGCTTTCGGCATTTACGACGATCTGACGGGTGAAATCTTTCGGGAGTTCGATCTCGTCTTCACTGCTCAGACGACTGTTTAACTGATTCAGAAAATGCTTTTGATGATTGAGTTCGGTCGAGCAGACATTGCACGAAGAGAAATGCGAATCGAGTTCGAATTCACGCGCACCATCGAGTTCGCCGTCCAAAAAGGCGGCGATCTCAAATGACGGACAGGCGTCCATTGCGATGTCGAATTCGTGTTCCATTTCTAAATTCCGGTGAATCCCCGATCGATAAAGATCGTCCGCATCATCTCGCGGGCACGGAAAAGGCGATTTTTCACCGTCCCGAGCGGCAGATTTGTCACCTCGGCGATCTCGTCGTAACTAAGATCACGCGAATGCCGTAAAATTATCAGGTCTCGATAGGTTGACGGCAAACAACGCACGACCGCGTCGATCTCGTTTCGCCATTCGCTGCGTTCGTGATCCTGTTCGGGCGACGGATTGCGGCTTTCGATCTGGAGTTGGTACGTGCCGTCCGGATTTTCGACCTCAATGCTCTGCGTCGCCATCGAATTTCGGCGCATATGATCGATCGCCGCATTGTGCGCGATACGATAGAGCCACGTCGAAAATTTGTATTCGTCGCTGTATTTTGAGAGCGAATTGTAAACTTTTATGAAAACTTCCTGCGTGACATCGAGCGAGGCTTCGTAATCGCCGAGCATACGAAAAACATAGCCCGTGATCGGCCGCTGATACCGGTGGACAAGTTCCTCAAAGCTCTCCGAACGCCCGGTCATCGCACTCACGATGAGTTCGCCGTCGGTCAGCGTTTTAAAGCTATTTAGTGCTATCGATTGCGCCAGCATAGTTTCGAGAATACTACGGTATTCTCCGAAATAATGTTTCAAACTGCAAGTAACGAATTTTTAACCCATCGCCGCGAGTGCCGCGGGAGCCGCGATCTCGTCGAAACTAAAGCTGCTATCGGGCAAATACAGGCCGACGTCATCGGCACGAAGGATCTGTGTAGCCTGACCGAGAGCTTCTGCAGCGATCTGGGTGATCTTTGCCGGGACGAGGTTGCGGCCGATGACGAGCAGACGTTCGAGCGTGCCACCGCCGGTTTCGCCGCCAAAACGGTCATTGTAGAACATCAACAACCGATAGATCTCGTCGTCGATCTCGTTCTGCTCGCAGGTCACACTGCGCACGACCGATGGTTCCGTCCCGCGAAGCAATAAGGCCGTAAATCCGTCATTCTGCCCGCTGATGAGCATCGAATCGCCCGGCGTTTTACTGCCCAGCAGCCAATTTGCCTCGCTCACAGCACGCGGCAAGATCAGGCCCGCTTTCCAGCCGAACGCTTCAAAAACGCTCTCGTATTCGTCGATCACGGAAAGTTTGATCGCGGTCGCGAAATATCTTGCCTTGCCGTCACGATCGGGCGAGATCGGCTGTTTCGACATCCGAAGCTCCGCCGCCGGTGCACCAAAGCTCTGTTCCGCCTTCCAATCGAGGATCTCCTCGGCCTCAGACTTTGCCGCCGGCTGGGCCTCGAGCGTCAGGATAGCAGTGCGAGCAGTGGTACTCGGCAACGCGACCGACCAGCGTTTTTGACTAAGCAGGCCGGCACTGGTCACAACCTCTTCGAGACAAGCGGCAAATTCCGGACGGCTGGCAATATTCTGATCCAAAAAGCTGGGCGTGATAAGTCCGGCGGGCAGATTGACTGTCGCCGCCTGTTTGATGCCGAATGTGCCGCGGCCCTGTTTTTGCAGCGAGATCGCCGTCACGCCATCGCTTTCGATGCCAAGTGCGGCATTTGGATAATTTGGTTCGAACATTTAATTCTTAGTATTTGCTGTATTCGATCTCGTCGCTGCCCGCTCCGTCAGCGAGGCTTTTTACGTCTTTCAGGCCGGATGCGGCGTCTGGGGAATTTGTGTCCTCGCCCTGAACCTCATTCCATTCGGCCTTTTCGAGGATCGGGTCCATCGGAACTTCTCGCAGGTATTTTTCCTTGACGAGATCGTCGATAGATTTTGGCAATTTTCCTTTGTCGCCCGAATATTGATCGATCGCACGCCGCATCTGCCAGAGGTTTTCTTTCAAAACGACCTCGCGGGCATGGACCACGCTCCGCTGATACGTCGGCACAGCGACCGAGATCAGAATGACCATAATGAGCATCGCGATCATCAGTTCGAGGAGCGAAAAACCGCTCTGAGAATTCGATTTACCAGGTACTGTACTTCTCACCATTCAATCCTTCTTCGTCCGAGCTCGAACGGATATCAAACACATTTATCTCATCCCAATTGTCCGAATCCTTGTCCTGATAAGACGAGCGGATCTTCCAATCCGATTCGCCGGTCATCGGGTCGACCGGCAATTCACGCAAATAGATCTTTTTAAGATCTTTTGTCTCGTTGATCTCGGTCGCCTGTTTCGATCCGTCCGTGAGGCCGCTGCCGCCTCGCAGGTTAGGGCTTCGGGCCTTGACCTTTACACCGTCGACCAGATTTTCAAGCTTTGGCGGATAACGGTCGAGATTATCGGTCTCAAATATCTTGCAATCATCGATAATGACACGCGATCGCGGATCGGTCGGACTATTCTGCCCTTGCTGCTGGGTTGGATTCCCGGACGTCACCGCTCCCTGCGGACAGGCGCCGAGCGTGTCGCGTTTGAATTCGTCGATCGCATTTCGCACGTCACGGAGCGTCTCCCTGAGCCGCATTTCCTTTTGCCGTTTAACGACATTTTGGGCGACCGGGATCGAACCCATGACGAGGATCGAAAGCACCGTCAGCGTAGCGACGAGTTCGAGCAGGCTGTAGCCCGCCTGATGATTCGATCTATTTGCTGTTGGAACTTTCACGATATCCTTATAAACCAAATTTGACCGCGAAATTCTTGCCGTCCGCGGTCAGGAAATTTAGAATGTCCGGATCGAATGCGATCACGGGCACACCATCGACCAACGCCTCGACCTCGACGTACGCCAGCACACCGCTCGATGCTCCGGCACCGTCGCCCCCGACCAGCGAGACAAAGGTCTTGCCGTTTTGATTGAGAAACGGTGTGACAGCCATATTTGCTGATCTTGCACCGTACACATCGCCGACCGTGACGGAGCGGACGGCAAGTTTCTTGGCATCGTACTTGAGCCCCAAAACAGCCGAGCTAAAGGCCGCATTACCGTTTACCATTACCGCGATCTTGGTGCGTTCGCCTGCCTTTAGTTCCGCTCCCGTAGTACCGAGTTTGAGTTCGGCGGACGGCCCGGACGGCGTCGATTCGATCGCCGGGGTTTCGCTTCCGCCGAGGACATCGGCCGTTTCCTTGAGTTGGAGCGTTTTGACGTTTGAATCTATGGGCTTCAATTTCTGTTCGCCGGTCGCGGCGGTCTGCGTCAGAACGGCATCGTTATTCACCGTCGGGCCCGCCGTATCGTCGCGCACGTATGCCGGAGCCTCGGCCGTGCGATCCGGAAGCTGCACTTCGGCCGCGTTCGGCATTCTGCGTGCGGCAGCGAGACGATCTTGCTCTTCGTCCTCGATGACCATTGCCTCAAGCGAATTCTGCGTCGGGACCGCGAGGCTGCCGGTCGGGCGTTCGATCTCGTCTTCCGGCAAAATGGCCGGAGCACGGATCACACGCGGCGTGACCGCAATAACGATATCGATCTGCCGGTTATCCTTGGTCGGTGCTGTAAAAAGCCTTCCGAGGATAGGGATCAGACCGAGAATCGGCAGGCCGGAACGGCCATTCGTCTCGACACCCTGAGCGACGCTGGCAAGCAGCAGAGTTTTATTGTTCTGTACGCGTGCCGTGCCTTTGATGGTGCGTTCCGTAAATGTCGGCGTCAGAGTTTGTGCTCCGGCAACATCTTTCGATTCGATCTCCATCGCCACCTGAACATCCTGATTAGGAAAAACAAGCGGTTTGAATTTCAGCGTCAGGCCGACCTGTTCGTAATTGATAACATCCGAAACAAATCCGCTGCCGGTACGAGTGTCGCCGACGTTTCCATTTCCGGTAGCGATCTGAGCACTACGAACCGGGACACGCTGTCCGATACGAGCCGACGAATCTTCGTTATTAAACGCGTGGATCTGTGTCGAAGCGATAAGTTTTGTATTCGATTTTGCCTGAAATGCCTGAAAATTGCTGATCGGCAAGGCAAACGCACCACTAGCTAGATCCAAAAGTTTGAACGGCAAGCCGGACGTGATGTTTTGTGAAGATCCGACCGCCTGGCTGCCAAGGCCAACGCCGCCGATATTCAGCAGCGAGGTCGCCGAACCGATCTGATTGCCGAATTGCAGCAGATCGCTTTTGTTAACTTCATAGATAGCCACGTCCATCACGACCTCAGCACGGTCTTTATCCAGCGATTTGATCAACTGGCCGATCAGACGGATATTCTCCTCGGTATCGCGGATGGTGACGCTATTGGTGGCGTCGTCCGTCAAAACGATCGTCTGGCTGCGGCCCGGCTGTGCCGGAATGGCGGTCTGCACGACCTTTGCGATGTCTTTTGGCGAAGCGTTCGCGAGATAATATGTACGCAAAACGAGCTGTTGAAATTTCGTCCGCTGTGCCTGTGCCGCGATCATGACCGTGTGCGGTCCGACGCGTTGAAAGAAAAGGCCTTCCTGCAAAAAGATATAATCGAGAGCCCGTGCGGCCGTCACACCTTTTAGTTCGATCACGGTCTTGCGGCCCGGTGTACGAAAAGATTCACTGTCAAACAAAACGTTCAGATCCAGATCGCGGGCGAGTTCCTTGATAATGAACTGCAGATCGACGCCGGGATTGGGATAGACGATGTCGCGCAAAACCTCGAGCCGCTGCGGCATCTGTGCTGCCGGCGTCTGTTGAGGCCCGTACGAGGTCGGGACGAGCTTCAGTTTATCGTCCTTTTTCGCACCCGGAAGATTGCTATTCACTTCCTCCTGCAGCCGCACCATGCGCGCCATTTCGGATTTCGCAAAATCGTTGGTCGGGTCGTAGGCATACGCCTTGCGAAAAGCGACATATCCGCCCTGATAATCTTTTTCACCCGCCGCTACAGTGCCTTTTTTGATATACATCTGCGACGCCATGAAAAGCGCACGGGTCAAATGCAGCCTGTATTCAGGATTTTTTCCGTTCTCCGCCAGCGACAATGCATATTCCTCCGCCGCCTTGTCCCATTCTTCCGAGGCCTCGTACTTCATTCCCAGTTTGAAGTGTTTTTTGCCATCGCCCATCGCCAGGATCGCCGTCGGCGAAAACATCGACGCCAAGAGCAACACGCTTAAGAGAACACGAAAATTGATCGATCTTTTCATAACATTTATTGGGTGAATTGTCGTTTTTGTCCGCAAAACCAAATCCCTGAATCAACCATTCACACGAACGCAAACAGCATTTGTTGCAAAAGTTCGCCGGTATTAACGCCAAAAACTATCCTCCGTCAATTTTCGGCTGAAAGGCCGAAAAAAGCAATCGGAAATTAACATACTTGATTGTTACTTCTTTATTATCCTTAGTTTGAGTCCCAGGAGCCACAACGCTTATTCTCCGAACTCGGCGTCACCTGTGTGACCTCTGCGTGGAAAAAACCTGGAAATTCAGTCCACGCAGAGAACGCAGAAATGTTCGCTGAGGCCGGAGAGTTGAAACTTAAGCCTAAGCTCATTCACTACCGAATCAACCTATTTCTCCAACCTCTCTTTCGCGCGGTCGATGAAGACCTTTATCATCTCGGTGATCCTTTTGGTCATTTCGTTGCTGATCAGGCTCTCGCCCGCGAGCCCAGCGAGGTAGTGCAGGTCGCGTGCCGATTTTCGCCGCAGTTCGACCATTTGCGAAAAATGAACCACAGTCAGATCTTTCGCCTTTTCGAGAAAATCGGCCGAATACCGCAGAAAATTCCCAGTCTCGGCCTTGACCGGCGACCATTCGATGCGGTCCTCGCTGTCCTCGGCGAGTTCGACGTCGAATTTCTGTAGCATCTTGCCAACAAACGGTATCTCCGCCTGGATCTTCCAATGTGCCACGCCGCTCGCGTCCATGTGGATCTGCGAAATCCCGGGCATCAGATCCGCAAAATTCTTCACGTCCGCAAAAAATTCCCGCACCTGATCGATCCCCGACCTCAATTCGATCTGATTTGTATATCCCGCTTTAACAGTAAACATAATGATTAGTCTTGAAAGTCTGGTTGGTCTCGGAAGTCTTCCCCGACTTCCTAAAATACACCATTGAATACGATTGCATTAAAAAACGGCCGGGTATTCGAACGCGTCATTCCACGGAAAAAGGGATCTTCGGCGAATAATACGACGTGACCGCTGCCCAAAGATTCGTCGATAACGTACGCCGTGCCTTTTAGCAAACGCTCGGTGTTGCCTTCCCATACAAATCCTGAGATGGTCAGCGGGCGTTTTGAGTTGGCGTCGAAAATCAGAGCGTTAGTGCCCTCTTTTGAATATCTAAAGAAATAACCGCTCGCCATAAGCACCGGCATTTCGTCGCGGTTGACGCCGTAATTCAAGTACGTCGTACGGTCAACCGTCGCCCGCATTATCGATCCCGGCAGAGCCTCGGGCACCTTATTTGCGTTTGCAGAAGGCGAGGCGATAGGCGGCAACGCCGGTGCTACGCCGTCTTCCTTGTCGGATTTCATTTCGGCAGAAGGCGTAGGTTCGGTTGTTGGAGACGGTTTGGTTGCGGGTTTGTCGTCCTCGACCTTCCCTTTTTGGTCGTCGTCGTCACTGCCGACCATTTTCGACGACGAAAGCCCGACATCCTTGAGCGTTGCAAAAACCGACGCACCGCTGATCGTTACGATTGTTCCGCCGCCGGAAGCAAAATCCTTTAGCGCCGACACGCCGCCGCCGCCAAACGAACTCATATACCGCCCAGCCGAGCCCTCTGGGATGATCAGCACGTTGTAATCTTTCAACCCGCCGTTTTTGATCGACGAGATGGTCATCGGCGTGAATTTAACGCCGTATTTATCAAATGTCCACCAGATCGAACCATACGATTCCTGCGTCACGCCTTCGTCCGCCGCGATCGCAATTTTTGGTGCATGCAGCGACAGCACCGCCTCGCCGCCGACGCTCGTGTCGCCTTCGTCAGAGAATCCGGAGTTGACGGTAGTCACGTTGACGCCCATTTCACGCGACAGCTTTGCGATCGCATCATGAATAGATTCAGGATTGCGGGAAACGCGAACGACGAAGGTGCCTTGCGGCCAGTTTCGCCCGCCGGCATTAAGCTGACGCGTTGCGACCGCGACCTTGAACCCGCTTTGCAGCAGACGCATCACCATCGCACTCGTCGAATCTGTCTCATACGGGATGATGTACGAGATCGAAGCCCGCCCCGACACCCCGCCGCGTTTTGCGGTCTCAAGCGTGTCGGCATCGACCATCGTTCCTGCGACATTCGCCGCGTCTTCAGTCCAATACGCATCAACCCCAAACGCCAGGGGCAACGACCACGCCGTGATGTCGTAAAATCCGTAATCTTCTTTCGGCTGCCCTTTTCCGCGCATTTGGTTGCGGCGGAACCGGGCCATGTTGTCGTCAACGAAAGCCTTGTCCTGAGGCGTGTCCTGCTCGAGGATCGATTTGATAAATATCCGCTGCGGCTGGTCGAGATCGACAATGTACGAACCCGCCGGAAAGGTTTTCGCCGCCGCCTTCGAGTCTTTTTCCATGTAAGTGTGTGCGAGCGGCGACGTAAATGACGAAGACGCGACCTTGACCTCGATATTAGAAAGCCTGAGAATATCGACCATTTCCGCCGCCTTGACGCGGTCGCTGGTCGGGTCGATGATGACGCGTTTCATCTTGGCTCCGCTACCTGCGGCCATGCCTTTCGCACGAAAATCGTAAAAATCTTTGATCCGCTCGACCTTGTTCTTGGCGTTCGTCTCGAGCGTCGTCAGCGAAGCGACGTAATGCTTTGCGATCGACGAACGAAATGTCACTATCGTCCCGTCATCGCGGGTCCAATTGAGACCTTTCGGCCCGCCGCCGTCCGTCTCGAAGGTCATCCCCGTCGCACCATTCAGCGAAGGATACATATCCCAATACCCAGGATAAAACGCGTCGTAAACATCACGCACATAATAATCCCACTTGTTCGAATCAAATGCCGCCGCATTCGCACGGCCGAAGCGATCTTCCCAATTAGATGTCACAGGCTGCGGCAGATTTGGATTGCGCGGCAGGCTGGTCGGCGGGAAAAAGTACTGCGAAGGCTGGCCGTGATGATCGACCGCGAGTTGCGGGTGCCATTCCATGAACGCCTTTTGCATGTTTCGCGATTCTTTTTGCGAAAAGGTCAGCGTGTCGCGATTCAGGTTAAAACGGTAATGGCTGACGCGGCCCCAGATCGCCCATGGTTCGCGATGCTCGATGGCGTTGCGGTCGGGCGAACCGATCGCGACCGAATTGTACCAGGTCACGAACCGCTCGTGCCCGTCCGGATTTTCGCCGGTCACGACGAGGACGACGGTGTTCTTAAGAATATCGAGTGTTGCCTGTTCATTAGATGCGGCAAGCTGATATAGCACCTGCATGAACGCCTCGAAAGACGACGATTCGTTACCGTGAATGGTGTACGCCATCCAGGCGATCGACGGATTGTTTTGGGCGATCGCGTTCGCCTCCGAGGCAGATGTCGTTCGCGGATCGGCCAGCTTTGCGTTGTTCGCCTTGATCTCGTCGAGGCGTGCCATATTCTCGGGCGACGATATTGCCACCAGATGCTGCATCCGGTGCTCGTTCGTCTCGCCGATGTCAAATATCTTGACGCGGTCCGGAGCCGCCGCCGCGATCGCTGAGATGACCTGCTCCATCTGTGCGTATGTCGTGTGGTGGTCGCCGACATCAAACCGCAAGATCGACTGCGGCCGCGGCACATTCGCACGGTATTCACCGCGAGCGTAAAAATCGAACTTCGGCTCCGTCTGCCCAAATGCCGCGAGGCCAAAAACGGCAAGCACTAAGCAAAATGCCGCCAAAAGCGTTTGTCTGATAGTCATCGTATTGTGTCCGGAATCTGCTAAAATCGACCAAGAAATGATACGCGACGATTATAACAAAAAGTTTCCTCCGAATGCAGAATCCCGGACGTTGGTAAGGGCGTAACACACGACCCGATCAAAAGACATGAATAATGCACCAAACAATACCTGCCCTAAATGCCACTCGCGCGATCTCAAACCTTGGTCCGAACTCGACCGCGACGAACAGATCGCCGCCGAATCACGCCCGTCCAAATTCACCCCAACCCAAAGAAAAAAGCACCGCATCTGCACGCGGTGCTGGTTTGAACAAATTGAACCGCAATCCGATCTCGCTTAAGGCGTCATCATCACGCCAAAATCAAAGAACTTGGCTCCGACGCCCGCTGCGGTGTTCGAGTTTCCGGAATTGACGAGCATAAACCCGTATTCGCCTTTCTTCAGGTCGCCCGCCGGCGTGATCTTAAAGATTCCGTTACCCATGTCCTCGGCTTTGAACTGTACAACGTACTCGTCCGACAGTCCGCCTTTTGCTCCAAACGCGTTTGATTTACCGATCGTCACCTCGCGGTTGTCGCTGCGTTGGTTAAATCGGACCAGCGTGAATTCGTTCGGATCCGAAGGAACGCCGCTCGAAGTATTAAGCCCGCCACTGGTGATGTCGAGGTAGAAATAAAATGTCGGTGACATGCTCTGCAATTGCAGATTTGCACTGCGACCCGGCAGGTTGGTCTTTGTTTTTACCTTTCCGATCCCATATGTCAGCGACGAAGTGAACATTCCGCCCGTGCGATTCTGTGCCGAGACATTTGGTTTGAGGGCCGTCATTTTCTTTACGCCGTCTTTCTCTTCGTAGAGATATATGCCGTAGTTGTGTTTCGCCATCGGATCGTTCGGATCGCCTAATGCCCCAACCGTTGCCGATCCATTATTCGTGGTCGTGGCGTTGCCTGACGTTGATGAACTGATCGATTTACCGCTCTTGGCCTCGAGCATCGCACCGACCACATCGTCGCCGACGCCCGCCTGCTTCAGTTTGATCAGCGAATCGGTCGACATGTCAAAATTTGTCTTGGTCGATTTGATCTTGCCGATAATGATCGAACTCGCGAGGCCCGCCTTGGTCAGCGAGATCACTTCGTCATTGGTCATTTGCTCCTGTGCGAACACAGCCGCCGCGCTGAAACTCAGCAGCAGGCAGAAAACTAGGGTTGAAATTGCTTTCTTCATACTTACTTCTCCTTCAAATTACAAATGTTTCTTCGCCGTCGAATAATTATCGCGGGCACGAATATCAAGATCCGGACGGTTAACACGAATTCTGATCGAGTACCGCTTGCCCGGCGTTTTTTCACTGCTAGGATAATAACCCAAACTGTAAATTTTGCGAAGTTCGTCAGCGATGCGCGCAAACGCCGAGTTCAGATTGGTCGTCGAATTGACCTTTTGCACGCGCCCGCCCGAGTGCGAAGCGATGTCCTTAAGAAATTCTCTCGCCTCCGAATAATCCTCTTCTTTCTCGCCCTTAACGAGCGGGGCCTCAACGACATAAGGCCGGTCGTCATCGTCGTAGAGCACTTGAGCATCCTTTTTGCGATTCTCGCGGACGTCGCCGAACGTGTCGTATTGGATCGGATAAACCAGCGTGTCCATCTCGTCGATATCGTGAATTATGTTCGCCGCCTTCGCGGTCTTGCTGGTCGTATCGACACCGTCGCTCAGCAGAACGATGGCTTTGCGGCCGACGATCGATTTGAATTTATCGTTCAAAACCTTATCAACCGCCGTGTAAACACTCGTCCCCGAACCGATTTTTGCGCCTTCGATCGCGTATTTCAGAGCTTTGCGGTTGTCCGTCGCCTCACACAACACGCGGACCTTTTCATCAAACGCAATGATCATCACCTTGTCGTCCTTGCGAAGCTGAGCGATAAACAGCATCGCCGCCGCCTGAATCTCGTTAAGTTTGAAAACGCTCGAATACGACATATCCAGCATCAGAGCGACAGTAAACGGAGCGTCCTGCGCCGAAAAATAAGCGAGTTCCTGCTCGACGCCATTCTCAAAAATCTTAAAATCGTATTTATTCAGGTCCGGCACCGGCCGGCCGCCTTTCGTCGTCACCCGCACCGGTATCGTCACGAGATCAGTATCGACCCGGATCACATCGTCGTCCGCCTTCTTTTGTTCCGGCTTGAGTTCAACAACCGGATCATCCGCCTCGTTCCGCGAAACGCTCTCCGAATAATTCTTATGATGCCCCGACTGCGCGAGGCCGGTCGAAGCAAAAATAAGAACGAGAATTGGGACAATTACGCGCATCGGTAATGCGATTATACAAAAAATCGGCGCGCAGAAAACACATTTTTCTGACAAGAGATCGAACGGCAGGAAGATCCCACGGAAACAAGACGATAGTTCTTAATTCGACGTTTTGATCGCGGTCACTTTCCAACGGATATTAGCGCGGTCGTCTTTGGGGTTGAATCCGTCGAGAGTGAGTGTGATCGGAATAGTTTCGCCGGGCGGCAATGCGGGCTGCTGGACCGGAACGACGAGGATACGGCGTTCGCGCAAAACTTCGTTCTTCTGCGTGATGACACTGACATTTACCTCAAGAGCAGTAATATTCTTCGTCCCCTTGTTCTTAATATTGCCGTTGATGTACATCGAGATCGTCCCGAGCCCGGTCGGCGATTCGACGGTGCGGTCGTCGGTCGAGATGATGATGTCTTTGTTCACCGCCGCAAACTCCGGCGAGCCTTCGCGAAGAGCACCGTCTAATATTTGCGCCGTTTGCTGATCCATCGGCGGCTTTAACGAGAGAAAATAGATCGCCACCCCGATCACCGCCACGCCAACCAGCACGCCAATGATCAGAACCGGATTAAACCCGCGCTTCGTTTCCTCGTATTTGAAGTCTTCGTCCATATTACTTAGATTTATCCCCTTAGTTAAAGGAAAGATATTTTTGCCGCAGATTTTCGCGGATAACGCAGATAAGACAAAATTCTCTAATAGTTTTTTTCATATCCGCGTTATCTGCGTAGATCTGCGGCAAAAAAACTCTGTTCTTTCTTAGACACCACCTTTCGGCAAAAGGTTCCATGATAGGTTATCATTTTGTCCACAGACGCGAAAAATGTCCACTTCCGGCACCGAAAAACCAACGCTTCCCCGCTACGTCGAGGCCGCCCTTCCGGTGCCTTTACGGCGTGTTTTCACGTACCGTGTGCCTGAAGAACTGCGTGAAAGCCTAAAGCTCGGAGCACGCCTAATGCTTCCATTTGGCCGCCGGAATGTAACGGGGTACGCGGTCGGATTGCACGCCGACCTGCCCGCCGATGTCGAGATCGACGAATCAAAGATCAAAGACATAATCGAGGTCACCGACGAAGAGCCCCTCATCACGCCCGAGATCCTAAAACTCACCCAATGGACCGCCGACTACTACGCCAGCTTCTGGGGTGAAATGCTCAAAGCATCGCTTCCCGCCGGTATCAACAAAGACAAAGTGCGGCCGAAACGGCAAAAGGCAGTGCGTTTGCTATCGACGATCCCCGACGACATCGCTAAGCCTTTGACCGAGCAGCAGCAATGGATCGTCGATCTTTTGGTGGCAAACGGCGGAGAAATGCTATGGACCGAAATTCTCGAACGAGCCGATACCGGAGCGTCGCCGATAAATACGCTTGCCAAACGGGGCCTCGTCGAGATCTACGTTCAGGATATTAGACGCGACCCTTTAGCCGGTGCAGAGCTGCCAAAACGCGACGATTTCACACTTACCGCCGAACAGCAAACCGCACTCAACGCGATAACAAATGCAGGCGAGACCGACGCCTTCAAAGCCTTTCTACTCCACGGCGTGACCGGCAGCGGCAAGACCGAGGTGTACATCCGTGCGATGCGTCATGCACTCGATACTGGCCGCAGTGCGATGATGCTGGTTCCCGAGATCGCGCTGACGCCTGTGTTTTCGAGGAGATTACGAGCAGTTTTCGGATCCGAGGTCGCGATCCTCCACTCAAACCTCAGCACCGGCGAGCGCTACGACGAATGGCGCCGCATACGCCGGGGCGACGCCCGCATCGCGATCGGCACGCGGTCGGCCGTTTTTGCACCGCTCGAGAACATCGGCCTCGTTGTAGTTGATGAGGAACACGATCCGTCGTACCGCCAGCACGAATCGCCGTTTTACAATGCCCGCGACGTTGCCGTCATGCGTGCTCATCTAGCCGGAGCGATCGTCGTACTCGGCTCGGCAACTCCGGCGATGGAATCGTTTTACAACGCCCAAACCGGAAAATATACATATCTCCGCCTCCCCGAACGCATCGGCGGACGGGGTCTCGCGACGGCGGAATTGATCGATATGCGCGAGGTTTTCAAGCGTTTTGGCAAGGATGTCGCGTTGTCACCGGAATTGCTCGACGCAATCGTCGAAACGCACGCGAGAGGCGAACAGGTCATCATCCTGCTCAACCGCCGCGGCTTTTCGCAGTTTGTGCTGTGCCGCACCTGCGGCGAGACGCTCAAGTGTCCGAACTGCGATATCACGCTCACCTTTCACCGCGGAGCGGGCAATCTGCTCTGCCATTACTGCAATCACCGCGAAAGATCGCCCAAAGTCTGCCCGCACTGCACCAGCGAATATCTATATTTCGTCGGCGAAGGCACCGAAAACATTGCCGATCAGCTAACAAAAAAATTCCCCAACATGCGGATCGCCCGGGTCGATCGTGACACGATGGCGCACAAAGGCGAGATCGAAGACGTCCTGCTCAAATTTGCCGGCGGCCACCTAGACATGCTCGTCGGCACCCAAATGATCGCCAAAGGCCACGATTTTCCCAACGTAACGCTTGTCGGCGTCATCTCGGTCGATATTGGTTTAGGTCTACCTGATCTTAGAAGCGCCGAGCGGACGTTCCAACTTATAACTCAGGTCGCCGGACGCTCGGGACGCGGGAAACAAGCCGGTAAGGTCTTGATCCAAACGTATTACCCCGAACACTATGCCCTGAGACACGCTAAGGAACAGGATTACGAAGGTTTTTACAAAGAAGAGATAAAATTCCGCGAGCGTCTCGCCTACCCGCCGTTCTACGTCCTGGCGTCGATCCTGATCAAACACCGCGACCTCGCCTACGCGTCGAAACAGGCGAACATATTGCGGCGTTCGCTCGACACGGCCAATCAGTCGAAACAAGCCCGAATCCTCGGCCCCGCACCGGCTTCGCTGTCGCGTCTAAAGAACGAGTTTCGCCTCCAAATAATCCTCAAGGGCACAACCCGCCGCAACCTTCGAGAAACCCTAAACATCGCCCTCGCCGATGCCGAACACCAAGGCTGCGACCTCCGCACCATAAACGTCGAGATCGACCCCGTGAATTTGATGTAATCCGCTCAGACTCCGCGAAAACTAAGCCGTCGTGCGATCAAACGAAAATATTTCAGCGTCGGGATTCGCTTTGCCGGTCAGCTGATCGGTGAGAATATCGGCCGCGAGTTGGCTAAATGTGATGCCGTTGCCGCCGTATCCCAGGGCAAAATAGGTATGCGGCAGTTGTTTGATCGTGCCGATATACGGCAGTCCGTCTTCGGTCTCTATAAACGTCCCGGCCCAGCTATAATCGACCTTGAACGCGATCTCGGGGAACATTTGCACCAGCGTCTTGGTTAATTTCGCCGTTTTTGCGTCAAGCAATGCATCACGTTTCGTCGGATCGTAAAACGGCTCGTCCTCACCGCCGAAAATGATGCGGTTGTCGGCGGTCGTCCGGCAGTAAATGTATGGCTCGCCTGTGTCCCAGAAGATACAGTTTTTGTGCCACAGCTTTTTGTCAGCGAGCAGTTCAGTGACAAAAGCGTAGCTCGAATTCAGAATGCCTATCTTTTTCGGAATATAATTGAGCGACTCGTAACCACAGGCGATGATCGCCTTTTTAGCGCGAACACGATGCCCAGCCGCTGTGTGAACGACCACGCCGTTTTTCAAACGCTCGATCCGTTCGACCGGCGTTTTATCGTAAACCCTGACACCGCGTTTCACCGCGTCAGCGAGCAGACCGTGAGTCAAACGATACGGATCGACGATCGCGCTCGGCCGCGTCGCAAGTGCCGCGGGTGCAGGAAAAGGAAAATTCTTCGCGACCTTAGCTTCGTCCCACATCTCGACATCGAAACCGGCTGATCTGCGGGCCTTGAACTCTTTTTCGAGATCAGGCACATCTTTGTTAAACTTCGCAAATTTCATGCTCAACCGCGTTTCAAATTCGTTGCTGATCGCGAGCGTTGGAGCTATCTTTTCCAGATCGTTGAGAGCCTTCAGGCTGAGTTCGTAGGCGCGAATAGCTCGCGATTCGCCCATTAT
>Ga0209023_10004089_pt1 | contig 16872 bp, 18 predicted proteins | sample LakOneMetagenome_FD_187468 | JGI IMG/M metagenome (GOLD analysis project Ga0209023, IMG submission 187468) | Freshwater and sediment microbial communities from Lake Erie, Canada (SPAdes) (version 2) | ecosystem: Environmental > Aquatic > Freshwater > Lentic | place: Lake Erie, Canada... | reverse complement strand
GGCCGGTGTCGCCGAGCCGCACACGGTCGCCGACGGTGGGGCCGTGGATGGCCGCGTAGTCGCCGGCGATCTCACGGCCGGACAGGATCTCTTCCGGGTCGACGTGGCTGTGCGGCACTGCGCCGTCGTCGTGACTGTGCTCAAACTGCCCGTGCGAGTGCCGGTGCGGATGCGGATGGCCGTGATCGCCGCTCATGCCGTTGCCCCCAGGTAGCCCTGCTGCGCCGCCCGAGCGAGTGCTGCCTCGCGCGCACCCGGCGCATCCAGCGGTCCGTCGACCAGCCCGGCGAAACCGATCGCGACCCGCGCACCGCCGATCGGCACGAGTGGCGCCTCGGTGGGTTGGCCGGGTTCGAACCGTTTCGCCGCGCCGGCCGTGATGGCCAGGCGCATGCCGTAGGCCGCGGCCCGGTCGAACGACAGTCGCGGGTTGACCTCGAAGAAGTGGAAGTGGGAGGTGATGCTGACCGGTACGTCGGACGTGTTGGTGACCATCAGGTACACGAGGCCAGGTGGATCGGCCGACTCGTGGGCCGCCGGCAGCACCGCACCCGGCGCTTCCTCGCCGAGGCCTGCACCTTCACCGAACGGGTTGCGCACCACGACCATGCGAGTGCCGTCGTCGAACACGGCCTCGACCTTCACCTCGCGCACGATGTCGGGCACACCGGGCAGCACGTCGGCCTCGGTGAGCACCGACGCACCGAGAGCTGCCGCCTCCATCAGCCGCAAGCCATCGCGAGCGGCCTCGCAGACCGTGTCCGCGATCAGGGCCGTGGCCTCGGGGACGTTCAGCTGCAGGCCTCGTGCGCGCCGAGCCCGCGCCAGCTCGGCGGCGGTGAAGATCAGGAGCCGGTCGCGGTCCGTCGGCGTGAGGCGCATGCACCCAACCTATTCGTTCGCCCGCCCCGTCTGGAGTGCCGGCGTGGACGACGACACCATCTGACACCCATGGGTCGGCTTTGATGCCGCATACGGCACGAAAGCGCCCCATGGGAAGCGAATGGTGCCGTCTCACACGACCATCGGCCGGCAGCGATCCACCGAACGACGAGCACACCAGACTGCACGAGGTACGTTCGGCTCATGCCCGATGTCGCGTTCAAGGACCTCTGTATCGATGTAACCGCCGGCGCGGGCAGGCCACTGGCGGTGGCGACGTTCTGGAGCGCAGCGCTGCAGCAGCCGCTCGTCGCTCACGAGGACGGCAGCTTCCACCTCGACCCGCCGATGGGCGGCAGCAAGGAGCGCACGATCTGGATCAACGTCGTGCCGGAGGCGCCCACCGGCAAGAGCCGCGTGCACCTCGACCTGCGCGTGCCCGGGGGCGACCCCGTCCCGCTCATCGCCGCAGGCGCTCGCCTCGTCCGGGAGCCCGGCGAGGACCGCCGCTGGTACGTCGTCGACGATCCCGACGGTGTGGCGCTGTGCGTGTTCGGCCCGCACCCGCAGTACCCCGACGCGGCGAACGGCCCGTTCGAGCTGGTCGTCGACGCCTACGACCCCCTTCGCATCGCCACCTGGTGGGCGGCCCGCACTGGCGGCACGGTCGGCCAGCGCGCCGGCACGGGCTTCGCGTGGATCGAAGGCGCGGCCGGCTTCCCCTTCATGTTCTGGGTGTTCAACCCGGTGCCGGAGACCAAGTCGGTCAAGAACCGCGTGCACTGGGACGTGAAGTTGACGGACGCCACGGTCGACGAGCTGGTCGAAGCCGGCGCGACATTGCTGCGCATGCGCGACAGCGACATCGACTGGTACGTGATGGCCGACCCCGAGGGCAACGAGTTCTGCGTCTTCGAGTAGGCGCCGCAGACGGCCGACCGCGACCGGCGTGACACCTGTCATGCCAAGCGCCCGCCACTGTCACCCGCCGTTCATCGGCGGGACACGATCGCTCCGTACCCTGGTCAGTGACCGCTCGATGAGAGGACGGCCTTCGATGACGACCCACACTGTGACGACCCTCACCCCCACGCCTGACACCGCCCCCACGATCATCCCCACGACGCTGGTCCTGCTGGACCCCACCTCGCCCGACGGCGAGAGCGCACTCGAACTGCTGAACGAGCAGGACGAGCACATCACCCTCATGCTGCTGCTCAGCGGCCCCGTCTCTTCCGCGCTGCGCGACCGCGCCCGCGCCGAGGATCTCGACATGGCCACCGCCGGCTGGCAGTACCTGGAGCAGGTCGTCGGCCGCATGCATCGTCCGGCGCATCACGTGCTCGCGATGACCGCCATGGGCCCCAGCGCGGCGACCGAGCTGGCCGACATGGCCGCCTCCCACGAACTGCGCCGGGTACTCCTGCCGGTGTCGGTGCAGCGCTACGAGCCGGGCGCGCCCGAGCTGCTGGGTCGCTACACGACCGCGCCGGTCCAGGTCGCGGAAGTACTGGCCACGGCCCGCTGAGCCCTACGCTCCTGTTCGCGGCACTCCGCCGCGTGAAGGGGCAACACATGACCACGGGTTCCGCGAGCGTCACCATCAACCGTCCGGCGGCAGAGGTGTGGGCGGCCATCGCCGACATCACCCGCATGGGCGACTGGAGCCCGGAGTGCACGGGAGGTCGCTGGGTCGGCGACGCGACCGGTCCAGCCGTCGGCGCCAAGTTCGAGGGCGACAACGTGGCAAAGGTCGGCAAGAAGGTCGTGAAGGCCTGGACCACCACGTCGGAAGTCACTGCCTGCGAACCGGGCAGCGTGTTCGAGTTCGTCGCCGAGGGCTACACCACGTGGCGCTACACGTTCGCACCCGCAGGCGACGGCACGCCCGACGCCACGACCGTCACCGAGTCGTTCAGCTACTCGGCGAAGGGCTTCCAGGGCTTCGTGTACGAGTACGTGCTGATGCGCCCGCGGATGATGCGCAAGGGCATGCAGCGCACACTCGACCGGGTGAAGGCCGCGCTCGAGAAGTGACCTCGCCGGCGCCCATGGAATGATGGGCGCATGTCGCGTGATCTGAAGTTCGGTTGGCTCTCCCCCGTCATCGGCAACCGGTGGAGCGATCATCAGCCGATCGTCGTCCACCAGGACCAGCACGTCCTGCCGACGGCGCTGCCCCACTTCGACTCGCTGTGGATCGCCGACCACTTCTACGGGTTCGACGCCAAGACCGACCCGTTCATGGAGGCGTGGACCACGCTCACCTGGCTGGCCGCCCGCCACCCGAACGTGCAGCTGTGTCATCACGTGCTCGGCCAGGGCTACCGGCCACCTGCGCTCACCGCGAAGATGGCGGCGACCCTGCAGGTGTTGTCCGGCGGCCGCTTCGTTCTCGGCATCGGTGCCGGCTGGCGCGAGGACGAATACGCGGCCTACGGCTACGACTTCCCCAAGCCGTCGGTGCGCTTCGCCCAGCTCGAAGAAGTGATCACGATCTGCCGGCTGATGTGGACGCAGGACGAGCCGTCGTTCGAGGGCAAGTACTTCCGCATCGCGGGTGCCGCTGCACCGCCGCTGCCGGACCCAGCGCCGCGCATCTGCATGGGCGCGTCGGGCGAGCAGATCGGCCTGCCCATGGTCGGACGCCTCGCCGACATGTGGAACAGCTTCTACCGCAACGACGAGGCCTGGACCCGCAAGCTGGGCATCGTGCACGCGGCCGCCGAGAAGGCCGGGCGCAACCCCGCCGACATCGAGATCACGACGACTGTGGAACGCGCGCTGCCGGAGACCGACGCGGACAGCGAGGCACTCGTCGAGCAGCTCGGTCACCTCGCCGACCTCGGCGTGCAGCACTTCGTGATGGACTTCGGCAACCCGAAGGAGCTGGAGCCGATCCACCGCTTCGTCGAGCAGGTCATCGCCCCGCTGCGTGCGTGAGCCCATACCCGGCAGGTCCCCCGACCCGAGTGAGATCACACCGACCCGAGTGACACCGCACCGAGTGCAGCACTCGCACCCGGGTGCGAGTGTGCACTCGAAGCCGGTCAGCCCGCTCAGCCGCCGGTGACGGGCGTGGCCGGTACCGCCGGGGTCGCAACCGTGAAGTTGGCGCGGATGGCGGCGCATTCCTCGGCAGTACCTTCGCGAGCCTGGTCGGCCGAGATCAGCTTCGGCAGGCCCTCGGGCGGCACGCCGCCGGCGATGTCGATGGGCGTGGCGTTGCCCGAGATGACGAGCGTGCCGGCCTCACCCGAGCCGACGGGGATGGCACCCGCCGGGATCGACCCGTTCGTGACCGAACCGGTGATGGTGCCACTGCCACCGACGACCACCTTGGGGGCATCGGACGAGCCTCCGCCGGAGACGGTGAGCGTGCCGCCGCCGTCGGCCGGCACACCGGGCGGCAGGCTGCCGTCGACCGAGACCCCCACGGCGACCGCCACCGCGCCACCGGTGATGTCGGACGGAGCGGACATGACCAGCGTCGGCATCTCGAGGTCGTCGAACGAGCAGTGGACCGGCGTGTCGCCGTCCGGACCGATCGTGACGACATCGACCGTGCCGGCCGAGGGGGCGGGCGCATCGTCGGCCATGGCGTTGGACGAGATGAGTGCGCCGGCACCGACGGCCGCCGCGGCGACTGCCAGTGAGACCCCGGCGAAGACCTTGTTGCGTTGCATGATGGTTCCTTTGCTGTCGACCCCGCCGTTCGGGGCGCTGTCGACATGGTCCGCGACCATGACTGAATCGAATCACGACCGAAGCTGAAAGCGGACTGAAACGGTCGTCGCCGAGCACCGTCGCGCAGTCGTTACCGTGGGCTCCGTGCGGGTACTGGTGATCGAGGACGACGATGCGATCCGCAGCGTGGTCCAGCGCGGGCTGCAGGCCGAGGGGTTCGAGGTCGACACCTGCGACGACGGCGCGACCGGCCTGTGGAAAGCGCTCGACGGCGGGTACGCGGCGATCGTGCTCGACCTGCTGCTGCCGGGCATGAACGGCTACACGGTGTGCACCAAGCTGCGCGAAGAGGGCAACGCGACCCCGATCCTCGTGCTCACGGCGAAGAGCGGCGAGTTCGATCAGATCGACCTCCTCGACTCCGGCGCCGACGACTTCCTCACCAAGCCGGCCAGCATCGCGGTCATCGCGGCCCGGCTGCGGGTGCTGATCCGGCGGAGCGCGGCGCTGTCCTCGAACACGGTCCTGCGCGGCGACCTGCACTACGACCTCGGGTCGCGCGAATGCGCTGTCGCGGGCACTGCGGTCGCGCTGACCAGTCGCGAGGACCAATTGCTGCGGCGTCTCCTCCTCGCGAACGGCGCGTGCGTCACGCGCCAGGAGCTGCTCGACGACGTGTGGGGGCCGGACAGCGGCATCGACGGCAGCAACCTCGACATCTACTTGCGCCGCCTGCGCGAGAAGCTGACGCCCGTCGCCGTGGAGAACGTGCGCGGCCTGGGCTACCGGATCGGAGTGCGATGAAGAACCCATTGGTCGGCCTCCGCGGCAGGGTCGCGTTCACCGTGCTCGCCGTGACTGCGGTGCTGTACTCGCTGCTCGGCACGATCGGTTTCGCCGCGATCGCCAGCAGCGGGCGCGACGCGATCCGCGAGCGCATCGGGGTGGTGATCGACGAGCTCGAGAGCGCCGTGCGCGCCGGCACCGGCACCGTCAGCCTGTCGAAACCCGACGGGGTCGAGGCGGTCGTGCTGCCGGCGACTGCGACCGTGCCGACCGCGGCATCCGGCCAGCTGCAGGTCACGCGCGCGGTCATGGTCAACGGTGCCAAGCTGACACTCGTCGGCACCGGCTCGCAGGCGCCCCTCACCGACAGCCTGCGTTCCCTCTTCCGCGGGCTGTGGATCGCGATCCCGCTGGCGTCGGTCGTCAGTGCACTGATGGCCGGTCTCGCGACCCGTCGCGCGCTGCGACCGGTCGGCGCGATCACGGATCTGGCGGACACCATCGGTGCCACCATGAAGGGTGAACGCGTGCCCGTGCCGTCCACCGGCGACGAGATCGAACGGCTCGCACGGACGGTCAACGAGATGCTGGAGCGGATCGAAGCCGGCCGAGCGACGCAGCGACAGTTCACCTCCGACGCGGCTCACGAGCTGCGCACGCCGCTGATGGCGTTGCAGGGCGAGCTGGAACTCGTCACGGAACACGGCGCCCCGGTCGACGCGGAGCTGCTCGACCGGATGGGCTCGCTGTGCGGACGGCTCGGTGACCGCATCGACGACCTCGTGCTGCTGTCCACGTTGGACGAGGACCGGCCGCTTGCGTTGGCCCCCGAGTCGCTGCTCGCGATCGCGCGCGACGAGGCCGCCGTGGTCGCCCCTTCCGCTGTCGTCGCCGGCGACGACACCGCGGTCATGTTGGATCACGCCCTCCTGGCTCGGGCGGCCCGCAACCTGCTGGCCAACGCCAAGCGACACGCCGAGGGCCAGGTCGCCGCGACCGTCGAGGTCACCGACGGCCGAGCATGGCTGCACGTCGACGACGACGGGCCGGGCGTGGAGCCCGCGGCCCGAGCCGAGATGTTTCGACGCTTCGCGCGTCTCGACGAGGCGCGCACCGTGGACCGTGGCGGGGCCGGGCTCGGCCTGGCCATCGTCGCTTCTGTGGCCGCGGCGCATCAGGGTGGCGTCGAGGTCGGCGACAGCCCACTCGGCGGTGCCCGCCTCTCGCTGTGGCTCCCGACGACCACCGGCGAGTAACGCCCTCGGTGCTCAGCCCATCCGGGCCGAGTTGGCGGTGAGATGCGGTCGTACCGCACATCAACGCCAACTCAGTAGCGCCCGTTCATGAGTTGGCGGTGAGATGCGGTCGTACCGCACATCAACGCCAACTCAGCGAGGGTCAGGCGGCGGGCAGGCTGGACTCGATCGCGCTGACCAGCGCCGGGTCCTCCGGGGCGACCATCGGACTGAAGCGGGTGACGCTGCCGTCCGGTGCGATCAGGAACTTCTCGAAGTTCCAGCGGATGTCGCCGCTGTGGCCCTCCGCGTCCGCGGTCTCGGTGAGCGCGGCGTAGATCGGGTGACGACCCTCGCCGTTCACATCGATCTTCTCCATCATCGGGAAGGTCACGCCGTAGGTCGTGCTGCAGAACGTCTCGATCTCCTCGGCGGAGCCGGGCTCCTGGGCGCCGAACTGGTTGCAGGGGAAGCCGACGACGGTGAAGCCGCGATCGCCGTACTGCGACTGCAGCGCCTCGAGCCCGGTGTACTGCGGGGTGAGGCCGCACTTGGAGGCGACGTTGACGGCCAGGATCGCCTTGCCGGCGAAGTCGTTGAGCGAGGCAGCGTCGCCGCGCAGGGTGTGGATGGGCTCGGTGAAGATCGACATGCCGCGCAGTCTTGCCGCGATCCGTCCCACTGTCGAGGTGTGGTCGAAGCGGTGCCCCATCCGGTGCGGTGGCATCACGCCCGCCGCAACAGCTTTGGCGCTGAGTCGCGGTACCACCGCACATGAACGCCAACTCGTGGAGGCCCAGCTACGAGTTGGCGATGAGACGCGGTGGTACCGCACATCAACGCCAACTCGCGATGCGCGGCCGGCCCACCAGGGATTCGAGCGGGCTGGCAATCACGAGACAGTCGTACCGCTATTGTCGGGCGCACCTACGAACAAGGACGTCACCGTGACCATCACCTACCGCGCCGCCGAGATCCCCGCCGCAGAACTCGCCGAGAAGCCCCTCGGCCAGCCGTCCGCAGAGCCGTTGACCGGCGAGATCACCACCCGGGCCAAGGTCTTCTTCGACGTCAAGGAAGTCACCGCCGGCACGTGGGAGTGCGAGCCGGGTGCGTCGCGCTGGGAGTTCACGACCCGCGGCGAGATCATCTACGTGCTGTCGGGCAGCATGACCGTGCAGCGCGACGGCGAAGAGGGCGTGCTGCTCACCGCCGGCACGAGCGCGGTGTTCGAGCTGGGCTGGCAGGGCGTGTGGACCGTGCACGAAACCCTGCGCAAGGTGTTCGTGGTCTACCGCCCCTGATCAGGACCGCTGGACGCCCTGACCCGCCCGGCTACGGGCAGTCGATGCTGCCGCTGAGGTGCACGACCTGGTCGACGTTCGTGACGTTGACCAGGTCGAGGTCGAAGTCGGCGTGGTGCAGATCGGCGTGTGCGTTGACGACACCGCCGCTGAGCGCCGCGTCGTTGGCGAACGAGCCGACGTCGGTGTTCAGCAGCACGCCGGCCTCAGCCGGTGAGTTGCCCTGCACGTGGAGATCCCACCCGGTTTGCCCGATCACGGTGGAGCTGACGCTGTAGACCAGGCCGGCCTGGGCACCCGGGACGAAGTAGTTGCAGTACGCACCCGTACCGGACACGTCGAGGCTGTAGGCGCCGGTGGCCTTCACCTGGAACGTGTTCGGGCTGGGTGCTGCCGTCGGCGGCACCGTGGGCAACATCGTGACATCGCCCGCCGTGGAGCCGGGCGCCGGCGAACCGGCGGTCGTGGTGACCGCAGCCCCCGCCGGCGTCGACGGCGTGGCGGACGAACCGCCGGAGCTGCAACCCACCGCCATGGCGACAGCTCCGACGGCGAACAGTGCGGCAACGAATCGACGCGACATCGTGGCCTACTCGAAGACCAGGCAGCCGTCGTCGAGGTTGACCGCCGGGAGCGCATCCTTCTCGTACCAGTAGTCCTGCGTGTGCCGCCACTCCGGCTTGTTGCCGGCCTTCGGCAGCAGGTGCTGGCTGCGCATCAGGTAGTTCGGGTTGAAGTTGGACGGATCCATCCACGGGCCGATCTCGATGTCGGCGTCCTCGACCGCCCGCAGGGCCGGCGTGACCCGGTGCTCCCCGTTGGCGTCCATGTGCTGCAGGATGCGGCAGACGAGGTCGCCGATGAGGTCGGCGCGCAGCGTCCAGCTGGCACGGAAGTAGCCGAAGATCCACAGCAGGTTCGGCACACCGGTGAACATCATCCCGCGCCACGTGACGGTGTCGGCCAGGTTCAGCGGGTTGCCGTCGAGCGAGAACTGGATGTCGCCGAGGACGCTGAGGTTGAAGCCGGTGGCGGTGATGATGATGTCGCCCTCGAGCTCTTCGCCGCCCTTGGTGCGAATGCCCTTCTCGGTGAAGGTCTCGATCTCGTCGGTGACCATGCTGGCCTTGCCGGCGCTGATGCCCGCGAACAGATCGCCGTCGGGCACGAACGCGAGGCGCTGCTGCCACGGGCGGTACTTCGGCGTGAAGTGCTTGTCGACGTCGTAGCCCTCGGGCAGCAACGATCGCACGTTGTTGAGCAGTTCGGCCTTGATGAAGTCCGGCTGCTCGAACGACATCTTGGTGACCATCTCCTGGTCGTGCAGGATCTTGCGGCGCACGATCTCGTGGATCCAGGTCTCGTCCACCTCCAGCTCGCGCAGCGTGTCGGCCAGCTCGTTCGCGTTGCGGCCGGTCCAGAAGTACGTTGGCGAACGCTGCAGCACGGTGACGTGCTCGCAGTCGGCGGCAATGGCCGGCACGACCGTGGCGGTGGTGGCGCCCGAACCGATGCAGATGACCTTCTTGCCCTTGTAGTCGAGGTCCTCCGGCCACGTCTGCGGGTGCACGATCGTGCCCTTGTACTGGTCCATGCCCGGCCACTCGGGCGTGTAGCCCTCGCTGTGGCGGTAGTAGCCCTGGCACATCCAGAGGAAGTTGCAGGTGAACTCGGACGACTCACCGGTCTCGGTGTTGGTGGCATGGAGCGTCCAGAGGTTGCTGGCGCTGTCCCAGTTCGCGTCGGAGATGCGGTGGTGGTAGCGGATGTGGTCGTCGAGGTGGTTCTCCTCGATCACCTCGCCCATGTACTTCAGGATCTCGTCGGCCGTGGCGATCGGCGCACCGGTCCACGGCTTGAAGCGGTAGCCGAACGTGTACAGGTCGCTGTCGCTGCGAACGCCCGGGTACTTGTGCATCAACCAGGTGCCACCGAAGCTCTCCAGCGCCTCCAGGCACACGAAGGACTTGCCCGGGCACTGCGTCTGCAGGTGGTACGCGCCACCGACGCCGGAGATGCCGGCGCCGACGATCAACACATCGAAATGCTCCGTCCGCTGCGCCGACGACGGCGCGGCCAAGGTCGCGGTCTGACTCATGGGTCCCCATTTCCAGAGTTCAACTTGTTGGACAGTTCGTCCAGTTGTCCGATTCTCGGACGTCGGCAGGTTGCCAGACCAGGGCCCTTCGACCCTAGGCGGACACGCTGCATGAACATCCGGAACGTCGGCTTCATCTCCGACGGTGCGCGTATGGAATGCTGCCGCGATGAGGACTCCCGTCACCGACATGTTCGGCATCGACATCCCGATCCTGGCCTTCACCCACTGCCGCGACGTGGTCGCCGCGGTCACCAAGGCCGGCGGTCTCGGCGTGCTCGGCGCAGTGGCCCACTCGCAGGAACAACTGGAGATCGACCTGGCCTGGATCGAGGCCGAAGTCGGCGGCCGGCCGTACGGCGTCGACCTGATCGTGCCCGCCAAGTACGCGGGCGATGGCGACGGCGGGTTCACGATGGACGACATCCGCCAGCTGATCCCGGCGGAGCACAAGGCGTTCGTCGACGACCTGCTGCGCCGCTACGACGTGCCGCCGATGCCCACCGACGAAGGCCCCGGCCGCGGCGTCGCCAACTCCGGTACGGCCGCACCGTTCTCCGCGAACCAGGCCGACCCGCTGCTCGAGATCGCGCTCGCCCACAAGCCGGCGCTGGTCGTCAACGCGCTCGGCCCGCCCCCGCCGCACATGATCGAGCGGGTCAAGCAGGAAGGCCGCCTGCTGGCCGCCCTGGCCGGCAAGGCGCAGCACGCGCAGCGTCACGTGAACGCGGGCGTCGACCTGATCATCGCCCAGGGCGCCGAAGCCGGCGGCCACACGGGCGAGGTCGGCACGATGGTGCTGATCCCCGAGATCGTCGACGCGGTCGCACCCGTGCCGGTGCTGGGCGCCGGCGGCATCGGCCGCGGCCGCCAGATGGCCGCCGCGATGGCCTTGGGCGCGGCAGGCGTGTGGTGCGGTTCGGTGTGGCTGACCACGAACGAGGCCGAGACCCACCCGGTCGTGAAGCAGAAGTTCCTCGCGGCCACCAGCAGCGACACCGTGCGGTCGCGTTCACTCACCGGCAAGCCGGCGCGTCAACTGCGCACCGCGTGGACCGACGAGTGGGACAACCCCGACAACCCGAAGCCGCTGGGCATGCCGTTGCAGCCGATCCTGGTCGCGGAGGCACAGGCCCGCATCGCCCGCGCCGCGCACAACCCGGGCAGCGGCGCCGAGCAGCTGAGCAACTACTTCGTCGGGCAGATCGTGGGCTCGATGAACGTCAGCAAGCCGGCCGCGCAGGTGGTCTTCGACATGGTCGACGAGTTCATCGAGTCCGTGCAGCGGCTGGGCCACCTGCTCGACAGCTGAGGCGGCCAACGGCGACCGTCGCGTCAGGCGCTGTGTTCTCGCCGACTCACCGACAATCGGCGTTTCCGCTGCGGAAACAGGTCTTGTCGATCAGCGAGAACAGCTACCCCGCCGGTCGGCGACCACCGCCGTACAGCCGGTCAGGCCTCGTCCTCCGCACCCTCGTCCGCCACGTCGTCGTCGGCGTGCGGGCGTGGGTCCAGGCCGGCCTCCACCGCGGCAACAGCGATCGCCGGGTGCATGCCGAAGTCGATCACGGCCTCCATCGCGGGGATGAACCGGTCGGCGGTCGTGACGTTGCCGGTCACCAGGTCGCCGACCAGGTTGGTCAGCGTCTCCACGTCGAGCGCGCCGAGCGACCGCAGCGGAATCGCCGAACGCAGGCGAATGGTCCCGTCGTCGAAGTTCAGCTCGAAGCAGCCGTCGACCAAGCCGTCGTTCATGCGCGTCAGCAGTTCCAGCACCGCCACCTCGTCGCCGTTCGGCGCCTCCGGCGGCACGATGCTCTGGACCACGAGATACGCCAGCTCCTCGCCCACGACCGCGACCAGCAACGGCCAGGTCCCGTGCTCGCCCTTCACCGACGTGACCGACACGCGCTCGGGGCCGAGTTCGGGGTCGCCGTCGTCGTCGAGGTGGTCGACCGGCCAGTCGTAACGCTGGAAGAACGCGGCGATGGCGTCGGCGATCGCGCTCACTACTTGCCGCCCTTGACCATCTCGGCCTTCAGCTTCTCTGCGGCAGCCTGGCTGAACACGATGCGCTCGAACTGCGAGCGCTTCTCGTCCTTCGCCGCGGCCTGCAGCTGGTCGATGGTCATGTTCTCCATCTCCTTGATGAGGGACTCCTGCACCTTCGGCCGGATGATGTTCGGGTCCTCCGCGCTGGCCTTGAACCTGCCCTGGCGCTTGCCCTTCGCGGTCTCCAGGTTGGTGCCGTGCTCGACGTTGTGGGCGGCCACGCGACGAGCGAGCGCACCGTTGGACTTGAACCACATCTTCATCCGCCAGCCGAACCCGCGATCCCCGCCGTCCTGCGCGTTGCGGGCGCTGGCCAAGGTCTTCACATCGGCCGAGGCATCCGACATGCCACGCGCCTTGGACTTCACGCCGGCCACGCCGCCCTTCAGCTTGTCGAGCAGTGTCTTGGGATCGCTGGACTCCTGCAGGATGCGCAGGATGCGATCGTGGGCCTCGTTCAGCTCGGTGGCGTCGCCCTTGTCGATCTTCACGCCGTAGCTGTCCTCCAGCGCACCGCGGGCGAGCCACTGAGTCTTCTTGTCGCCCTTCGTCGCGGCAGTCAGCAACGCGTCGACCGCGTAGCCGGCGTCGCGGCGCAGCACTTCCTCCGCCGAGCCCTCGGTCCGACCGGTGAGCTGCTTGCGGGCGCCCTTGCCCTGCACCGCGAACACATTGTCGGCGATGAGGTGGCTGAGTGAGTGCACCGCGTCGATGCCGGACACGACGTACTTGATCGCCGTGGTCGCACCCATGTCGGCACCGCCGGTGGCCAGCTGGGCGATGCCCAGGCTGAGCTTGGTGATGGCCGACGTGGTCTTGTACAGCGACTGCTCCAACAGCTGCGCGTTGCGCTGACCCAAACGCTTCAGGGCGAGCACGAGCTCCGGCCGGTCGGCCGCCCGCGACAGGTAGATGTCGCCGAGGTTGCTGCCGTAGCGCATCGCGTTGGGCACGGCTTCGGAGATGCCGCCGGCGACCGCGATCGAGTTCGAGATCACGTCGACGATCGGGATCATGCTGGCCACGGAGGCGAGCGCGCTCTCGCTGAGCGCCCCGGCGATCTTCATCGCACTTGCGACGTTCTTGCTCATCTGGCCGAGCTCGCCGAGGGCCGCCTTGATCGCCTCGCCGATGTCGTTGAAGTCGACCGTCGGCTGGTTGACCAACCGATTGACGAGGACCACGAAGTCCTTGATGCCGACGACCGACGACAGGACACCGCTGACCATGTCGGAGATGCTGGACATGCCGCCGCCGACCTTCTCGCCGACGGAGAGGGTCTTCTTGTTGCCGTCGTCGAACAGCTTGTTGATGCCCTTGCCGACGCCGCTGGTGACACCGGTGACGCCTTGGCCGATGTTGCCGATCGTGTCGAGGACCTCGACGGTCTCCGGTGCCTGCTTCGGCTTGCGGCCGCTGGCCACGCGCTTCTTGGCGATCTCGTAGGCCGCGGCTTCCACCTTCGAACCGACGGGCGGCCGCTTGGCCACCACCTTCGGGTCCGCCGCGGCCCAGATCTTCGTGTTGGCGATCTTCTGTGCGCGCGACTCCGGCTCGCCGGCCTCGATCAGGCGCTGGACCTCCTCCAGCTCCTTGACCATCGTGTCCTCGACGGCCTTGGAGACGAGGGTGCCGCGCGCATCCTTGTCCGACTGCTCCTGGTTCTTCTGCGACGACAGCTCGTTACGGGTCTCGAGGGTCTTGCCGACCAGCTTCTCCGCCCGGGTCTCGCGCATCGGGCGCAGTGCACGAAGATCCGGCGATGCCGCCAGCCAGATCTTGGCGTAGGCCTCGGTCTCGGCTTCCTCCGGAGTCTTGCCGCCCTTGACCAGGCTCAGCCGCATGTTCGACTCGTCGGTGAGCGCCTTGTTGAATCGTTCGGTCAACGAGCCGAGCGCGGACGGGTCGTTGCCGACCTGCTCCTTGAGCTTCGTGCGCTGCTCGTTGCCCTTCTCCCGCTCGGCCTTCAGCCGCAGCCGCTCGGCGACCTCCTGCTCCTTCGCCTGCTTCTGCTTGTCGACGACCTTCGGCTTCGAGTCCTTCTTGCCGAACAGCGACCAGCGCTGGATCGCCGGCGAACCACCACCCTGTTGCACCGTGTGGGCCAGCTCGTGGGCGAGCAGCTCCTGGCCGCCGGCGGTGCCGGCATCGGGTGCCGCACCGCGGAAGAAGATGTCGTTGCCGACGGTGAAGGCCTTCGCCTGCAGCGTGTCGTTGAGCGCGCTCGCCCGCGAATCCTCGTGCACCCGAACGGATCCGAAATCCGCGCCGAATGCCTGTTCCATCGGGGCACGAGCCGACGCATCGAGCTGACTGCCGCCGCCGCGAGCCGACTGGATCTCGGACTCGACCGACGCCGGCATCTCGCCACCCTCGGCGCCGACCGTTGCGGCCCGACGTTGCAGGCGACGAGCGACGGGTGCGACCTGCGCGCCACCAGCGGCAGCACCGACGAGCTCGGGCTGGCCGAGGCGCCCGACGACCTCGGCTGCCACGCGGTCCGCCTCGCGTTCGTAGCGGTCGTCGGCGGCACCGACGGTCAGCTGGCCGACCGGTTCGGTGCTCTGGCCGTCCTGCTCGGCGTGCTGCGCCGCATCCGGCTTGCGGACCCGCTGTGCTCGTGTGTACACCCGTCGCTCCCGTCGTCGCCGCGAGACTAGTGCACCACACAGGGTGGTGATCGTGGTCCAGCCGGCACACGCAGCTACGGGCGGGCGGCGACCAGTTCGATCTCGACGGCGGCGCCCAGCGGGAGAGCGGCCACCCCGATGGTCGTGCGCGCCGGGTACGGCTGCTCGAACTGCTCGGCGTAGACCGCGTTCATGGCCGCGAAGTCGTTCATGTCGGTGAGGAACACGTTGCACTTCACGACATCGGCGAACGACAGGCCTGCGGCGGCGAGCACCGCACCCAGGTTGGCGAAGCACTGCGCCGTCTGTGCGCCGATGCCACCGCTTGCGAGCGCGGTGGTGCCGGGCAGCACCGGTGTCTGGCCGGACAGGTAGACGAAACCGGCGTGCTCGGCCGCGTGCGAGTAGGGGCCGACGGCGGTCGCGCCGGGTGCAGTGGTGGTCGTTCGGGGCATGCGTCAGTCATAGCGCGGACCGCGTCCGCGGACACGCACCACGACCCGTCCGACCGCCCGAAAACGTTGGCTAACGTTCGACCGTGCCGACGATGACGTTCACCAAGAACCTGCGCCGGCACGTGGACTGCCCGACCACCGAGGTGCAGGGCTCGACCGTCGCCGAGTGTCTGCAGGCCTACTTCGCCGAACACCCCGGGGTGCGCAGCTACGTGCTCGACGAGCAGGGCTGCGTGCGCCGGCACGTCGTCGTCTTCGTCGGCGGCGACCAGCTGACCGATCCGGCCGCACAGTCCGACGCGGTCGGCCCGGCCGATGAGATCACCGTGATGCAAGCACTGTCTGGAGGTTGAGATGTCGTTGTTGGTCGGCACACGAAAAGGCCTGTTCACGCTGGAACGCGGCGACGACGGATGGCGCGTCGATCACGTCGATTTCCTCGGCGAGCCCGTGACCGCCGGCCTCGGCGCCCACGACGGCGCCGTCTACGCAGCGCTCGGCACCGGCCACTTCGGTTCGCACATCTGGCGGCGCGAGCCCGACGGCGGCGTGTGGGCAGAGGTCGGTGCGCCGGCCTACCCGGTACGGCCCTCCGACGCCACCGACGTCTCACCGATGACCCAGGAGCCGTGGCCGTGGACCGTCCAGTTGTTGTGGACGCTGGAGAACGGGCACCCCGACCGGCCCGGCGAGTTGTGGTGCGGCACCATCCCCGGTGGCCTGTTCCACTCGACCGACCGCGGCGACTCGTGGTCGCTGGTCCGGCCGCTGTGGGACATGCCCGAGCGCACCCAGTGGTTCGGCGGCGGGTACGACTTCCCCGGCATCCACAGCATCAGCGTCGACCCGCGCAACCCGGACACCATGTTGATCGCGATTTCCTGCGGCGGTGCATGGATCACCGACGACGGTGGCGCGTCGTGGGCCCCGACGCACGGCATGCGCAACGAGTACATGCCCCCCGGTGAGGAGTACACGCCGATCGTGCAGGACCCGCACCGCGTCGCCCGCTGCGCCGCCCAGCCCGACATCGTGTGGAACCAGCACCACAACGGCGTGTTCCGCTCCATCGACGGTGGCCGCAACTGGACGGAGATCATCGAGCGGCCGCCGGCCGTGTTCGGCTTCGCCGTGGTCGCGCACCCGACGGACCCGGACGTCGCCTGGTTCGTGCCGGCAGTGAAGGACGAGATGCGCGTGCCGGTCGGCGGCCGGCTGGTCGTCAGCCGCACACGCGACGGCGGCCGGTCGTTCGACGTGCTCGGGGAGGGGCTGCCGTCATCGGACTGCTACGACCTGGTGTACCGGCACGCACTGGATGTCGACCGCACGGGCAACGTGTTGGCAATGGGTTCCACCACCGGCTCGTTGTGGGTCAGCGAGGATGCCGGCGACCATTGGACGAATGTGGCGCCGCACCTGCCACCGATCCACTTCACCCGGTTCACCTGACGCGCGGGCGTCTGCGGCCTTCGTGACGCTGGTTGCTAGCGACCGCCACCGGCTTCCTTGATCGCGGCCCTCAGAGCCGTGCGGAAGCGGGCGCCGGCCGGCTCCGGGCCGAGGGGAAGGAATGCCGAGCCGCGCTCGCCCGTGGCCGACCCGGGCAGACCGTCGACGCTCAGACCGCTGTCGGGCTGCAGCCGGAACAGGTCGGAGGTCTCGTAGTCGCTGACGGCGATGTCGCGCAAGCGGGCCGAGACCGGCGAATACGGGCCGCCTTCCGGCCCCACCGCCCAGACC
>Ga0209023_10004088_pt1 | contig 16874 bp, 11 predicted proteins | sample LakOneMetagenome_FD_187468 | JGI IMG/M metagenome (GOLD analysis project Ga0209023, IMG submission 187468) | Freshwater and sediment microbial communities from Lake Erie, Canada (SPAdes) (version 2) | ecosystem: Environmental > Aquatic > Freshwater > Lentic | place: Lake Erie, Canada... | reverse complement strand
CCACCATGTCCCAGCGTGCGCCGGGCGACAGCAGCAGCGCCGCCATGCCCAGCACGCCCGCAGCGCCTGCCGCCAGTGCCACCGCGGGTGGGCGCCGGTGGTCCATCGCCCAGGCGAGGCCCATCACCACCAGCGGGCCGATGGCGCCGACCACGGCCGCCACGCCACCCGGCAGCCGGTACGCCGCCACGAACAGCAGCGCCTGGAACACGCCAATGTTCAGCGCCGCCAGCACCACCAAGCGCCGCCAGCCGGTCCAGTCGCCCCACGCCGGCCAGCGGCGGCACCACAGCACCAGCAGCAGACCTGCGGGCAGCGTGCGCAGCAGCGCGGCGGTGAAGGGCCGGTCGGGCGGCAGCAGCTCGGTGGTGACGATGTAGGTGGAGCCCCAGATGACGGGGCCGAGCGCGGTGGTCAGCGCGTCGAGCCAGGGGGCGGAGCGGGTGTCTTGCATGGCTATTTATCTTCAATTCAAGATAAATAACTCTACCATACAATCTTGAACCCAAGATACTTTGAAGCCCGACACGATGGCCACACAACGCCAACCCGACGCCGTGGACGCCATCCTGGCCCAGTGGCACCGCGAGCGCCCCGACCTCGACGTCAGCCCCATGGGGCCGATCGGCCGCATCAAGCGCTGCACCGCCCTGCTGGAGCGCCGGCTGGACGAGACCTTTGCCGAGTTCGGCCTGAGCGTGTGGGAGTTCGACATGCTGGCCACGCTGCGCCGCTCTGGCGCGCCGTACTGCCTGGCGCCGACCACGCTGTTCTCCACGCTCATGGTCACTTCGGGCACCATGACGCACCGCATGGGCAAGCTCGAAGCCAGCGGCTGGATCACCCGGTTGCCCAACCCTGAGGACGCACGCAGCTCGCTGGTGCAGCTCACGCCCGCAGGCCTGGTGCTCATCGACCGGGCCGTGGAGGCGCATGTGGCCAACGAACACCGCATCCTGGCGCCGCTCAAAGCCGCCGACCTGGCCGCGCTGGACGCCCGGCTGTCGCTGCTGCTGGCGGCGCTGGAGTCCCCCACGGGGCAGTAGTTACCCACCGGCACGCGCTGCGGTGCGTACTGCGCAGTAACATGGCGGGATGCCCCAAAACCACCTCTACATCCTGACCGGCGCGTCGCGCGGCATGGGCCTGGCCATGGCCCAGCAGCTTTTGCGCAGCGGCAACACGCTGATCTGCATGGCCCGCAGTGCCAGCGCAGACCTGACCACCGAGGCCAAGGCCGCAGGCGTTGTCATCGAACAATGGCAGCTCGACCTGTCGCAGGGCGAGCAGGCCGCGCACAAGCTGCAGGCCTGGCTGGCAGCCCAGGGCCCGCAGGCGTTTGCCAGCGCCACGCTGATCAACAACGCCGGCATGATCCCGCGCATCGCCCCGCTGTCCGGCAGCGATGCCGCCGACCTGGCCACCGCCCTGCGCGTGGGGCTGGAGGCGCCGATGCAGCTGACCGCCGCCTTCCTGGGCGCGACCGATGCGTGGACGGTGCCGCGCAAGGTGCTCAATATCTCCTCGGGCCTGGGCCGCCGCGCCATGGCCTCGCAGGCCGCGTACTGCGCAGCCAAGGCAGGTATGGACCATTTCACGCGCTGCGTGGCGCTGGACGAGGCCATCAAGCCCCACGGTGCCAAGGTGTGCTCGCTGGCGCCGGGCGTCATCGACACCGACATGCAGGTGCAGCTGCGCGGCGCTTCGCCCGATGCCTTCCCGGACCAGCAGAACTTTGCCAACCTCAAGACCGGCGGGCAGCTCACATCGCCGACGGATGCCGCAGCGCGCGTGCTGGCCTGGCTGGACCGCGCCGATTTCGGTGCGAACCCGGTCGCGGACGTCCGGGACGCCTAAACCTAAAGCTCCTATTTTGATAGCTGCTAGCGCTTGATGAACAAGCGGCAGCGGCCCATTTGATTCAAAACCTCTCTGAAAGGACCTCCCCATGACCCGTGAAGTCGTCGTCGTCAGCGCAGTGCGCACCGCCATCGGCACCTTTGGCGGCAGCCTCAAGGACATTCCGCCCACCGAGCTGGGCGCCCTGGTCGTCAAGGAATCGCTGGCGCGCGCCAACGTGGACGGCAAGGACGTGGGCCATGTGGTGTTCGGCCACGTGGTCAACACCGAACCCCGGGACATGTACTTGTCGCGCGTGGCGGCCATTAACGGCGGCTGCGGCGAAGGCACGCCTGCGTACAACGTCAACCGCCTGTGCGGCTCGGGCCTGCAGGCCATCGTGAACGCCAGCCAGTCCATCCTGCTGGGCGACACGGACGTGGCCATCGGCGCGGGTGCCGAGGTCATGAGCCGCGCACCGTTCGCCAGCCTCAACATGCGCTGGGGCGCCCGCATGGGCGACACCAAGATGGTGGACATGATGATCGGCGCGCTGCACGACCCGTTCCACAACATCCACATGGGTGTGACGGCCGAGAACATCGCCGCCAAGTGGGGCATCAGCCGCGAGCAGCAGGACCAGCTGGCGGTGGAGAGCCACAACCGCGCAGAACGCGCCACGGCTGCCGGCTACTTCAAGGACCAGATCGTGCCCGTCACCTTGAAGAGCAAGAAGGGCGACGTGCAATACGCGACCGACGAGCACTTTCGCCCCGGCGCCACGCTGGCCGACATGGCCAAGCTCAAGCCCGTTTTCGCCAAGGAAAACGGCACGGTGACCGCCGGCAATGCCTCGGGCATCAACGACGCCGCCGCTGCGCTGGTGCTGATGGAAGCCGGTGCCGCCAAGGCCCGCGGCGCTAAGCCCCTGGCCCGCCTGGTGGCCTATGCCCACGCGGGTGTGGACCCCAAATATATGGGCATCGGCCCGGTGCCAGCGACGCAGGCGGCGCTGAAGAAGGCCGGCCTCACCGTGGCAGACCTGGACGTGATCGAGGCCAACGAAGCGTTTGCCGCGCAGGCCTGCGCCGTCACCCAAGACCTGGGCCTGGACCCGGCCAAGGTCAACCCGAACGGCTCGGGCATATCGCTGGGCCACCCCATCGGCGCCACCGGCGCGCTGATCACCGTGAAGGCGCTGCACGAGCTGCAACGCGTGCAGGGCCGCTACGCGCTGGTGACCATGTGCATCGGCGGCGGCCAGGGCATCGCGGCGATCTTCGAGCGCATGTAGTTGATGCCTTCGCCGCCCGGTGCGGCAGCCATCGCCAGCGGCGATGCTGCCGCCCTGGATTGGCAAGGCGCGGCCCCTGGCGGATCAGCGATCATCCCCGGGTGCTGGCACCAAGACCGGCAGAGCGGCGCGCGAGCCATGCAACCTGGCAACGCAGCCCGCCCATTTCATTGAACCGACGGAGACATATCTGACCATGATTCGCACACTGCTTTCTTCCTTCACCGCGCTCGCCCTGGCGATGGGCGCTACCGCCCAGGCACAGACCACTGCGGCACCCGCCGCGGCCGGCAGCTACCCCAACAAGCCCATCCGCCTGATCGTGCCCTTCCCGCCCGGCGGCGGCACCGACATCCTGTCGCGGCTGGTGGCCACCAAGCTCACCGAAAGCGCCAAGTGGACCGTGGTGGCCGACAACAAGGCCGGCGCTGGCGGCACCATCGGCATCGGCGAAGCGGTCAAGGCCACCCCCACTGGCTACGACCTGGTGATGGGCCAAAAGGACAACCTGGTCATCGGCCCCTGGCTGTACAAGAACCTGCCCTGGGACCCCACCAAGGACCTGACTCCCGTGGCCCATGTGGCCTACACGCCGGTGGTCATCGCCACCAGCGTGAACTCCAAGTACAAGACATTGGCCGACGTGGTGGCCGCTGCCAAGGCTGCCCCCGGCACCGTGACTTACGGCTCGCCGGGCAACGGCACGTCCATCCACCTGGCCGGCGATCTGTTCGAGAAGGCCGCGGGCGTCAAGCTCAGCCACATCCCGTACAAGGGCTCCAACCCCGCGCTGATGGATGCCCTGGCCGGCAATGTGGACCTGCTGGTGTCGTCGCTGCCCTCGGCCATGGGCCAGATCAAGTCCGGCAAGCTGCGCCCGCTGGCGGTCACGTCGGCCAAGCGCAGCTCGTCGCTGCCCGATGTGCCCACCGTGGCCGAGTCGGGCTTCAAGGGCTTTGACGTGAGCACCTGGTACGGCGTGTTTGCGCCCGCTGGCACGCCTGCTGCCGTGGTTGCCGCGGTGAATGCAGAGGTCAACAAACTGCTGGGCACGGCCGACATGAAGGCTGCCATTCATGCCCAGGGTGCGGAGCCTGAAGCCATGTCGCCAGCGCAACTGGGCACGTTGCTCAAGACCGAGTATGTGCAGTGGAAGGGCATCGTTGAAGCCTCTGGCGCAAAGATCGAATGACCTGCTTGCAAGGTGCGCGCAGCGCTTGACGCTTGATGCGCTACCCACAACAACAACGGCTCCATGAGGAGCCGTTGTTGTTTGCGCTGCGCCGATTCAATGGCGTGAAAAGCAGGTGCCGCATAGTTCCTGTGACGGGGCCTGTGCACGATATGGCCCTGGCTTCGACAAGCTCAGCCCGAACGGATGGGGGTGGTACCAGCCTTCACCAGCCTCTTGTCGCTACCGTTCGGCTGAACGTGCGCTAGGGCATGCGTCGTAGGCCGAGCCTTCCAACACGGCCTGCGCACACCGTTTGATGTCAGGTGCGAACGACCAGCACAGGGATGTGCACCACGCCCAGCACGCGCTGGGTGACGCTGCCCAGGACCAGTTTTTCCAGGCCGCGGCGGCCGTGGGAGCCCATCACGATGAGGTCGGCGCCGGTGCTCTCCAGTGCGCGCAGGATGCCGTCGTGCACGGCATGACCCTCGCCGACCACGGTGGTGGCCTGCACGCCGACTTCGGCCATGGCCTTCTTGGCAGCGTCGAGCGCGCTGTTGGCCTCCGCCGTGGCGGCGTTGATGTACTGCGCCTGGCCGTAGGCGAAATCAGCGCCCACGCCGGTGAAGGGATAGGGGTCGACCACGTACACCGCGGTCACCGCGCTGCCGAAGGTCTTGGCCAGGGCCGCAGCCTTGGACACGGCCAGCAGGGAGGTGTCGGAGCCGTCGACAGGAACCAGAATGTGCTTGAACATGGTGCTTCTCCTTGGAGTGATGAAAAGATGGATGGGCCGGCTTGTGGCGGGCCCCTCTGACGCCAGTGTGAACGTCCACCATACCCTGCATCTTGATTCGCATCAAACCCCGGCCAGTCAGCCTGCGCGGCGGCAGGGTTTGATCGGCGCCGGTGCAGCTACAGATCAGCTACCGTTGCAGCTGCGCGCAGCGCTGGGGCACCAAGCTTTCAGTTGCCTGCAGGGGCGCTGCCCACCACATCCGCGCCCTGAAAGTTGCCGCGCCGGCAGGTCACCACCAGCGTGTCGCGGTGGCCCGCGGCATCAAGCGGCTGGATGGGCGTGGACTCGTGGATCATGCGCGCGTCGTCCAGCAGCAGCAGCGACCACGGCTCGGTCAGGGTGAAGCGCTGGCCGCTCGGGCCATTGGCCTCGAACACCCGCGTCTCGCCGCCCTTGATGCCCGCACGCCCCACCAGGAACACGGCCACCAGGTCCACGCCGTCGCGGTGCGCGCCTTCGGGCGTGGGGCGGCCGATGCCGTCGGTGGTGTCGATGCGGAACTGGTGCGCTTCCACAAACCAGGGCTGCGGCGCATCAGCGTTTGCAAACACGGCGTCGGATACCGTAGCCAAGGCCGCCAGCAACTGATGCCATGCGGGCTGGGCCACGGTGGCGGGCTCCATGGGCGCAAACCAGCGCTCCATGCCGCCGTGCAGCGCGTTGTATTCCACGGGCTGCCAGTGCGCGCGGTGCGGCACCTGCTGCACCTGCCCGCCCTGCACCACGAAGCACGCGTGGCGCCGGCGGCGGTAGCGCCCGCCGTCCTTCAAGAAATCATCGGGCGGCAGGCTGTCCCAGTCGCCATTGAGCGCCATCAACGCAGGCAAATCGCCACCGATGAACCGGGCCACATCGGCCGGGGACAGCACGGCATAGCCGCGCTGGCTCAGGTGGGTGGCGACGTCCGAAGGGGTGGTGAATGGGGGTGAAAAAGTGACTTGGGCCATAGAGGCCCGAGCTTAACCGCTGCCACCGGCCTCACGTCTGCGCTGGCGCAAATGGCAGCGCCTTCCAGGCCGGTGGGCTCAGGAAGGCGCACAAAGGTACGGGTGTTGGAAGGCGCTGACCGCTACAGCTATCGGGTGCTGGAGGCCGGAAGCTTCAGGCCACCAGCTTCATCCCTCAGTCGCGGCGATCGTGCCCGTGGCCCTTGCCGTGGCCGCGTCCCCGGTCGTCGTCACGGTGGCGATCACGACCACGGTCCCGGTCGTGCTTACCGCCGTGGCGGTGGTCATCGTCCCAGCGGCGTTCGTCGCGCCCATGGGGACCGCGGTGGTCGGGAGGACCACGGCGCGGTGGCGGCTCTTGCACAAAGTACACCGGCTGGTTGCAGGCGTTGTAGCGGCCGCAGTGCTTGCCCCAGTTCTTGGCGTGCCCCGGCGGCACGTACATGTAGATGGGCGCGCGGGGCACCACGACTGCTGGGCGTTGGATGACCACAGGTTCGGCGTAGATAACAGGCGGCGGCGCCGCGTTGCCGATGTTGATGCGGCCATACACACCCGGTGCCAGCTCGCCGCCGACGGTGGCGTTGACGTAGCCCTGTGCCTGCGCACCGCCCGCTACTGCCATCAGCAGCGCAGCGGCGGCGCCAGAGAAGAAGAGACGAAGACTGAAGGTCATCGTGGGGGTCTTGGTGTTGGTCATGGGGTGCTCCTTGCTGTTCAATGCGCCACGCACGCAAACCGTGCACCATGTCCACAAATTCAATGGACCCTCAAGCGCCCCTGAGCCTACTGCATCGCGCCTGATAGTGATGTCATCCAATGGCGACAATGGATCGGCATCAGAGTCGGCGTCGGCGTCGACAGAGCCGCGAACCACTCCATCGAACCACGCACACCCGCTGGGTGCTGGACGCCCTCAGTGCCATCATTGCGAAGAAAGCTGCCCTCAGGCCGCCACACACTCCGGTATGTCCAGCAGCGCGCTGGCAGGCCCCGGCCGCCCGAACAGGTAGCCCTGCCACACATGGCAGCCCAGGCTGGCCAGCATGTCGCGCTGCTCCGCCGTCTCCACGCCCTCGGCGATCACGCCCAGGTCCATGGTCTGCGCCAGGGTGACGATGGTGCGCGCAATGCTGGCGTCGTTGGCGTCGGTGAGCAGGTCGCGCACAAAGCCCTGGTCGATCTTGAGCTGGTCGAGCGGCAGCCGCTTGAGGTACGCCAGGCTGGAGTAGCCCGTGCCGAAGTCGTCCAGCGAGAAGCGGATGCCCAGTGCCCGCAGCGTGGTCATGCGCAGGATGGTGTCCTCCACATCGTCCAGCAGCAGGGTCTCGGTCAGCTCGAGCTTCAGGCTCTGCGGGTCCGCGCCGGTTTGCTCCAGCACGCCCAGCACGTCGTCGACGAAGTCCGGGTGGCGGAACTGCCGCGCACTCACGTTCACGGCCAGGCTCCAGTGGGCGGTGGCGGGGTTTTGGGCCCACTCCACCAGCTGCTCGCACGCCGTGCGCAAGATCCACGCGCCCAGCGGCACGATCAGGCCCGACGCCTCGGCAACCGGGATGAACTCGGCGGGCGACACCAGCCCGCGCTCGGGGTGGTGCCAGCGCACCAGCGCCTCGGCCCCCACCATGCCGTCGTACTGGCTGATCTGCGGCTGGTAGTACAGCAAGAATTGGTCGTCGCGCATGGCATCGCGCAGGTCGGCCTCCAGCGCCGTGCGGGCCGACACGGCCGCCTGCGTGCGGGGGTCGAAGAACTGCAGCGTGTTGCGCCCAGCCCCCTTGGCCTGGTACATGGCCAGGTCGCCGCGCTTGAGCAGCTCGTCCACCGAGCCCTGCGCATCGGCATACAGCGCCACGCCGATGCTGCAGGAGCCGTGGTACATGCGCCCGCCCAGCGGGTAGCCCTGCCCCAGCGCCAGCAGCACCGTGCGGCCCACGGCCTCGGCCTGCGCGGCGGCTTCTGCGGGCTGGGGGCTCAGCCCCTCGATCAGCAACACGAACTCGTCGCCGCCCAGCCGCGCCACCGTGACACCCTGGCGCACCCCGCCCAGCCGGGACGCCACCTGGCGCAGCAACTGGTCGCCGATCTCGTGGCCTTGCGTGTCGTTCAGGTCCTTGAAGTTGTCCAGGTCCACAAACAGCAGCGCCCCGCCGGTGCCCAGCCGCGCAGCGCTCGCCAGCCCGTGCTGCAGGCGGTCGGCCATGAGGCGCCGGTTGGGCAGCCCGGTGAGCGGGTCGTAGAAGGCCAGCAGGCGGATCTCGTCTTCCGCCGCCTTGCGCGCCGAGATGTCAGTCTGCGTGCCCACGTAGTGCGTGATCTCGCCCTGGGGCGTGCGCACGGCGGTGACGGTGATCCACGCGGGGTACACCTCGCCATTCTTGCGGCGGTTCCAGACCTCGCCCTGCCAGCCACCCGTGGCTGCGAGCGCGTCTTTCATGGCGGTGTAGAAATGCTCGTCGTGGCGGCCCGACTGCAGCAGCCGCGGCGTCTGGCCCACGAGCTCCTGCACCGAGTAACCCGTGAGCCGCGCATACGACTGGTTGGCAGACAGGATGCGCTGGTCCGGGCCGGTCACCACCATGCCTTCGAAGGACTCGAACACCGTGGCGGCGATGCGCAGCGACTCTTCGGACCTGCGACGCTCGGTGATGTCGGTGGAGATGCCGCACAGCGCGTGGATGCTGCCATCGGGCAGGCGCAGCGGGATCTTGACGGACAGGTACGCACGCGTTTCGCCGTTGCCCAGGTGCTTGTTGACTTCTTCCACCTCCAGCCGCTCGCCCTGCTGCAGCACGCGCCGGTCGTTGGCCTGCAGTTGCTGGGTGGTGGCCCAGTCGAAAAAAGCGGAATCGTCGAGCCCCACCACGTCCTGGGCCGGCCGGCCGAACAGCTCCTGGATGTGGTGGTTGGCGTACTGGTAGCGAAAGTCCTGGCCCTTGATGTAGATGAAGGCGCCCACGCTGTCCAGGATGGCGGCCAGTTTTTGCTCGCTGGCCTGCAGATTGCGCGTGCGCTCGTCGACCTTGCGCCGCAACAGCACGGCCGACACGGCGGCCATCAGCGCGAACACCGCCAGCGCCACCATGGCCCAGCCCATGGCCGACGACATCTGCGCGCCCGCGTCCGGCGCGGCCCAGCGGCTCATCACTTGCTGGTAGCGCGGCTCTGCCCCGCTGCGCCAGCCCTGCACCGACCGGTCGATGGCAGCCAGCACGTCGGCGTTGCGGCCCGGGCCGGTGGCAAAGTACAGCGCCGACGGCTGGAACACGATGCCCGAATCGACCAGCCCGAAGCTTGCGGCCTGCAGGTTGCCGAACAGGTGGTTGGAGATCACCGCATCGGCATCGCCACGCTGCACGAACTCGAAGGCCTCGACCAGCGTGGGCGCATCGATCAGCAGCACGGCAATGCCGAAGCTGTCCATCATGCTCAGAAAGGTGGCGCGCTGCACCGAGCCCTTGAGCACCGCTACCCGCTTGCCCGCCAGGTCGAACAGGGACTGGATGGTGCTGCCGCGCGCGCGGTAGATCTGCGACCAGCTGTGCAGCACCGGCAGGGAATGAAAGTCGTACAGGCGCTCGCGTTCGCGCGAGCGGGCCACATCGGGCATCAGGTCGAGCTGGCCGGCCGCCAGCGCGTCCAGGCAATCCTGCCATTCGCAGGGCACGTAGCGCAGCGTCCACTGCTCGCGCGTGGCCACCAGCTGCAGCAGGTCGACAAAGATGCCGGACGGCTGGCCCTGCGCGTCCACGAACAGCTTGGGCTCGTTGGAATACACCCCCACCCGCAACTCGCGCGGCGCAGCGTGCGCGCTGGCGCCTGCAACGACGTACAGCAGCAACCACAGGAGCGGCACCATCACCGCCCAGCGCAACCACGTGGGGCGCGCCATGGGGAACAGGGATGCGCGTGAATTCACCAGCAAATCCCAAAGGAGAAAGTCACATGTTAACGAAAGGTTGCAAAAATATCCAAACGTAATAGACGACCGGCGTGCTTGGAGTAGCATGTGTCCCACCACCCGCTTCGCCCAGGAGACAGCGATGCCCCACGAACGCCGCCACTTCGTCCGCGTTGGTTTCGACGCACCGGCCCTGCTGACCACCGCCACGGATGCGTTCAGCGTGCATGTGCTGGACTTGTCCTTGAAGGGCGCGCTGCTGGTGGCCCCCGCCCAGGCAGATCTGCAGGCCGGCATGCTGTGCCAACTCACCATTCCGCTGGCGGAGACAGGCAACCACATCGCCATGTCCACCGAAATCGCCCACATCGAAGGCCTGCACGCCGGCCTGCTGTGCCGCGGCATCGACCTGGACAGCGTGACCCACCTGCGCCGCCTGATCGAGCTGCAGCTCGGCGACCCGGCACTGCTGGAGCGGGACTTGGGGGAATTGACGTTGACGGGGCCACAGCACTGAAGGGTGCCGCGCGGTCCTGCACAGGGCCCCTCCCCAGGCCCTCTTCGCCCAGGGGAGAGAGATTGAAGGCAGGACTTGCCTCAGACCGGGCTTGGCCTTATTACTGCTGCGCTTCTTGCTCCTGCAGCGCCCGCCACATCACCTTGCCGCTGCCACTCTTGGGCAATGCACTCACAAACTGCACGATGCGCGGCACCTTGTAGACCGCCATGTTCTCGCGGCACCAGTCGATGATCTGCTGCTCGGTGGTGGTGTGCTTGTGCGATGCGCGCAGCACCACCACGGCCTTGACTGTCTCGCCGCGGTAGCTGTCCTTGGCAGCGATGATGCAGGCCTCCTGGATGGCGGGGTGGCGGAACATCAGCGCCTCGACCTCGGCCGGCCAGACCTTGAAGCCGCTGGCGTTGATCATGCGTTTCAAGCGGTCGGTCAGGAAGAAGTACCCATCCTCATCCATGCGGCCCAGGTCGCCCGAGCGGAAGAAACGCTTGCCCTCGAATTCGATGAAGGCCGAGGCCGTGGCGTCCGGCCGCTTCCAGTAGCCCTCGAACACTTCGGGGCCGTGGATGATGATCTCGCCCTGCTCGCCCACGGGCATTTCCTGCAGGGTGTCGGGGTCGACCACGCGCGCGTCGGTGCTCATGAACGGGATGCCCAGGCACTGCTGCTTGGGGTGGTCCGGCGGGTTGGAGTGCGACGGCGCGGCGGTCTCAGTCAGGCCGTAGCCTTCGGAATACCGCAGCCCGTACTGCTCCAGCAGACGCTGCGCCACGGCCTGCGGCATGGCCGCGCCGCCGCCGCCGATGTAGACCAGGCTGGAGAGGTCGTAGCTTGCAAAATTGGGGCTGCCCAGCAGGTCGATGACCATGGTGGGGATGTTGGTCCAGTTGGTGACCTGGTAGCGCGAGATGAGGCGCCCGGCCAGGTCGCGGTCCCAGCGGGGCATGATGACCAGCGTGGCGGCCGTATAGATGGCCGTGTGCATGACGCTCACCATGCCGGTGATGTGGAACATGGGCACCACGGCCAGCGTGACGCTGTCGACCGAGCCCGTGCCCCACAGCGCACCCGCGGCCGCGTTGTGCACGATGCTTTTGTGCAGGTGCATGCAGCCCTTGGGCAGGCCGGTGGTGCCGCTGGTGTAGGGCAGCAGCGCCAGGTCGTTCGGGCCCACCAGCAGTTCGGGCGGCGCGTGCGCAATGTCGAGCGCGTCGGTCCACGCATGGGCCTGGCCGCCGTCCAGCACGGGCAGCGGGTGGCGTGTGCCCAGCCACTCCATCCAGGCTTCGGGCGGCGCATCGGCCCCGGTCACATTCACATCGAAGGCATCGGTGAACTGAGTCACCACCAGGTGCGCCAGTCGTTCAGCAGCGGGCAGCGCGTTGCTGGCCTTGGCCATCTCAGCGGCCAGGTCGCCCGTGGTCAGCGCCACCTTGGTGTCGGGGTCGGTGATGTAGTGCTTGAGCTCTTCGGCCCGGTTCATCGGGTTGACCGGCACCACCACCGCGTTGGCGCGCAGGATGGCGAAGTGCGCCATCACCAGCTGCGGGCAGTTCTGCATGCACAGCACCACGCGGTCGCCGCGCTGCACACCCAGGTCCGCCAGCCGCGCGGCCAGGCGCTCGGCACCTTCCACCAGTTGCCGATAGGTCAGCGTGCTGCCAAAAAAGACCAGCGCCGCCTTGTCAGGGTAGCGGCGCGCGCTGATGGCCAGGTTATCCCACAGCGAGGTGGCAGGCAGCGTGATGGCCTTGGGCAGGCGGTGGGGCCAGAACTTGTAGTGAGGGCGCATGAGGCAGACAGTCTCCTTAGCCCTCCAGCCTAGGGGCCACACCAGACGGAGACAAGGGGGATGGCCCGATGCACGGTCACACATGTGACGCACGAGCCCTTGCGACGCGGGCCCAGCTATCGCGCCTACCTCAACACTCCTGCAGTCCCACTATGCTCCAACGTATGGCACCCACCTAGAATTGCCGGGAGGAAACGCATAACGCCAGACGCGACAACCATAGCAACCTTTGATGCACTGTTGACAGCTGCAGGCTGGCATTTGCCCAGTGACATCCACGCAGCTTTTGGCGTGTCGGTCTGCGAGCTTCTTTTTAATACAGGCTTTGGCTATGCCGGCTATCTGATTACGTAAACGTTCAAGGCCTGAAACTTCGCCGAAGTCGGCTACCCCCTGTACATGTTCCGCGAAGTCGAAACCGAGGTGGATCCCGACTCCAACACGCGCGCTGGCTTACCTTGCTTGGGCACTTTTTCATCATGACTGACCTACCAGATGGCCTAGAGCCGCTAGCCTCCGTATTGGCGCGAGATGAGCGCTGGTGGTCTATTGGCGATCGCACTTTGGAACAGCACCACGCGTTAATCGAGGGTTACGCCCTACGCGGCGGCGCACCTAGAGACGTTCAGCAACATTACGAGAACGCGCGCAACACTTGGCTGTACGCATTCTTTAACTACCGCTTGTTGCAGGTGGCTTTGATGCAAGTACATGTGGCGGGGGAAGCCGCCATCAAGGCGCGCGCCAAAATGGAAGGGCTAAATACGGATAAGTTCACTCTTAAAGCGCTGTTAGACACTGCGCTGGAACGGCGCTGGTTGCTGGACGTTAATTTCGAAGCCTCGGCCTACCGTGCCGAGCGAGAAGCTGAGCATTTGGCAATGCTGCGTTTCATGGGAGTACCTCACACACCCTTTGTGGGACCTCTACACGAGCAGGACTTTGCCAAGGGGCTGGTGGAAGCCTTCCGCCATATTCGCAACGCACTAGCGCATGGCGAGGTGCATTTGAAACCTAACTTGAGCTGGGAATTCATGGCAGTGCGGGATTTGATCAATCAGCTATTTCCTGCACTTTAGTCGAGAGGCGCTCTATAGCTTTCAATTTCAAGTTGGCGACCATCACGCGAACTGCCTAACTCTGAATCTGCACCCACAGCTTGTCCAGCCGCTTCACGCTCACCGGCTGCGGCGTGCGCAGCTCCTGCGCGAAGAAGCTCACACGCAATTCTTCCAGCAGCCAGCGCAGCTCTTGCATGCGCGCATCCACCGCGCCCTTGCGCTCGGCGACCAGGCGCCAGTAGCGCTGCTCCTGGGGGCGCAGCTCGGTCAGCTTGGCGGCGTCGCGGGCGGGGTCGGCGCGGTATTTGTCCAGCCGCAGCGTGATGGCCTTGAGGTAGCGCGGAAAGTGCGCCAGTTGGGCCCACGGCGCCTGCGCGATGAACTGCTTGGGCACCAGGCGCTGCAGTTGCTGCTGCGCGTCCTGCGTGGCGTCGGGGGCGTTCTTGGTGTCCTTGATCTTGCGGGCGGCGGCGGCGTATTCGACGAGAATGCCGGAGGCCAGACGCGCCACTTCGTTGGCGATCAAGGTCAGTCGGCCCCGGCCCTCTTCCATGCGGCGCTTGAAGGCGTACTCGTCGGTGGGCAGCGGGTCGAGCAGGAACGCGCGGTCCAGCGCCACGTCGATGATCTGGGCGCGCAGCTCTTCCTGCGTGCCGCCGCCGGTGCCGTCCGGCGACCGGCCGACCTGCATGTAGGCCACCGCCATTTTCTGCAGGTCGGGGATGTTCTTTTCCAGGTACTTGAGCGCGTCCTTGATCTGCAGCGCAAACAGGCGGCGCAGCCCGGCGCGGTGCTTGGCGGCGGCCACTTCGGGCTCGTCGAAGACTTCGATGGTCACCGCATCGCCGCCGTCGATCAGCGCCGGAAAGCCCACCAGGGTCTGGCCGCTCTTCTTGATCTCCATCAGCTCGGGCAGCTCGCCAAACGTCCAGGTGGTGTAGCGCTGGCCGGCGGGCGCAGCGGGGGCGGAAGGCGCCGCGGCCGGTGCGGATTTGGCACCCACCCCGCCCTTTGCTCCTGATTCGATAGCTGCTTGCGCCCGGCCAGCAAGCGGCACGGGCTGTTTTTGTTCGATGTTTGCACTGTCTGCGGCACCACCACCGCCGCCAACACCGAGCTTGAGCCCCGCCAGCGCTTGGAAAGCGCCGCGCGCCTTGGCGCCCCATTCGGCCTTCAGGGCCCCCAGGTTGCGGCCGTGGCCCAGCTGGCGGCCGTGCTCGTCCACCACGCGGAAGTTCATGAACAGGTGCGGGCTGAGCATGTCCAGCTTGAAGTCGGCGCGCTTCACATCGAGCGAAGTCTCGTCGCGCACCTGCTTGAGCAGTGCGTCCGTGAGGCTGCCGGTGCCAAACCGCTCGGGCGTGTTGAACAGTGCGGCCAGGCGCGTGGCCGACTCGGGCAGAGGCACGAAGCGGCTGCGCGGGCGCTGGTGCAGGCTCTTGAGCAGGGCCTGGATCTTGTCCTTGAGCATGCCGGGCACCAGCCACTCGCAGCGCTCGTCGTTCACCTGGTTGAGCACGAACAGCGGGATGGTCACGGTGATGCCGTCGCGCGCATCGCCGGGCTCGTGCAGGTAGGTGGCTGTGCAGTCCACACCGCCCAGGCGCACGGTCTTGGGAAACGCGTTGCTGGTGATGCCCGCGGCCTCGTGGCGCATGAGCTCTTCGCGCGTGAGCTTGAGCAGCTCGGGCTGGCCGGGCGCGGCGCCCATCTGGCGCTTCTTCGACTCTTCGCGGTACCAGGCCTCGAAGCCATGGCCGTTGCAGATGTCCGCTGGCAGCTGCTGGTCGTAGAAGGCGTAGATCAGCTCGTCGTCCACCAGCACGTCCTGCCGGCGCGACTTGTGTTCGAGCTCTTCCACCTTGGCAATCATCTTCTGGTTGGCGGCCAAGAACGGCAGCTTGGTCTCCCAGTTGCCTCCCACCAGCGCTTCGCGGATGAAGATCTCGCGTGCAGCGTACGGGTCGATCTTGCCAAAGTTGATGCGGCGGCCGCTGTAGATCACGATGCCGTAGAGCGTGGCACGCTCCAGCGCCGTGACCTCGGCGGATTTCTTCTCCCAGTGCGGGTCGAGCAGCTGCTTTTTCAGCAGATGACTGCCCACCTGCTCCACCCACTGCGGCTCGATGGCGGCGAGGCCCCGGCCGAACAGGCGCGTGGTCTCCACCAGTTCGGCCGCCACGATCCAGCGGCCGGGCTTCTTGGACAGGTGCGCGCCCGGGTGCTTGTAGAACTTGATGCCGCGCGCGCCCAGGTACCAGTCTTCCTCTTCGCTGCGCGCGCCGATGTTGCCCAGCAGCCCGGCCAGCATGGACAGGTGCAGCTGCTCATAGCTCGCAGGCTGCGTGTTGATGGGCCACTTGTGCTCGGTGACCACGGTGAGCAGCTGAGTATGGATGTCGCGCCACTCGCGCAGCCGGCGGATGCTGATGAAGTTCTGGCGCAGCAACTGCTCGTACTGGCGGTTGCTCAGCTTGTGGGTGGGCGCCGGTGCGGTGGCGCTGACCACGGCGGGCGCGGGTGCTGCAGCGGCCACCAGCCGCTGGGCCACGGGCAGGTGGGCCTGCGACGGTGCGCGCTGGTGGGCCATGGCCTTTTGCGCTCGGGCCGAGGGCAGCGTGGGCGCGCCGCCGCGGGCCTCGTTGATCCACTTCCAGAGCTTGAGGTAGCCGCTGAATTCGCTCTTTTCGTCGTCGAACTTGGCGTGCGCCTGGTCGGCCTGCTGCTGCGCCTCCATGGGCCGGTCGCGCACGTCCTGCACGCTCAGGGCGCTGGCGATGACCAGCACCTCGTCGAGCGCCTTGCGGTCGCGCGCCTCCAGAATCATGCGGCCCACGCGCGGGTCGAGCGGCAGGCGCGACAGCTCCACGCCCATGGGCGTGAGTTCGTTGGCCTCGTCCACCGCGCCCAGTTCGGCCAGCAGCTGGTAGCCATCGGCAATGGCGCGACCCGACGGGGCCTCGATGAACGGAAACTGCACCACGTCGCCCAGGTGCAGCGACTTCATGCGCAGGATGACGCCCGCAAGCGAGCTGCGCAAAATTTCGGGGTCGGTGAAGCGCGGGCGGGCGTTGAAGTCCGCCTCGTCGTACAGGCGGATGCAGATGCCGTTGGCCACGCGCCCGCAGCGGCCCGCGCGCTGGTTGGCCGCGGCCTGGCTGATGGGCTCGACCAGCAGCTGCTCCACCTTGCTACGGAAAGAATAGCGCTTCACGCGCGCCGTGCCTGCATCGATGACGTACCGGATGCCCGGCACGGTGAGCGAGGTCTCGGCCACGTTGGTTGCCAGCACCAGGCGGCGGCCGGTGTGGCCATCGAAGATGCGGTCCTGCTCGGCCTGCGACAGGCGGGCGAACAGCGGCAGCACCTCGGCATTGCGCATCACCGGTTGGTGGGCCAGGTGCTTGCGCAGGTGGTCGGCGGCCTCGCGGATCTCGCGTTCGCCGGGCAGGAAGATGAGGATGTCGCCACCGGCATTGCCCTGCCAGAGTTCGTCCACCCCATCGGCGATGGCTTCATTGAGGCCGTAGTCGCGCGTGTCCTCGAGATC
>Ga0209023_10004087_pt1 | contig 16874 bp, 17 predicted proteins | sample LakOneMetagenome_FD_187468 | JGI IMG/M metagenome (GOLD analysis project Ga0209023, IMG submission 187468) | Freshwater and sediment microbial communities from Lake Erie, Canada (SPAdes) (version 2) | ecosystem: Environmental > Aquatic > Freshwater > Lentic | place: Lake Erie, Canada... | reverse complement strand
CGGAGGTGCCCGCGACGGTGTTGGCGGTGAGACGCGCCGTGGTGAGCCCGCCGAGGGAGGCGGCTGACGCCACCCCGAACCCGCTCACCATCAGCTGTGCGCCGACGACCAGTCCGACGATGCCGAGGGACGGGCGTCGAGCCCGCCGGGACATCAGCCGCTGATGACGACGGCGGCGCCGACGACGGCGTTCGCGTTGGCGCCGGGCGCGGTGAGGGTGACGCTCGACGACGTGCCGACGATCGAAGCGACCGTGCCCGAGCCGAGGGAGACGCCGCCGGTGTCCTTCAGGGTGAGGGCCAGTGCCTTGCCGGCGCAGGCGGCGGCGATGCCGGTGACGTTGACGCCGGTCGTCTGGTAGCGGCCGAGGGTCGCGTCGTAGGTGTTGGTGTAGGTGAGGCTGACACCGTCGGTGTCGCACGAGCCGATGACCGCAGCGTCCGCTCCGAGACTCGAACCGGTGATGCCACCGAGGCTGGCGGCCGATGCTCCGATCATGCCGAACGTGCCGACGCCGGCGATGACGGCGACAGCGATTCGACGACGACGGCGCGCCGAACGAGAGGTGGGGGTTGACGTTTCCATGTGTGCTCCTTTGAGCGGACTGAACGGGTGGGGTGGCGACCGCTTCCTTGCTCTCGCACTGCCGGGCCGACGGCGGGACGGATTTCCGTACGTCGTTGACCTGACATGACACTGATCGGGAGCTGATGTGCCCCTCTACAGTTCATCTGCCGATTGCTCAGGCCCGTTGGGCCGTAGGGCCCGGGTGCCGCTTGGGTGAACTGATCGTTGCCGGTTCGATATGCCGAGGCGGCGAAAGTCCCGGCCGGTAGGTTGGAGGCCGAGGTTCCGAACCGCAGGTCGGACGCGAAGCGACCGAATCGAGCCGGTTGGCCTCGAATCGAAGGGAAGTCACATGCCACGTCGCACGAAGATCATCGCCACCGTCGGCCCGGCGTCGGACGATCCGGTCGTCATCCGCCAGATGATCGAGGCGGGGGTGGACGTGTTCCGAATCGGGCTGGCGCACGGGTCGCTGTCCGATGCGGTCGAGCGTTACCGCACCATCCGCCAGATCGCGGCGGACGCCAACCGCGTCGTCGGGATCCTGGCCGACCTCCCGGGCCCGAAGGTGCGGCTCGGGCAGTTCGACGAGGGCGGCGTCGCGCTCGTGCCCGGCTCGACGGTGGTGCTCCGTCCCGGCGACCCGACCTCGTCGGCGTCGAGCCTCGGCGTCGACTACACCGATCTCCTCGTTGATCTCCAACCCGGCGACAGCCTCGCCGTGGGCGATGGCACCGTCCGCCTGACCGTGTCGTCGGTCGATCGCACCTCGGCCAAGGCCGAGGTCACGTACGGCGGTCTCGTCCAGGGCCGGCCGGGGTTGCACATCCCGTCGGACCGCCTCGGCCTCGCGACGCCCACCGCCGAGGATCTGTACAAGCTCGACGCGTTCGTCGAGGAGGGCGTCGACATGATCGCCGTGTCGTTCGTGCGGTCGGCCCACGACATCCGCCGTGTCGGCACCGAGCCCTATCCGCGAGGGCCGCTCGTCATCGCAAAGATCGAGACCCGCGCCGCCGTGGAGAACCTGGAGGGCATCATCGAGGCGTCGGGGGCCGTGATGGTCGCCCGAGGTGACCTCGGCATCGAGATGGGCATCGAGGAGCTGCCCCACCTGCAGAAGAGCATCATCCGGGAGTGCATCGCCTACGGCCGTCCGGTCATCACCGCGACCCAGATGCTCGAGTCGATGATCACCGCGGCGACGCCGACCCGGGCCGAGGTGTCCGACGTGGCGAACGCGATCTTCGACGGTTCGTCGGCGGTCATGTTGAGCGCCGAATCGGCGATCGGCGCGAGCCCGGTCAACTCGGTGGCGACGATGGCCCGCATCTGCGAACGGGCCGACGCCGAGTTCGACTACGAAGGGTGGGCTCGTCGCCTGCGTGCGCTCCGCAGCATCCACGTGTCCGACGACGAGACGCGCCTCACCGATGCGATGACGGGCGCGGGCTGGCGGGCGGCGACCGAGATGGGCGCCTCGGCCATCCTGTGCATCAGCGAGTCGGGCTTCACGGTGCGATCGATCGCCCGGTTCCGGCCGTCGATGCCGATCCTCGGGTTCAGCCCCAACCCCCGAACCGAACGGCAGCTGACCCTGAGCTGGGGAACGACGCCGCTCATCGCTCCGGACATCTCCGAGGGCGACCTGATGAACGGTCTGGTGGTGGCGGCCCGCGACGCCGGTCACATCCGGTCGGGCGACTACGTGGCGGTGCTCGCCGGTGCCCGGCAGAACCGCACCCGGGCCACCGACCAGCTCCGACTCGTTCGCGTTCCTTGAGCGAGTCCGTCCGCGACGTCGTCCGTCGGCCCGCGCCCGAGGCGATCACGATCGCCGGCCTGGCCGCCGACCATTTTCGGCCGGCCGGCGAGCCCGACGGCCCACCGCTGGTGATCGTGCACGGTGCCATGGACCGCGCTGCGGGATTCCGGCGGACCGCCCGGCACCTGCCCTACCGCGACATCGTGGCCTACGACCGGCGCGGCTACGCGGGGTCGCGTGACGTGCCGCCGGTACGCGAGTTCGCGACGCAGGTCGACGATCTTGTCGCCGTGCTGACCGAGTTGATCGCGGCGAACGGCGAGCGTCGCCTCGTGGTGGGCCACAGCGCCGGTGGCCTGATCGCGTTGCACGCCCTTGCCCGCCCCGGCATCGAGGAACTCGCGGTCGGCGCCGTCGTCTGGGAGGCACCCCTGGCGTGGAACGACTGGTACACGTCGCGGGGGAGCGGGCTGCTCGACCTCGCCCCCGACGTTGCAGCCGAAGCCTTCATGCGGGGCGTGCTTGGTGACCGGCTGTGGGAGCGCCTCCCGGCGACGATGCAGGCCGAACGCCGGGCCGAGGGTCGCGCCCTGCAGGCCGACATGTTCAACGCCCGCAGTCCCGAGGCCGCGGTCGACCTGTCGCTGATCACCCTGCCCGTGGTGATCGGCTATGGCACCGAGTCGAGCGAGCACCACCGGCGGTCCGCCACCGAGGCTGCGGCCGGCATCGAGTCATGCCGGCTCGTCCCGATCGAGGGCGCCGACCACGGCGTGCACCTGAGCGGGCCGACCGCGTTCGCCGCGCTGATCGAGTCGTGGCCGTCGGGTCCGGAGTCCCCGCGGTAGGTTCACGCCCCATGGCCCGGGTCGTCCGTCCCCTCGTCCGCCGCCGCCCCAGGACCGCCGTGGTCCTCGGCGGTGGCGGCAATCTGGGTGCCATCCAGGTGGGCCAGCTCCGGGCGCTCGCCGAGCGCGGGATCGTTCCCGACATCGTGCTCGGCTGCTCGGTCGGGGCCTTGAACGGTGGGGCGTTCGCCGTCGACCCCTCGATGGCGGGTGTCCGTCACCTCGAGCAGATCTGGACCGAGATCCAGCACGAGCCCGAAACGCTCATGCCGGGCTCGTGGATCCCCAACCCCGTGCAGCTCCTCCGCAAGGGCTCCGCGCTCAACCCGAACGACGGCCTGAGTCGGACGATCCGGCGATTCCTCTCGGGCCGGGAGAGGTTCGACGAGCTGACGGTGCCGTTCCAGTGCGTGGCGACCGACGTCGACGCCGGGGCCGAAACGTGGTTCAGCGAGGGTCCGTTGCTCGAACCGATCCTGGCGTCGGCCGCGCTGCCCGCGGTCTACCCGGTTGTGACGATCGGCGAGCGCCGGTTCCTCGACGGTGGGGTGCTCAACAACGTGCCGATCGCTCGTGCGATCGAACTCGGTGCCCGCAAGATCTACGTGCTCCACGTCGGTCTGCACGGCAAACCGAAGCCGGCGATCACCCGGCCGGCCGACGCCGCGCTGATCGCCTACTGGATCGCCCGCAACGGCCGGTTCTCCCGCGACCTGGCGTCGCTGCCGCGCAATGTCGAAGCGATCGTCCTGCCGCCCGGCGAGCGGCCCGAGCTGCGCTTCGACGACTTCGACCACACCGACGAGCTGATGGAGCAGGGCTACCTGAACGCCGTCGGATACCTCGACCAGCTCGAGGCCGACGATGAGGACGAAGCGATGGGCGACCGTGCCGACCGGCTGCGCGCCGACGCCCGCCGGGTCATCGACGAGATGCGGGGCAAGGTCACCGGCCGGTGGGGCCACGGTCAGCCGACCGAGCGTGACGCCGCACTCGAGCGCGACGAGCTCGACCCCGACGATGCCGACGTCCCGAGCGAACTCGACGGAGGTTCGCCCGACGACGCCGACGTGGACGTGACGCCGCTGACGTAGGGTCGCGCCATGTCCGACATCAACCTCTCGCCCTCGGGTCCTCCCGAGACCGTCCTTCCGCCGGAGCCTGCGGCGCTCAGTGCCCAGCTGGCCGCTGCCGGCTCCGACCGCGACGCCGTGGCCGCTGTTGTGGTCGCGTACCCCCGCAGCAGCACGGCCTGGGCCGCGCTCGGGGCGCTCGGGCGCGATCCCGTCGAGCGGTACGCGGCGTACCGCGTCGGCTACCACCGAGGTCTCGACGCGCTGCGTGGCAACGGATGGCGGGGGAGCGGTTACGTCCGGTGGCGTCACGAGTCCAACCGCGGCGTGCTCGCAGCGATCAACGGCCTGTTGAGCGCCGCGACCGAGATCGGCGAGCAGGACGAGATCGAGCGACTCTCGATCTTCCTCCGCCAGCTCGACCCCGAATGGGACTCCCATGGCGGAGGCCAGCTGCGCTAGGCACGGTCGCTGCGCCTACGCTCTGCGGCCATGGGCGACTCGACCTTCCCGATCACCGGCCGGAGCAGCGCGGACCTCCTCACTGAACTCGCCGAGATGCGACCACGCGACATCGACTGGCGGCACGGCAAGGCGTTCAGCCTCGTGTACAACGCCGACGAGCCCGAGCTCGAGGAGCTCCTGCACACCGTCGCCAACGACTTCCTCCACGAGAACGCACTCAACCCGTTCCGCTACGAGACGCTCCTCAAGATGGAGACCGAGGTCATCGACTACGCCAAGTCCCTGTTCGGGGCGTCCGCCGGGTCGTTGTCCTCGGGCGGCACCGAATCGATCTTCCTCGCCGTGTACACGGCGAGGGAGTGGGCGCTCCAGCGCGGCATCACGCACCCGACGCTCGTCTGCACCGATACGGCGCACCCCGCGTTCGCCAAGGCGTGCCACTACCTCGGCGTCGAGATGGTCCGGCTCGACCACGGCCTCGATGGTCGGGCCGTTCCGGCGCTGTACGAGGAGGCGATCGACGAACGCACGGCGATTCTCGTCGCCTCCACCCCCTGCTACCCCTACGGCGTGATCGACCCGGTGACCGAGATCGCCGCCATCGCTGCCGAGAACGAGCTGCTCTGCCACGTCGACGCCTGTCTCGGCGGCTGGCTGCTGCCCTGGTGGGAGCGCCTCGGCGAGCCGGTGCCACCGTGGGACTTCCGCGTCGAGGGGGTCACGTCGCTGTCCGCCGACATCCACAAGTACGGCTACGTGTTCAAGGGTGTGTCGACGATCACCTACCGCGATCGGGAGCTGTACCAACACCAGATCTTCATGTACGACTCGTGGCCCGGTGGTCTGTACGCGAGTTCGACGGCTGCGGGCACGCGGCCGGGTCCGCCCATCGCCGGCGCGTGGGCGGCGATCAACCACCTCGGTGAGGAGGGCTACCTCCGGCTGGCCACCCGCGTGCTCGACGCGACCCGGCGCATGCAAGCCGGGATCCGTGCCATCGACGGCCTGCACATCACGAGCGATCCCGACATGTCGGTGTTCGAGTTCGGTTCGGACCGCCACGACATGGATGCGGTCTGTGACGAGATGGACGATCGCGGCTGGAACCTCGATCGCCAACAGGGCGGCCTGCACCTGATGCTCGCGCCCGGCCACGATCGGGTCGTCGACGCGTTCCTCGCCGATCTCGCCGAGTCGGTCGCCAGCCACGGCCCGGCCCGCGGCGGTGAGCACGTGTACGGCGGCGTCGTCGAATGAGCGGGTCGACCCGGTGACGGGCGCGCCCCGTCCGACCACCATCGGCGCCGTTCTCGTCGGCGGCGAGAGCTCCCGGATGGGCGCCGACAAGGCCAGCCTCGACGTCGCCGGCACCCCGCTCGGTGCCCGCTCGGTACGCGCCCTCGAGGCCGCCGGTCTCACCGACATCATGCTGGTGGGCGCGACGTCCGCCCACGGGGGCCTCGGCGGCCGTGTCGTCGACGACCTGTGGCCCGGTGAGGGCCCCGTCGGGGCGGTCCTGACGGCCCTCCACGCCGCCTTCCTCGTGGGCGCGACCCACGTCGTCTGCCTGGCCTGCGACCTGCCGGCCGTGACCGCCGACGCCGTCCGCCCGCTCCTCGACGCCGCGGAGGCCCGTCAGGCCGTCCTCGTCACCGTCGACGGCCGCCCGGCTCCGCCGAACGGTGTGTGGCCCGTCGCCCTCCTTCCGGCGCTCGAGGACCGCTTCGGCGACGGTGCGTCGTCGTTCCGGGAGCTGCTCGACGGCATCGACGTCGTGGAAGTCGACGGGGGCGCGGCGTTCGCCGACGCGGACGAACCCGGTGATCTCGCTCCCTTCCAGGTAGGTTGACGCCATGACAGAACCACGTGAGATCGACGTCGATGAGCTGGCCGAACGGCTGGCCGAGGGTGTCGTGGTCATCGATGTCCGAGAGGCCGACGAGTACGACTCCGGCCATGTCCCCGGCGCACTGTTCGTGCCGCTGAGCGAGCTGGAGCAGCGTGTCGACGAGGTCCCGTCGGGCGAACCCGTGCTCGTGATCTGCAAGAGCGGTGGGCGCAGCATGCGCGCCTGCAACTTCCTCGCGCCGCTCGGCCGCGACGTCACCAACATCGCCGGCGGCACCATGGCGTGGATCGATTCGGGGCGCGACGTGGTGACCGGGATGGAGCGTGGCTAGCCCGGCGGCTCCACCTCCGGCCCCTCCCCACGACCTGATCACCACCGCCTCGGCCCTCGACGCGCTCGTCGAGGAGGTCTGCTCGGCCGATGCGTACGCGATCGACACCGAGTTCCACCGCGAACGCACGTACTTCCCGCAGCTGGCGCTGATCCAAATCGAGGTCAACGACGTCATCCACCTCGTCGACCCGCTCGCCATCGATCCCACGGCGATGCGCCCCATGTTCGAGTCCGACGCCCTGGCAATCCTGCATGCCGCTCGCCAGGACCTCGAAGTGCTCGAACACGCCACCGGCGCCCCGCCGCGCCGGGTGTTCGACACCCAGCTCGCCGCGGGGTTCCTCGGTTACTCGAGCCCCTCCTTGTCCTCGCTCCTCGAGGGCGAGCTCGGCGTCCGGGCGCCGAAGGCCGACCGCCTCACCGACTGGCTGCGCCGGCCGCTCACCGACCGGCAGCTCGTCTATGCCGCTGCTGATGTAGCGAACCTCCGAGCGCTCCACGCGAAGCAGACCGCCGAGCTGGAGCAGCGCGGTCGGATCGGCTGGGTCGCCGAGGCGACCGCGGAGATGGTCGCTGAGCCCCGCGGGCCCCGCGATCCGTCCGAGGCGTGGCGTCGCATCAAGGAGGTGCGCCACCTCCGCGGTGCCGATCTCGCCGTGGCCCAGGAGCTGGCAGCGTGGCGCGAGCGTCGGGCCCAGGAGCTCGACCTCACGCCGCGTTACGTGCTCGCTGATCTCGCACTCGTCGGGCTCGCCGTCGCTCGCCCGACACGGTTGGACGACCTCAAGGACATCCGGGGCGTCGACCAGCGTTCTCTCCGCCACGTGGCCGACGACCTGTTCGCCACCATTGCCGGTGCGGCGGGCAACAAGCCCCGTCGCGATGCCGGGTCGGTGGTCAGCGAGCTGCCTGCGGCGATGCGTCCGGCCGTTCCGCTCGTCACGGCCTGGGTCGCCCAGCTGTCCCGTGAGTTGTCGATCGATCCGGCGATCATCGCGACGCGTTCCGACCTCGAGGCCTTCCTCCGCGACGACCCCGATGCCCGTCTGGGGACCGGGTGGCGAGCTGAGCTGGTGGGCATCCCCCTGCGCCGCCTCGTGAGCGGCGAGGTCGCCATGGCATTCGACGGTCAGCGCGGGTTGGTGATCGAAGAGCGAAGCGGAATTCCCGCCGGCTGAGGCGCCCGAAATCGTGCACATCGGCGGTCCGGAGCGGAATTCCGGAACCTGACCGGTGGTTGGCCGGTGGGCGTGAGAAAGTGACCACCCGCTTTGGTGCGGGCCTTCATGCCGACGTTAGGATGGCACGTTGAGTCGTTCGTCAGTGATTGGGAGACAGCCGTGAAGAAGGGTCGTCATCGTCGATTCGAGGAAGCACGTGCGCTGAAGCGTGGTCCGGACATCGACATCGAGGGCATCCTGAACGACGGCGCTCCGACCGCCGACGTCGAAGACGACGACGACTACGAAGAGTACGAGCCGGGCAGTTGGACCAACCCCGAGGCCGACGACTGAGCTCCTGAGGGAGCTGAGGGCGGCGTCGGAACCGGTGCCACCACCGGTGCCGGCAGCGGCTCCCCGAGCACGGCGTCGACCACTCCTGCCGCATCGGCGGGGGTGATCACGAGCACAGCGGTCCCTCGATCGTCCTCCGGGACGGTGTCGGCGCGGGTGAGGACCCGGGCCGAGCCGAAGAACAGACCGGACTCGGCGCTCAGCCGGCGGTCCACCATGATGTAGGGGTTCCGGTAGCGCAGGTGGCCCGACTCCAAGAAGTCGCCGCGAATCGTGAGCTGGGGCACCGCGTAGCCGCGTGACCTGACCGCCTCGAGCAGCATCACCATCACCCGGTGGTGCTCCTGGGTCGCCGCCGATGCGATCGCCCGGGCCTCGTTGGCTCCGAAGGGTTTGGCCACCCGGTCGGCCAGTTTGATGGCCGGACCGTAGGTGTCGAGGTGGCGGCTCTTGCGCACGAGCCGCCATTCCCGGCCGTCGAGCTTGCGCGACGAGATGCCCCGCAGGCTCGGATGGGAGAGGAGTTGTTGGGCGGTGCGGCCCTGGAGCCGAACCCGCTCGATCTCGTCGGGGTCGAACCAGGCGGCGGCGTCACCGGCGGTGCGGCGGCCGGCCGAGACGAGGCGCTTCAGCAACCACACGATGAGGCGGTTCTCCGGCACGTCGAAGTCGCGTCGCGGCGTGCCGCAGACGAACACGTCGTTCACCCCCACACCCGATGCCCACGCGGTGATCGTCTCGCTCCACTGGATGGGGCCGCGGACGTGGCCGACGCATCGCTCGGTCTTCACCGTCGTGCGGTGCGACAGGTTGCGCATCAGTTCGGGTGTCCGTGCGAGCAGGCGGGCCGCCGGCCGGGACCGCGCCGTGGCGATGTACATGACGTCGTCCATGAGCTGCATGGGCACGCCGCAGAAGATCGGCATGCGGGCGCGGTGGCCGATGTCAGGATCGAAGCCGTTCCAGAGGATCACCGTCGGGTGATCGGCGGGCGGTTCGTCGTCGGGCGACCTGGCCTCGTCCGGGAGGTTCATGACGGGCCGGCGCTCAGCCGACGGGTTCGAAACCCAAGATGTCGGACATGCAGCGCTGGACCTCGGCGATCTCCGGGCCGTCGAGGTGCTCGGTGATCGCCCGGAACAGCGCCGGGCCGCGACTCTCGTCGATGCCGTCGAGCTGGGGAAGGAAATAGGCGTAGAAGGCCTCGAACAGCACGCGGGAGCGGCTGATGTCGTCACGCAGCCGCCGCTCGGCGTACCGCGAGGCGTCGATGAACACGGCAGGCCCGAGGTCGACGAACCGACGGAGTGGGAGCAGCTTCTTCACGATGTCGCCGGGTCCGTCGAGCAGCGTCTCGAACGTCGCGTCCGTCGGCGTACCGACCTCGATGAACGCGAAGCGTCGCATGAGGGCGTACGACATGTCGTAGAGCAGGTTCTTGTCGAAAGCGTTCATGGTGGCGATGATCCGCCACGACGCCGGCACCCGGATCGGATCGGTCCCCGCAGGGGCCTCCTCGCCGAACGGGACGATCGAGATGCGTCGGCTCTGGCCGGCGCGCTTGAACGGCAGCACGACCGCAGACCCCGAGAGCACGGTGAAGAGTTGGCCGAAGGCGCGGTCGAAGTTCGAGCGGTTCATCTCGTCGATGACGAGCCAACGGCCCGACTCGATGGCATCCACGAACATGCCGGGGCGGTAGATCAGGCCTTCGAGCGTCGGCTGCATGCCGCCGATGGTCTCGTAGGTCGTCCATTCCGACGTGGCCGTGGTGGGCAGGTAGCCCGTGCACATCATCGCCCGTCGACCGAGCTCGGCGGTGATGTACGCGAGGGTCGTCTTCCCGGTCCCGGGGGGCCCGGTCAGGATCACGTGCTTGCCGCTGTCGATGGCAGCGACCATCTGGTCGCAGACGAATTCAGGCAGGAGCAGCCCGTCGTCGAGCACCGCGTTGCGGAGTTCCGAACTCGTGAAGGCAGCCATCCCCTCCACTGTCGGCACGAACCGCGGCGTGCTTAAGACTTGCGGCGACCTCGCCGAACCGGGTCCGGGAGCGGCTGCGCCGCCGGATGCGGCCGAATCGTGGTCGGCGGGAGCGACTCGGCGTAGGCCACGAACCAGTCGTACGCCTCCTGGCCGACGAGCTCGACGATCTCGTCGCGCATCTCCTCGTAGACCGCCCGATGGCCGACGAACGCGTCCGGCGCATCGGTGCACCACCAGTGGAAGTCCTCGCCGCCCTCGCCCCAATCGCGGCGTTTCCACTCGCGGAGCGTGTTGGTCACGTGACCGTTCTGGTCGGTTTCGCTGAGGAGGCGGAGGGGGAGCTGCCAGCACACGTCGGGCTTCCAGTCCATCGGCCGCTCTCCATGGGCGATCGCCACCGAGTGCAGGGCGCACCCGGGGCCGGCCTCGAACTCGGGACGGTTGAGGAAGCAGCACGCGTCGTCGATCTGGCGGGTCACCCAGTCGCCGTCGTCGTTGCGGGTGATCGGGCCGCCGGCCGCCTTCGTCTCCGCTGCGAACTGCCAGGTCGCCGGGGTGAGGTGCTTGGCGGCGTCGGTCACGGTCTTGCGGTCGGCCTTGTCGGCGAAATGGGCGCCGTAGCTGCAGCAGCCCTGGGCCAGGTCGGACGCGTCAGCGGTGAGCACACCCTGGCAACCGTTGCCGAAGACGCACGTCCAGCTGCTGAGGAGGAAGGTCGCGTCGAACAACCACGTGGCGCCGTTGGGCTCCTCGAAGCCGACCCACTCGTGGGTGACGGGGGCGGTCGGGGAAGCTGCCATGGGAGGCAGAATCTAGACTGCCCCCGTGAGCGACGGTGCCTTCCAGGAGATTCGTGACCGCCTCGAGGTCATCGCCGAGGAATTGGCCGACCTGTCGATGGAGCGGTTGCGCCGCTCGATCGACGTGGGAGGCGATCAACTTCCGATCGACGAGAAGCGGTTGAGCCGTGCCCGTCGCGCCGTGCTCAAAGCGGCGGACATCCTGTCCGAACCCGGCCGCCGCGCCGGCTTCGACGACTGACCGATTCCTCCGCCCTTACCCCCGCACCCCGCACCAACCCGGCTGGAGCGCCCAGTTGCTCTGGAGCGCTGGTGCGACAGTTTCTGTCACCTGGGCGCTCCAGAGCACGTCAGCGCTCCGGACTGGTGGGGGTCAGAGGGCGCGGACGAGCTGGTGGAGGCGGCCGAAGTGCCAGTTGTCGAACGCGAGCACGAGGCGCGTGCGCCAGACCTCGTCGTCGTCCTCGACCTCGGGCGGCAACGCGGTGGTGCGCTCGATCTCGCCCTCCACGAGCACGTCGGAGAACTCGGCGTTCAGCCGCTGCAGCGTCGCGTCGCTCACGTCGGTCTCGAGGCGCAGCACGAGCCGACCGTCCACGTAGCGCATGGAATGGAAGACCCGGTAGAAGCCGTCGATGTACTCCATGGCCTCGTCGACCGACGACGTGATGCGCACCAGATCCAAGTCGACGGGGGAGACGAGGCCGGCGACGAGGAGTTCGTCGTTGACGAACTCCTTCCACAGCTTCCAGTACGTGTCGCCCTCGGGCTCGAACAGGACCACGGGGACGGGCGGTTCCTTGCCGGTCTGGATGAGCGTCAGGAGTTCGAACGTCTCGTCGAGGGTGCCGAAGCCGCCCGGGAACACCACGTACGCCGAGGACTCCCGCATGAAGGTGAGCTTCCGGCTGAAGAAGTGACGAAACCGGACCAGTCGTTCGTCGGGCACGATGCCTCCGGCGTCCATCGGTTCGAACGGCAGGCGAATGGTCACACCGAACGAGTTGTCGCGCCCCGCGCCGTCCACGCCGGCGGTCATGATCCCGGGGCCACCCCCGGTGATGACCATCCAGTCATTGGCGGCGAGCGCCGCGCCCATCTGCTGGGCGGCGGCGTAGGCGGCCGTGCCCTCCGGGGTGCGGGCGGAGCCGAAGATCGAGCACTTCCGACGGGACCGGTACGGCCGGAACTGGTTGGCGGCGCGGCGGAGGTCCCGGAGGGCGCTCGAGATGAGCTTGAGCTCGCCACGGTCGTTGCCGTCGAGGCCGAACCGGACCGCAGTGGTGACCAGGTCGGTGATCACGTCGACGTCGTCGGACACCCCGGTGGTCGCAATGAGGTCGAGGATGGCCTGGTCGATCGCAGGGTTGCCGGTGCGTGGGCGGCTGCTACGACCCCGGGAAGGCTGGGGGGCGGTGACGGGAGGCGGCGGCGCCGCGCCGGGATCGGCCGAGCGGGGACTGTTGTCGGTCGGTCGGGCCTCGTGGGGCTCGCCGGTCACGAGGTGACCGCCACCGGGATGCGAGCCTTCTGCGGCGGCAGATAGCGAGGCTCGGGCCGCCCGTACAACGTCGTGCGCTGGACCAGCGTCCGACCCATCGGCTCGACGAGCGCCGCGAAGTCGGCCTCGGTCAACATCTGGCCGTGCTCCGCTCCGGCGGCACGGCTGATGTTCTCGTTGATGAGGGTGCCGCCCAGGTCGTTGACGCCGGCGGCCAGCAGCTGCCGCACCCCGCCGAGTCCGAGCTTCACCCACGACGCCTGGATGTTGTCGATGGAGCCGTGATAGGCGATGCGCCCGACGGCGTGCATCAGGATCGACTCTCGGAACGTCGGCCCCCGCCTCGACCGCTTCTGGAGGTAGATCGGCGACGCCATGTGCACGAACGGCAAGGGCACGAACTCGGTGAACCCGCCGGTCTCGGCCTGGAGGTCGCGGGTGGCGACGATGTGGCGCGCCCAGCTCCTCGGCGACTCGATCGACCCGAACATGATCGTCACGTTGGAGCGGAGGCCGACCTGGTGGGCGGTGCGATGGGCGTCGAGCCACTCTTGGGTGTCGATCTTGTCGGAGCACAGGATCTTGCGGATCTCGTCGTCGAGGATCTCCGCAGCGGTGCCGGGGAGCGTCCGGAGCCCGGCGTCCATCATGCGGCGCAGGTAGTCGGCGAGCGGCTCGCCGTTGCGCTTCGCGCCCTCGGTGACCTCGAGCGCGGTGAAGCCGTGCACGTGGATGTCGGGCGCCGCCTCCTTCACTGCTCGGGTGACGTCGAGGTAGTACTCGCCGTCGAAGTCGGGGTGGATGCCTCCCTGCAGGCACACCTCGGTCGCGCCCATGTCCCACGCCTCACTGACGCGACCGGCGATCTCCTCGAGGGTCAAGAGGTACGGCTTGCCTCGGAGGTTGAGGGAGAGTGGACCTTTCGAGAATCCGCAGAACTTGCACTTGAATGTGCACACGTTCGTGTAGTTGATGTTGCGGTTCGACACCCAGGTGACGTCGTCGCCCACGGTCTCGCGGCGCAGCTGGTCGGCCAACGCCGCCACGGCGAGGACCTCGGGGCCGCGGGCCGAGAACAGGGTGGTGATCTCGTCCTCGCCCACCTGCTCGCCGGTGCGGACGCCGTCGAGCACCGCGGCGACGGCGCCGGTGAGTGCCGGCCCCTCGGACCGGATGACGCCGATGTTGGCGAGCGCGCCGTGGATGGTGACCGAGGACGTCTCGATGACGACGGGCGGATCGGTGTCGGCGCCCGAGTACCAGACGGTGGCGCCTGGGTGCGCGTCGAGGGTGTCGCGGTCGCGGGCCAGTGACTCGGCGTCGGAGCGGTCGAGCACCGGGAACCGCATGGGCCCGGCGAGCCAACGCTCCGGGGCGGCGGCGAACTCGGGGTAGATCGTGAGGCGCGGCGCCAGGGTGTGGCCGGCCGCTTCGGTCACGGCGCAGAGCCGGTCGATCGCCGGCCAGGGCCGTTCGGGGTTCACGTGGTCGGCGGTCACCGGCGACACGCCACCCCAGTCGTCGATGCCGGCGCCGAGGAGCGAACCGAAGTCGTCGGTGAGGTTCGGTGGGACCTGCAGGTGGACGTCGGCGGGGAGGATGAGCCGGGCCAGGGCGATGGCGTCGAGGTGGTCGTCGGGCGGGCACGGGCGGGCTGCGTGCATCGAGGTGCCGGGCTTGGGAAGGAAGTTCTGGACGATGACCTCCTGCACGTGGCCGTGGCGGCGATGCGACTCGGCGATGGCCTCCAGCGCGTCGACCCGGTCGGCGCGTGACTCGCCGATGCCGACGAGGATGCCCGTCGTGAACGGGATCTGCAGCTCACCGGCCCACTCGAGGGTCGCCAACCGGCGTTCGGGCGTCTTGTCGGGGGAGCCCCGGTGGGCGTCGAGGTCGGGATTGAGCGATTCGAGCATCATGCCCTGGCTGGCCGACACCTCGCGGAGCTGCGCCAGCTCGCCGCGGGTGAGCGCGCCGGCGTTGGCGTGGGGGAGCAGCCCGGTCTCGTCGCGGACCAGCGCGCACATCGAGGCGAGGTAGTCGACGGTCGATGCGTATCCGTGCCCGGCGAGCCACTCGGCGGCGACGGGATACCGGAGCTCCGGACGCTCGCCGAGGGTGAACAGCGCCTCGTGGCATCCGACCTCGGCGCCCGCCACGGCGATGGCGAGCACCTGCTCGGGCGTGAGGTACGGCGCATCGAGGCGCGCCGGCGGCTGGGCGAACGTGCAGTACCCGCACTTGTCCTGGCACAGCATCGTGAGCGGGATGAACACCTTGGGTGAGTAGGTCACCCGATTGCCGTGGTGCGCGTCGCGGATTGCCGCGGCCTCGGCGAGGAGGTCGGCCAACGGCACGTCGGTGAGCGAGCGATCAGTGGTGGACATGTGTGGCTCCCGACGAGTGGGCGGTGGCGGAGTGGGGGTTGCGGCTGGCGATGTCGCCGGGTGTGAAGGTCTGTTGACAGGTGCGGCACCAGAAGCCCTGTTCGAGCTCGGACCCGCAGGGTTCGTGTACGAGCACGGTGGGAGAGCGGCCGTCGTTGAGCCAGCGGTCGCCCCAGCGCATGAGGGCGACGAGCGCCGGTGACAGCTCCATGCCCATCGGCGTCAGGCGGTACTCGAAGCGCTCGGGGCTGGTCTGGTAGCGGCGTCGCACCATGATCCCGGCATCGACCAGCTTCTTCAGGCGGTCGGCGAGGACGGGCCGGGCAATGTCGAGATCGCGCCGGAAGTCGTCGAACCGGCGGATGCCCCGGAACGCGTCCCGCATGATCAGGATGGTCCAGCGGTCGCCGATGACACCGAGCGCCCGGGCGATCGAGCAGTCGAGTTCGGCCGCCGGGGCCGCGCCGGCCTCGGGTTCGGGCGCGTCGGGAATCGGCGGGGATTCGGTGACCTGGGACATGCCGGGGGACCTTAGTTCGGAAAACGAACCGACGTGAGTTCACTTCGCGAACTGACTCGGGCGCACTGAGCCCGGAGATGGGGCGGGGTGGAGGATCGGCCCAATAGGCTCTCCCCTGGCTCCGGGTGACGTCGGGCCGTGTCGTTGCTGCCCGCCCTCCCGGAGAACCCTGATGACGCAGACCTCACCGTCGCGCCGATCGTCGCCCGACTCGCCGCCGGGCCGTCCTCGCGACGGCTTGCTCGACCTGCTGCGGAGCCTGTCGATCACCCGTGTGATCGGTATCCACCTGATCGGCCGATCCGGATTCTGGTTCTGGCCGGCTCCCACGTACGTCCTGCCGGGCATGCCGATGGTGTTCTTCGTCTCGGGTGCGCTGGTGCGCAAGACCCTCGGCACCGTCGACGGCGCTCGCCGGTCCGCGCTCACCTACTGGCGCTCGACGTTCCGCCGTCTGCTGGTGCCGTACTGGGCGTACTACGCAGTGATGGCGCTCGTCGCCGTCGTCGCCGACGCCGGCCACACGAGCGACTACTGGACGGTCCGCTACGGCGACCTGCTGCTCGGAGCGACGGGCTTCGTGGTGCCCGAGGGCTCCCTCTTCATGCGTCGCCACACCGGGCACCTGTGGTTCATGTCGGCCTTCCTCGTGTTGACCCTGTTCGCGCCGTTGCTCGTCCGGCTCTTCGAACGGTTCCGCGGCCTCGTGATGATCTTCCCGCTGTCCCTCTTCGCCTGGGTCGAGTGGCGCATCTCCGGCGGCGAGGACGTCCGCACCGAGCTCGACAAGCTCGCCACGTTCTCCGTCCCCTACGTCGCCGGCTTCTGGTACACCGAGAACTCGTTCAAGCGGATCCCCCGGTGGGCGTTCGCTGCAGCGTCGGCAGTCTGTGCCGCCGGGGCGTGGTGGTACGACGGGATCCGGCCCGGGGCCGTGAACGCGTCGGGCATCAAGCACCTGCTCGTCGGGGGAGCGTGGCTCGCGGCCTCGTTCGCGGCAGCGCCGCAGCTCCGCCGAGTGGCCGACCGGTTCCGCACCGTCATCGACCGGATCAGCCGCCGCACGTTCACGATCTTCCTCTGGGGATGGACAACGAGCGTCGTCGCCTGGGACCGCGCCGGGTCCATCACCGAGAGCGTCTGGCAACGCCGCTCGCTGTACTGGGTGTTCGCCCTGGCGCTCTTGGCCGTGGCAGTCGCTCTGTTCGGGTGGGTCGAGGACGTCGCCGCCGGGCGCAGGGTGCGCCGCCGGGGCGGGCGAGCCGG
>Ga0209023_10004086_pt1 | contig 16875 bp, 15 predicted proteins | sample LakOneMetagenome_FD_187468 | JGI IMG/M metagenome (GOLD analysis project Ga0209023, IMG submission 187468) | Freshwater and sediment microbial communities from Lake Erie, Canada (SPAdes) (version 2) | ecosystem: Environmental > Aquatic > Freshwater > Lentic | place: Lake Erie, Canada... | reverse complement strand
GGACGATCTCAAGGCGCTGATCACATTCATGGCCGGGCGCGAGGAATGATCGCGCGGCGCAAGGTGTTGCTGGGCGGCGCGGGCGCATTGGCGCTGGGCCTGGGAAGCTGCGCGGGCCGCCGCTGGTGGCTGGACCGCGAGCCAGCCGCCCTGCCAGCGACCGACGCCAAGGGGCATGCCATCTGGTCCAACTGGTCCGGGCTGGAACATGCCTACCCCGCCGCGCGTGCCGCCCCCGCGAGCGAGGCCGAGCTGGCGGCACTGCTACCTTCGGCCCCAACGCCGATCCGCCCGGTCGGCGCCGGACACAGCTTCACCGCGCTGGTTCCGACCGAGGGCACCTTGCTCTCGCTCGACAAGCTGTCGGGTCTGGTCGGTCACGAAGGCACGACCGCGCGCGTCCGTGCCGGAACACGGCTGTCCGCGCTCGGCCCGGCGCTCGCAGCGGTCGGGCAGGAAATGCCCAACCTGCCGGACATCAACAAGCAAACGCTCGCCGGGGCGCTCGCCACCGGGACGCACGGCACCGGCAAGCATTTCACCGCGATCCATGGGCAGGTGTTGGCCCTACGGCTTGTGCTGCCCGATGGCTCGATCGCCGAATGCAGCCGCGAGGAGCGGCCCGAGCTGTTCCACGCCGCGCGGGTCGGGCTGGGGGCATTCGGTGTGCTGAGTCAGGTCACCTTGCAGAACCAGCCGCTCACCCGCGTGAAAAAGACCGTCAAGCTGGTCGATACGGATTGGGTGCTGGGTGAGTGGCCCGCTTTGGCCGAAAAGCACCGCAATGCCGAATTCCTGGTGCTCCCCTTTACCGGCAAGTCGGCGCTGATCACGCATGATGTCACCGACGAGCCAGTCCGCCCACGCGGCCCCGATACCGACAGCCAGACACTGATGGACCTCAAGCGGTTGCGCGATGTGTTCGAGTTCACGCCAGACTTGCGCCGCCGCGCTGCGCAAATGGCGATGAAGGACCTGCCCGAGGACGTTGCGGTGGACGAGGGCTGGAAGCTGCTTTCCAACGAACGCCCCGACCGCTTCAAGGAGATGGAATACCACCTGCCGATCGAACGGCAGGTCGGGGTGCTGCGCGAAGTGATCCGCCGGATCGAAAGCGATGCGAAGGACGTGTTCTTCCCAATCGAAGCCCGGATCATCGCGGCCGACGATGCCTGGCTCTCACCCTTCTATAGCCGCAAGAGCGGATCGATCGCGGTCCACACCTGGTACAAGGAGCACCATGACTGGATGTTCAGGCTGATCGAGCCGGTCTTCCGCGAGGCTGGCGGGCGTCCGCACTGGGGCAAGCTGCACTCGCTTGGTGCAGCGGAGCTGGGCGCACTCTATCCGATGTTCAAAGAGGCGCAGGCGATGCGCAAGGCGGTTGACCCGGCGGGGCGGATGCTGAATCCGTTCGTCAGGAAGATCTTCGGAGCCGTCTGATGGACCGGCCATCTACCACTCTCCGTTCGCATCGAGCGAAGTCGAGATGCCCCGCGCGGTGTCTCGACTTCGCTCGACACGAACGGAGCTTGGGATTGATTTGAAATGCCTTCACGCCGGACCATGATTGCAAGCGGCGGGGCGCTGGTGCTGGCCGGAATTGGCGCACTGGCCTTTCGGCCAGGGGAGTTTGGCGGAATGCACGATGTTTATTTCAAAGGCCTGTCCGATGCCTTGAAACGCGCCGGGCTGATGCGGCCCACACTGGTGATCGACCGCGCCCGGCTGGCCGCCAACATCGCGGCGATCCGCAAGTCAGTAGATGCAGCCAAACTGCCGCTGCGGATCGTCGCCAAATCGCTGCCCTCACCCCGGCTGCTTGAGACGATCATGCGGGGAATGGAAAGCCGCCGCCTGATGGTGTTCAGCGCAGATATGCTCCTGCAGCTATGGCCGTTGCACCCCGATTGTGAATACCTGCTGGGCAAACCGCTGCCCGTCAGCGAGTTCCTGCGCGTGCACAAAGACCGGCTCGGCAATCCCGGATTGTCGGTAGAGTGGCTGATCGACACTCCCGAACGCCTCGCCCAATATATCGAGGCCGCGAAGGCGATCGGCGTGGCTCTGCGGGTCAATTTCGAGATCGATGTCGGCCTTCATCGCGGCGGGTTCACCGATCCGCAGGCATTGGCCGCTGCCGTGCGCCAGGCCCAAGCCGCCAAAGTAGAGATCGCCGGGCTGATGGGATATGAACCGCACATCCCCAAGATGCCGAGCCCCGACAAGGCCTATGCCGGTGCGCAATCGGCCTACTCGGCAATGATCGAAGTGCTGAAGGGTGCAGATCTCGACCCCGGCCAGCTGACGCTCAATTCCGCCGGCAGCCCCACCTTCCGCAGGCATTGCCAGGGCACCGTCGCCAACGAAGTCTCGGTCGGTTCGGCTTTCGTCAAGCCGGGTGATTTCGACCTCGACGATCTGGCGGACCTGCTCCCCGCATCATTCATCGCCACCCCGGTGATCAAGGCCAGCCCCGACCAGGCCCTGCCCGGGGTCGAGGCCCTGTCAGGCGCAATGCACTGGTGGGACCGCAACACCCAGCGCGGGTTCTTCATCCACGGTGGGCACTGGCTGGCCAAACCTGTCTCGCCTCCGGGGCTGCAGTATTCCAAGCTGTTCGGGCGCAGTTCGAACCAGGAATTGCTCACCGGATCGAAGCTGGTCGAGCTCAAACCCGACGACCACGTCTTCCTGCGTCCGGACCAGAGCGAGGCATTGTTCCTGCAATTCGGCGACATCGCGGTCTACGACGGCCACGAAATTGCAGAGATGTGGCCAACCCTTCCGGTGAGTGCCTAGAACATCCGTGTCAGCGTATAGAACAGCGCCCCCACCGCCGCGCTCATCGGAATGGTAATGAACCAGGCCATCACCACGCGCCCGGCCACGCCCCAGCGCACCGCGCTGGCTTTGCGCGCGGCGCCGGTGCCGATCACCGAGCCGGTGATGGCATGGGTGGTCGACACCGGAATGCCCATGTAGCTGGCCCCGAACACCACGATCGAACCCGCCGTGCTCGCGCAGAACCCGGTATGGTGGTTGAGCTTGGTGATCTTGGTGCCCATCGTCTTGATGATCCGCCACCCGCCCGATAAAGTGCCCAGCGAAATCGCCATGTAGCAGGCGATCACCACCCATTCGGGCGGCTTGAATTCACCGGTCAGGTTGCCGGTCGAATAGAGCAGAACGGTGATGATCCCCATCGTCTTCTGGGCATCGTTCCCGCCATGGCTGATCGAATAGGCGGCGCTGGAAAACAGGTGCAGCGTCTTGAACACGCCCTCGGCGCGGCGCGGCTGGAAGCCCTTGAACAGCCACGAGGTGAGCAGCACCATCACCATCGCCAGCGCGAAACCGATCATCGGCGACAGGAAGATCGCGAAAACAGTCTCGACGGTTTTCTTGCTTTCCACTGCATCAAGCCCGGCGTGGGCGATCCCGGCGCCAAGCAGGCCGCCCAGCAGCGCGTGGCTGGAGCTGGAAGGGATGCCCTTGATCCAGGTAACCACGTTCCAGAACATTGCCCCGATCAAGGCACCGAAGACCACTCCGGGAGTGACCATGTCCTTGTTGATGATCCCCTTGCCGATCGTGTCGGCCACCTTGAGTCCCATGATCCAGTAGGCCGCGAAATTGCCGAAGGCGGCGAACGCCACCGCCATCACCGGCGAGAGCAGCCGGGTTGAGACCACTGTCGCGATCGAGTTGGCCGCATCGTGCAGCCCGTTGAGGAAGTCGAAAGCCAGCGCGACGATAATCAGGCCGACCAGCAGCGGAAAGGCAAGCTCATGCATGGCCTTGTTCCTTTTGTGCTCTTGGGGCCTCAACCGTGGTCGATGACCAGGCTGTCGATCTCGTTGGCGACATCTTCGAAGGCATCGGCGACGCGTTCGAGGTGCTTGTAGATCTCGCGCTTGACCATGAAGGCCAGCGGATCGTTCTTCTTCTGCTGTTCCTGGAACGCCGCCTTCATCCCGGTATCGTGGAGCACGTCGACTTCGCCTTCCAGCTTGACCAGCTTGGCGGTCAGCTCGTGCAGGCGGCGCCCGTTGCGTTCGACATCGCGTAGCTGCGGCATCGCCTCGCTGATCAGTCGGCAGGCATCCTGGATCAGCACCCCGATCTGCTTCATCTGCGGGTCGAAATTGCTCACTTCGAACAGCTCGATCGCGCTGGCGGTGCGGTTCATTTCGTCGATAGTATCGTCCATCGCCCCGATCAGCGAGGTAATTGCACCGCGATCGAATGGGGTCAGGAAGGTCTGGCGGACCTCGTGCAGCGTTTCGCGGATCACCTCGTCGGCGTCGTGCTCGCGATCGCGGATCGTGCGCAGATGCGCCGCACGATCGCCTTCGCCCGCAGTCAATTGTGCCAGGGCATCGGCAGCGCTGACCATCGCCACGGCATGGCGCTCAAACAACACGTAGAAATCGCCGGAATGCGGCAGCAATCGCTGGAACCAGCCGAACATCGTCAATCCCCCTCAGGAAAGTGCGACAGTGCTATGACAGGGCGCGCAGGGATTCGCTATCCGCCAGCGCCAGTGCTGTCCACAGGTTAGGACGCGCCGAGCGGCCGCACGTAGACCCGGGTCACCACCGGGAACTGCCCGGCCACCGCCGTCTCGATGTCGCGGACGGTCTGCTCGACTTCGCGGGCGGTGATTGCATCGTCGAAATCGGCGCTGATCACGGTCACAACCATGTCGGGCGCCTGATGGACGGTCAGCACTTCGCCGACCGAGACCACCCCGACATGGCCCGCCGCACAGGCACGGATCGCCTCGATCAATGCGGGGTCGGCGCTTTCGCCGATCAACAACCCCTTGGCCTCAACCAGCAGCATCACCGCAATCGCGCCCAGCACCAGCCCGATCATGACCGAAGCGAGCCCATCCCACAGTGGATTGCCGGTCGCCCAGGCCAGCGCGAGACCACCCGCGGCCAGCGCGAGCCCGGCCATCGCCCCGGCGTTTTCCAGCAGCACGATCAGCGTCGGCGCGTCCTTGGTATCCTGCAGCGCGCGGAACATTGATTTGGTCCCACGCGATTTGTTGAATTCCTTGAGCGCTTCCCAGGTCGACCAGCCTTCCAGCGCGGCGGCTACGCCAAGCACAGTGAAGGCAATTGCCAGATCGCTGGTCGGTTCAGGGTGCAGCATGTGCAGCACGCCTTCATAGACCGAAACTCCTGCGCCCAGCGTGAAGACCAGCATCGCCACCACGAACGACCAGAAATAGAGCTCGCGCCCATAGCCCAGCGGGTGGACTCGATCCGCCGCCTTGCCGCTGCGTTTGGTACCGTAGAGCAGAAGGACATGGTTGGTCGAATCGACCAGGCTGTGCACCCCTTCGGTGACCATCGCCGACGATCCGGTGATCCCGGCGGCGACGAATTTGGCCACCGCAATACCGACATTGGCGGCAAGCGCGGTAAGGATTACGCGGTTGGAGCCGTGTCCGGCCATGATCTCAATTTCTCCTGTTGCGGCTGCGCCCATGCCACGGCTTGCACGGCGCGACAATCGGGCTAGCTTGCCGCCCATGAACCGCATGTTCCCGGCACTTGCCGCCCTCGCCCTGATCGCCCACCCCGCGCTGGCTGCAGCCGAGCCGCTGAAGGCGGAGCAGCTCACCGCAATCGACAGCGCCGCGCGCAAGGCACTGAAGGACAGCGGGATTCCCTCGGTGCAAGTGGCGGTGGTCAAAGACGGCGAGATCGTGCTCAACCGCGCCTGGGGCAAAGCCTCGGAAAAGATCCCCGCCAGCACGCCCGAGCTGCCCTACCAGATCGCATCGAACAGCAAGCAGTTCCTCGCCGCGCTGCTGCTGATGCTGGAAGATGACGGCAAGCTCAGCCTCGATGACAAGGTTTCGAAATGGCTGCCCGAATTGTCCAGCGGCGAGCGGATGACCGTGCGCCAGTTGCTGACCCACACATCGGGCCTGCAGGACTTCTGGCCGCAGGACTATTCGTTCGCGGCGATGGAACAGCCGGTGGCGCCGATGGATATCGTCAAGCGCTGGGGGTTCAAGCCGCTCGACTACGAACCCGGCACGCGGCGGCAATATTCGAACACCGGCTATGTCGTTGCCGGACTGATCGCCGAAAAGGCCGGCGGAGCGCCGCTGTGGCAGCAGTTCGAAACGCGGATCTTCAAGCCGCTGGGGATCAGGCCCTATGCCATCGACGACACCAACGGGCCCGCCTTTCCGGAAGGCTACCACCGCAACGCGCTGGGCCCGGTGCGGCCGGCCAAGCCAGCAGCGCGCGGCTGGCTGTGGGCGGCGGGCGAGCTTAGCATGACCGCGGCCGAACTGGCCAAGTGGGATATTGCCAGGATCAATCGCAGCCTGCTTCCGAAAGAGGACTGGGAGGAGATGGAACGCCCGGTCAGGTTGGCTGACGGGACCAGCAGCGGCTATGGGCTTGGGGTATCGTCCCAGCTGGTCAAAGGCCGCTGGATGGTCAATCACGGCGGCGAGTCGGTCGGATTCCTGTCGCAGAATTCGATCTGGGTCGATGACCGGATGGCGATCGTGGTGCTGACCAATGGCGATTTCGCCGAGGTGCAGAACGATCTGACCGATGAAATTGCCGACATTGTCCTGCCCAAGTCAGCGCAGGTCGATATCGGCGAGACTGGCCGCGAGGCGGACATTCGCGCCACGCTCGCCGTGCTGCGCGCCGGGCGGCTGGACCCTGCGAAGTTCACTGAAAACGCGCGGTACTATTTCAATAATGAGACGCTGGGCGACTATCGCCAGAGCCTGGCCGGGCTGGGGCCGCTGACCGGGCTGGAGATCGTTCGCCCGCCCCGCCTGCGCGGCGGCTTTGTCAACCGGGTCTTCACGCTGAAGTTCGGCAAGAAGAAGCTGACGCTGATCACTTATGCCGAAGCTGGTGCCCATGGGCGCTGGGAGCAATTTATCATTACGCCGTAAATCCTCCCGCTTGGGGGAGGACTACAACCAGCCGATCCGGCGGAAACGCACCCACAGCCCGCCGCACACTGCCAGGATCATGCCCCAGACCGCCGGATAGCCCCATTTGTGGTGCAGTTCGGGCATGTATTCGAAATTCATCCCGTAAATCCCGGCAATCGCGGTCGGCACGGCCAGGATTGCGGCGTAGGCGGCCAGTTGCCGGGTCATGTCGCCCTGGCGGTGCTGTTCGAGCAGGCTGGCGGTTTCGACGATGGAGGCCAGAGTATCGCGCAGCCCGTTCATCCGGACCATCGTGCGCCGGACGTGGTCGAGCACGTCGCGGAACCAGATCCGCGCGCCCGGATCGATTGCCGGCAGTTCGGTCGTGGCGAGCCGCTCGCAGACTTCTTCCATCGGCCCGATGATCCGGTGGAACCGCCGGAACTGGCGGCGCAGGCGGAAAATGCGGCGGATCGTCGAGGGTTCGGGGAACTGCTCGATCGCGCGCTCTTCCATGGTCTGGACGCTTTCCTCGTACTTCTCGAGGATCGGCTGGTAGCCATCGACAATGAAATCGAGAATTGCGTGGGCGACGTAATCAGGCCCTTCGGCCAACCGTTCGGCGTCGATCTCCAGCCGGTGGCGCAGTTTCTGGTGCGCGCGGGTCGATCCCATCCGGGCGGTAACAATGAACTTGTTGCCCAGAAAGATCGCCGTCTGGCCATAGGCAATATTGTCGCCCTCTTCGATCGCAGCGGTTCGCGCGACGATGAATATCTGCTGCCCGTAAAGCTCCACCTTGGGCATCTGAGTGGCATTGAGCGCGTCTTCCACTGCGAGCGGATGCAGGCCGAACTGAGTCCGGACCAGCTCCATTTCCTCGGCGGTCGGGTCAGCCAGCCCGACCCAGTCAAATTCACGCGGGCCGGGCAAGGGGTGTTCTTGCCCATCAACGGCGAAAGCATGTTCAGAAGGTTTCCCGCCCGCATAGCGGCGTGCTGCAATAATCGCCATGCGACACGTTTGGCAAACCGGCTTGACGCTGGCAATCCCGCGTCCACAATGTTAAGCGAACGACTAAACTGACACCAATGTCAATTGACGGGAGAAGATGGCGATGAACGCGATGGCGCCGATCGAGCAGGAATGCCTGGACATGATCATTGTCGGGGCCGGTATTTCCGGGATCGGCATGGCGGTCCACATGACCCGCGACTGCCCGGGCAAAAGCTTTGCGATCCTCGACCGGCGCGATTGTGTTGGCGGGACCTGGGACCTGTTCCGCTATCCCGGGATCCGCAGCGACAGCGACATGCACACGCTGGGCTTCAGCTTCGCGCCGTGGAAGCACGAAAAGTCGATCGCGGACGGCCCCGCGATCCTCGAATACCTCGACAATATCACCGATGAATATGGTCTGCGCGAGAAGATGCGCTTCGGACAAAAAGTCGTCTCGGCGGACTGGGACAGCAAGACCGCACGCTGGACGGTGGTAACCGAAGCCAGCGACGGCACTCACAGCCAGGTCCAGGGGCGGTTCCTGTTCCTGGGTTCGGGCTACTACGATTACGACGATCCCTATGACGCCGGGTTCAAGGGGCGCAGCAAGTTCAAGGGCACGGTCATTCACCCGCAGTTCTGGCCGAAGGATTTCGATCATACCGGCAAGAAAGTTGTGGTGATCGGATCGGGCGCCACGGCGGTGACGATCGTTCCCGCGATGGCCCATTCGGGCGCTGCACATGTCACCCAGTTGCAGCGCACCCCGACCTACATGGTCAGCCGCCCGGCCCGCGACGCCATCGCCAATGGCCTGCGCAAGGTGCTGCCAGAAAAGATTGCCTATGCGATCACCCGGTTCAAGAACATCACCTTGCAGGACCTGATGTTCAAGCGCGTGCGCAAGAACCCGGAAAAGGCGAAGGAGTTCATCCTGGGCGAAACCGCCAAGAACCTGGGTGATCGTTTCAACGAAACCGATTTCGTGCCGCCTTACAATCCGTGGGACCAGCGGCTCTGCCTGGTGCCCGACGCCGATTTCTTCACCGCGATCAAGCAGGGCAAGGCCGATGTGATGACTGACCATATCGACAGTTTCGATGCCACGGGGATCAAGCTCAAGTCGGGCAAGCATCTTGATGCCGATGTGATCGTTACCGCAACCGGGCTCAACCTGGCGTTTGCCGGCAAGATCGCGGTATCGGTCGATGGCCTGCTAGTCGATTTCGGCAGCCACTTCTATTACCGCAACTGCATGTTCTCCAACCTGCCCAACCTGGCGGGCGTGTTCGGCTATATCAACGCCAGCTGGACGCTGCGGGTCGATATCGTCGGTGAATATATCACCCGGCTCCTGAAGCAGATGGACGCCTATGGCGCGGTTGCTGCCACCCCGGCGCTGCCCGCGGATGCCGGGCTTGAGCCCGACGATGTCTTCTCGGACTTCTCCTCGGGCTATCTCGAGCGCGGCAAGGACAAGATGCCCAAGAACGCGCCCAGCCTGCCGTGGCGGCTCAATCAGGACTACAAGCGCGACAAACAGGACATGCGACATGCCCCGATCGACGATGGGGTAATGCACTTCACCCGCGCACGGGAACTGGTCGACGCCTAGGAATTGTCCTAGCTTCCTTGCCATGACCGAATCCCGCATCTGGAAAGCCGCGCTACTCGTCATCGGTGACGAGATCCTGTCAGGCCGCACGCAGGACAAGAACGTCGCGCAAGTCGCGACCTGGCTTAACGTCCAGGGTATCCGCCTGTCCGAAGTGCGGGTGGTGGCGGATGACACCAAGGCGATCGTCGCGGCGGTCAATGCCTTGCGCGCCAGCAACGATTACCTGTTCACCACCGGCGGGATCGGCCCGACGCATGACGACATCACTGTCGATGCCGTGGCCGAGGCGCTGGGCGTGGCGGTGGTGATCCATCCCGAAGCCCGCGCCATCCTGGAACGCTATTACGAAACCCGCGGCGGGCTTAACGAAGCGCGGCTGCGGATGGCGCGTGTCCCCGATGGCGCCGAGCTGATCCCCAACCGAATGTCGGGCGCGCCGGGCATCCAGATCGGCAATGTCTTCCTGATGGCCGGGGTCCCCTCGATCACCGCCGGCATGCTTGATGCGCTGACCGGCACGCTCGAAGGCGGGCTTCCCGTGCTCAGCCAGACGATCGGGTCCTGGGCGATCGAGAGCGAAGTGGCCGATCTGCTGCGCGAAACCGAACGCGAGCATGAAGGCTGCGCGATCGGCAGCTACCCCTTTTTCCGCGAAGGCCGGGTGGGCGCGAACTTCGTCGTGCGCTCGACCGACGAGGCGGTGCTCGAGGCGGTCTGCCAGGCGCTGACCATCGGCCTCAACGCGCTGGGGCGCGAAGCGGTACCGGGGGGGATTTGATCGCACCTGCACCAAAGCCGCACTGGCGCTTTGCCGAAGAGGCAGCTAATGGGGCGCCGTAATGTGCCGCGCTGGCGGCATTTCTTTCGAAAGCCCGGACTGCTCTCCATGACGCTCGCCGCCGCATCGCTGTCTTTGACAGGCTGCGTCCATTCCGGAACCGACCCAGGGGTCGCCGCATTCGAGGCGAACCTGGCCGCGCACGCCAGCGCCACCGCCGCGTTGCAGCTGTGGTGCGACCAGCGCGGGATCGCGCCGGGGGCAAGCATCGCGGTCGAATTCGTGAGCGGCGACGATGCCGTGCCGCCGGCCGACTTGCGCACCACTCTGGGCGTCGATGCCGATGCGCCGCTGGGTTATCGCCACGTCAAGCTGACTTGCGGGGCGCATGTGCTGTCGCAAGCGCACAACTGGTATGTGCCTGCGCGCCTCACCCCCGAAATGAATCGCCAGCTGGCCACCAGCCAGGTGCCCTTCGGCCGCGTTGCCGCCACTCTGAACTTCACCCGCGAGCCACTCGCCTCAACCCGGCGCGGCGATCCGGGCTGCCCGGTGGGCGCGATCTCCACCCATCGCGCGCTGCTGCGCCTGCCCCAAGGCGAGCCGCTGGCACTGGTGGTGGAATGCTATACCGAAGCCAATCTCAGCACCTAGCTAGTTGGGCGCAGCCACCGGCTGACGCGGTTGCGCGCCCTTGTCGACCACCAGCGTGATCACGGCTTTGGCCACTTCACTACCGCGATTGATTCCATTGTGCGGCACTCCGCGCGGCATGGTGAAGCTGTCGCCCGCAGCGACTACCGTGACCTTGCCTTTGACCACCAGCTCCAGCTTGCCAGCGGTCACATAGGCCACTTCGGTTCCCGGATGGACATGCCAGCCGCTTTCAGCACCGGGCGCGAATTCGCGGCTCTGGACGATCACCACTTGCGCTCGCCCGCGCGGAACGTCGAGCTGGGCATGGGTCTGGACCGTGGCTGACGGCGGTGCGGCTGCGGCGACGGCAGCCAGGGCGAGCGGGATCAGGATACGCATGGTGCGCAGACTAAGCGCAAAAGTTGCCGCCGGGAAGTGGCCGATTCGCGCCGGACTGGCCGTTTCGTACCTTTGGGAGGCCAAGGTCCGGAAGGCAATTCTTGGCGCAATTCTGCGCCTCGAGCCGCATCCGGCGGCTTGGAGATGCGGTCGAGCTCACCCTATCGCACTGAAATATTGCATGAACCTGACGGCGCCCGGCCAGGCCCCGCAAGGCCGGTAATCTTTACTTAACCACGCGCGTTAATCCCGCGCCGGGACAGCGCGCGGTGCGCGCTTGCCGCATCCCGCCTGCCCCGGCACTTGCGGGACATCAGCAGGTCGCGCTTGTCTGGAATACAGATCCCGGAAGTAGTGACAGTGGCTATCAACTTTCAACGTCAGTCCGATTTCACCGAGCGTCGCCGCCATGGCCGCGCGCCGATCGGGTTCTCGATGTCGGTTCGCGAACGAAGCCGCACGGCGATGCAGGTACAACTGGTCGATTTCAGCGCGCTGGGTTGCCAGGTCGACGGATTGATCGCGATCCAGCGCGATTCCCAATTCTATGTCAAATTGCCTGGCCTTGAGAGCCAACCGGCCCGACTGATCTGGCTTGATGGCAATCGTGCCGGGCTTGAATTCGAGGCCCAGTTCCACCCCGCCGTGGCAGCGCGCTTCCTGCCCGCCAGTGGCAGCCATGCCGCGCACACCATCCTCACTGTACCCGGCATGCACGACCCGTTGCTGTCGCAGCGCGAACAGATCTTGTCAGGGGTCGCGGGCAGCGACCATTCGCCGCTCCAGCGCAAGAAGCAGCCGACCGGGATGGGCCTGTTCGGACGGATCGACCGCCGGGTCAGCCGCCAGGCCGATCACCGCGCCGAACGTCGCTACAACGATGCCGTGCCGCCCAGCACGCAGCTGGCGGTCGAAGGCGAACTGGCCAAAGTGATCAACGTTTCACCCAGCGGCATGAAAGTGCGCGGCAACCTGGCCGAGCGCGAGATCGGCGATCCCGTCCGCGTCGAATTCGAGGGTTTTCCGGAAATGACCGGACAACTGGTCTGGCTGAACGGGCTCGACGCCGGGATCAGCCTGCCGCCGTATTCGATCGAACTGTTCGATCCGGCTGCTGGATAAGACAGCAATTCAAACGAAAAAGGCCGGGAAGCGCGATGCTTCCCGGCCCATTTGCTTGCCTCATGGCAGTGCGGATTAGGCGCCCTGCACTTCGGCGAGGTCGATCTTGAGGCCCGGGCCCATCGACGAGCTGAGGCCGACCTTGCGGACGTACTTGCCCTTCGAACCCGACGGCTTGGCCTTGACCACCGCATCGACGAACGCGTCGAAGTTGGCCTTCAACGCATCGTCAGAGAACGACAGCTTGCCGATCCCGCCGTGGATGATCCCGGCCTTTTCGACGCGGAATTCGATCTGGCCGCCCTTGGCCGCCTTGACCGCTTCGGCGACATTCGGGGTGACGGTGCCCAGCTTCGGGTTCGGCATCAGGCCCTTGGGACCCAGCACCTTGCCCAGACGGCCCACAACACCCATCATGTCGGGCGTCGCGATCACGCGGCCATAGTCGAGGTTACCGGCCTGCATGTCTTCCAGCAGGTCTTCGGCACCCACCTTGTCGGCCCCGGCGGCCAGCGCCTTTTCGGCGTTGTCGCCGCGCGCGAAGACTGCAACCTTGACGTCCTTGCCGGTGCCCGAGGGCAGCACGACCATGCCGCGCACCATCTGGTCGGCGTGACGCGGATCGACGCCCAGGTTGAGCGAAACTTCCAGCGTTTCGTCGAACTTGGTGGCCTTGAGATCCTTCAGCGCCTTGATCGCTTCGGCAACGCCGTAGAGCTTCTGGTTGTCGCCCAGCTTTTCAGCGAGGGCCTTCGCCTTCTTGGTCTGCTTTGCCATGTCCTTAGCCCTCCACCACGTCGAGGCCCATCGAACGCGCAGAGCCTTCGATGATCTTGGTCGCCTGCTCGATGTCGTTGGCCGAAAGGTCGGCCATCTTCACCTGAGCGATTTCGGCGAGCTGCGAACGCTTGATCGAACCGCCCGAAACCTTGCCGGGTTCCTTCGAGCCCGACTTGAGGCCAGCGGCCTTCTTGATCAGGAACGAGGCCGGCGGGGTCTTGGTGACGAAAGTGAACGAACGGTCGGCATAGACGGTGATGATCGTGGGGATCGGCATCGCCTTTTCCAGGTCCTGCGTGGCGGCATTGAACGCCTTGCAGAATTCCATGATGTTCACGCCGCGCTGACCCAGCGCAGGGCCGATCGGCGGCGAGGGCGTGGCAGAGCCCGCGGGCACCTGCAGCTTGATATAGCCTTCAATTTTCTTGGCCACGAAGGGCCTCCTTTCTTCCTGTTGCCCCGGACTTGATCCGGGGCTCAGACTAAGCGGTCAAGCAGCAGACCAAAGCCCGCCTCCCGCACGGAATCGCCCCGCTAGAGCGGAGAGAAGGCGCGCGACTAGGCGAAAGTGGGCGCAATTGCAACACCGAACCGCACCCGCCCCGCCTACCCGGCAAGGCGCCGCGCCAGGGCGGTTTGCTTGACACATGTGTCAAGTTGTCAAGCGAGCGTGACGATGGAATCTGTTTTGTTTCAACATATTGCCGCACAACTTGACACTTGACACTTTTCCACGCGCCCGACCCCGCTAGACCGCAAAGGCGGGTGGCGGGCGGCTGAGCAAGCGACGGCAAGGCATGGCGAGGCATCGCGGGGAGGATGGCAGGTTGGCGCGGTGTAGGAAAATGGTTTGGGGGTGGAGGGGCGGAAGTCGCTGACAAAGCCGCCATTCGCGGCGCTCGAGGATGCAGGCAAGACCTGAGGTTTGTTTGTCACGAAGGACCGAACTCTCACCAGTCAAACTACTCAATGGGTCTGCGGGCTTGGCTTGGAACTGCCAGAAGGCGGAAACCCAAGCCAAATCGACAAAGTTGGCAGGCCTGGCAACACAAAGCGATCCAGCAGCAATACTACGATGAGCGAAATCGCGAGCAGCGGCAGAAAAGCTGCAATTGAAAGGGTAAGGAACGCGAGGCCGCGAAGTTTTGTCCGACTTGCTGGCGCTGGCGGAGCGCCGAGCAGCGCTTCAGGCTTGCGGTTGCGCCACATAACGAATCCACTGACCGAAAGCGTGACCAACATCAGCGCGGTCATCACTCCAACGAGCTGGTTGATGGTGCCGAACAACTGCCCTTCATGCCAGGCAACACCGTAGCCGACCACGCGGTCGATCACATGTTTGTCGGCAAAGGTCTCACGGCTGAGCTGCTTGCCAGTCATCGGATCGTAGGTCAGTGAAACCCGCAAAGGCCGGTCCTGCGTTTCGGATTTGACCGACCAGACGCTGGACGTGCTGGCAGCGGACTCCTTCGGCATTGCGGGCGGCGTCACGATCACTGGGAATGGCAGATGCTGGCTCTTTGCCTCGGCCACGATCTGGCTCAGTGAGACCGGAGTCATCGCCATGGTCATCACGCTGCCATCGGGCATCACGTGCGACATGCTTGGCATGGTTCCTTGGCCCGCCATCATCGCGCCGTGGTTGTGCTCGGCGTGCTCTTCCGCATCTGCCGCCCGTCCCCCAATGGTCCAGTCCTGCGCACCCTTGACCCAGCCCATCTCGGCCCGCACCGCCTTGAACGCGCTGCCCCATACATCGGCCCACGGCAGGCCGGTGAGCAGCAGGACCAAGGCAAGGCCTGCGACCCAGAACCCGGTCACGGCATGAAGATCGCGCCAGAACACGCGCGAACCCGAGGCAAGGCGCGGCCAGACCACGCCGACAAGCCTCCGCCCGGCAGGCCACCACAGGTAAAGCCCGGTCAAGATCATAACGATCGCCCAACTCGCCGCGAGCTCCACAATCCAGCTGCCGCGATGGCCCAACAGCAGCTGGCCGTGAATGCGCTGCACGACTTGCTCGATCCGCGATTTGGGATCGAGCGCACCGACGACCTTTCCCTGCGGCGAGACGAACACATCGCGCATCGCCCGTCCCTTGCCGGGCAGCGCGACATGGACCAGCACGGCATCGCTTTCCGCCTCAGGCAGGCGATAGGAATGCAGGCGTGCACCAGGAAGGGCGGCGAGCGCCGCCTTGACCTGATCGTCGGGCGAAACGGATCCCGCCGTGGGCAGATCGCGGAAATGCCGTTCCTCCCAGCGATCGACCTGCGGTTTGAACAGGTAGGCTGCCCCGGTCAGCGCCAGGATCAGGACCATCGGCACCACGAACAGACCGGCATAGAAGTGCCAGCGCCAGATCGTGCGGTATCGAGCGGTGCGGTCCATCGCTCAGAACCTCCAGTTCATCTGCGCGGTGAAATTGCGCTGCGGGAAGGGATGGAACAGGAAGTATTTGTTGTTGTTGAGATTATCCAACCCGATGGCAAAATCGAAGTGATCGTTCACCCTGAAGGTCGCCCGGGCGTCGACAACGAAATATTTGTAGAAGCCTTGGTAGGTGTTGCCGACCGTGTCGTCGTTGGCGAGGTTGGCGTAGTTGCGGCTGGTGAACCGTGCCGCAGTGGACAGCGTGACCTGTCGCGTAGGCCGCCAGCTCAGCACCAGGTTGCCCTTCCAGTGAGGAACGCTGGGCAGCAACTTGCCGACCGCTGCCGGGAAAACCGTGTCCTTGCTGGTAATCGCGTCGGCATAGGTCAGGCTCGCCGAGACATCGAAATCGGGCAACACGTCACGTCGATCAAAGGCCAGCTCGACACCGCGCGCACGAGTGCGATCGACGTTCTGGACGAAGGTCGTGTTCGTCGCGGCGTTCAGCTGCGAGATCAGCGCGTTGTCGATTACCTCGTTGAACAGCGACACGCGGAACGTGCCCTTTGCGTCTTGCTTGACCAGCGCCAGTTCCAGCGACCGCGCCCGCTCGGGCAGCAGACCGGGATTCGGGTTCGTCAGCAAGGTGCCGACAGCCGTCGTCTGGTAGAGTTCGCCGACGGTCGGCGTGCGCCAGGCCTGACCGGCAGACAGCCGCACGCTGAAGCCATTACCGCCCTTCCATTCGAGCGAGGCCTTGGGGCTGAACCCGTCAAACTGCCGTTCGCCCTGAAGGATAGTCGAATTGACGGTCGTTGACAGTGTTGTGTTGAACCCGCCGTAGGCCCGCCACCATTCATAGCGCCCGCCAAGCGTAAGGGTCAGGGCGGGCATAAGCTTCACTTCATCCTGCGCCCACAGCGCAACAGTCCGGGTGTTGCCATGCGAGGCCGAGCGGAGTTGTCCGAGGGCGGAATCGCTGTCGAGCCAATTGGCCAAGGTATAGGTGCGCGCATTGAGCGTCTCGCGATCGAAGTGCGCACCGAAACTCAAGACATGTTGATCGCCCTGTCCGAGTTTCAGGGCCGCCTTGCCGTCCAGCGTCGCCCAACCGGTGCCATCCTGCTTCTGGATTGTGCCGACACCCCCGGCAAACCCTGTCGGCAAATCGTTGCGGGTGCCGATGAAACCGGTTGCAGCGCTGGTGCCCGTGGCAGTGTAGGGCGAAGGATTGTTTTGCCA
>Ga0209023_10004085_pt1 | contig 16880 bp, 17 predicted proteins | sample LakOneMetagenome_FD_187468 | JGI IMG/M metagenome (GOLD analysis project Ga0209023, IMG submission 187468) | Freshwater and sediment microbial communities from Lake Erie, Canada (SPAdes) (version 2) | ecosystem: Environmental > Aquatic > Freshwater > Lentic | place: Lake Erie, Canada... | reverse complement strand
GCAGTACGACGCGTCGGTCATCACGTGCCCCGGTCCGGCGCCCGTGCGGGTGGACCTGGGCCCCGGTGACGATCACGGCCAGGTCAGCGCCGACGTCGTCTTCCCCGTCACGATGTCGGGCGGCGAGGGCCGCGACTGGCTCGAGGGCAACGGCGCGGCCAACACGTTCGACGGTGGTCCGGGTGACGACCGGCTGGCCGGCAGCGGCGGGGACGACGTCCTGCGCGGCGGTGACGGGAACGACGAGATCACCGGCGGCGCCGGGCGCGACGCGCTGGACGGCGGAGCCGGTGACGACCTGCTGCACCCGGATGCCGGTGAGGACCCCTCGGCCGACGTCGTCGACGGCGGGCCCGGGACGGACACCGTCGACGGGGACTACTCGAGTCGCTTCGCGAGCACCCCGCCGCCCGTCGCGATCACGCTGGCGGGAGGCGCCGACGACGGCCGCCCCGGCGAGGGCGACGACCTGCGCTCCGTCGAGCGCATCGTGCTGCGCGTCGGTGGCCGGTTGACCGGAACGGATGGGCCCGACGACCTGCTGCTCAGCCAGGTCGGGACGGACAGCGACCTGACTGGGGCAGGCGGCGACGATCGCCTGCAGGGCGGTGACGGCGCCGACCGCCTGGACGGCGGAACGGGCGCCGACGAGATCGACGGAGGCTTCGGCGACGACACCATCACCGGGGGGCCGGGTCGCGACCGGATCTCCGCCGACCTCGCGGGCGGCGACTGCGGGCCGGCGTGGTGCAAGCTCCCGTACGGAAACGACACCATCGACGTCCGCGACGGCGAGGTCGACTCCGTCACCTGCGGGGCGGGCGCGGATCGCGTGACCGCGGACGCCGGCGACGTGATCGCCGCGGACTGCGAGCAGGTCGAGCGGTCCGGCGCGCAGGCGGCCGCCGGCGGTACGACCTCAGCGGGCGCGGGCCCCCAAGTGGTCGCCGGCACGCGACCGGGCATCGGCGCCGCGCTGGCGCATGGCCTGACGGTGCGGCTCGTTGGCGTCTCCGGGAAGCGCGTGAGGCTTACGGCACGGGTCGGGAGCCGCGTGGTGGCACGGGGGAGCGCCCGCGTCACGGGTGGCCGCGCGACCGTGCGCCTCGCGTTCACCAAGGCCGGGCGGCGCGTCCTGCGCGGCCACCGGACTGCACGGCTCACCATCTCGGGGGCCGGCGTCCGGATCACGGTGACGCTCCGGCGCTGAGCGTTCCTCAGATCCCGCGCGGGCCCGCCGGGGCCCGCGCGGGGCTTGACATCTCAGGAGGTGCTGATAGTTTCATAATAGTTATGAGTCAACAAACACTTCCAGAAGCCACCGGCGAGCTCGACCGCAACGGCCGGGTCCGTGTCCTGCTCATCTGCTGCATGAGCCTCTTCATCGTCGGCCTCGACATCACCGCGGTGAACGTCGCCCTCCCGTCGATCGGAAGCCAGCTGCACGCCGGCATCTCCGGGCTGCAGTGGGCGGTCGGCGCCTACACCGTGGTGCTGGCCAGCCTCCTGATGCTCGCGGGCTCGACCGCCGACCGCTTCGGCCGCCGCCGTACGTTCGTCGCCGGGCTCGCCGTGTTCTCGATCGCGTCACTGCTGTGCAGCCTGGCACCGACCATCGAGTTGCTCGTCGGCGCCCGCGTGCTCCAGGCGATCGGCGGGTCGATGATGAACCCCGTCGCGATGTCGATCATCACCAACACGTTCACGGACCCGCGCGAGCGGGCACAGGCCGTCGGCGTGTGGGGAGCGGTGTTCGGCGTCTCGATGGCGCTCGGCCCGATCGTGGGCGGGACGCTGGTCACGTCACTCGGCTGGCGGTCGATCTTCCTCATCAACATCCCCGCCGGAGCCGCGGCGATCGCCCTCACCCTCCGCTTCGTCCCCGAGTCCCGAGCACCGCGGGCGCGCCGGTTCGATCCCATCGGTCAGGGCCTCGTGATCCTGCTGCTGTCGACCCTCACCTTCGGGATCATCGAGGCCCCGAGCCGCGGCTGGTCCTCGGCGGTCATCGTGGGGGCACTGGCCACGTCGGCGTTCGCCCTCCTGGGCCTGCTCGTCTACGAGCCCCGCCGCGAGGAGCCGCTGATCGACCTGCGCTTCTTCCGGTCGATTCCGTTCTCCTCATCGATCGTGATCTCGGTCGCCGCGTTCGCCGCGTTCGGCGGGTTCCTCTTCCTGAACACGCTGTACCTTCAGGACCTTCAGGACGTGCGCGGGCTCTCGCCTCTCCAGGCCGGCCTCGCGACCGTGCCCACTGCCCTCATGACGATGCTCGCCTCGCCGCTGTCGGGGCGCATCGTCGGCCACCGCGGCCCGCGCGTGCCGCTCGTGATCTCGGGCGTCTCGTTCGTGATCGCCTGCGCGCTGCTGAGCGACATCGACGCCGCGACGCCGTTCGCGCAGCTGATCGTCGCGTACGTCATCTTCGGCCTCGGCTTCGGGTTCGTGAACGCGCCGATCACCAACGCCGCGATCTCGGGGATGCCGCGCGCCCAGGCGGGCGTCGCGTCCGCGCTGGCGACCACCTCGCGGCAGTTCGGCCAGACGCTCGGCGTGGCGGTCGTCGGAGCGATCGTCACCTCGCACCTCGGCGGATCGGTTCATGCCGGCCTGGTCTCCGCGAGCCCTCCGGCCTGGTGGATGCTCACCGCCTGCGGCGCCGCGGTGCTGCTGCTCGGCCTCGTCGCCACGTCCGGGCGGGCTGAGGCGTCGGCGCGGCGCACCGCGACCCAGCTGAATCCCGAGGCGCTCGCCGCGGCGGGGGCGACGCGATGAGCACGCCCCGTGACGACGATGCTGCGGGCGGCGACGCCACGCGGGCATGGCTGCTGATGAGCGACCTCGTCCTGGACAACAACCGGCGGCGTGAGGTCAGCGAGGCGCTCGGCATGAGCTTCGGCCGCGCCCGCGCCGTCCGCCGGCTGGCGCGACGGCCGATGGCGATGGGCGAACTGGCGGCGGCGCTCGGCATCGATCCCCCGAACGCGACGGTGCTCGTCGACGACCTCGAGTCTCAGGGGCTCGCGCGCCGGCGCCCCCATCCGACCGATCGACGGGCGAAGCTTGTCGAAGCGACCCGCAAGGGGAAGGCGCTCGCCCGGCGTGCCGACGACATCCTCGGCACGCCCCCGCCGGGCCTCAGCGCCCTCAGCGACGAGGACCTCGAAACACTCCAGCGCATCCTGCGGACCGTCACCGGTCCTGACCACGAAGGACGCACAAAGGAATGACCATGGACACCGCACAGACCACTCCCGGCTATCCCGCGACGCTCGACGTCGACTATCCCGACCGCCCGCTGAACCGTCTGACGACGTTCTTCCGCGTGTTCATGATCATCCCGATCGCGATCGTGCTCGGAACCGTCTCCGGGTCCACCCAGATCTACTCCGGGGGCTCCGGATCGGGCAAGACCCTGATCGTCGTCGGCGCCGGCGGGCTGCTCTTCGGCGGGCCGCTCCTGATGATCCTGTTCCGCGAGAAGTTCCCGCGCTGGTGGTTCGACTGGAACCTCGAGCTCACCCGCTTCTCCACCCGCGTCGGCGTCTACGCCACCCTGCTCGACGACCAGTACCCGTCCACCGACGAGCAGCAGTCGCTGCACCTGGACATTGCCTACCCCGACGTGCCGAACGACCTCAACCGCTGGCTCCCGCTGGTGAAGTGGTTCCTCGCGATCCCGCACTTCATCGTGCTCGCGTTTCTCGCCATCGGCGCGTTCTTCGCCGTCGTGTTCGCCTGGTTCGCGATCCTCTTCACGGGGCGCTACCCGCGCGGCCTGTTCGACTACGTCGTCGGCGTCGCCCGCTGGGCACTGCGGGTCTCGGCCTACGCGATCCTGCTCACCACGGACCGCTACCCGCCGTTCTCGCTGAAGGCGTGATCAAGCGCGGACCTCGCGCCGAAGCGCTCAGCGCGCTTCGGTCGCGAGCGCCGCGCGGAGCTCCTCGCCCGCCGGCTCGGCGAACGCGCCCGTCGTCATCCACGTGATCCGGCCGTCGCGGCCGGTGAGCACGGTCGCGATCGTGGAGTCGTCGGGCAGGAGGAGCGCCTGCCGGACGAGGCCCACGTCGGTGTAGCTGGTCAGCGTGCGCGCGCAGGCCTCGCGGTCGGCGATGCCGACGGCCATGCCACCGTCGATGAACCAGCGCGCGGGGCCCCAGCGCTGGGAGATCACCGGGATCTCGTAGACCCGCAGGTCGGCATGCTCGGCTTCGATGGCGAGCAGGTGGGGGAGCCAGGTGTCGACCAGCTGCTGCTGCTCGCGCCGGAAGGCGACCACGGCGACGTTGCGGCGGCCCTCGAAGTCGCCGGGAAGGTCGTAGCGCTCGCGCTCCAGGCTGCGCGCCGGGATCTCGGGGAACCGAACGGTCATGTCACGTCACCCTCCCGCGAGCGCGCCTGCGTAGACCTGCCAGGCGAGCGCGCTCTTGGCCACGAGGCTCAGGATCAGGTAGACGCGCTCGGCGAACGCCGGGTCCGCCCAGCGCCCCCGACCGCGGTACTGCAGCCACATGTTCACCGCGAACGTGTTGAACAGGACGAAGAGGGTGAAGAAGATCCCGAGGACGAAGCCGGGGACGCCGTTGCCCTCCGTGGTCGAGACGATGAGCTGCGCGGTGATCGCGATCCACGGGACGGCGCCGATGACGCACCCGTAGACGAACGGCCGCCAGTCGACGTCGTCGCGGCCGAGGTTGACCTGCTCCTGCACGAGCCCGAAGAGGATCATCGCCGCGTTCGCCCCGAAGAGCGCGATCAGCGCCACGAGCTCGCTGACCCCGGCGAGCATCGCGATCAGCACGATCATCAGCGACGCGCTGACCGAGTACTCCCACCAGCGCGCCGGGTTGACCCCGCGCGCGACGTTCGCCTCGTACCAGCGGCGCGGGCGCCCGACGCTCACGGTCAGGTGGTCGACCGCGGCGAGCAGGAGGAACGCGGCGACCAGCCAGTCGATCCGGACGCTGCCCAGAGTCGCCGCGCCGTAGTCGCCGGCGCCGGGCGGGCCGGTGAGGAACGACGCCGTGATCGGGAGCGAGGCGGCGGTCGCGATCGCGAGCAGGACGACCGCCTGCAGCGCGTGCACGGAGCCGACGATGACGTTCAGGCGGCGCAGCCGGAAGGCCGCCGCGGGATCGAGGGGGGGTGGCGTGGTGTCGGGCATCTTCTGAAGGTACGGACGGGGGAGCGGTGCGGTTGTGGCGCGGAGGCGCTCAACGCGGCAACCGCCCGGGTGCCGGCCGCGTATGGACGGTCATCACCGATCCCGAGAAGGAGTGCTCATGAAGAAGCGCATGACCGTCGCGTTGCTGTGCCTCGCGGCCCTGGCGCTCGTCGCCGCCGGCTGCGGCGACGACAGCAAGGACACGACCACCACGGCACCGGCCACGACGACCGCGCAGGCCGCCACGGCCGACGTCGTCGCCCTGGCCAAGGACACGCCCGACCTGTCGACCCTCGTCGCGGCCGTCACCGCGGGTGACCTGGCGACGACCCTGCAGGGCAAGGGCCCGTTCACCGTGTTCGCGCCGACCAACATGGCGTTCTCCGATATCCAGAGCACGGTGGACACGCTGCTCAAGCCGGCGAACAAGGCCGACCTCCAGAAGGTCCTCACGTACCACGTCGTCCCGGGCACCTACACGGCCGCCGATCTGAAGGACGGCCAGGAGCTCACGACGGTGGAGGGTCAGAAGCTGACCGTCTCGGTCGACGGCGACACGGTGAAGGTGAACGACGCGACCGTCGAGAAGGCTGACGTGAACGCCTCCAACGGCGTCGTCCACGTCGTCGACACGGTGCTCGTTCCGCCGGCGAACTGAGCACAGACGGATCCGGGCGCCGCGGGCGTCCGTGGGAGCATGGGACCGATGGAACACGGTGGGGTGACTGAGTCGCGCCGGCGGGTGATCGCCCGCCGGGTGAAGACCGTCCCCACCGTGGTCCTCGGTTTCGCCCTCGTGACGCTGCTGCTCGGCCTACTCCTCTACCCCGAAGGCACCCGGTTCACGAGCGGGCGCCGTGAGCGGGCGCTCGAGCGGATCGCCGAGCAACTGGCGCTGCCGCGCACCGATCGCGCTCGGGCCCGCCCTGGACGCGACGCCGTCGCGAGCGTGTCGCGGTGAGCCTGGGCGGCATCCTTCTCCTGAACCTCGCCGTCGTCCTGACGCTGACGACGGTGCTGTGGGCGGTGAGCGTGGCGGTCAGTGACTCGTCGATCGTGGACATCTTCTGGGGCGCGGGCTTCGTCGTGATCGCGTGGGTGACGTTCGCGGCATCCGATGGCGCCGCTGACCGGCGACTCCTGCTCGCCGTGCTCACCACGGTCTGGGGGTTGCGCCTGGCGGTGCATCTCGCGCGGAGGAACCTCGGCCATGGCGAGGACGCGCGGTATCGCGCGATGCGCGCGCGTCACGGTGAGCGCTGGCCGCGACGCTCACTGTGGGCGGTCTTCTGGCTGCAGGGCCTCCTGATGTGGATCGTGTCGCTCCCGGTGCAGGCCGGTCAGGCCGACGCGACGCCCGCGGGCCTGATCTGGCTGGACGTGCTCGGCGTCGCGATCTGGTGCGTCGGGTTCTTCTTCGAGGCGGTCGGCGACTGGCAGCTGGGTCGGTTCAAGGCCGACCCGGCGAGCCGCGGGCAGGTCATGGACCGTGGTCTCTGGCGCTACACGCGCCACCCGAACTACTTCGGCGACTGCGCCGTCTGGTGGGGCCTCTTCGTCATCGCGCTGTCGACCGGCGGCGCCTGGTGGACCGTCGTCGGACCAATCGTGATGACGGTCCTGCTCGTGCGGGTGAGCGGCGCGGGGCTGCTTGAAAGCACCATCGGCGATCGGCGGCCCGGGTACGCCGAGTACATCCGGCGCACAAGCGGGTTCGTTCCGCGCCCGCCGCGGTCGTAGCCCGGGAAGGAACGGGCCCCGCGGCGAGGAGCCGCAGGGCCCGGCATGTCCAGCGGAGGGGGAGAGATTCGAACTCTCGGTAGAGGGGTTACCCCTACAACGGTTTTCGAGCCCGCCACCGGATGCGGCGGATCCTCGATGGATACTGGAGATTACAGGTGTTCGCGGGCCCGTTGGGATAGTGATTGGGATAGTCGCGCCATCACCGGTTGCCGCCGCGCTCGTGACCGCCCTGTGCGACACGCATGCCGTGCAGCGGGGGACACGGCATTTCGCGCGTGACGCGATCGCACGGCTCCGCTCCGAGGTCCAGACGACAGGGTTGACGCAGCTGAGCGGGCCTTTCGAGACCCAGTGCAAGCTCGCCGAGCGCCAAGCACTGGCACCTGAGCAGCGCCTCACGGCGATCGGCCACAGCCCCTCGGTCGTCGCGCTGTTGGAGCGCCAGGTGGCCCTGCTGCGCTCCTGAACGCGGAAGGGCCGTCAGAGACGAGGAGGGGAGTGGGTTCCGCCTTCGGCGTCGAGCACGGCGCCAAGCGCCACCAGCTCCTCGCCCTCGAGCGCGGCTTCGATGCGCGGGTAGAGCGTTCGCTCCTCGTGGCGGACGTGGTCGTTGAGCAGGTCGCCCAGTGCGTGCAGCTCGTCCGGGTCGACCATGCCTCGGGTGAGGTCCGCTGCGCGGCGGCGAAGTTCGACGTGCTCGATGAGCACGCGCACGATGTCCGGGTCATCCGCAGGCACGTGCCGTGCGAAAGCCGGTAGGAGAAGTTCCTCCTCGGCGCGGAAGTGCTCGCGCGCCTCGTCCTCGAAGAACTGCAGGAACCGATCGCGTGCCGCCGCGGCGTCCGTGGTGCTGACCTTCCGCAGGCGTAGCGCGACCTCCAGTGCGACGTGATGTTGGCGGGAGAGCGGGGCAAGCTGATCGGAGCGCTTCATCGGGCGATCGTACGCCCGGACCGAGCGGCGCGTGCAGCGAGCGTGAGGATGCGCACAGCGATCACGCCGGCGACCGCGACGACCCCGATCGCCGCAGGGGTGCGGAGTTCGTCCAGGCCCGAGACGCTGGCGAGCGCGAAGGCGGCGACGGCGGTTGCGGCGCATGCGGTGAGGAGGCGGTCCGGCGTCGGTGTGGGGGCGGGCACCGCGCGCGTGAAGTCGCGGACGCGGTGCAGGACGCCGAGCAGGTGCAGGAGGGAGCCGGCGACGGTCAGGCCGACCCAGCCGGCGAGCAGCAACACCGCGAGCGCGCTGCGCGACGGGCCGTAGACCGGGGCGTAGGGGCCGTCGCCGACGACCTTGGCGAGCGCTACGAGGAGTCCGGCGAGCAGGAACGGTTGAGCGATGCCGACGAGCTGCGCCGCGAGGCTGAGCGGTCGCCCGGCGGCGCGCGCGCAGCCGCCGACGTTCACGAGGAGGAGTAGCGCGGCGATCGTGAGCCCCGCCCAGCCGAGCGTGATTCCGCCGTCCACGTTGAAGGCATAGGAGTAGGCCAGAACCGCGACTCCCGCGGTCCACGCGAGGAAGGTCGGACCCTGCAGCCGCGGGCGACGCAGCAGCGTCTGCGTCAGGGACGGGTAGAACGTGTGCAGCGTTCCGACGATCGCGGTTCCGAGCCAGCCCGCGAGGTTCAGCGTGAGGTGGGCACCGAGCAGGCTGCCGTAGGGCCAGTCGGTGCCGCGGGCCATGGCGATGCCGATCACGGCGCCGAGCCCGAGGCTTGCCGCGCAGGCGTAGTACCAGCGGATCGCCCAGCGCGCGCTCTGAAGTGAGCGGCGCTCGAGCTGCCACAGCGCGGTGGCGAACAGGCAGAGCCCCGCGATCACGGCGCCGCCGCCCAGATCGGTGAGCGCCGAATGGCCCGTCGGCACGCCGACGGCGACGAGGATGGCTCCAGCGCTCCAGGTGGCCAGCTGTGCGTTGACCATGCGCCGTCCGGGTGGGTCGGTGGCGAGGAACGCCGTGGAGAAGAACTGCCCGGCCCCAAGGATCAGCTGCGAGACGCCGCCCAGCAGGACGAGATGCAGCACCAGCCAGTGCCCGTACCAGCCGAGCAGGCCGGCGGCGTTGAGCACAGCCGCCGCGGCACCGGCGAGCATGAACGCGATCCCCACCGTGAAGAACGCGGCGAGCATGTCGGTCGGCCGCACACCCCAACCGTACGCCAGCGTTTTCACACGCGAACCGTGAAAAACCCGGATGGCGACTGGGGGGTTCTGACGGATGCCGCGGTGGACCGCATGCAGTGATCTCGTTGCCCCATCACCAAACCCAAGGATTGGGTTCAGGCCGTGAGGGGGCCGCCGTGTTTCATCATCACGGCGGTTCCCTCACTGTTCACCAGGGTTGTCGCCGCTCTTCGTTCGTCGCCGTCGTGTGCTGATGTTCGGCCGAAGAAGGCACGTGGCGGCGAGGCGCGACTGCTCGCCCGCGGGCTGCGTGAGTTTCAACGGTCCATGTGGGAAAACCCTGTCGGGGGGTAGTAGTCCGCCCGGATTCACGTCGCGGATAACCGGGGATAGCGTCGCGCGGAACGACGGAGCGGATGCCCGTTCCAGGGAGGTTCAGTGCGCGAGCCGACGTTCACGCAGCCGCAGATCTCGATAGCGATCGCCTTCGCCTGTATCGCCATCCTCGTTGCGGCGTTCTTCGTGCTTGTCGCTGTGCGCACGCGGCGTGAGGTCCCGTTTGAGGAGGTGCGCACAGTCGGGTACCGCATCCGGCCGTGGTGGCTCGCCTTCCTTGCGGTGCTGCTCACCAGTGGGGTGGTTGTGTCGTTGTTCTTGTTGCCTTACTCGCAGGCTCGCGGTCCCGTTGAGGTCGTGCGCGTCAGTGGCGGGCAGTTCTACTGGTCGATCTCGCCGAAGTCCGTGCCGGCGGGGTCGCTGGTTCAGTTCGCGGTGACCGGGGTCGACGTGAACCACGCGCTCGGGCTGTACGGGCCGAAGGGTGGCCTCCTGGGGATCGTGCAGGCGATGCCCGGGTACACGAACAAGCTCGAGGTGCGGCTCAATGACCCGGGCAGCTATTTGATCTCGTGCCTTGAGTTCTGTGGCATCGGCCATCACCGGATGTACCGCACGTTCCAGGTCACCGGGGGGCGTGGCACGTAGATGGATGCCGCCGTGATCCAGGTGGCCCATCCGCGGGCTGCAGAACTGACTCCGTCACCGACGCTGATCGAGCGTCGCGTGGGGTGGCTGTTCGCGGGCACTGGGCTGCTGCTGTTCGCGCTCATGGGTCTTGCGGGCCTTGCGATGCGGCTGACCCAAGCGGACGTTCTGGGGATCTCTGACGCTTGGTTCTATCGGCTGATGACCGTGCATGGGGCGGGGATGCTCGTCGGGGCGATGCTGGTGATGATGGGCGCGCTGTGGTTCGTCCTGCGGCCGGTTCTCGAGCTGTCGGTCTCGCGGCTGCTGTGGAGTTACGGGACGATGGTCGGCGGCGCGGGGCTCGTCGTTGTTGCGGTCGTGGTCGGCGGGTTTGCGACTGGCTGGACGTTCCTGTCGCCGCTGCCCTTCCATCCGGCGGGGCAGTGGCCGCCGTGGGCGACGGCGACGTTCCTGGCGGGCATGGTGCTCGTCGGAACAGGCTTCTTCCTGTACTCCCTGGAGCTGTTCGCCGCGACGACCAACAGCTACGGCGGCCTCTCACGCGCCTTGGGCATCCCGTTCCTGCGCGGCCACGAGGAAACGGCTCCTCCGCCGCAGATCATCGCGGCCGTGGTCGTCTCGCTCGAGGGTCTGCTGGCGAGCGCCGTCGGGACGACGATGCTGCTCGCGCTCGTCGACCGGCTGATCGACGGCAACGTCGTGATCAACGCGCTGTGGGCGAAGAACCTGACGTACTTCTTCGGTCACACGTTTGCGAATCTCATCATCTACCTGGCGGCCGGCGCGCTCTATGTGCTCGTTCCGCGGTATGCGGGTCGTCCGTGGAAGACGACGAAGCCGATCGTGGCGGCATGGCTCGCCACGCTCGTGTTCGTTGCGACGGCGTACTCGCACCACCTGTACATGGACTTCGTCCAGCCGCGCTGGGCCGAGTACGTCTCGCTTGGTGCCTCGTCGGCCGCAGCTGTGCCGGTCGCGGTCGTGACGATCTACACGGCGATGATGCTGATCTGGGGCTCGCGCTATCGCTGGACGCTCGCCTCGACGCTGCTCTACATCGGATTCGCGGGCTGGGCGATCGGCGGGGTCGGCGCGGTGATCGACTCGCTGATCCCAGTGAATGCCCGCCTGCACAACACGCTGTGGGTGCCGGCGCATTTCCACACCTACCTGATGCTCGGCGTGATCTTCTGGGCGATGGCGTTCGCGGCGCACCTTGCGGAGCGTGCCGCGGGACGTTCCGCCCGCCCGTTCGCGTCGATCGCGGCACCGGCGCTGATGACGCTTGGTGGGGTCGTGCTGGTGGGGGCGTGGTACGCGTCCGGAGCGCTGGGCGTGCCGCGCCGGTACGCGGTGCATCCGCCCGGCACCGAGGGGTACAGCCTGCTCGGCGCGGTCGGCGCCGGCGTGTTCGCTGCGGGGTTCCTCGTATATATCGCCTCTGTGTACGGCCTTGTTGCTGCCGGGCGAACGCGCCCGGCTGAGGTGCCGGCGCCCGCGCGGCCCGTGGGTCCCCCGCGGGCGCTCGTCCCGCCGGTGTACACGGACACGGGCTTCGCCGTCGTCGGCGGGCTGATCGTCGTCGCGTTCGTAGCGCTGCTGCCGCCCGCGGTCGACGCGGCCACGCGCGCGCCGCAGTGGCACCACCTCGATCACGCCGCGCAGTTCCTGCTCGGCGGCCTCGCCGGATTGGGCATGGCCTCACGCCAGGTGCTGCTTCGCCCACGTCCCGTAGGTGCACCGTGGTGGGCGCTCGTCACGGTCGTCGCGGCGCCCGCGCTGATGCTGCTGGCGATGACGCCCGGCATCTACACCCACCTTGAGAACGACGACCTGGTCCACCTGCTCTACCACTGGGGAATCATCCTGCTCGGCCTGGCCACCGGCTGGGCATGCGTGCGCTTCGGCCGCGTCTGCGGGCTGGTCGTGTTCGTCCTCTCGGTGGCGATGGGCGCAGCCTTTGCCGGAGGGGTCACAGGAGGGTGATGCAGTCATGACAGACCAGCCAACGCAGCCCGAACCGGGCGAGGAGCCGCTCAAGCCCGACGCCGTACCCGGCGGCGCCGGCGCCTGGCTCTTCGGCGCCATGATCGGAGCGGTCATGGTTGGCCTCATCGTCGCCGCCTGGATCGGCGGCAAGGACGAGGGAAAGCGTCAGGCTGAGAAGAACGCATCCGCGCCAGCGACAAGAAGCAGCCAGGCCGCCGCACCGGCCGCCGCGACCGGTCCGGGGAAGCAGCTCTTCGCCGCCAAGTGCGGGAGCTGCCACACGCTGAAGAGCGCCGGCACCAAGGGAGCCGTCGGGCCGAACCTCGACGACCTGAAGCCCGACGCTGCGCTCGTGCTCTCTGCGCTGAAGAACGGTGGGGCGGGCTCGGGAACGATGCCCCCGCAGCTCTACACAGGGAAGCAGGCTCAGCAGGTCGCCGACTACGTCGCGGCAGCCAGCGGAGGTGGGTAGATGCCATCTTCAATGCCCGCACGCCAGGCGCGTGCCCAGCGAGATTCGTGGCTCGCTCCGCTCGACCTCGACCGTTCGCCGTTCACGATCGCCTGGGAGCTCACCCGCGCCTGCGCGTACGCGTGCCTGCACTGCCGCGCGGACGCTCAGCCGCGTCGCGACCCGCTGGAGCTCGACACTGGCGAGGCGCACGATCTGATCGACCGGCTCGCAAAGTTCGAGACCAGCCCGATTCTCGTCCTCACCGGCGGGGACCCGCTGATGCGCCGCGACGTGTTCGAGCTCGCCGCGCACGCTGACGCGCTGGGCCTGCGGGTGTCGTTGACGCCGACCGCGACGGCGCTCGCCACGCGCGACCGAATGCACGCTGCCAAGGAGGCGGGGATCCGTCGCGTCGCGTTCAGCGTCGACGCGGCAGACCCGGAAGTGCACGACCGCTTTCGCGGCTTTCGCGGCTCGTTCGATCGCACCCGTGCAGGCATGGAGAACGCCGGTGCCGAAGGCCTGCCCATTCAGGTGAACACGACGGTCTGTGCGCTGAACGTCGAACGCCTCGCCGACATGATCCCGTTGCTCACCTCGTGGGAGGTCGTGCAGTGGTCGGTGTTCTTCCTCGTGCCGACGGGGCGCGGCGCTGGCCTCGGTGTCCTCTCGGCAGACGAGCACGAACGTGTTCTCACCTGGCTCTACGAGATCTCCAAGCAGGTGCCGTTCGACGTCAAGGCAACGGCGGCGCCGCAGTACCGTCGGATCGCATCCCAGCACGGCGGCCGGCTCCCCGGTGCCGGCTATCGCTTCGCCGACGGCTTGGACCGTCCGGTCCGCGGAATCAACGACGGCCGCGGCTTCATGTTCATCTCACATCGCGGCGAGGTGATGCCTTCGGGCTTCCTGCCGATCAGCGCCGGCAACGTGCGTGAGCGTGACCCGGTGGAGATCTACCGCGACTCGCGGCTCTTCCGCGAGCTGCGCGACCCCGATTTGCTCAAGGGCAAGTGCGGGGTCTGCGAGTTCCGCGCGGTGTGCGGCGGCAGCCGCGCCCGTGCCCTGGCGATGACCGGCGATTACCTGGCGTCGGACCCAACCTGCGCGTACCGCCCCGGAACTTCGGCCTAGGGCGCCAAGGCAAAGTTGACGCCCGCGTCAGTTTCCCAATATGGTGTTTGACAGGGTGTCAAGTCGATGACCGAGATCACCGGAGGCGAGCTGCTGGCCCGCGCGCTGCAGGCGGAAGGCATCGAGTTTCTGTTCGGCCTGCCATCACCGGAGTCCGACCCGCTCCTGGCACAGCTCGCGGCGCACGGCGTCCGCCTGGTCCCTGTGCGACACGAGGCCGCCGCGGTACACATGGCCGAGGGCCTCTACAAGACCACCGGGAAGGTCGCCGCGGTGCTCGGCAATCCCGGGCCCGGGTCGGCGAACCTGCTGCCGGGTGTGATCACCGCGTTGCACGAGGGCGTGCCCGTGCTCGTCCTGACCTCTCAGCACCGTCTCGGCATCGCCTACCCTTCGCCGCCCTCGACGTTCCAGGGCCAGGACCAGCTCGACCTCTTCCGACCAGCGGTCAAATGGGGCGGGCCGATCTTCGAATGGACCCGGATCCCCGAGGTGCTGCGGCTCGCCTTCCGCGAGATGTGGAACGGCCGACCAGGGCCGGTGCACGTGGAGCTGCCCGCACCGATCCTCTACGCCACCGGAGACGATGAGACGGCACCTGTGATCTCTCCGACGGCTGCCCGCGGGATCGGGCCGCAGGCGAGCGAGTCGCAGATGGCCGAAGCGGCCACGCTGCTCGCCGGTGCGCAGCGTCCGGTCGTCATCTCCGGAACCGGCGTCGACCGCGCCGGTGCCAACGACGCGCTGCTCGAGATCGTCGACCTGCTCGGCTGCCCGGTTCTGACCACGATGGCGGGCCGCGCGAGCGTTCGATCAGACCACCCCAACTACGTGTTCGGATTCGGTACCGCAGGTGACCGGGTACGCCGCGAGGCCGACGTCCTGCTCGTCGCCGGCTCGCGCATTGGGAATCTCGACGTGCCCTACGACCAGTACTGGGGCGACCCCGCGGGACAGCAGCTGATCCAGATCGACGTCGATCCGCGGCACCTCGGCGTCACCCGCCCGCTGAGCCTGGGCATCGTCGCCGATGCGCTTCCCGCACTCGAGGGGATCGCTGCGTGCCTGCGCTTGATGGCCCTGCCTGCCCGGGGCGGCGGCGACCTCGAGCGCTATCGCGCGCTCGACGCCGACGCCCGGATCAAACAGGCCGCCCCGATCCTCGAGTGGCCGGGCCCGGGCATCCATCCCGCGCACGCGATCGGGGCGATCGGCGCCATCTTCGGCTCCGACGCCGTCTACACCGTCGACGGCGGCAACACCGCGCTCTGGGCCTATTCAGTCCTCCCGCCGACGCGCCCGCGCTCGTACCACTCGATCCTCGAGCTGGGAATGCTCGGCACCGGGATCCCATCAGCGATCGGCGCCAAACTCGGCGCACCTGACCGTGAGGTCGTGTGCATCACCGGCGACGGCGCCGCGGGCTTCAACGTCATGGAGATGCAGTCCGCCGCACGCGAAGAGCTCGCACTCACGACGATCGTCTTCGCCGAGGGCTCATGGACGATGGAGGAACCCAACGAGCTCGCGCTGTACGGGGAGACGTTCGGCACGGCGCAGGGCGAGATTCGCTGGGACCTCGTGGCCCGCGGGCTCGGCTGCCACGGCGAGTACGTCGACCGCATCGAGGATCTCGAACCCGCGTTGCGCAATGCGCGGGAGCACGCGGGTCCAAGCCTCGTCTGCGTGCGCACCGACCATGACGCGAATCTCGCCGTCCCGCAGGAGATGATGGCGCGCTTCTTCGAGGTCTACTCCGGCCCGGCGACGACGTGATCGCGCCGGCGGCCCCTGCGACCACGTCGCGTGCGGTCGGGTGGTGGCTGCTGATCCTCTGCGCGATGGTCTTCGTCATGGTGCTGCTCGGCGGCTACACGCGGCTCACGCACTCGGGACTCTCGATGGTCCGCTGGCATCCGCAGACACTGCTGCCGCCGACGAGCGAGACCGCGTGGCAGGCCGCGTTCGACGACTATCGCCGCTACCCGGAGTACGCGCAGATCAACTCGGGCATGGATCTCGCCGGTTTCAAGGACATCTACTACCCCGAGTACGTTCATCGCCTGTGGGGACGGCTGATCGGATTCGTGCTGATCGCGCCGTTCCTCTGGTTCCTGCTGCGAGGGGCTATCGCACGACCGATGAGGTGGCGCATCGCGGGCGTCATCGCGCTCGCAGGGCTGCAGGGTGTTATCGGCTGGCTGATGGTGAGCAGCGGGCTCGTCGACCGCCCGGACGTGAGCCACTACCGGCTCGCGCTGCACCTGCTGGCCGCATTCGCCATCTACGCCTGGATGCTGTGGCTGGCACTCAGCATCCTGCGACCCGCCGGGGCGCGGACTGATGCGACTCGGGAGGCTCGCGCGCGTGTGCGTCGCCTCGTAGGAGCGGTCGGTGTGCTGACGGTTGTGACGGCCACCTGGGGCGCGTTCACCGCCGGCCTGGACGCCGGGTTCATCTACAACCGCTTCCCGCTGATGGGCGACCGGCCGTGGCCGAACAGCCTCGGCACCGGGACGCCCGCGCTTGCCGAGTTCCAGGACCCCGGCGTCGTTCAGTTCGTCCACCGGGTACTTGCGACCATGACCCTCACACTCGCGCTGTGGCTCGCGGTCCGCGCCTGGCGCTCCGGACTGCCCCAGCGGGTGCTTCGAACCGTGCTGCTCGTGCCCGGGATGGTTCTGCTCCAGTTCGCGCTCGGCGTGTCGACACTGCTGCTGACCGTCCCAACGGGACTCGGAGTAGCGCACCAGGCAGGCGCGCTCGCGCTGCTCACCGCAGTGATCACGGCACTCGCCGTCCTGCACGAGCCGCGAGCAGCTGTTCCCGCACGCGCGCCGGGTCTCGCCGTGTCAGCCCCTCCCGAGCCACACCCCGTGCGCGCTTGACCAGCCAACCACTCCGTGAAAGCCGAGGAATCCCATGTCCGACGTTGCCCTGACCGTGACCGACGCCTGTGCCGCGAGGGTTGGCGCCGCCCTCGCCGCTGAAAGTACTGCCGATGCGTCGGCCGGTCTGCGCGTCGATGTCGTCGCCGGCGGCTGCTCGGGATACCAGTACCGGCTGTCACTGGACCGGGATGGCAAAGGCGATGTCGTGGTCGAGGCCGGCGGCGTCCGAGTCATCGTTGACGCCGAGCACGTGCCGTACGTCCGCGGCGCGACCATCGACTTCAGAACGGAGGCCGGGGTGACGGGCTTCCGCGTCGACAACCCGAACATCATCTACGGCTGCGGCTGTGGCTCGTCGTTCCTCCTGCGCGACGACGAGCGCGCCGTAGGCC
>Ga0209023_10004084_pt1 | contig 16882 bp, 14 predicted proteins | sample LakOneMetagenome_FD_187468 | JGI IMG/M metagenome (GOLD analysis project Ga0209023, IMG submission 187468) | Freshwater and sediment microbial communities from Lake Erie, Canada (SPAdes) (version 2) | ecosystem: Environmental > Aquatic > Freshwater > Lentic | place: Lake Erie, Canada... | reverse complement strand
TTCGGCACGCTGACATCTTCGATCTGCAGCGGCTTGTTGACTTCGAACAGGACGGCGGCCTTCATGGGTACTCCCTTGTTTATGTTTTCTTGAACCAGAACAGGTGTCGGCGAACAGCCTACGCTGCCGAAAGCAATTCGCCAACCTCGGCCATGCCGACGTCGCGGTCGCCGAGCAGATGGGCGGTGATCGCGCGCTGCGCGGCGCTTTCGGACAGTTGGAACGGATCGCTCGGTGACACGCGATGATCGATCACCATGCGCGACAGCAACAGCCGCCGCGCGTCGCCGCGCATCTCGTGAATCCGGCCGCCTTCCCAGGCCAGCGCGACCGCACTGGCGACATGATAGAGCAGACTGGTGGCGCGCCGGGCATCGCCTTCGTTGTCTGATCTCGCAGCAACTTCTCGTGCAAAGCCGACGGCGCGGTCACTGAGATCGCCGAGCCGCTTGCGCCAGCCCTGCGGCACATTGGCGCTGTCGTTCAGCCGGGCATGCAGATCGGCAGCCAGCGCGCTGTCCGCGCCATGACGGCCGACCGCGCGCTTCAATGCATCGATCGCAACGATATTGCCAGTGCCTTCCCAGATCGAACCGAGATGGGCGTCACGCAGCAGCCGCGCGGTGGCGAATTCTTCGATGTAGCCGATGCCGCCGCGCATCTCCAGGGCATCGCCGCAGACCTTGCGCGCGTCGCGGGTGGCGCGGAATTTCAGGGTCGGCGTCAGGATGCGCAGTAGCGCGGCCGCATCCTGGCTGCCGGCTTCGGCGCGATCCAGCGCATCAGCGGTGAGGAAGCTCATCGACAGCGCCTGCTCGGTCGGCAGCATGATCTTCATCAACTGCCGCCGCGCCAGCGGCAAGTCGATGATGCGCTGGCCGAACACCACCCGGTTTCGCGCCACTGTCATCGCGTCGTGATACGCGCGCCGCATCAGCGCGGTGGATTTGACGCCGTTGGAAAGCCTGGACGAGTTGACCATCTCGGCCATTTGCACGAAGCCGCGGTCGAGCTTGCCGACCGCATAGGCAATCGCGCCTTCGAGCTTGATCTCGCCCGACGCCATCGAGCGGGTGCCGAGCTTGTCCTTCAGGCGCACGATCCGGTAGTGGTTCTGCGAACCGTCCTCCAGCCGCCGCGGCATCAGGAACAGGCCGACGCCGCGCGTGCCGGGGCCGGCGCCTTCCGGCCGCGCCAGCAGCATCACGACTTCCGCGTCGGCATTGGAGCAGAACCATTTCTCGCCGTGCAGCCGCCAGTGATCGCCTTGCTGCACGGCCGTCGTGGTCAGCGTGCCGACGTCGGAGCCGCCTTCCTTCTCGGTCATGAACTGACCGCCCTGGGTCAGCTTGGTCATGTCGGTCTGGGTCAGGCCGTCGAGATAGCGCGCCTTCAAGGCGTCGCTGCCGAAATTGTTGAGAAGCTTCGCGCAGCCGTCGGTGACGTTGATCGGGCAGCCCATGCCGAATTCGGTCTGGTTGAACAGAAACGTAAAGGCGTGCTTGGCGACGACGGGGTATTTGTCCGGCCAGCCCATGATGCCCTTGCGGATCGACATCGCATGAATGCCGAACTCACCGAACGCGACCTTCTCCAGTTCGCGATAGGCCGGGTGATATTCGATGTATTGCCAATCGCGCCCGAAGCGATCGCGCTGGTGCAGCACCGGCGTGTGCCGATCGGCGAGCCGCGCGCATTCATCGAGGTAGCCGCCGGCGAGCCCACCGAGGCGGTCGAGATGCGGCTCGATATGGCGAAACAGCGCGTCGGGCAGATGCAGCCGGAGCAGATCCGTCAGCGCCGGATCGGCCCGGTAGAAATTCATCCCCGTGGTGTCCGGTGCCAGCAGGCCCGGCTGGTTGGCCGCGGCCGCGCGTTCCTGCTTGAGTGGCTGCATTTTTAGCCCTTGTTCGTTCCGCCCGATCTTGATCATCTACCGATAAAGCAGGCGATCAAGCCGTCAACATCCAACATTGGAGGAGCACCCATGGCGGAGCGATATCGCATCATCGGCGCCGAAATGTCGCCCTACTCCGTCAAGGTCCGCTCTTATTTCCGCTACAAGGGAATTCCGCACCAGTGGGTATTGCGTAATGCGGAAAGTCAGCCGGAATTCGAGAAATACGCCAAAATGCCGATCATCCCGCTGGTGGTGACGCCCGGCGGCACCGGCATTCAGGATTCGACCCCGATCATCGACCTGGTCGAGAAGCACCACCCCGAACCGTCGATCCATCCGACCGAGCCGGTCACGCGGTTCATCTCCGCCCTGGTCGAGGAATTCGGCGACGAGTGGGGCAACAAATGGATGTTTCACTACCGCTGGGCCCGCGACGTCGACCAGCTCTCCGCGGCCGGCCGCATCGCGCGAATGCGTGCGCCTGCGGCCAGCGAGCAGGAGCATGATGCGTTCATGGCGCAGGTGCGCACCCGCATGGTGGGACGGGTCTGGTTCGTCGGCTCGAACGCCACGACGGCGCCGCAGATCGAGGTCGGCTTCCAGGACATGCTCAGCCTGCTGGATACGCATCTGGCGACACGGCCGTATCTGTTCGGCGGACGACCGGCCTATGGCGACTTCGGTCTGTGGGGCCAGTTCTATGAGATGTGGACCGATCCGACGGTGGGCGGCCTGATCGGCGGCGGCGCGCCACACGTGCTGGATTGGGTCCACCGCATGCTGTGGCCGCGTGAGGAAGGCGCATTCGAGACCTGGACGGCGCTGGCGCCGACCTTGATGCCGATCCTGACCAGGCAGGTCGGGCGGCAGTTCTGGACCTGGACGCTGGCCAACGAGAGGGCGCTGGCGGATGGCCAGGAAGAGTTCAGCGTCACGCTTGGCGACAAGGTCTGGGTGCAGAAGCCGCAGAAATATCACGCCCGCTCGCTCGGCATGCTCCGCGCCAAATACGCTGACGTCGCCGACAAGCGCGATCTCGACCTGATCCTGGCGGCGGCAGGTTGCCTCGCGGGATTGCGCGCCTAGATACTGGTTTCTTCCGTTGCCGCGTTTTCTACGCAGATAAGTTTACGCAATCTGCGCAAGCTTGATTGCTTTGCGAACCGGTATCCACTTCGCTCGAAAACGCTACGGTCCCGATCATCCGAGGAGTGCACCGATGGAACTGCCGAAGTACAAGAACGCCCTGATCGTCGGCGCCGGAGAAGGCTTGAGCGCATCGCTGGCCCGGCTGCTTTCGCGCGAAGGCATCAAGGTCGCGCTCGCCGCACGGAAAATCGAGAAACTCGGCGCGCTCTGTACCGAAACCGGCGCCAAGGCTTTTGCCTGCGACGCGACCAAGGCCGAGGAAGTCGAGCGGCTGTTCGGCATCGTGGAACGCGAGATCGGCCAGCCGGACCTCGTCGTCTACAACGCCAGCGGCCGGGCCCGCGGCGCTTTCACCGATCTGGTGCCGGCTGATGTCGCCCAGGCGATCGCAGTGTCGGCATTCGGCGGCTTTCTGGTGGCGCAGCAGGCGGCGCAGCGCATGCTGCCGAACAGGCACGGCGCCATCCTGTTCACCGGCGCCTCCGCCAGCGTCAAGGGTTATGCGCAGTCATCGGCGTTCGCGATGGGCAAGTTCGCGCTGCGCGGCCTCGCCCAGAGCTTGGCGCGTGAACTGTCACCGCAGGGGATTCACGTTGCGCATTTCGTCATCGACGGCGGTATCCGCAGTGCGGCCCGCACGGAGCCAGCCGACCGGCCGGATTCGATGCTCGACCCCGACGCCATTGCGCTGAGCTACTGGAATGTGCTGCAACAGCCGCGCAGCGCCTGGACCTGGGAACAGGAACTGCGGCCGTGGGTGGAGAAGTTTTAGAGCCTTGCTGTCATTCCGGGATGGTGCGTTAGCACCAGACCCGGAATCTCGAGATTCCGGGTTCGCATCTTCGATGCGCCCCGGAATGACAAGAAGAACAATAACTGGGGGAACCATGACCGAGACCAAGATCGACACCGGCACCGACGAACTGCTGTGCGTGATCCGCGACCGCGTCGCCATCATCACGCTGAACCGCCCCGAGGCGCGCAACGCGATGTCGGATAACCTGACGCCGGCCTTGCGCAACATGATCAAGACCTGCGGCGAGAATCCCGATGTCGGGGTGCTGCTGCTGACCGGCGCCGGCACCGCGTTCTGCGCCGGCGGCAACGTCAAGGGCATGGGCGCGAACCGTGACAAGGCCAAGCTCGCCATGACCCATGATGAGCGGGTCGCCGACCTGCAGGAACGGCAGCGGCTGTTGACCGGGGCGCTGGTTTCGGTACGCAAGCCGACCATTGCCGCGCTGCCGGGTGCCGCGGTCGGCGCCGGCTTGGCGCTGGCGATGGCCTGCGACATGCGGATCGCCGCGCAATCGGCGTTCCTCTCCACCGGCTATCTCAAGGTCGGCCTCAGCGGCGACTACGGCATTGCCTGGCTGCTGACCCGCCTGGTCGGCACCTCGCGAGCGCGCGAACTGATGTTCACCTGCGAACGGGTCGATGCGGCGCGCTGCGAGGTGATCGGCCTGGTCAATCGCGTGGTGCCCGACGACAAGTTGCAGGCGGAAGCCTTCGCGCTCGCCAGATCGATCGCCGACGGACCGACGATCGCGATCCGCGCCATGAAGGACAATCTCGACGAAGCCCTGATGTTCGATTTCGCCACCGCTCGGGATCACGAAGCCGAACGCATGGTCCGCTGCCAGGTCACATCAGATCACCGGGAAGCGGTGCAGGCGTTCGTCGAGAAGCGCAAGGCCGTGTTCAAGGGGGCGTGAGCGGCGCCAAATCGCGACGTCGACGGATTTTACCGAACAGGCCGCGTGAGAAGAAAATAGCCCGGTTCTGGTTACCGCCAGAACCGGGCTCAGATCCTGTCAGCCTGCAAGAGGAGGGATTGCAGACTGACGGGAAAGGGCGGCGATCTTCCAGCTTGCGCAGGGAATATCGCGAGGCTCGAGTTCGATCGCTTTTTCGAAGCGCACCAGCTTCCAGTCGCCGGGGCTTTGGGCGAAGGCGTAGCCGGCCTTGCGGGCCAGCGCGATCATCTGCTCGTTGGCGCGCAGGGTGTCGCCGAAGATGCGTTCGGCGCCGAACGACGCCGCGCGGCATTCGAGATTTTTCAAGAGTGCCTTGCCGATCCCATGACCCTGCCAGCGGTCGTCGACCGACAGGCCGAACTCGATGCTGGAGGTCTCGGCGAGGAAGGCGTAGCGGACCTCGCCGACGATGGTCTCGTAGCCCTCGAACATCATGGTCGCAACCGCGCTGAACTGCTCGGCCTCGCCGACATGGATGAAGTGATCGAGCAGGGTCGGCGGCAGTTCGCGCATCGCGCCGAGGAAGCGGTTGTAGCGGGAGCGGGTCGTCAGCGAACGGAAGTAGGCCTGCAGCGGCTCGGCGTCGCGCGGTTCGACGAAACGCACGGCCACCGCATCGCCGTTACGGGTGCGGAGCGTGTCGGAATACTGCTTGAGATCGTCCAACCGCAGGGTGGTCATGACACGTTCCCCTTGAGGAGAAGATCGCCGGCGCCCCTCGATAGAGGCGGCGCCGGCTTGGCCGCGTTTACGCCTGCCAGAACGGTTTTGAGGCTTCGTAGGTCGCATCGCCGGAGGACATGCCGATGTCGTGCAGATCCCGGTCGGACCACTGCGCCAGTTCGCGGCGTGCTTCGTAGCGCTGCCGCCAGACGTGGAGCGTGTCGGCCAGCTGGGCCAAGACGCCCTGTCCATGATGATTTATCATCGAATTGTGGGTCAAAGTGGACATTTGAAACTCCTTTAGCTAACTTGTTGAGGCTAATATCTGCGCTGTCCGGTGGTTTCACAAACGACACTTTGTACCGCTTCGCATGATATAAACTCATGTAAACGGGAATGCGAAATGACCGCCAGGCTGCCCTCGCTGAATGGTTTGCGCGCCTTTGAGGCCGCTGCCCGGCATTTGAGCTTCACCCTGGCGGCGTCCGAGTTGAACGTGACGCAGACCGCGATCAGCCATCAGATCAAGCGGCTGGAAGAAGAGCTCGGGATTCCCCTGTTCATCCGCCAGAACCGGGCGCTGACCCTGACGCCGCAGGCCAAGGATTACCTCCCGGGCATCCGCGCCGCTTTCAACGACCTCCGGCTCGCCACCGACCGGCTGCTGCGCAAGGATGACGACCATGTGCTGACGGTCTCGACCCTGGCCTCGCTCGCCGCCAAATGGCTGCTGCCGAGGCTGACCGCGTTCCAGGAGGAGCACCTCGGCATCGACGTCCGCATCACCACCTCGACCAGCCTGGTCGATTTCCAGCGCGACGATGTCGACGCCGCAATCCGCTACGGCCGCGGCCAATGGCCGGGCCTGCGCGCCGACTGGCTGATGGCGGACGAACTGTTTCCGGTGTGCAGCCCGAACCTTCTCACCGGCAACAAGCCGCTGAAATGCCCGGAGGACCTCAAGGACCATGTGCTGCTGCACACGTCCAACGCCAACAGCGACGACTGGCGACTGTGGCTGACGGCGGCAGGCCAACCACCCGTTCTCTCGAAGCTTCCGGGCCTGACCTTCGACATGATCTTCATGACCATCCAGGCCGCGATCGACGGCCTCGGCGTTGCGATGGGCCGGACTGCCTATGTGCAGGAAGACATCGCCAAGGGTCGCCTCGTGGTTCCCTTCAAGATCACGCTGCCGACCGACGCCGGCTTCTATCTGGTCTCGCCCGCCGGGCGCACCGATCCGCCGAAACTGTCGGCGTTTCGCAAATGGCTGGTGGCTTCGGCGCAGACGAAGCCCTGAAAGCTCGATATTCCCCAGCGTCGGAGCCGTGCCCGCGATTTGCGGTTGGTCGGGCCGCGCTGCCGTGGCAGATTGCCGCACCAAGGCAGGGTACGGGCACGCCGCGAACGCGTCCCGGACTGCCTCGGCCGGCGAAATTTTCGCTGCAGCGCAAACGGGGGAAACGGCTGAGATGAGTAATCCGGAAACACCGCAGATCAAATCGCGTATCGGCGCCATCCTGCGCGCCACCAGCGGCAATTTCCTCGAACAGTTCGACTTCTTCCTGTTCGGCTTCTATGCGCAGGATATCGCCAAGGCGTTCTTTCCCGCCCAGAACGAGACCGCGGCCCTGCTCAATGCCTACGGCGTGTTCTGGCTCGGCGCGCTGATGCGCCCGGTCGGCGCGATCGTGCTCGGCGCCTATATCGACCGCATCGGCCGCCGTCAGGGGCTGATCGTGACGCTGGCGCTGATGGCGCTTGGCACGGTGGTGATCGCCTTCTGTCCCTCCTATGCATCGATCGGAATTGCGGCAACGGTCATCGTGCTGATCGGCCGGCTGATCCAGGGCTTCTCCGCCGGCGTCGAACTGGGCGGCGTTTCCGTCTACCTTTCCGAGATCGCGACACCCGGCAATCGCGGCTTCTACACGTCGTTCCAGTCTTCCAGTCAGCAGGTCGCGATCTTCGTCGCGGCGGTGATCGGCTTCATCCTGAGAGAGGGCATTGCCGGCGACACTTTCCTCGATGCCTTCGGCGGCGTCGCCAAATGGCGTATCCCGTTCTTCGTCGGCTGCATGATTATCCCGGTCATTTTCATGCTGCGGCGGTCGCTCGAGGAAACGCCGGCATTTCTGGCAATGAAGAAACACCCGACCGCGTCGGAAGTGTTTGCGTCGGCGATCGCCAACTGGCGTATCGTCATCCTCGGCATGATGATCGCGGTGCTGACCACGACGACCTTCTACTTCATCACCGTATATGCGCCCGGCTTCGGCAAGCAGCTCAACCTGTCGCCGACCGGAACATTGCTGGTGACCCTGCTGGTCGCGGTCACGAACTTCATCTGGAATCCGGTCGGCGGCGCGATTTCCGACCGCATCGGTCGCAAGCCGGTGTTGCTGACGATTGCCGCGCTGTCGTTGGTGACGGCTTACCCCGCGCTCTCCTGGCTCGCGAACGGACCGACGCTCGGAAAGCTGCTGGCGGTCCAGATGATGTTCTCGTTCTACTTTGGCGTCTACAGCGGCACCATGCTGGGCTGCCTGGTCGAGATCGTCCCCGCACATGTCCGCACCACCTGCTTCTCGATCGCGTTCGCATTGGCCGCGGGCATTTTCGGAACGTCCACTCCCTTTGTTGCGACCAAGCTCATCGAGATGACCGGCCAGGACAAGGCTTCGCCGGCGTACTGGCTGATGTTCGGTGCGACGCTCGGTATCATTGCCGCGCTCACTGTCTACCGTGGCGGCAAGACCATCGCGACACGCGATACGGTGTAGCCATCGCGCGGAATATCCGGGCAAGCCAGGCTTGCCCGGATGCTCATTTGATTTCCATGCAAATGAAGATAACAAGAGCGCATGGTGGATTTTAATCGCAAGTTCGACGTGCTGGTAATCGGCGGCGGCAATGCCGCGCTGTGCGCCGCGATCAGCGCCCGCCGCGCCGGCGCTTCGGTGCTGGTGCTGGAAGGCGCACCGAAATTCTACCGCGGCGGCAACACCCGCCATACCCGCAACATGCGCTGTGCCCATGACGCGGCGACCGAGATCCTCACCGGCCCCTATACCGAGGAAGAGTTCTGGGACGACCTGCTGCGCCTGACCGGCGGGCAGACCGACGAGGAACTCGCCAAGTTCATGATCAAGGAGTCCAAGGACATCCTGAACTGGATCGTCGAGCAGGGCGTGCGCTGGCAACCCTCGCTCGGCGGCACGCTGAGTCTCGGGCGAACCAACTCGTTCTTCCTCGGCGGCGGTCGCGCGATGCTGAACGCGCTCTATCTCACCGCCGAGAAGCTCGGCGTCGAGATCGCCTATGACGCCGAAGTCACCGGCCTGCAGATCGAGGACGGCATGTTCCTCGGCGCGACACTGAAGCAACCGATCGGTGGCGCCACCGAAATCCGCGCCTCGGCGCTGGTCGCGGCCGCCGGCGGCTTCGAGGCCAACATCGAATGGCTGAAGCAATATTGGGGCGATGCCGCCGACAACTTCCTGATTCGCGGCACACCCTATAACCGCGGTTCGATCCTGAAGATGCTGCTCGACAAGGGCGTGCAGGATATCGGCGATCCCACCCAGTGCCACGCGGTCGCGATCGACGCCCGGGCGCCGAAATTCGACGGCGGCATCATCACCCGCCACGACTCGGTGGTGTTCGGCATCGTCGTCAACAAGCACGCCCAGCGCTTTTACGACGAGGGCGAGGACATCTGGCCGAAGCGCTACGCGATCTGGGGCCGGCTGGTCGCCGCCCAACCCGACCAGATCGCCTACATTATTTTTGACTCGAGCGTCGTCACCAGCTTCATGCCGACGCTGTTTCCGCCGATCGGCGCGCCCACGATCGCCGAACTCGCAGTCAAGCTCGAACTCGATCCGGCTGCGCTGGAGAAGACGCTCGCTGATTTCAACGCCGCGGTGCAGCCCGGCACCTTCGACCACACCATTCTCGACGACTGCCGCACCGAAGGCATTACGCCGGCCAAGACGCATTGGGCGCGCAGGATTGATGCGCCGCCCTATCTCGCCTATCCGGTGCGGCCCGGCATTACCTTCACCTATCTCGGCACCCGCGTGAACAAGCAGTCGCGCATGGTGATGAAGGACGGCAAGCCCTCCGCCAACATGTTCGCGGCCGGCGAAATCATGGCCGGCAACGTGCTCGGCAAGGGCTATGCCGCCGGCATCGGCATGACCATCGGCAGCGTGTTCGGCCGCGTCGCGGGACGGGAAGCGGCGAAGAATGCCAGGAACTAGACAGGAGCGCCCATGCCACGCCTTGCGATCGTTTCCGCCGCTGCAGTCCTGATCGCGTCGACACTCGCCAACGCCGCCGAGCCGATCGCGCTGCGCGACATGGGCTCGTTCCACGTCGGCGGCCGGCTGGTCGAGATCACCGGCAAGCCGGTCAAGGAAGTGACGTTCACGCCCGGCGGCGTGCCGGCCAAGGTCGATCCCAACGGCACCTATCAGGTCGAGCAGATGTACGTGCAGTACTTCCTGCCCGCCAACGAGAAGGGCGCCTATCCGCTTCTGATGTGGCACGGCGGCGGGCTGACCGGCGTCACCTGGGAAACCACGCCCGATGGCCGCGAAGGCTTTCTGAATTACTTCCTGCGCAAGGGCTGGAGCGTCTACAACTCCGATGCCGTTGAGCGCGGCCGCGCCGGCTGGGCGCAATACCCTGATATCTTCAAGGGCGAGCCGGTATTTCTCACCACCGCCAACCCGTTCCAGCGCTTTCGCATCGGCGACGGCCCGGACTCCTACGATCCCGATCCGGCCAAGCGCAAGCTGATGCCGGGCAGCCAATTCCCGAACGAAGGCTACGAGAATTTCGTCAAGCAGAACGTGCCGCGCTGGACCACGACCGATGATGCGATCGTCGCCGCCTATATCGCCGAAATCGATCGCGTCGGGCCCTCGATCCTGATGTTCCACAGCCAGGCCGGCAGCTTCGGCTTCAAGGTGGCGCAGGCCCGGCCCGACAAGGTCAAGGCGCTGATCGCGCTCGAACCCGCCGGTGTCGGCGATCCCGCCAAGGCCGATGTGCTGAAGAACATCCCGACCCTGATCGTCTATGGCGATTACATCGAGAAGGATTCGCGCTGGCCGAAGATCCGCGCCACCGGCATCGCCTTCGGCGACAAGATCAAGGCGGCCGGCGGCAGCGTCGATGTCGTCGACCTGCCGCAGGTCGGCATCAAGGGCAATTCGCACATGATGATGATGGACAAGAACAACGCCGAGATCGCCGCCCTGATCCAGAAGTGGCTCAAAGGCAAGGGACTGACGAAGTAACGGGACCCGCCCAGCGGCAGGAAGCAACGCACGATGCACGGAACGCGAATTCTCGAAGAGGCCGACCGCCTGATGACGGTCTGCAATTCCTGTCGCTATTGCGAGGGCCTCTGTGCGGTGTTTCCGGCAATGGAGATGCGACGCGCGTTTTCCGACGGCGACCTCAACTACCTCGCCAATCTCTGCCATGCCTGCGGCGCCTGCTACACCGACTGCCAGTTCTCGCCGCCGCACGAATTCAACGTCAATGTTCCGCAGACTCTTGCCGTGGCGCGCAACGAATCCTACGCCGCCTATGTCTGGCCCCGCGCCTTTGCCGGCGCGTTCGCGCGTAACGGGCTGGTCATTGCCATCGTCGCCGCGCTCAGCGTCGCGGCCTTCATCTTCGGCTTCGCCGCGTTTACCGACCGCTCGGTGCTGCTCGGCGTCCACACCGGCCCGGGCGCGTTCTACAAGTTGATGCCGCACAACGCGATGGCGCTGCTGTTCGGCGCCGCGTTTCTCTATGCCTTCGTGGCGCTGGTGATGGGTGTCGTCGCGTTCTGGCGCGACATCGGCGAACCCATCGGCATGAAGACCGACTTCAAGTCGCTGTTGCAGGCGATGCGCGACGCCGGCGAGTTGCGCTATCTCGATGGCGGCGGGGTCGGCTGCTTCAACGAGGACGACAGACCGACCGACCGCCGCAAGCTGTATCACCACCTGACCTTCTACGGCTTTGCGCTGTGCTTCGCCGCCACCTGTGTCGCCACCCTCTATCACTACCTGTTCGCGCGCGAGGCGCCCTATGCGTGGTGGGACCTGCCGGTCGTGCTCGGCACATCAGGCGGCATCGGGCTTCTGGTCGGGCCGATCGGCCTGCTCGCCGAGAAGTCGAAGCGCGATCCGGTGTTAGTCGATGCGACGCGGATGGGGATGGATGTCGCCTTCATCGCGATGCTGTTTCTCACCAGCCTGACCGGCATCGCGCTGTTGCTGTTGCGCGATACATCAGCGATGGGTCCGCTGCTGGCACTGCATCTCGGCGTGGTGTTCTCACTGTTCATCACCATGCCCTACGGCAAGTTCGTGCACGGCATCTACCGGTTCGTGGCGCTGGTGCGCTATGCACGGGAACGGCAGATGATGCATGGGGCGGGGGAATAAGCCGTAGCCCGCTTCTCGTCATCCCCCGCGAAGGCGGGGGAGCCAGTACGCCGCGGCTTATCGATTCAATCATTGGCGGGTCTGGAATACTGGATCGTCCGCCCCAGTGCGCAATTGCGCACAAGGCGGACGATGACAGCGGAGATTACTTTCGCGACGCACAGCGCCCGAAGTTTTGCAATCAACCTTGCCCGCTGAAATCAGAGGGCGCAGGGAAGACCGGGTGAACGCCTCACCCGCGGTCTCATGCGCAAAACAATGCAACAAACACGCGCACGAGCATACAGGTTTGGCGGAAACACACGGCCTTCCCTGCGCAACGGCTTTACGGCTTATACGATTTCGTCCTGGTGACCGGCTTTCTTGCCACCATCGCTCTCAAGCAGCGTTAGCCGCCTTCGAACTTGACGCCAGCACCGGGGCGTCGGACCCGAACGATTTCGCCGTACGTATCGGCCGCGCTCGTCAGTCGCAGCTTCAACGTCCATCGCTTCCCTGCCCCGCGTTTGCGACGATGGCCGACGCCCCTCTGGTGGGACAGGATGGCGGGAGTTATGGATTTGATTTGCCCGACGAGGCCAGCGATTTATTTTCGATTCCGGGGCTTGACGCTATTTCTGAAAACCAGAATTGATTTGCCCGTCGGGTTACTTTGTCGCGGCCACGGCTCTCAATTCGCTCTTGCGACCAACCCGACTCAAGCCGTCCCGGCACTCGCAAATCCAGCCGAGGCACCTTAAATACGCTCCATGAAAAAAATCGGATTCCTGTCGTTCGGGCACTGGACGCCCTCCTCGCAATCGCAGACCCGCTCGGCCGCCGACACGCTGCTGCAATCGATTGAGCTCGCGGTCGCAGCCGAGGAATTGGGCGCCGACGGCGCCTATTATCGCGTGCATCATTTCGCCCGCCAGCTCGCCTCGCCGTTTCCACTGCTGGCGGCGGCCGGCGCCAAGACCAGCAAGATCGAGATCGGCACCGCCGTGATCGACATGCGCTACGAGAACCCGCTCTACATGGCGGAAGACGCCGGCTCCGCCGACCTGATCGCGGGCGGCCGCCTGCAACTCGGCGTCAGCCGCGGCTCGCCCGAACAGGTGATCGATGGTTGGCGTTATTTCGGCTATCAGCCGGCCGAGGGCGAGAGCGACGCCGACATGGGCCGGCGCCATACCGAGGTTTTCCTCGACGTGTTGCGCGGCCAGGGATTTGCGCAGCCCAACCCGCGCCCGATGTTTCCGAATCCGCCGGGCCTGCTGCGGCTGGAGCCGCATTCCGCCGGCCTGCGCGAGCGGATCTGGTGGGGCGCCGGCTCGAACGCGACCGCGATATGGGCGGCGAAGCTCGGCATGAACCTGCAGAGTTCGACGCTGAAGAACAACGAGACCAACGAGGCTTTCCACATCCAGCAGGCGGCCCAGATCAGGGCTTACCGCGAGGCCTGGAAGGAGGCCGGGCATACCCGCGAACCGCGGGTATCGGTCAGCCGCAGCATCATCGCGATCACCGATGACAGCGACCGGATGTATTTCGGCCGCGGCGGCGAGGAGGACGACCAGATCGGCTTCATTTCGCCGGAGACCCAGGCGATCTTCGGGCGCAGCTATGCGGCCGAGCCGGACGCCCTGATCGAGCAGTTGAAGAAGGACGAGGCGATCGCCGAGGCCGATACGCTGCTATTGACCGTCCCCAACCAGCTCGGGGTCGACTATAATGCCCATGTCATTGAGTCGATCCTGAAGCACGTGGCCCCGGCGCTGGGCTGGCGCTGAGGTTGGAACGTTTTCAGCGACGAGCTGTTTTCCAGCTATCGCCCGAAGGAGTTCGATCGTGAGCGTTGCCTTCACCAAGGAAGACAGTGCCGAGACGGCATCGGAGACGCTGCTGCCGGATCGTCCGGTTTCGTCGCACGCCAACCTGGTGACGGAAGCCGGACTGCAGGCGCTGGAAGCGCAGCTCGCGCAGGCGCGCGAGGCTTACGAAGCCGCGCAGAAGATCGAAGACGTCAACGAACGGCGGCGGCAGGCGGCAGTGCCGTTGCGCGATGCGCGCTACTTCGCAGCCCGAGTCCGGACAGCGCAGGTTGTCGCCGCTCCGGCATCGAACGACACGGTTGCATTCGGCAGCACCGTGACTTTCCGGCGGGCCGACGGGCGCGTGCAGACCTATCACATCGTCGGCGAGGACGAGGCCGATCCCAAGACCGGTTCGATTTCCTTTGTCGCTCCGGTGGCGCGGATGCTGATGGGCAAGGCGGTCGGCGATGTCGTCGAGGCATCCGGGCAGGAGCTCGAGATCACAGCGATCGCTTAAACCCGCGCTGCTGCCGATCGCTGGAACGAACCTTCCCGCGGGCGATCAGCGGCCCGTCCCGGTCAACCGATAGTTCAGGCCGACGCGAACCAGATCGTTGTGCAGGGTGCTCGACTGCGACGTCGTCAGGTTCGGCAAGAACGGCGACGGCGACGTAAAGCTGTCGGAGACGCTGCCGAGATCGAGATGGAGATATTCGACACGGCCGCTCCAGTTGCCGCCGAGCGCCGCTTCCAGACCGCCGCCGGCCGCCCAGCCGGTTTTGGTGTGGTTGAAGCTCGCCGACGTCGTCAACCGTCCCGACGTCGATTGCAGGTCGTCCTGCACGCCCGCCACCGCAAGGCCGCCGGTCAGATAGAACAAGGCCGGACCGTAGGCGTAGCCGAAGCGCCCGCGCAGGGTCGAGAACCAGTTCAGTTCTTGCTGCGCCGTGAGACCCTGACCGAACGTCAGCTCGCAGCTCAGCACACAGACGCTGTCGCGCTGACCGGCGCGCTGATAATCGGCCTCGATGCCGCCGACCCAATTGCGCGAAAGCTGCCAGTCATAACCGGCCTGGACTCCGCCGAGCCAGCCTGCGGGCGCGAACGTGAACTGTTCGGGCATCAGCAAGGGAAACGGTGGAATGGTCCGGCCGACGCCGGTGGCATTGTGGCCGACACCATATCCGACGTTGCCGCCGACGTGGAAGCCGGTCCAGTCATACGCCGATACGAACGCCGGCGCCTTCGTCATCATTCCCGAAGCCGCAGGCTCGGGACGGCCGGCGCCGCCGAACCGGTAGTTGATACCGGCGCGGAAAATATGATCGCGCACGTCGCTGGTCACCTGCGTGGTGATCGGCCTTCCCGGGTTCGGGCTATTGAACGCGTCCGAAAAGCTGCCAAGGTCGGCGTAGAGATATTCGGCCTTGGCGGTCCAGTTGCCGCCAAGTGCCGCCTCGATTCCGCCGCCGGCGACCCATCCGTTCATGGTGTGATGAAAACTTGCCGTGTTGATTTGCCCCTGCATCGAGCGGATCAGGGAGACATCGGCATCGACGCTGGCGGTCGCCAGACCCGCGGTGCCGTAGAACAACAGGCCGCCCTCGGCGAACCCGACCCGGCCGCGCAAGGTTCCGATCGAATTGACTCGCTGCTGCAGCGTGACGGTGACTTCGGTATCGCAGACGAACACGCAGGCATTGCCCTTCTGTCCGCTCCACTGCCAGTCGCCCTCGGCGCCGAGCACGAGATGGCCGGCCTGCCAGTTGTAGCCGGCCTGAAATCCACCGAGCCCGCCGGCCGGCGATTGCGAAAACGACTCAGGCGCCGGCACCGGATTGCCGAAGAAGCCAGGAAAGCCGGTCGTCGAGGGATTGCGGCCGCTGCCATAGCCGGCATTGGCGCCGACATAGAAGCCGCTCCAGTCATAGGCCGCCACGGCGGCCGCCCTGACCGGCATGTCGGCGGCGAAAGCGGGCGTTGCGAGCGCAAGCACGAAAACAATCGCAGACGCCTGGACGGAGAATCTCGACATCGAACACCAATCCGTAGATGGGCCACAGGGCGGCCGCGTTGCTGCGCCGGGCCGGGGCTGAAAGCCCGCGCGCGTTACGGCCAATCATGAGGCCCGACCAGGCGATCGTCTTGGACTTGACCGCCAAGCGCACGGCCTGCGCCGACACCGTGCCGCTTTGAAGCGGTCGTGATGCGAAAATGTCACGACGGGAAAGACCCGGAATTCGCAACGCCGCCTATCCTGCCCGCATCCCGGTCGGCGACACGCCGAACCGCTTGCGAAAGGCACGGTTGAAGTACGACAGATCGGAAAAGCCGGAGGAATGCGCGATGTCGCTGATCTTCCGGTGTCGCTGCGCCGGATCGCGCAGCAGTCTGCGTGCGAGCAGCAGCCGCTGTTCGAGCACGAACTCCCTGAAGGTCGACCCAGATCGCTCGAACAGCCGTTGCGCCTGACGTTCGCTGACCCCGTAGCGGCGCACGAGATTGGGGAGCGCGAGGCCGGGATTGCCGAGATCGCGCAGCACATCGGCGCGAATCAATTCGAACTGCGCCGGGGCATGGCCGGGTTCACCGGAAGCCTCGCGGGCGGTGAACAGCAACGCCACCAGGTCAATCAGATGCTGCGCCATCAGATGCTGGCCGGCGGCGTCGAGACTGGACGCCTGGTTCGCGCAAAGGCTCTGATAGCGCGCGATGGTTTCGCGCAGCACATCCTGGCCGGTAACGACGACGGACAGGTGATCCTCGGCACGCGGTGCCACGGCAAGCAACGCCCGGCGCGGGATACGGAGCGTGCGGAACGCGCCGCGCGGGCCATGCCCGATCGAACCGAGCACGCTCATGTCGGTCAGGCAGAGTTGCCCGCCCTGCATCTCGATATGCTTGTCGCCTTGCAGCAGCGGCACCGTGCCCCACCCGGCTTCGACCAGGACGAGATCGTCGCAGCCATCGCCGAGAATTTCCCGGGTCCGCGAAAACTGCGCGGACCATCCGCTCGGTGCGGCCGATACCAGCTCTCCGATCGGATCGATCCTCAGCCGGCAATCGATCGCGTCGCCTTCGCTGGGCTGAATATCGAGCCCGCAGAACGCACGGCAGGTGACCTCGCGCCAGGCTTCGTAATCGGGGCCAGCCGGCGCG
>Ga0209023_10004082_pt1 | contig 16889 bp, 23 predicted proteins | sample LakOneMetagenome_FD_187468 | JGI IMG/M metagenome (GOLD analysis project Ga0209023, IMG submission 187468) | Freshwater and sediment microbial communities from Lake Erie, Canada (SPAdes) (version 2) | ecosystem: Environmental > Aquatic > Freshwater > Lentic | place: Lake Erie, Canada... | reverse complement strand
TTCACGGGGCAGGAGGGTTCAGCCGCTCTTCTCCTGCCCCGTAGCGAAGCGTGCGGGGGAGGTGGCGCGGCGCCGATAGGCGACGTGACGGAGGGGGCGTCGGGCGTTGGACGAGTGCGCTCATTCCCCCTCCAGAAACTGCATCATCGCCGCATTGAACGTCTCCGGATCAGTCACCGTAAACCCGTGCCCGCCCCAGGGCGCGACCTCCAGTTGGCCGTTGGGCAAGCCCTCCGCCAGGCGCATCGAGCAGCCCACCGGGACCAGCATGTCGTCGGCGCTGGCGCTCACCAGCACCGGATGCGGGATCTCGCCCAGACGATCGTCGATGTCGAACGCCAGCAGGGCCCGGATGCGGGCCAGCACCACGTCCTTCGGTGGGAAACTGGCGACGTGGTGCGGCTCCTCGGCCTGCAGCCGGGCGTCGTTGTCTGACAGCCAACTGGCCGGATAGAGGAAGATTGGCTGGGCGTGGACATAGGCCTGCACCCCGCTGTCGTTCAGCAGGTGGATGCGGGTGTCGAAACAGCGCTGGATATGCGGATCGGGCCGCGACCAGCCGTTGACCACCACCAGTTTGGCCAGCCGATCAGGGTGCGACAGCGCCATCGCCAACCCGGCATTGCCCCCGGCCGCGTGGCCCACGACGTGGGCGCGGGCCAGGCCCAGGGCGTCCATCACCTTGACGATGTCGTCGGCCATGGCCTGGACCGAGTGCGGGTCGGTCAGTTCCCGGACGCTGCGGCCTGTGCCGCGATGGTCATAGAGCACCACCGGGAACTTCGCGGTCAGGGCCGCCATCTGCGGCGTCCAGAACGCGCCAGAGCCGCCGAGGCCTGACGACAGGATCACCGCCGTGCGACCGGCCACGGGGCCGCCGTGCAGTTCGTAGTGCAGGCCGTCGACGGTCCCCGAGGTCATGCGGCTTACCGCTTGCCGATATGGGCGACGCTGGCGATCTCGACCAGGAAGTCGGGCCGCACCAGGCCGCACTGGATGCAGTAGCGAGCCGGCTTCTCGCCCGGGAAGTACTCGGCATAGACCTTGTTGATGGTCGCGTAATTGGCCCAGTCGGTCAGGAAGATGTGGTTCATGGTCACGTCGTCCATCGTGCCGCCGGCGGTTTCGATGACCGACTTGATGGTCTCCAGCACCTGCCGGGTCTGGGCCTCGGCGTCGCCCACATGGGCGACATTGTTGTCCTTGTCGAAGGCCAGGGTGCCCGAGACGTAGACGATCCCGTCGGCCAGGGTTCCGGGCGAGAACGGGGCGATCGGCGTGCCCGTGCCGGGCGGGGTGATGACGGTCTTGGGCATGGTGTGTCTCCCTCAATCAATGGTGTCATCCTGGGCGAAGCGTAGCGAAGACCCGGGACCGCCGGATGCGCCGGCGCTTGTTGCGATCCCGGGTCGGCGCGCTGCGCGCTTGCCCGGGATGACAGTTTTTACGGCGGCGCCAGCTGTCCGAACGCGCCCTTGAAATCCGCCGTCGTCGTGACCCAGCCGAAGAAGGTCTCGATGTTGAACAGGGCCGCCTTCTGCAAGAAGTCGGGGCCGGCCTGATGGGTGGCGTCCTCCAGCACCGTGCCGAAATATTCCAGCATGAAGCCGTCCCTCAGGGTCGACTCCACGCACACGTTCGTGGCGATGCCGACGAACACCAGGTGGCGGATGCCGCGCGCCCGCAAAACGCTATCCAGCTGGCTGTTGAAGAAGCCGCTGTAGCGGGTCTTGTGCAGACGGATGTCGCCGGGCTCGGGCTTGAGGGCGTCGACCAGCTCATAGTCCCACTGGCCGCGCGCCAGCAGTTTGCCCTGCAGCTCGGGCCGGGCGCGCATGGTCTTCAGGGCATTGGACTTCCACCAGTTGGGCGAGCCGGGGCCGCCGGCTTCCACATACTGTTCGTCCCAGCCGTTCTGGAAAAAGATCACCTGCATACCGGCCGCGCGGGCCACGGGCAGGATGCCGGCGATCTGCTCGATCACGGCCGCCGCGCCGCTGATGTCGAACCCGGCCAGGTCCAGATAGCCGCCCGGCGAGGCATAGGCGTTCTGCATGTCGATGACGATCACGGCGGTGGTCTTGGGATCCACCGGGATCGGCTCGGGCCGGGCCGGCAGCATGACCGCATCGGGTGACAGGGGAAGAATGCCCGCTGAGCTCATGCGCCGGTTCCCTTCTGACAAGGTCGCGTTTGCAGCCGCGCCCTTGTGGTTTGCAGGAGGCATGGAATACCATCCCGCGTAACAGTGCAATCCGAACCATTCGGTCCATGTTTGACCAAATGGTCCAGGTTCGAGATGCGATGACCGACCCGTCCGCCAAGACCGTCAAGCCCGCGCGCCGGGCCGCTCCCCGCTCGGCCGCTCCGGCGGCCTCGGGCGCCCGCAAGCTGGTCAAGGCCGCCCAATCCCTGGGCGGCGCGACGGGGGCCGGGCCTGTGGATAACTTGCTCGATCCTGTGGATAATCCTCCCGCCGGTCGCCGGGCCCAGGCCGGCGAGGCCCGGCGTGGCCGGATCCTCAAACAGGCCCTGGGCGTCTTCGCCCGCCAGGGGCCGGACGGGGCCAGCCTGGAGGCCATCGCCCGGGCGGCGGGGCTCTCCAAGGCCAATCTGCTGTACTATTACCCCTCCAAGGACGCCCTCTATCTGGCGGTGCTGGAGCAGGGCCTGGCCCTGTGGCTGCAGCCCTTTGGCCGGTTCACCGCCCAGGATGACCCGCTGGACGCCATCGGCGCCCTGATCGTCCTGAAGCTGGAGATGAGCCGCGACCATCCGGAGGTCTCGCGCCTGTTCGCCCTGGAGATGCTGCGCGGCGCCCCCCTGCTGAAGCCGGTTCTGGCCGGCCCCCTGAAGGCGGTGTTCGAGGCCAAGTGCGCGGTGATCGCCGGCTGGGTGGCCCAGGGCAGGCTGGCGCCGGTCGAGCCGGCCCACCTGATCTTCTCTATCTGGGCCATCACCCAGCACTATGCCGACTTCGCCGTCCAGGTGCGGGCCCTGATCGGCAAGGGCCTGTCGGACAAGGCCTTCATGGACGAGACCGCCGCCGCCGTGACCGCCCTGGTGCTGGGCGGTCTGCAGCCGCGTTAGGTCAGGCATGAGCCTTCTGTCGCGCGCCATCGAAGACCTGACCCGGACCCCCGGCGGGCCGCGCGTGGACTTCACCGTCCCGGCCGGCGAGCCCGCCCTGGCCGCGCCGGACTCGGTATCGTGGCGGGTGTTCAAGAACCCCGTCGCCCTGTTTGTCGGCGGTGTCACGGCGGTGATCCTGGAGCTGGCCGAGCCCCGCGTGCGCTCGGGCGTCTGGGAGCATTCGACTTTCCGCACCGACCCGCTGGGACGGCTGAAACGCACCGGTCTGGCGGCCATGGTCACGGTCTATGGCGCGCGGTCCGTGGCCGAGGCGATGATCGCCGGGGTCGGTCGCCAGCATGCGCGGGTCAGCGGTCTGACGCCGGACGGCGCGGCCTTTCGCGCCGACGATGTCGAGCTGCTGAACTGGGTGCAGGCCACGGCCAGCTTCGGCTTTCTGGAAGCCTACAGCGCCCTGGTCTCGCCCCTGAGCGACGCCGAAAAGGACCGGTTCTACGCCGAAGCCGCCCCGGCGGCGGCGCTGTATGGCGCGGTGGGGGCGCCCACCTCGCGGGCCGCCTGGGAGGCCCTGCTGGCGGCCATGCTGCCGCGCCTGGAGCGCTCGGATATCGTGCTGGAGTTCCTGACCCTGATGCGGGAGACCAGGATCGCGCCGGGGCCGGTCAGCCGGTTGCAGCGCCCCCTGATCCGGGCGGCGGTGGGGCTGGTTCCAGCGCAGGTGCGGCAGGTGCTGGGTCTGGGGCCGGCGTGGCTGCCGAGGCCGCTGGAACTGCCGATGATCCGGCTGGCGGCGGGTTTGGCGGACCGCGTTCCTTTGACCGGCGCGCCGCCTTTTGACGCCTGCCTGCGGATGGGTTTGCCGGGGGATTGGCTGTACCGGAAGCGCTAGAGCGCCCCCTCCTACAGCGACTGCCCGTCATCCACCGTGAACACCCCGCCAGTGATGGTGGCCGAGGCGTCGGCGCACAGGTGCAGGGCCATGGGGGCCAGGTCACTTTCGGCCATCAGGCGCTTGCGCGGGAAGCTGGTGATCAGCTTCTGGCCGCCTTCCTGGTCGAACCAGTCGCTGTTGATCTCGGTGCGGATATAGCCGGGGCACAGGACGTTGACGTTGATGCCCTTGCGGGCCCACTCGCGGGCCAGGCTCTTGCCCATCATCGCCGTGCCGGCCTTGGACGTGCAGTAGGCCGTCAGGCCGGGCAGCACGGTGTGGGCGGCGATCGAGGCCACCAGCAGCACCCGGCCGCGCCCGCTGGCCGGCGAGCCCGCCGCGATCATCCGCCGGGCCCCTTCGCGAGCGGTCAGGAACATGCCGCGGGTATTGACCGCCAGCACCTTGTCGAAGTCGTCGATGGCGATATCCAGGGCCGAGCCCTGGGCGCTGATCCCGGCATTGGCGATCACCGCGTCCGGGGTGCCCAGGCCCGCCTCGACGGCGTCATAGGCGGCGATCACCGAGGCTTCGTCCTCGACATCCATGGCCGCGGCCAGAGCCTTGCCGCCGGCGGCGCGGATCTGGTCGACCAGCTCCGCCAGACGGTCGGTGCGTCGCGCCGCCAGGGCCACCCTGGCCCCCGCCCGCGCGGCCGCCAGGGCAAGATGGGCGCCGATCCCGGACGAGGCGCCCGTGACCAGCACGGTGCGGCCGGAAAGGGTCTGGTCGGTCATGGTCTGGTCTCCCCGAAGTGTGGCCGGGGAAGGTGGCGGTGGCCGGACTGGATGTCGAGGGCGCCGTTGCGTCGCCTAGTAGGGCAGGTCGTCAGGTCCTGGCTGCGCCGGACCGGCCGGCGGATTGGCGACCGCTTCCAGCTCCGAGGCCACGCGGCCGAACTCGGCCGCCAGGGTCTCGTAATAGCCGTTGCGGGGGTCGGGCTCGCTCAGGGGCGCCGGATCGGGCAGCAGCCAGTCGAAGTCGCGGATGGCCAGGTTCTCGTGCGCGGTCATCATGAACCGCCGCCAGATGCTGGCCGGAATATCGCCGCCGACCACCTTGTTCATCGGCTTGTCGTTGTCGTTGCCGACCCAGACGCCGGTGACATAGTCGGGGGTGAAGCCCACGAACCAGGCGTCGCGCCAGTTCTGGCTGGTGCCGGTCTTGCCGGCCGCCGGGCGGCCAAAGGCGGCGCGCTTGGCGGTGCCTTCGGTGACGACCTTTTTCATCATCTTGACCATCATCGAGGCCCTGGCCAGGTCATAGACGGCCAGCGGCGTGCCCGCCGGCTGGCGGGCGAAGACGGGCGCCCCGCCCTGGGTGACGATGCTCTCGATCACATAGGGCTCGATGCGGTTTCCGCCCTGCTGGAACACCTGGAAGCCGGAGGTCAGCTGCAGCAGGCTGACCTCATAGGAGCCCAGCGCCACCGACAGGTCGGGGCTGGGCGGCAGGGTGGTGATGCCGAAGCGGCGGACCAGCTCGCCGATGGCCGGACCGCCGGCTTCCTGGCCCAGTTTCACGGCGATGGTGTTGGTGGAATTGACCAGGGCCTGTTCCACGGTCATCGGGCCGCGATAGCCGCCGCCGTAGTTTTCCGGAGCCCAGTCGCCGAACTTCACCGGCCCGTCGATGCGGATGTCGGTCGGCAGCACGCCCTTGTCCAGGGCGGCGGCGTAGATGAACGGCTTGAAGGTCGAGCCCGGCTGGCGACGGGCCTGAACCGCCCGGTTGAAGGGGCTTTCGATATAGTCCGTGCCGCCCACCATGGCCCGCACGGCGCCGTCGGCCGACAGCGACAGCAGGGCCGCCTGGCTGGCCCCGGCCCGCTCGCCGTCAAAGGCGATGGCCTGGCGCACGGTCTCCGAGCCCAGCTTCTGCAGCAGGGGGTCGATGGTCAGGCGAACGACCAGGTCAGGCGCGTTCTGGCCGGCGATCCGCACGGCCTCGCTGGTGGCGTAGTCCAGCACCCAGCCGTAATTGCCCTCGTCCTGCACGGCCAGGGGCGACAGGCGCGGGGTGTCGTCCAGCGCCCGGCTTTCCTGCTCGGCGGTGATCCAGCCTTCCTTGCGCATATTGGCCAGGACCAGCCGCGAACGGGCCAGGGCCCCGCTCATGTCGCGGGTCAGGGCCAGGCGCGACGGCGCCTTGGGCAGGGAGGCGAGCAGGGCGGCTTCCGACAGGGTCAGCTGGCTGGCCGGCTTGCCGAAATAGGTGCGGCTGGCCCCGTCGACGCCAAAGGTGTTGGCCCCGAAGAACACGCGGTTGAGGTACAGCTCCAGCACCTCGTCCTTGGTCAGCACCTTCTCCAGCTCGCGGGCCATGACCATTTCCTGCAGCTTGCGCTTCAGCGTGCGGTCGGGAGTCAGGAACAGGCCCTTGGCCAGCTGCTGGCTGAGGGTCGAGGCGCCCTGAACCGTGCGCTTGGCCTTGAAGTTCACCAGGGCGGCGCGGGCGATGCCCTGCAGGTCGATCGGCCCGTGCTTGTAGAACCGGCGGTCCTCGGCGGCCATGAAGGCCAGGGGCACATAGTTGGGCACGGTGGCCAGGGTGATGCGCTGGCCATAGCGCGGACCGCGGGTGGCGATCACCTGGCCGTTCTTGTCCTCGAAGCGGATGCCCGGCGCGCGGTTGACGGCGAACAGGGCCTCGCGGGTCGGCAGCTTTGGCGTGTCGCGCAGATATTTCCACCACACATAGCCGGCCCCGGCGCCCACGGTCAGAACGCCCAGCAGCACCCCGACCAGCAGGGTTTTCCACACCCAGCCGTACCGCCGGGCTTTTTTGCGGGCCTTCTGGTGGTTCAGATCAGCGCGGAACGGCTGCTCAGGCTCGGGCTGAGGCTCCGGAGCGGGCTCGAACGGATCCTCTGGCGGAGGCGGCGGCGACGCGCCGAACGACGCCTCCGGCTTCTGCGGGGGGCGGGCGCCATCTTCGAAACGGTACGGGGGAAGCGTCCAGTCGTTCACGGTTTCGATACGGCCCTGTTTGGTCTCAGCCTAGTTTCGGTTTAGGACGCGCGCATGATGGTGCGCAAACCTTTCTGGGAGACGAAGTCCCTCCAGCAGATGACCGTCCCCGAGTGGGAGAGTCTATGCGACGGCTGCGGTCTTTGCTGCCTGGTTCGCTTCGAAGACGAAGATTCCGGCGAGGTCATTCCCACGCGTGTGCACTGCCAGCTGTTTGATGAGCACCGCTGCAGCTGCAAGGACTATGCGAACCGCCGCAAGACGGTGCCTGACTGCATCAAGCTGACCCCGTACAATATCGAGGAGCTGGAGTGGATGCCGCCCTCCTGCGCCTATCGCCGCCTGCACGAGGGCAAGACCCTGCCCGACTGGCATCCGCTGGTCACCGGCGACCCCGACAGCACCCACAAGCAGGGCATTTCGGTCCGCGACCAGACCGTCAGCGAGCTGTCCTTCGAGCACCCCGAGGACGCCATGGACTTCGTGGCCACCGACCTGATGGTGGATCGCGGGGACGAGTTCTACGAGCCGGAAGAGGGGTAGGGGGCGAGCAAAAGTTATCCACAGGCTCTTGGCGGGCCAGGCGCCCGGCGCGCGAGCCAGGACGAGGTTGGCTAAGCCTCAACGGCCTTTTTGAGGATCTCGTTGACCTTGCTCTGCCAGCCCGGGCCGCTTTCACGCAACCGGGCCAGAACGTCGGGATCCAGCCGAAGCGTCACCAGCTGCTTTGGGTTGTCGAGCCTGGGGCGGCCGCGCTTGGCATAGGTCCCGGTCGCGGGGCGCACGACCCGGTCACCGATCTTGAGCTCGGCCTTCTGGAAATCTTCAGCGTCCCATTCCGGGGCGTCATCCGGATCGGCCCAGGTGGTGTTCAAATCTTTTCCGTTCCTTGGCATGGCACTCTCTCATTGAAATGATGCGGCGTGCTTGGCCACGCTGTGTCCAGACTATCGCCACCGTCCTGGAGCCAAGGCGTCCGTAACTCAGGTAGCGAACTTCTCCATAGTCCTCACGTTCGTCGATCAGCGTGAAGACTGGACCCGCAAAAACCTCGGTGGCATGGCGGAAATCCAGGCCTCGATGTTCAAGAGTTGCCGCACGCTTCTGTTCATCGAACTCCAGCAACACAATGGCTATCCCCTGGAGCGGTTCGGCGAGGCAGGCGCCCTGATGCGTCAGGCATCGGGGCCTCTGATCCTTGCCTAACTCCGCTCGAAGAGCACGTGAAAAACTCTCCCAGGTTGCAATAGGGTGAGCTGAAATACTGTAGTACGAAAATTAGAGAGCGCAAGATTTTTGTAGTACGTTTTATGTTTAGCGCTGGCGACGTCGCGCCTGAGCCTGTGAGCAGGGCGCTTCAAATTCAGGCCATTTCCAAACGCTTTGCCGTCGACGGGGGAGCGGAAAAAACCCCGGCCACGGGGATAAGCTGCCCTCTATCCTCTGCGTCCAGCGAATCGAATCCAGCGAAATCAAGAGCTTGCAACTTTCTCGCACCTCTGGATCAGAGGCGCCCGCTGGTCCCGTATCTTTGTGTCATGTCCGGAAGAAGCGAGAGAGTTCGGGAGTGGGGCGAGACGCACCAGGACCGGCTCATGAAGGCGATCGACGCCGAATGGGAAGTTACCGACACCGCGACCGAGGTCGCCGTCGTCGTGCTGTCCAAGCGCAAGGCGGAAACCTACGGCACGCACGCCCGCACCACACGGTCGATCATGGTCATGGTCCCTGACGACAAGCCCGTCGCCCGAAAACCCACCAACCCAGCGCCTGAGGAAGAGGCCCCCATGCATGACGATATTCCCGATGATCCGGCCGAGCTTCAGGCCGCTCTTGTCGCCAAGATCAGCGGCGTTGCTGACCTTATCGAGCTCAAGCGCCGCGAGGGATGCGACCATCATCGAGGCTATCGCGACCCTGGACCACGAGGACCGGAAGGCGGTCCTCAGCGCCTGTCTGGCTAGGGCGTCGCCGCATCAGCAGCAGCCCGAACACACCGACTGGTCCGCGTGGCTGATGCTGGGCGGACGCGGCGCGGGCAAGACCTTCGCCGGCGCCCGCTGGATGGTCTGGCAGGCCCTAGCCTATCCCAGTCTCGCCCTGGTCGGCGCCACGCTGCACGATGTGCGCGAGGTGATGGTCGACGGACCCTCGGGGCTGCGGGCCATGAGCGGTCCAGCCTTTCAGCCGCGGTGGGAAACGTCCCGCAAGCGACTGATCTGGCCCAACGGCGCCGTCGCCTATGCCTTCTCCGCCGAAGACCCCGACAGCCTGCGCGGCCCGCAGTTCCACGCCGCCTGGGCCGACGAGTTCTGCGCCTGGCCCAAGCCGGCGCAGACCCTGGCCATGCTGCGGTTTGGCCTGCGGCTGGGCGAGGATCCGAGGCTGGTGGTCACCACCACGCCCCGACCGATCCGGGCGCTCAAGACCCTGATCGCCGAACCCGGCGTCGCGGTCACCCGGGCCGGTACGGCGGCCAATGCCGACAACCTGGCGCCGGCGTTCCTGTCCACCCTGGAGGCGCTCTATGGCGGCACCCGCCTGGCGGCCCAGGAGCTGGACGGCGTCATCGTCGAGGACGAGGGCGGGCTGTTCCGGGCCGAGGATCTGGCCCGCTGCCGGGGCGCCGCGCCGCCGGCCTTCGACCGGGTGGTGGTGGCGGTCGATCCGCCCGCCACGGCTACCGGCGACGCCTGCGGCATCGTGGTGGTCGGCAAGCGCGACGGCCGCGCCTTCGTGCTGGCCGACCGCTCGGCCAAGGGCCTGTCGCCCAACGGTTGGGCCCGGCGGGCGGTGACGGCGGCGCACGACTTTTACGCCCACGCCCTGGTGGCCGAGGCCAACCAGGGCGGCGACATGGTCCGCGCGGTGCTGGCCCAGGCCGACCCGCCCTGCGCGGTCAAACTGGTCCGCGCTTCGCTGGGCAAACGCGCCCGCGCCGAACCGGTGGCGGCGCTCTACGAGCAGGGCCGGGTGGTTCACTGCGGCGCCTTTCCGGCGCTGGAGGAAGAGCTGATGGCGCTGGGGACTGGGGACCTCGGGCACAGTCCGGACCGGGCCGATGCGCTGGTCTGGGCGGTGAGTGAGTTGATGCTGGGGGTGGGTAGGGCGCCGAGGTTACGGGCGCTGTGACACTTGCCCCCTCCTGGCTGCTGCGCAGCCGTCCTCCCCCGTAGGGGGAAGACGAGATCATCTTCCCCCTACGGGGGAGGAGCGCGTCAGCGCGGAGGGGGCAAGTGATCCAGATGCCCGCTGATCTTCTCAAGCACCCCGTCCACCGACGCCATCACATCGTGGGCCGGAATTCGCAGTGTTCTGATCCCCTGACCGAGCAACCAACGATCCCGCTCGGCGTCGCGCGCCGGTCGCCCGTCAATGCAGTGGAAGTAGCTGTCGATCTCCACCGCCAGCCGGCCTGACGCGCAGAAAAAGTCCAGCACATACGGTCCGACCGGATGCTGCCGTCTGAACTTGAAACCCTCCAGACCGCCGCGTCGCAGGGCGAACCACAGTGTGACCTCGGGTGGTGTCATCGCCTTCCGGAGCCGACGAGCGTTGGCGACGGTGGGTTTGGGCTGGGGCATCGGTGGATCCTTTCTGTCCTGGCCACCTGCCCCCTACGGACCGCTTCGCGGTCGTCTTCCCCCGGAGGGGGAAGATGAGATCGCGGGCCAGTAGGGGACAAGTGACGACAAACAACCCTAACATGTTCACTATTTGTTCTCAACCGCGAGCACCCCCATGCCCCTGTTCCGAAAACCCCGCCCGCCCGAGGTGAAAGACTCCCGCGCCGCCCGCCTGATCGCCCTGACCACCGGCGGTCGCCCGCAGTGGACGCCGCGCGACTACGCCGCCCTGGCCAGCGAAGGCTTCGCCAAGAACCCGGTGGTGTACCGCTGCGTGCGGATGATCGCCGAGGCCGCCGCCGCCACGCCCCTGATCGTTTTCCACGGCGGCCAGCGCGCGCCCGACCACCCGCTGCAGGCGCTACTGCGCAGGCCGAATCCCGAACAGGGCGGACCCGACCTGATGGAGGCGTTCTTCGGTAACCTGCAGACGGCCGGCAACGCCTATCTGGAAGCGGCCGGGGAGGGCGAGGCGCCCGGCGAACTCTACGCCTTGCGGCCCGACCGCATGACCCTGGTTCCGGGCCCGCGCGGCTGGCCGCTGGCCTATGACTACCAGGCCGGTGGGCGCTCGGCGCGGATCGGGCGCGACGCCGACGGCTGGCTGCCGGTGCTGCACCTGAAACTGTTCAACCCCACCAGCGACCACTACGGCCTGTCGCCCCTGGAGGCGGCGGCCTTCGCCATCGACGTGCACAACGCCTCCAGCGCCTGGAACAAGGCGCTGCTGGACAATTCGGCCAGGCCGTCCGGGGCGCTGGTCTATTCCAACCGCGAGGCCGGCGACCGGCTCTCCGACGAGCAGTTCGACCGGCTGAAGGCCGAGCTGGAAGGCGTCCATTCGGGCGCCGCCAACGCCGGCCGGCCGCTGCTGCTGGAGGGCGGCCTCGACTGGCGGGCCATGTCGCTGAGCCCGGCCGAGATGGACTTCACCGACGGCAAGCACGCCGCCGCCCGCGAGATCGCCCTGGCCTTCGGCGTGCCGCCCCAGCTGCTGGGCATTCCCGGCGACGCCACCTACGCCAACTATCGCGAGGCCAACGCCGCCCTCTGGCGCCACACGGTGGTTCCGCTGGTCGAGCGGGCGGCGCGGGCGATGACGGCCTGGCTTGCGGTCAAGTTCCCCGATGCGCGCATCGCGCCGGACCTCGACGCCGTGCCGGCCCTGTCCGCCGAACGCGACGCCCTGTGGGCGCGGCTCGACGCGGCCAGCTTCCTGACGCCGGAGGAGCGGAGAAGGCTGGCGGGGCTGGACGGCTGACTCAGCAAGGCCCCCTCCTGACCTGCTCCGCAGGTCGTCCTCCCCCTTTCAGGGGAAGATGAGGTGGGCCCGTTTCATCTTCCCCCTCCGGGGGAAGACGGTCGCGAAGCGACCCGTAGGGGGCAAGTCCCCAAAAGGATTCAGAAAAATGACCACCCCCAACCGCTGGCGGCTGGACCGCCAGATCTCGGTCGCCCTGATCGTGGCCGTCGCCCTGCAGGCCGCTGCCGCCCTGATGTGGGCCGGCCGCGCCTCGGCCCGGATCGACGAGATGCAGAGCCGCCTCAACGCCCAGGCCCCCGTCGCCGAACGGCTCGCCCGGCTGGAAGAACAGGCCTCGGCCAGCCGCGCGGCGCTGGACCGCATCGAGGCCAAGCTGGAGCGCGACCGATGACGGAAGACCTGAAGATCGAGGGCTACGCCTCGCTGTTCTGGACCCGCGACCTCAATGACGACGTCACCGCCGCCGGCGCCTTCGAGGGCAGCCTGGCCGAGACCGGCCCGGCCGGCGTCAAGATGCTGCACCAGCACGACGACGCCGAGCCGATCGGCGTCTGGGACGAGATCGTCGAGGACGCCAAGGGGCTGTTCGTGCGTGGCCGCATTCTGCGCGCGACGCCGCGCGGCCGGCTGGTCGCGGCGCTGGTCGAGGCCGGCGCGCTGGACGGCCTGTCCATCGGCTTTCGCCAGGTGAAGGCCCGGCAGGACGGGCGCCTGCGGGTGCTGGGGCGCGTCGAGCTTTGGGAGGTGTCGGTGGTGACCTTCCCGATGCTGCCCGGCGCTCGCCTAGTCCGGGTTCTGGATCAGTCTTAGCAACGAGCCGTCCGGGTCGATCAGGGCGCCGATGCGCAGGCCGCTGGCTTCCAGCTTGGGCCGATGCAGGCGGGGCCGACCCTTCGTGGTCTCGGGCAGGCCGGCGGCCACGCACGCCGCGTAGAAGCCGTCGACATCGTCGAGCCGCAGGCACGATCCGAACGAGCTGCTGTCGGGATCCAGGTCCGGATACGGGAAGAATTCCAGCGTCAGCGATCCGCGCTCCAGGATCATCCAGCCATTGTCGCGCCAGCCCTGCTCGAACCACAGCGCCGCATAGAAGCGGGCGGTGGTTTCGAAGTCGCGGGACGGCAGGTTGGGCGTGGCGTGGTCGGTCATGCGTCGAACGCTAGCAGAACTCCCTTCCCCCTTCGATGGGGGAAGGGCGGGGATGGGGGTGACAGCGCGTCAGGACGAGCCCGTCCGGCGCCGCCCCTCCGTCCCACCCCCGGAGTGACCGGCCACCGCCGCAGTCACCCCCATCCCAAACCCTTCCCCCATCAAGGGGGAAGGGCTTTTTCGGAGAACTCCATGAAAGAGACCAAACACGCCCCGGCCTCGCCGGGCGCGATGATGCATGAGGTGCTGGCCGCGTTCGAGGCCTTCAAGGCCGCCAACGACCAGCGCCTCTCGGCCATCGAGACCAAGCGGGCCGATGTGCTGCTGGAGGAGAAGGTCAGCCGCATCGACGAGGCCGTCTCCCGCGCCCAGGACCGTCTGGACCGCGTGCTGGCCGACAGCCGCAGGCCTTCCCTGGCCGGTGACCCGCCGCTGGCGCGGGTCGACGAGCGCAAGGCCGCCTTCGACCGCTATATCAAGACCGGCGAGACGCCCGCGCTTTTGCTGGAGGCCAAGGGCCTGTCGGAAGGCGTCGCCACGGCCGGCGGCTATGTGGCTCCGCCGGAGCTGGAGCGGTCGATCCTGCGTCGCCTGGCGGCCACCAGCCCGATGCGCGAGATCTGTCAGGTGCGCACCATCGGCGCCGGCGTGTTCCGCAAGCCCGTGTCGCCCGCCGGCCTGGCCGCCGCCTGGGTGGCCGAGACCGCGGCGCGTCCCGAGACCACGGCGCCCACGCTCGACATCATCGATTTCCCGGCCGGCGAACTCTATGCCAGCCCGGCCGCGACCCAGGCCCTGCTGGACGACGCCTATGTCAGCATCGACGAGTGGCTGGCCGAGGAAGTGCAGGACGCCTTCGCCGCCCAGGAGACCACGGCCTTCATCAGCGGCGACGGCCTCAACAAGCCCAAGGGCCTGCTGGCCTACACCGCCGCGCCGGACGCGTCGTATGCGTGGGGCCAGATGGGCTACCTCGCCACCGGCGTCGCCGGCGGTTTCGCGGCCGCCAATCCGACCGACAAGCTGATCGACCTGATCTACGCGACCAAGACCCAGTACCGCCAGAACGGCCGCTTCGTGATGAACCGCCGCACGGTCAGCGTGGTGCGCAAGTTCAAGGACGCCCAGGGCAACTACATCTGGAACGCGGCCCTGCAGCCGGGCCAGTCGGCGTCGCTGCTGGGCTATCCGGTGACCGAGATCGAGGCCATGCCCGATGTCGCCGCCAATAGCCTGTCGCTGGCGTTCGGCGACTTCGAGAAGGGCTATCTGATCACCGACCGCGCCGGCGTGCGCGTGCTGCGCGACCCCTATTCGGCCAAGCCGCACGTGCTGTTCTACACCACCAAGCGCGTCGGCGGCGGGGTGCAGAACTTCGATGCGGTGAAGCTGCTGAAGTTCGCGGTTTCGTAGACCCGATCACTTGCCCCCACCGGGCTGCTGCGCAGCCGTCCGCCCCCGTAGGGGGCGGATGATCTCATCTTCCTCCTCCGGGGGAAGACGATCGCGAAGCGATCCGTAGGGGGCAAGTCCCCCAATCCGAAAGCCCCCAACATGCCCCAATCCCTCACCCTGGCCGAGGCCCGGGCGTTTCTGCGCGCGTCCGACGCCTCGGAGGACGCCACGATCAGCCTGCTGATCGACGCCGCCGAGGCCCGCGTCGCATCCGCGACCGGCCTGACCCTGACCCCCGCCAGTCCCGCGCCGCTGCGGCTGGCGATCCTGACCCTGGTCTCCCACGCCTATGTCCACCGCGAGTCCGGCGAGCCCTCGCTGGCCCTGGTTGAGCCGTGGCTGGCCCCTTACCGAAAGGCTCGCCTGTGAGCGATCAAGCCCTGGCCGACGGCCTCGTCGCCGCCCTCAAGGCCGCGCCGGCCATCACCGCCATCCTGGGCCAGCGGATCTATGCCCGCGCGCCCCGCGTGCCGACCTATCCCTGCCTGGCCGTCAGCCGCACCGAGAGCCGCATCGTCGAGGGCGAGGTGGTCGAGCACCTGCTGACCCTGACCTGCGTCTCGAAATTCGGTGGGCCGGAGGAGGCGAGGGCGGTGGTCGCCGCCATCCGCGCCGTGATCCACGACGCCCGCCCGACCATCGCCGGCCGACGGCTGGTCAACCTCCGCGTCGCCTATGCCGACGTCTTCCCCGCCGCCGACCGCGAGCTGACCCTCGGCATCGTGCGCGTGCGGGCGGTGACCGAACCCCTCTAGTCCAAGGAGCCCACCCATGGCCGCTCAAGCCGGCAAGGATATCCTGCTGAAGATCAGCGACGGGGCGCCGACCCCGACCTTCGTCACCGTCGCGGGCCTGCGGGCCCGGACCATCAGCCTCAACGCCCGCAGCATCGACACCACCGACAGCGACAGCGCCGGCCGCTGGCGCGAGTTGATGGGCGGGGCGGGGGTGCGCTCGTGCGCCGTCTCGGGCGCTGGGGTGTTTCGCGACGCGGCCTCGGACGCCCAGGTGCGCCAGAGCTTCTTCGACCAGTCGGCGCGCACCTGGCGGCTGGTGATCCCCGACTTTGGCCAGCTGGAAGGGCCGTTCCTGGTCGCGGCCCTGGACTATGCCGGCGACCACGACGGCGAGGCGGCGTTCGCGCTGTCGCTGGCGTCGGCGGGGGCGGTGACGTTCACGGCGATCTGACAAATCCTCCCCCCGATGGGGGAGGCGGCCCGAAGGGGCCGGAGGGGGAAGTCATCCCACGCCGGCCACTTCCCCCTCCGTCGGCTCCGCCGACCCCTCCCCCATCAGGGGGAGAATTTGAAAGGCGCATCCCATGCCACCCCCAAACCCCGCCCGAGGCGAGGTCGCCATCACCCTGGCCGGCGTCCCGCACCGCCTGTGCCTGACCCTGGGCGCCCTGGCCCGCATCGAAGGCGCGCTGAACCTTACCGACTGGCGCGACCTGCCGGCCCGGATGGAGACCCTGTCGGCCCGCGAACTGATGGCCGTGCTGGCCGCCCTGATCGAGGGCGAGCCGGCCGACCTCTCCGCCGTCACCATCCCCGAAGCCGTCGCCGCCGTGGCCGCCACCCTGGCGGCGTCGGCATGAACAGCTGGCCCGAGGCCCTGCGCCTAGCCGTCCGGCTGAACATCCCGCCCGAGGCCTTCTGGCGGCTGTCCCTGCGTGAATGGCGGATGCTGACCGCCGCGCCCGTCGCGCCGGTGCTGACCCGTCCGTCGCTCGACGCCCTGATCGCCCGCTTTCCCGACGAGGAGACCCCGCCATGAGCGGTTTCGACACCGACGGCCTGTCGTCCGTCCCCGCCCGCGCCGCCGAGGCCGCCGCCGCTCTGGAGGCCTTGAAGGCCCCGGCCCAGCGCGCGGCCTCGTCCATCGAGGAGGCTTTCGCCCGGGCGGGCTCCAGCCTGGCCAAGTCCCTGGCCAGCGCCGCCGCCGACGGCGAGATCTCGCTGGCCGAACTGGCCCGCGCTGTGATCGGCGCGGCCGGCGCGGCGATGAAGAGCGGAGGTTTGGCGCAGGCCGTGTCCGGCGTTTTTGCCGGCGCCCGGGCCGACGGCGGACCGGTCACGGCGGGCGGCGCCTATCTGGTTGGAGAGCGCGGGCCGGAGGTGTTTCGGCCGTCCGGCGCGGGCTCGGTCGAGCCGCTGGGTGGCGGCGGCGTGTCGGTGACGGTCAATGTCCAGGGCGGCGACGCGGCGGGTCTGGCGCGGTCGGACGCCCAACTGGCCCAGGCCCTGGCGCGGGCCGTGAGTTTGGGGGCGAGGGGGCTATGAAGAACCCTTCCCGTTGGCGGATGGGGGAAGGGCAGGGTTGGGGGTGATGCGGCGGCGGATTTCACGCAGGCCGCGCCCGTTTCGGAAGGGCTGTCACCCCCATCCCCGACCCTTCCCCCA
>Ga0209023_10004081_pt1 | contig 16889 bp, 13 predicted proteins | sample LakOneMetagenome_FD_187468 | JGI IMG/M metagenome (GOLD analysis project Ga0209023, IMG submission 187468) | Freshwater and sediment microbial communities from Lake Erie, Canada (SPAdes) (version 2) | ecosystem: Environmental > Aquatic > Freshwater > Lentic | place: Lake Erie, Canada... | reverse complement strand
TAAACATATACCGAAGGTCCTGCATGATTTGAGCGACCGGGTTTACTATGAGTATCTTTGCAACTACCGGACTGGTCGATGATATCTTATAAAAATCATACATTATTGGTGTCGCAAAGAAAGCTCCTTGCATACCTACTTCCCAAATGAAGCCAATGTCTCGAAACTTGATATATAGCGAACTGAGCAAGAAGGCGACAGCCAAAGCGAAGATGAACAGTTCAAGTATTAACAGGGGTGCAAAAATCGCAACCGAGCTAACCTCTGTTTTATCAACCATCATGAATATACCAACAATGATGCCGTTAAACGCAAGATTAATAAGGGCCGAGAGAGAGCCCGCAAGAATGATGACATAACGGGGGAAATTAACTTTTCGGAGCAAATCACCTTTTTGCACGATGGAAGCGACACTACCATTCGTAACTTCAGTGAAATAATTCCACACCACTATACCCAGGAGTAGATATACACCAAAGTGCCTCAGTTCGCCTCCGGAATTTAGTATCTTCACAAAGACCACATACATTATAAGGAAAAGTGAGAATGGCTTAAGTAGAGACCAAAGGTAACCCAGAGCGGAGTTTTGATATCGAAGTTTAAAGTCAGTTACTACTAACTCGCGGAGCAGAATTATGGAATAGCGATATTTCGCTCTTAATCGATGGATTTTTTCGTTCACTATGGGTTATTATAACAAATAATGTCTTATAAGCACTCGAAACATATCGCTATAACCGGTGTTAACGGTTTTGTTGGAAAACATCTAACCCGCGAGCTGGCAAAAAATGATATCTCCGTCATTGGCATCGGTAGAGAAGCTACTGTTGACTCTCAGATTAGCGGGCTACTATCAGACTATTTCGTTGCCGATTTATCCCAGAAGTGGCCCGAACTACCCAATGTTGATGCTGTAATTCACCTTGCTGGTCTCGCTGCAGTAGCCCCATCTTTTGATGACCCACAGAGCTACATTGCAGTTAATAGCTCGATGGTCACACATATGGCAGAGTATTACCTTGAAGTGAATAAAAAACCCCGGCTCCTCGTTGTAAGTAGCGGAGCGATATACGACCCAGATCAAGCAATGCCCCTGACAGAAGCATCCACTGTGGGTTTTAGTTCACCCTACGCTGTCAGTAAGATCCTCGTGGAAAATCAATGTCGATACTACCGCACCCGCGGGCTAGATTGTGTAATTGTGAGGCCGTTTAACCACATCGGACCTGGTCAGCTGGGAGGTTTCTTGGTGCCAGACGTTATTAAGCAACTTCAGTCTGGTGAATCTCTAACGGTAGGTAACATCACCACAAAACGAGACTATACCGACGTAAGAGATATCGCACACGCCTACTATCTCCTCGCAACAGCCCCTACACTCAATCACGTTGTCTATAATGCCTGTGCAGGTACGAGCGTCTCGGGCGAAGACATCGTCGAGAGACTCAAGCAACTTACTCATAAGCAAAACGCTCAGGTTAAGGTAGATCAGTCAAAAATAAGACCCACTGATCCAGCTGACATCTATGGTGATGCGAGTGCCCTGACTGCCGATACCGGTTGGGTACCTAAAATCAGCCTCGAACAGACACTTACAGATACCGTAGGCTAACCCCTTGCTTCGGACTCAAGATCGTGCGCAACCATTAGCTTAACGAGGCCAGGGAAGTCGACTTTGCGTTCCCAGCCAAGCTCGGTCTCGGCTTTTGTTGGGTCACCTAGGAGTAGATCAACCTCTGAGGGACGGAAGAACTCAGGGTTAATTTTTATAAGCGTTTTACCGGTCTTTGTATCAACACCTACTTCTTCGGCACCTAGCCCCCGCCATTCAATTGCTATGTTAATCTCACCAAAGGCTGCTTCGCAAAATTCACGAATTGAGTGTGTCTCTCCAGTTGCAAGCACATAGTCTTCGGGTGTATCTTGCTGCAAAATTCTCCACATACCCTCAACATAATCGCCTGCATAACCCCAATCTCGCTTTGCATCTAGATTACCGAGCTCAATACAATCTTGTCTCCCATACTTTATACGGGCCACTGCCTGACTAATCTTTCTCGTGACAAACTCGGGCCCTCGTCGCTCACCTTCGTGGTTAAATAGAACTCCGCTTACCGCGAACATACCGTAGTTTTCTCTGTAGTTTTTGGCGATCCAGAAGCCGTAGAGCTTCGCAACGCCGTAGGGACTCCGAGGGTGAAATGAAGAGGCCTCTGTGTAGCCTTTTTCTGGGCGATTGTAATCAAGACCTCCGAACATTTCAGAAGTAGATGCCTGGTAAAATTTGGTAGTTTTCTCTAGACCAGCTAGTCGGATTGCTTCAAGCATATTGAGCACCGCCTTACCGGTCGTGTCTGCTGTGAGTAGGGGGTTTTTAAACGAGTAGCCGACATGACTGATAGCTGCTAGGTTGTACACTTCGTCTGGCTGAATTTCCTGAAGTGCTCGAGTGAGGGCTGATATATCCAGGATATCAACAGGTACAATCTTTAAAAATGGAAACTCATTTTGAAGGCTCTGGTACCGGGGGTGACTTGCTTCGATTTGACCACGAATAGTGCCGTATACTTCGTAGCCTTTTTCATCAAGGAGTTTTGCGAGGTGACCGCCATCTTGGCCTGCTGTGCCTGTAATAAATGCTTTTTTGGTAGCCACTAGTGTGATTCCTCCTTATGTTGCCTATGTGGCTCTATTTTAGCAGATTTGCTCTATACTAGTCTGTAATATGAAAATTGTCATTGATGCCCGAGAATACCCAACGAGTACTGGACGATACATCCGTAAGCTTTTGGAGTATCTTGAAAAAATTGATGCAAATTCGAGTCGCCAATATGTTGTCCTGCTAAAAAGCAAAGATTTGGGCGACTATCAGCCAAAAGCCAAGAACTTCGAGAAAGTTGCTGCAGACTTTAAGGAATTCAGTTTCTCTGAACAGTTTGGATTTTTGCGACTTATTCGCAATTTAAAACCAGACCTTGTTCATTTTGCATTGGTGCAACAGCCAACTCTCTACCACCGACCTGTCGTTACAACACTACAAGACTTTACGACCCTACGGTTCAATAACCCTTCCAAGAACATTTTTGTTTTCAAATTTAAGCAGTTAGTATACTTCTTTGTAAATATTGTAGCCTCTGTGAAATCGAAACAGCTTATCACTCCTAGTCAATTCGTAAAAAAAGATGCTATTCGATTACTGAGAGCAAATCCGAGTAAAATTACCGTCACCCTTGAGTCTGCGGACAAGATAACCGCACCTGCAACAGAGGTTGCGACGCTAAAAGGAGTGCGGTTCTTGATGTACGTTGGTCGCTCCCTGCCACACAAGAACTTGGAGCGACTCATTGACGCGTTTAGCATACTGAAGGAAAACGACCCCGATCTTCAGCTGGTACTTGTCGGTAAGAAAGATGCTTTGATGGAACGCCATATATTGTACGCCGAGGCACAGTCAGTCCGAGACGTGGTAGCGACAGGTTATGTCAGCGAGGGGCAACTCCGTTGGTTATACGAAAACACTGCATGCTACTGCTTCCCTTCTCTCTCGGAAGGATTTGGTCTCCCGTCCCTAGAGGCCATGATGCACGGAGCACCGGTAGCAAGCAGTGATGCCACCTGTTTACCGGAAATCAATGGTAATGCTACCCACTACTTTGACCCACTAGACGTCAGCGATATGGCAGAAAAAATCAATGAGGTCCTCACCGACGAATTGCTGAGAAAGGAGCTGGTCAAAAAAGGTTTCGAGCAAGTAAAGAAGTACTCTTGGCAGCGAATGGCAAAACAAACTCTTGAGGTATATCGTAGCGCACTAAAGAACTAGACTAGTCTGTAGCAACAACAGGCTCAAGTACTATATGGCGGTCTCGTAGTTCGCCTTCTGAATGACTCGTAACATCGCTGTATTCTTCTAACCCACGGTGTATCGTTCTACGGTCCGCCGCATTCATAGGGAGGAGGTGCATTGGCTCTTTAGTGTCTCTCACTTTTTTAACCCAATCTCCCAGTTGTTCTATTAGGTGATCTGCTCTGTGTTTTTTGTAGTCTGCAACATCGATGTTTACGCGGTTAAGTGCCGCCTCTGAATTTTTCAGCTTCGTGCTCACCATCGCCTGCAAAGCTCTGAGTGTTTCACCGTGTTGACCGATTAAGAAGCCGTTGAGGTGAGTTGATGGAACAGTCAGCTCAATTACGTCTTCCTCACTTGTTGCCGTAACCACTGCATTCAGGCCAAAAAAGGATAGGATATCTTCTAGAAATTTTCGGGCGTCTTCGATGGCTTTGTCTTGATCACTCATCGCTTCTTCCGCTTTTTAGCCTTCTGCTTTTGTGGCTCGACGCTACTTGGAGCGATGATTCGACTCTTTGTGACAACCTTACCCTTCTTGTTCACTTTCTGAACAGGAGTGGTTTGTGCTGGTTCGCTTTCAGGATTAGAAGACTTTGGTGAGATACGAGTCTTTTTAACTGAAACAACCTCTGCTGCGTTCTCCATTTCGTCTGTGTCTTTTTTAAATATGAGTGACTGCTGGAAAATACCTATGACACTACTTGCCAAAAGGTAGACCACCATAGCTCCCTGTGCAGCAACTGCAAATAGCATAGTAAGAATTGGCATCAAAAAGAGCATCGAACTTCCCATTGCGGCAGTCATGTCCTCTTGACCGGGCTGCTTTCCATCCGCGGTAGCGCGTAGGACATCTCGTAGCTTTTTCTTCTCTTTTGGCTGAGGAATGAGTTGCTTAGACTGAATGTACTGAAAGACAGTGGCGCCAATTGCAAGTACTAAAACCGGCAAGTAGATTGTCCCGTTTGAAATAGCCTTCTTACTCAGATCAATAAAACCAAACGATATATAGCTAAACTTTGCTTTATCCATAATCACTGCCTGGATTTGGGGAATATTCCTGACAAACGGGTAGGTAAAGGTGTCAATTTTATCAAGGTGAGCAGTTAAATCTCGCGCTGCCTGGAACACACCGATAAATAGCGGGAGCTGTACAAGCGTGAGCCCGATCGAGCCAAATGGGCTAATACCCTTTTCTTTGTAGAGTTCCATCATAAGACGGCCCTCTTTTTGCTTGTCGCCTACTGAGGCTTTCTTGACCTTAACGAGTTCGGGCTGAAGGTCACGCATGACCTTACTTTGGTGCAACTGCTTCTTAAGGAGTGGCCACATTGCTAGACGGATAAATACAGTGAACAGAATAAGGCTAACCCCAAGGTCATGGCCCGGGAGAATCCCATAAAACGCTACGAGAATGTTATAGATCGGTTGGACAATTATTGTTTGAAACATATCTTTTAATATACCACATCTGTTGAGTGGATCGGTAAAAACTATCAATAACTTGTATGGGTGACTACTTATAAAGGTGTGCGAGCTTGATAAGTTCGCTAATCGATGTCAACAATTCGTCGGCGGGTATCGTACCGACACGTTCATCAAATACAGTGATGACCATGTCTGTGCCTGGTACAATCTCTGGCCACTGAGACCGTGCTGCTTCGTATACTCTTCTGCGAATTCGATTTCGCTCTGGAGCACGCTTACTAATTTTTTTAGATACCACGACCGCCAACCGTGAATCTTCACGTCGAGTATTGGCTATATACTTGAGGCTCAAAAAACGCGTACGAACGGTTTTGCCTTTACCATATACAAACTTGAGTGATCCGTAGCCATGGAACCGAAATCGTTTTGCAATCATCCAACCACCTTACGAAGCTTACGTAACCTAATAGCTAAGACGTGCTCGGCCTTTGAGCCGACGATTCTTCAACGTCCGCTGGCCGTTCGCGCTACTCATTCGGATACGAAAGCCGTGCTTTTTTTGAGCATGGCGTTTTTTGGGCTGGAATGTCCTCTTTGGCATGGTTCTTTTCTCCTAGGTTTCTGCCGCAATTATGTACAGCAGTTATTTGATGAAAATGATAGAAGTAATTATAGCATATTTTACTTTTCCACACACCTTTTGTGTCTATCCACAGTCACCTATCTGTTAAATATGTCCTGTGGAAAACCAACACAGACAGGTCCCGTTTAGTTGTTTGTGCATATGGTTGTGGAAAACTCTGTTTTTTGTGTATAGTGAAGGTACGATAAAAGCGAGGGTAAATGAACGAAAAGGTTTGGAATTCGGTACTTGCCGAGATAGAAGTTTCTGTCTCCCGGGCAAGCTTTGTAACATGGTTTCGCAATACTTCCCTTAAAGAAGATGCGCCTGGGCACGTAACTGTTTCCGTGCCAAACATTTTTGCAAAGCAACAACTTGAAGTGAAATACGACAACACTATCAAGCAACTACTCGCAAAGAACGGACTTGAAACCACACGAGTTATTTATACGATTAATTCGAGTACCGGTAAAAAAGAGGTGCTACCGGAAGTTGCCCCCAGTAAAACCACAAACAACAGCCAACCCGCTCGGCCACGTCGGACGGCTCAGGTTCTTAATGAGCGCTACAACTTCGACAACTTCATTGTCGGATCTGGCAATGAACTTGCGTACGCCGCTGGCCAAGCGATCGCCACAAATCCTGGCACAAAATACAACCCCCTCTTCATATACGGTGGTGTTGGGCTTGGTAAAACCCACCTAATACAAGCGATCGGTAATGGGATAGTCGCCAATCACCCAGACGTGAGTATTATGTACGTCTCGACCGAAACATTCGTAAACGAGTTCCTCGATAGCATTCGCTTTAAGAAACAGGGTTTTGCAGACAAGTACCGGAATGCGGACGTACTAATAGTAGACGATATCCAATTTATTGCAGGCAAAGAAAAAACCCAAGAAGAATTCTTCCATACCTTTAACGCTCTCCACCAAGCTAACAAACAAATTATCCTCACGAGCGATAAGCCGCCAAAAGCAATCCCCACGCTAGAAGAGCGGCTCAGAAGTAGATTTGAGTGGGGTATGGCAATAGACATACAGCCTCCTGACTTCGAAACTCGTCAGGCCATATTACAGACAAAAGCCGGTCAACACGGAGTGACGCTCAGTGATGAAGTAGTGGAGTTCTTGGCAAAAAGCATCCAGACTAATATTCGGGAACTTGAAGGTTCTCTCAACCAGCTCCTTGCATTCTGTGATCTCAGAGACATCGAGCCTGACCTGGCTACCGCACAAGCACTTCTAAAAGGCAAACAGCAGCGCCCTCGCCACTTAACCGCCAAGCATGTGGTCGAGAAGACGGCTCAGCATTTTGACATCCCACTTTCTGATATCTTAAGTCCCAAGCGAGATAAGGAGATCGTAGTACCAAGACAGTGTGCAATGTATCTCCTGAGGAGCGAGCTTCATCTGAGTTTTCCAAAGATCGCAACCGAACTAGGCAGAAAAGACCACACTACTGCTATCCACTCGGTAGATAAAATCGAAAAACTGCTCGGTCACGACTTTGTAGTCCGTCAACACATTCAGGAAATTCGGGAGAAACTTCATGGATAAAACCACAAAAAGCCTGAGTACAAAATGTGTACAACGAGTGGAACCAGCTTGTACAAACTTGGGCACAACCTCGCCTTCTCCACAACGCTCTTTTGTCTTAATTGACACGGTGTGTACAAACCCCAGCCAATCCTCAGCAAGTACACACACCATCCACAGGCTTTTTTACCGCACTCTAAACCGTTTTATCACCTACTTATACCCACTATCCACAACACCTACTATTACTACTATAGATACATTACATAAGAGACAAGGAAACCAATTAAGGAGTTTTTCATGAAGATTCAAATCACCCAAGTAAACCTAAATCGAGCGCTCGGACTACTTTCGAGGGTTGCCAGCTCACGGACACCCCTACCGATTCTTTCAAATATTTTACTCAGTGCTTCAAAGAACAAGCTAGAGCTTTCCGCGACCAACCTAGAGGTAGCTATCACTTGTGAAACAAAAGGTAAAATAGATGAAGAAGGCTCCGTGACGATTCCAGCTCGACTGCTCCATGACTTTGTCGCACAGCTACCGAAAGACTTGACCGTTGATTTGGTATTCGAGGGCACGAAGCTCTTTATTAAAGCGGGATCATACAGCTCACATATTCAAGGGGTCGCCGCGGACGACTTCCCCGCCCTCCCTGTTATTAAAGAGGGTAAGGCCATTACTTTTAACGCAGAGGTATTAAAGTCTGCACTAGATAAAACAATGCTGGCTGCATCGAGTGATGAAACAAGGCCAATTCTTGGCGGGCTTTACTTCCATAGCGATGCAGGAAAGCTCTTTGTGGCCGCTACTGATGGCTACCGGCTGGCCGAGGCGGAGATAACCGACCAAAGCGACGAAATATCTGCCGTCGTCCCCTCTTCGGCTCTCCAGGACGTCCTTCGTATTATGCAGGATAGTCAGGAGGATGAGATTACGCTCCAGTTTGATGAAGGCCAGTTTGGTGTGAACACAAATGGAGTACAGCTCGTTAGCCGACTTGTAGACGGCCAGTACCCAGCATACAGACAGTTAGTGCCGGCTGAGAGTGATATAAAGTTTGAGATCTCACGGAGCGACTTTTTGACAGCTGCGAAGCTTGCGGGTTTGTTCGCAAGAGAAAGTGGTGGGAGCATCACGCTTAAGACATCAGAGATAGATAAAACAGTCACCGTTAGCTCGGTTGCGTCGCAGGTAGGTGATAATAGTTCTTCGATCTCAGGAGAGGTCACGGGGTCTGGCGATGTGGTTGTGAATGTTAAATATTTGACAGATGCTCTGGGCTGTTTTGACGGTAGCACAATCCAGTTTCGATTTAGCGGGTCAATTAGTCCGTGTGTTATAACTTCAGACTCACAACCTGGCTACCAACACATTGTAATGCCGTTAAAAAGTTAGACCCTCCCCTGCTAATCCTCTGAAACACGCTCTGCGAAAGGAAGAACTATTGGGGAGGTAGGAGGGTTAACTTCTGGCCTCGTGATAGAAATAGATACACTACTAGTGATGGAGGGATCTACGCCAAGGGCTTCGACTTGTTGTTTGATAGTAGTATTGGTTAAGGATTTCCCTGCGAGGTTTGTGACTATAATAGTGCCTCTGTGCGTGTCTGCAAAAACCTGATCGTTACCACTGAGTGAACTTGGAAGGTAAGCTTCAAGGCGGGACTTATTAGTGGCTGGGGCGCTTTCGTCGAGCACTAGATTGTAGATTTGATCGGAGTTCAGACTGCCACTGTTAATCGCCGACACATACAACAGGTTGCCAATTCTATTTACAGAAGTAACCTGTAGTTTAACACTGTCGTATAGCAGTTTTGTTGAGTTTGATTCCTGGCTATAACTCCACACCTTACCGTTTGCTACGTATGCAATTCCGTCCTTAGTTGCCACTATGTTTGTAATATTGTCACTTGTTTCCCAGGGTTCGCTACAGGTAATCTTTGCCGTGTATGTACATAGGACGGGCTTACTTGAGCTATAGAGCGTGCCTATAAAACCTAGGGTTTCGCTGTTTAAGACTGTAAAGTCACTAAAAACGTACCGGTTACTAATCTCGATACCCTCCCCAGCTCTTCCGTCCTGGGTACTGTAGGTAGAGATAGTCAACTTGCTGAGTGGTTTTAGCGACGTATCACCAAGAACATCAGACGACGTTCCGGTATAAAGGTAGAGCTTATTTTTGTACTGTTTTGCGAGTGTCATACTCTGACGAGACGACTGAGCGCGCACTACATTAAAACCCTCTTGCTTCTTAGCATAGATATTATCGAGTGGTACATACTTGTTACCAAGCAGTAAGCCGTCTGCTCTGCCTGTTTCGGTATCAGATACGATTACCGGTGCGGTAGCCAGGCTTATCTTTTCAAGTAGAGTTGAGGCTTGTTGACTGCTGGCGTTATATACACCTACCGTATACTCAGTGCTCTCCCCTCCGGGGGGTTGAAGTATGTATAAAAAGCCACCTTGGACAGGTGCTGTTTGGGAAATATCAGCCCCACTCGTAATAGATTGCTGAGTTTTGTCGCTGTATATGTTGTTTACTGTCTGGCTTGGACCAACGCATGAGCTAGTGGTGGTAACGTCCTTTACTGGGTCATCAAATAAAACACAGCGGTCGCCTAGAGAGGTTATTTTTTTACTCTGATACTGTGCGTCTGGCGTTAGTCTGACTACCGAGGGGAATAGAAATGGTTTGGTCCTAATAATTTTTCCAGATACTTCTGTTCCGTTTCGAGCGCTTACATACCACTTTCCTACTCCAACAACTTTTATCTGTTTTGTTCCGTCTCCAGTGTAGTGTGTTTCGGTGGCTGTTTTACTTACAGAAGCATTGCTACTCTCAGGGGTTTCAACAATTACTATGCTATGAGTAGCTACGAGCAGTATGGCTACTAGCAAGATGACAATAAGGATGATCTTTTTGATAGGGATTTGAGATAGTGTGCCGTTGCTCATATGCGATACGCGCTTTCTTTGTTATTACTTAAAGTCATAGTGCCAGTGCCTCGCTGAGGGACAAGTCTCTCCGTTGTTTTTGCCACCATACTTCGAGGCTACTGCCTCAAAGGCTGAGCGGTCTAGGTTTGGTACACAGGCAAGGTCGACGGCAATCCCCTTGTAGTGGTTAGAGCCTGAGCTGTGGTCAGCGTTTGTCAGCGCGTTTAGGCCAATCTTATTCGTCTTAGCATAATCTACTAACGCCTGGAGGAGCTTCGTACTTACGGCGACCTCGGTGAAACTAACGTCAGGAGAGTTTACGATACCCTTTCCTGTTTTTACAATGTGTTGAAGTACTTCACGAACAGTGAGACCCTTGGTGTCTTTGTACGGGTAGGAAACGTTAGGGTTATCGAGGAGTTGTTGCGCGAGTTCTTGTGCTGTTCCGGTTGGTGAGGAAGAGTTATCGCCACCGGTATCTCCTCCTACTTGTCCCCCCACATCACCCGCCGGAGTTGCTGCATCTGTAGAACAAGTCTTTGACCCACCTGAATTCGCTGTCTGGCTCGAGCTGGAATCAGTGTTGTCTGTAGTAGGTGGTGGGACGTCGTACTTGATCCCTGATGAAGGAGGGAGACTGGTATTCTTTGCCACCCAGTCTATGACTTCTTGAATTACCTTACTTACCTTTGCTACGTAGTCAACATCGGTTGCGTAGCCTGCAGCTCGTACTTCTGCTAGAAATTTAAAAGGGTCGTTTGAATACTGGAATGCTTTAGCATACCGTGGATTATCGCGTAAAAAGCTATCGTGGTCTGCGAAGCTGTCTTCGGGGTTGTCGTATACCCGCCAGCTTGCCATAACTCGGTATCGATTTCCGTTCTTGTCCTCCTCGGTAGTTGGAAGGTTAACAGTTTTGCCGTGCCAGCCTGGTCCTGCTTTTACCCCAAAGAGGTTGTTGTACTTTAAGGCAAGTTGCGAAGTAAGGGCGCCTTCGAGGATCGCTTGAGCGAGAGTGAATTCATATGGGACACCAGTCTTGAGACTATTTTTGTAGGCCATCTCGGCGTACTTCTTGAGGAAGTCTGCCTTCGATTGGCTAACACCACTCGATGAGTTACCCCCGCCCGCTGCGGACTGTGCGTCGCCAGATCCGCCCGACCCTGCTGTGCACTGACTCGCAGCCGCGTTATAAAAAGGTCGATTATTAATAAGTGATTCTAGTAAGCCCTTTGAGATACTGGCCGCGTTATAAAAAGGTCGATTATTGGCGTGGGGTTCCAGTAAGCCCTTAGAAACGGCGTACGACTGCAGTGGTGAACTAAGAAATATAAAGACAAACATCATTGCAACTAGTCGACTGAGATACCTGGTAAATAAACCTAGCATGCTTCTGATGTCCCCCAGTGCCAAGATTCATTGGCATAATTTTTAACTCCATAGTTTCTCGCGTTGGCTTGCAACCATTTGTAGACATCAGTATTCGCAGTCTGTGGATTTGAGCAACTCCTTCCGCCTGAAGCCCCCTGGCCAAACGATGCCTCGGTAACATCGATTGCTGTACCTGCTTGGTGATTTGATCGACCTGGTTCGGCAACAGCACTATGGTCGCCGCTTCTGCACTTAGCATTCTGATTACATAGTCTCGTTTGGTGCTCCATTGTCCTCCAGGAGCTGGTTGCATGAAAGCCGTTGCCAGCAGCCGTTGCCGCCGCCGCTAGCTTAAACCACGGGTCTGAAGCAATTGAGCTCACTACAGCGTGGCCGTTGGCCCCAGCGATACTTGTGCACTCCTCGTTATTGCAGGGAATATTAGGTATGCCGCAGATACGTATTTTTAGTCGTTTCCCTGCACTGTAGGCATCATCTCGTGTGCCTAGGTCATCTGTCCCAGTTGCGCATGGTGTTCCCGTAGAGTCTGCCGAGATTTCACCGCCACCAACACCTCCCCCTGTGCCGCCGCCCGTGCCTGTAGCATCCCCTGTGCTATCTCCTGGCTCCGGATCGGCAGCTACGTCTTGTATGTCTTTCGTTTGATCGACGCTAATAATATCCAGGTGGTAGAGTCGCCATTTGAACAGGCTTGGATTCGATGCGTTGGTACTTTTCAGGTCGTTAATACAGCGTTGTATACCGTCGTTGCTTATATCGCTATCGTGCAGGTCGACAAGGTGGTTGCCTTTTGCATCTTTGTTAAGGAGTATGTCTGACATCTCATACTTCGTATCGTAGCAGAAACCAAACTTATCATCGAAGGCAGATATAGCATCCTTGCCTTCTTTGGTTCCAGCCCATTTAGATATGCTCACAAGCGAATATTCGGGTTGCTTCATGAGTTCTTCTTCCTCTAGTGTGTAGCCCCATTGTTGCACTCCGTCGTTCTCTTCGTCATCGTCCAGCGATGCCGCATACGCGGTCTTTTGATCAGTTAGTTTTGATGCGAGCATTGCGATACCACTTTGGGAAAAATTTAGTGCATTGAGCGGGTTTAGCGTATTGAGTGCAACGGTTTTTGCGGTGGATGGATCAAATGGAGCGGTGCTTGCAACCCTTGCGGACACTGAGTAGGGGTTACTAAAGTTCAGCAGTCTATCTGCTAGTGTTTTGTGAGACTGATCGCTGATGTAGTCGGCATATTGTTGTTTCAAGTACGCTGCATTTATTTTTGGATCGGTCGGCACACCGTACATACGCGACCGTAGTAGGTCTGCTTGCATCACGCTAGTTCCTGCCATCGCCTTGCTTGCGTAGTCTTGGTCAGAAGTTCCATTGTAGGTGTGTCCACCAGCTCCGTTAGCCAGCTTTATTATTAGGTAGGTCATTCCTATGGTCGCGGCGCTAATAACGCCTCCCGTCAGGGCGGCCTTACCAAGTTTTTTTGCGTACTCATTTACTATCTTTTCAATACTAATATCGCTGATTGTATTTACTCCGCCCTCTATCAACTTCGTGATCGATTCTTTGATTGCAGTCGCGATCCCCTTTTCTCCTACCGTTGCTACCAATTTTTTAACGAACCCTTCCGTTACTGCGTCAGCTCCAGCTGAGGCTGCTTCGCCACCAACTGGAAACAGAGAGTTAAGTGCCGCATGCTCGATAAGACCCGTAGCAACCCCGAAAACAAGCCCCCCAGCGGGTGTATTAATCTTGCTACAGAACTCGGTAAAATTCCACGCTATAGGTATATTACTTCCACCGGGTATATTTCTAATGATACCTCCTCCCGAGGCATTTGTGCCAATATCCCAGACGCCATTAACGGCTACGCTAATACTATGGAAAAGCTTCATCCAGCCCTTGTCTCTGCGGGGCTGTGGCTGATCAACTTTTGGCAGCTGCCGGAAGTCTTTCCATAAGGGGTTGAAGGAACCCTTCTGGTAGTCGGCCTGGTCTTGGAAGTCTGCAAGTGACTTTCTTGCTGCACCTACACCAGCGGCCGTAACTTTTTCTCCACCCTTGGCTATCTGGTCACTTGCCGACTGAAGTTGGCCCGCAAGGCGAACGGATGCATCGTTGTTCTGTCTGACAGTACCTTCATAACTCACGTCGACAGCGTTAATTGTACAAAGTGTGTACATAGCTACAGCGCTGGCACCTTCAACTAGTCCTCCTGCTGCATTCCGACTTAGGATTGGGGTACTCGCCTCTATTGCCTCCATTTGAGCGGGAATTACTTCGGGAACTGGAGTTTCTACTCCCTTTACGGCCAGGGGCTTTACTTCTTTGTTGGCAACATCTTCTGCGGCATCGATTGCGGCGTCCCCTGTATGAATTTCTGGTGGGTCACCCCTCACAATCCCGAGCTGAGTTTCCTGTTCAACCCCGAGCGCTTCGGTGGGGGTTTTAGTCTCTCGAAGCTTCGCCAAGACTTTCTCAGACCACCTCAGACGAGGTGCGTTTGTACGTTCTAAGATGCCGTCAGCAACTTTCCCTGTTAGGTTTGATGTTTCAGCAAGGGCTGGGCTGTGTCTTTCGATTTGCTCAGAGAGTGTGTTATATGCATCAACTCGTTTTAGAGGATTTCTTTCCAGCCCATCCAGAGATACTTTTTCTTCACCATTAAATATAATATCCGTTATCTTTCCGTCGGCGTCTCGTGCGTATGTCAGCACTTCATCATCTTCGAGATTTTTAATCACCTTCTCGATATCAAGACCACGTGCTCTATCAAGCGCTGAGCTTGGGGTAACATCACCAAGACCCTCTCCTGACTTTACCCGTACATCGCCTTCAATGACTCTAGTAATTGCAGAGTGCCCCATGCGGTTGATTCGGTACATTCCGTAGTTCTTTGCAACTATTCCTGCTTGTCTTACGCCAAAACCTGAAACTAGCATAAAGACAATAAACAATAGAACCGCCAGTGTACCAACACCGAAAGTACCAAGAATGCCAACGGTCACACGCTTTTTCATTTTTGAGCGCTTGCTACCAATAGAGAGTCCCGCAGCTTGTCGTGTTACCCAGCCTGCATCGCCTCCTTTATGGCTACGTAGTTCACTACGGGCTGCCTTGCTCGATGTATCGGAAGTACCAGATCTCTCCGTATCTGCAAGCTTGTCTCGTTCTTCGTCTCCTGTGTAGTTAAGCCGGTCTGGGTCATCAGCATCACCGGTTCTATCAGATCTTTCTGAGGCACTGCTATTACCATCTCGATTAAACTTCTTGTCATAGTCATCATGCGCAGGATTTGAAGACGGATTGAGTTTTGGTATATTCTCGTCATTTCCACCCTCTACAACTGAGGCATTTCCCCAGCGTTGATCCGCTCGCTCTAGTGCACTGAGCGGTTGATCATCCTCGTTTAAATTTCTTGCTGGTTCTGCCATATTATGTATCTCACCATCTATTAAGACAGTTATTATGCGCCTGGTGCTGGTGGATTGGATTGATTCGCTGCCATATTGCTCGGCGCGCTGGTCTGGGTCATGACCTTAAATGCCTCCTGTGCACGGTTAGCGACTTCCTGGACTTTCTTAATCTCTTCAGGGTTAGTCGTAATCAAACTTGTCTCTGTGGGGCTGGCAACAATTTGGACGTGCACGTGGTTTTGTCCAGCGAATAGAAGTCCCTGCCCTACTGGGAATTGGCTTAAGCGTTTGTTTTCTTCGCTCGTTAGTTTGAAGACAGATGAAAGTACGTCTACGGCTGAAGTTGATTGCTTAAGCAACAGCTGCATCGAAGAGTTTGAGACAATAGCACGCCCTGTCGGGCTACTCATCATGTCCTCGACATCCTGACTGATAGTGGTGAGACCAAGATAGTACTTACGTGCACGTTTAGCGAGTGAGAACATAAAGTTTGCAGAGTCTTGGTATTTCAGTAGTTGCCAGGCCTCATCAATAATAAGGTTACGACGCTTGCGGTCTGATTTAGTTCGATTCCAGATATGATTTAGGATGATATACATAGCAACGGGACGGAGTTCGTCCTCGAGATCTCTAATATTAAATACGATCATATTGTTATTAATATTTACGTTACTCTGCTGAGAGAATATTCCTGCAAATGTACCGCTCGTATATTTTCTGAGTCGCTGGGCCATGCTCGGGCCAGTCCCTTGCATGTGAAGTAGTGTCTCGTACAGATCGCCAATAGTTGGTGGTGGTGTCTGGTGTGTCAATGGATCTCCAGTAATTCCTGCTTTTGTGTAGGTATCAATCAGTGCTTGGTCTAAGTCGGCTTCTTCAATTGGGTTAAGGGCTCCACCCATCATGAGGCGCATTAGGCCGTGGAGGGTAATGAGGTTTGCGCGTAGAGCATTATCAGCCTCGTCTTTGTCAACTACTTGTGGTAGATCAAACGGGTTGATTCTGGTCGTAGAGCTAAGGCTCATGCGGATATAACTGCCGCCAACAGCGTCGCAAAGTCTTTCATATTCATTTTCTGGGTCAATGATCACAATTTCAGTACCAAGCATCATAGATCGGACAGCCTCAAGTTTTACGGCAAATGACTTACCAGCACCAGACTTTGCGAAAACTACCATGTTGGCGTTCTCGAGGGTAAAGCGATCGAACAACACAAGTCCGTTGTTATGCATATTTATACCATATAGTATACCGTTCTCCTGGGTAAGGTCAGCGCTAGTGAACGGGAAACTAGTGGCAAGTGCTCCGGTGTTCATATTTCGGCGTACCTGGAGTTGATCCATAAACTGAGGAACACTTGAGTTGAGGCCTTGTTCCATCTGCACGGTCGCAGGTTTTGAGTAGACGAGTTGTTGGCCAAGCACGGTTTCGACCTTGTGTTGTGTATACTCAAGCTCCTCCAGACTGCCGGAGTAGATGGTCAAATACAAACCAAAACGGAAAAATCTTTCTTCACCAATCTGCAGGCTGTCCCGGAGTGACTCGGCATCGACGATCGCCGCTTGCTTACCCGGATCACGAACTCTTCCTTTTTCGGCATCAATCTGAAGCCCCGCCTCTAGTTGAGTTACTTTCTTTCGGAGATTTTCAAGCACTACCTGACTAGCCACTGGGTAGATGAACATAGACACATCAATCTAGATC
>Ga0209023_10004080_pt1 | contig 16891 bp, 12 predicted proteins | sample LakOneMetagenome_FD_187468 | JGI IMG/M metagenome (GOLD analysis project Ga0209023, IMG submission 187468) | Freshwater and sediment microbial communities from Lake Erie, Canada (SPAdes) (version 2) | ecosystem: Environmental > Aquatic > Freshwater > Lentic | place: Lake Erie, Canada... | reverse complement strand
GACCACGTCATAGCGCTCGGGATCGAGGGCACCGGCGACGGAGGCCGCGGAGGCGAGGGAGACGTCGTGCTCACAGTTCTGCCCGCCGCCGATCACGGCGACGCGGATCACCCCGCCCTCCTCAGGCCGGCGACGGCCCCGACCCGGCGGACGCGCGGGCCGATGCCGGTCACGATCTCGTGGGGGATCGTCTCCGCCCAGGCCGCCCAGTCACTGACGGTCGGCTCTCCGTCGTCGCCCGGGCCGAACACCGTCACGACCTCCCCCGCGCGGGCCGCCACCTCCCCGAGGTCGACGACCGTCTGGTCCATCGAGATCCGGCCGACGACGGGACGCCGTACGCCGCACACCAGCACCTCGGCGCGGCCGGACGCCAGGCGCGGCAGCCCGTCGGCGTACCCCAGCGGCAGCAGGCCCAGCCTCGTCGGGCGGGCGGCCCGCCACGTGTGGCCGTAGCCGACCGCGGCGCCCGCCTCGACCCGTCGTACGCCGACCAGCGGCGCGCGGAGGGTCAGCCCGCCGCGGAGGCTGGTGGTGCCGCTCGGGTCGATCCCGGCCAGCCCCGCACCGATCCGGACCAGCGTGTGATGGGTCGTGGGCAGGGTCAGCGTCGCGGCCGTGGCCGCGAGGTGGAGGTGGCGGGGGGCGACCCCGTGACTGCGCACCTCGGCGACGGCGGCGGCGAAGCGGGCGGAGCCGAGAGCGTTGCAGGGGTCACCTGGATGGTCGGCGCAGCCGAGGTGGCCCATCACGCCGACCACCTGGGCGCGGCCCGCCCGATGCGCCCGCACCGCGCGGGCGACCAAGGCGGCCCACGCACCTGGCTCACAGCCGTCCCGGGCCATGCCGCAGTCGATGTGGAGGTGCAGGCGCGGTGACTGGCGGGTGACCCGGGCGGCGCGGAGCACCGCGTCGAGGTGCGCGCTGCTCGGGATGGCCAGGTCGACGCCCTCGGCGAGCGCGCGGGCGAAGTCGGACTGCGGAGGGTTGAGCCAGCTGAGCACTGGCGCCGTGATCCCGGCGGCGCGCAGCGCGAGCGCCTCGTCGATGGTGGTCACGCCCAGCGCGCGGGCCCCGTTGGCCAGGGCCGTGGTCGCGACCGCCGCGGCGCCGTACCCGAACCCGTCGGCCTTGACGACGGCCATCACGTCGGCCTCGGTCCGGGCGACGAAGAAGCGGGTGTTGCGTGCGACGGCGTCGATATCGACCGCGAGCTCCGGCGCCGAGGCAGAGCCAGCGCGGCCGGTCACGCCGCGACCTCGGCGGCGACCGGACCATAGATCGCGTGGTCGGCGCCGGTGAGCAGGGCCCAGTAGCGATCGCCATAGCTCCAGTGCCACCACTCGGTGGGGTAGTTGACCAGGCCCGCGCCGCGCAGCGCCTCGCCGAGGAGGTGCCTCAGGAACCGCGCGACAGGGGGAACGTTGGTGGCCGCGAAGTAGCAGGCACCGTCGCTCTGCTCGGGTGTGGCGTCGATAGCGGTGCCGAGGTCGTACGGCGTCCCGGCCGCGTCGACGAGGGTGAGGTCGACGGCGGCTCCGGCGACGTGGGGCGCCACGGCGAGTGGTGCGACGAACCGGCTGACGAGGCGCCCGAGCTCGGCCTCGTCGAGGTCGGGACGCTGACTCCGGAGCTCGGCGGAGTAGCGGTCGATGATCAGGCACTGGTCGGCGGCCGTGCGGTGGCCTTCGACCACGCGCAGACGCATCCCGGGCGGGAGCGCCGCGTCGGCGCGGGCGAGCCGGGTGGCCAGGCTCTCGCGGACCCGGACGCCGACACCGAGCCGATCCGGCAGGTCCACCAGGCGTTCACCACAGTCCTCGAGGGGTACCGCGGACACCCGGGGGTCCGCCAACACGATCGTCATGGTCGGGACGCTAGGAGCGCCGCTCGTGCCGCGGCGTCCCCCGCAGGTGCCGGGTCTCTCGGCCGCAGGTGCCGATGCGCCGGCACCTGCGGACGTCGTACGACGCGCGTCGGCCGACCGCGCTGCGTTGCACACCACGCAACAGCGTGCACGATGCGAGACAAATCACATTTGCCGGGCGTATCGTGCCGACGAGGCGCTCACCCCGGGCGGGTCCGACCCCACCCCACCGCCGGGGCGAGCGTCCCGTGCCGAGAGGAGACACCGAAGTCCCATGTCTGGTCCCATCCCGTCCGACATCGAGATCGCCGACGCAGCCACCCTGCAGCCGATCATCCCGCTGGCCCAGGAAAAGCTGGGTATCGACCCCGAAGCGCTCGTCCCCTATGGCCATACCAAGGCCAAGGTCTCGCTGCCGTTCATCCGCAGCCTCGAGGACCGCCCCGAGGGCACCTTGATCCTGATGACGGCGATCTCGCCGACCCCGGCCGGGGAGGGCAAGACCACCACCTCGGTGGGCCTGGCCGACGCCCTCCAACGGCTCGGCAAGAAGTCGATGGTCGCCCTGCGCGAGCCGTCCATGGGCCCCGTCTTCGGCATGAAGGGCGGTGCCGCGGGAGGCGGCTACAGCCAGGTCGTGCCGATGACCGACATCAACCTCCACTTCACCGGTGACTTCGCCGCGATCGGCTCCGCCAACAACCTGCTGGCCGCCCTGATCGACAACCACATCCACCAGGGCAACGCCCTCGGGATCGACCCGCGCACGATCACCTGGAAGCGCGTCGTCGACCTCAACGACCGGGCACTGCGCGACATCGTGGTCGGCCTGGGCGGCGTCGCCAACGGCTTCCCACGCGAGGACGGCTTCGACATCGTCGTCGCCTCTGAGGTGATGGCGATCTTCTGCCTCGCCGAGTCCCTCGCCGACCTCAAGAAGCGCCTCGGCGACATCGTCATCGGCTACACCCGTGACAAGCAGCCCGTCACCGCGCGCGACCTCAAGGCCCACGGCGCCATGACGGTCCTGCTCCGCGACGCCTTCGCCCCCAACCTGGTGCAGACCCTCGAGCACACCCCGGCGATGATCCACGGTGGTCCGTTCGCCAACATCGCCCACGGCTGCAACTCCGTCATCGCCACCCGCACGGCGCTGCGGCTGGCCGACTACGTCGTGACCGAGGCCGGCTTCGGTGCGGACCTGGGCGCGGAGAAGTTCATCGACATCAAGTGCCGCGCCTCGGGGCTCCGGCCGTCGGCCGTCGTACTCGTCGCGACCATCCGCGCCCTCAAGTACCACGGGGGTGTCCCAGTCGCCGATCTCAAGACCGAGAACGTCGAGGCCCTCACCGCGGGCATGGCCAACCTGGAGAGGCACCTGCGCAACATCCGCACCGTCTATGGCATCCCGGTGGTCGTGGCCATCAACAGGTTCCCCACCGACACCGACCTCGAGGTCAAGACCCTCGTCGACCTGGTCGCCGAGGAGGGCGTCGCGGCGGTGCCGGCCACTCACTTCTCCGAGGGGGGCGCCGGTGCGATCGGCGTGGCCGAGGCGGTCCTCGCTGCGATCGAGGCCAACGACGCCAGCGGTTTCTCGTTCGTCTACCCCGACGAGATGCCGCTGGCCGACAAGGCCGAGGCCGTCGCGTCGTGGGTCTACGGCGCGGCCGGCGTCACCTGGGAGGCCAAGGCCAAGCGCCAGCTGGCCCGCATCGAGGCGGAGGGCTACGGCCACCTGCCGATCTGCATGGCCAAGACCCAGTACTCCTTCTCCACCGATCCCAGCTCGCTCGGCGCCCCGACCGGCCACCACGTCAACGTCCGTGAGGTCCAGCTCAACGCGGGCGCCGGCTTCGTGGTCCTGGTCACCGGCGACATCATGCGGATGCCCGGGCTGCCCAAGCTGCCGGCCTCCGACCACATCGACATCGACGACAACGGCAACATCGTGGGCCTGTCCTGACGCGCTGGTCGGCGTACGCCGGCCCGACATGGCGCTGCCCCGGCCTCCTCCCGGATGGCCGGGGCAGCACTCCCCCGATTCGCTCACCCGGCCGGTGCTCGCGGAGGCCCCCACCTCCACACCGCGAACCGGTCAGGCTTGCGTGGTGAGTATTGCCTTACCTAACCAATAGTGGGTACACCCCTAAGGGTGGCGTTTGTCGCCCTGTGGAGAGGAGTTCCCATGCCGCTGCGCGTGGCCGTGGTCAATGACTACGACGTGGTCGTGCACGGTGTCGCGGCCATGCTGCGCACCTACGCCGACCGGATCAACGTGGTCGAGCTCGACGCCACCGTCGACGTCGAGTCCCGGGTGGACATCGCCCTCTATGACACCTTCGCGCAGGCCCAGGGAGACCGTCGCGCCGTGGCCGAGCTGGTCGACAACCCGGTGGTCTCACGGGTGGCCGTCTACACCTGGAACCTCGACCCGATCCTCGAGCAGGCCAGCCTCGGCCTCGGCGTCGCCGGCTATCTGTCCAAGCGGCTGCCCGCGCAGGACCTGGTCGCGGCGCTGGAGCGCATCCACGCCGGGGAGGTCGTGGTCTCCTCCGAGGACGGCCGCGCCCCTCTCGTCGGCGGCGACTGGCCTGGCCGGGAGGAGGGCCTCACCCCCCGCGAGTCCGAGGTGTTGGCCCTCATCACCCAGGGGCTCAGCAACGCCGACATCGTCGACCGGACCGGCCTCTCGATCAACTCGGTGAAGTCCTACATCCGCACCTGCTACCGCAAGATCGACGCCACCAGCCGCTCCAAGGCCGTCATCTGGGGCATCGAGCACGGACTCCAACCGGACCGGATCCGCACCTTCGACCCGGACATCCCCGGCGCTCCGTCCTGACTCTTTCCACAGGTTCGAGTTAGTACGGAAGGTTTGGAAGTCCTTGAATTCCGAACTAACTCGAACCTGTGGACAACCTGGAGCAACCGGTCTAGCCATTTCCCTGCGGAACGGCGGGCGCTTTACTTACGCTCACTGGCATGAGGTGGCCCGCGGGTGTCCGCGCGCTCCGGCGGACCCGCCCGGGCGCGCGTCGCGAGCATCCCCGTCCCACGGGCCACGTGCGCACCACCGGCCCCGTCGCACCGCCACGCAGCGCGCCGTACGGCGAGCGCGGCTTCGGGACCGCGATCACGGCCCTTGTCGTCTCGATGACCGTGAGCCTGTCGTTCCTCATCTGGCTGTGGGCCGAGACCGCCCGCCGGCCGGAGCCGGCCCCGGCGCACACGCCACTCGCGCAGGAGCTCTCGACCTCCGACGGCAGGGTCGTCGACGCGACCACCGGCGAGCCGCTACGCCGCGGCCAGGTGACCCTCGTGAGCGGCACCCAGCAGTCGGCCACCGTCTCGCAGGACGGCGGCTTCCAGCTCGAGCTCTCCGCGCCCGCACTGCTCAGGGTCACCGCGCGCGGCTATGCCTCCCGCGTCCTCGCCGTCGCACCGGGCCAGGACCCGACCATCGGGCTGATGCCCCGCGGCGCCGGCTCGCTGACACTGCGGTTCGGTGGCGACGCGATGCTGGGCCGACGGTTCTACGAGGCCAGCGACAGCGCCCCGGCCTGGCTGACTCCCGGCTCGGACGTCCGCGACCACGAGGCCCCGCTGCGCCAGATCGCGCCGCTCCTCGGCGACGCCGACCTGACCGTCGTCAACCTCGAGACCTCGCTGGTCGACAGGCCCTACTTCGCCGACAGCCGGCCGCACACGTTCAACCAGGAGAAGGACCTCGTCTTCGCCAGCGGTCCCGAGACCGCGGTGGCCCTCAAGGAGAGCGGTGTCGACGTCGTCGACCTCGGCAACAACCACGTCTACGACGCCCTCGCCTCCGGCCTGGCCTCGACGATCGACTCGGTCGATGCGGCCGGGCTCGCCCACTTCGGGGCCGGCATGACGCTCGAGGAGGCCTGGCGGCCGGCGTACGTCGAGGCACACGGCCAGCGGGTGGCCTTCATCGGGTGCACGACCATCACCGGCGAGCAGTACCAGGACGCCTATGTCGTCCGGCCCGGCCAGGGTGGCGCCGCCTCCTGCGAGCCCGGCCTCCTGGCGACCGCTGTCAGCCGGGCCAGGGCCGACGCCGACGTCGTGGTCGTGATGATGCACGGCGGCGTGGAGTACCAGAACACCCAGGACGACACGATCCGCTCGCTCAGCAAGGTGGCCGCGGACGCCGGGGCGACGGTCGTCGTCAACGGGCACCCGCACGTCATCGGCGGCATCACCGAGACCGACGGGGTCCCGGTCGCGGAGACGATGGGCAACCTGATGTTCGACCAGAACCTGTGGTCGACGCTGCGCTCCTACCTCCTGCGCGTCGACCTCCAGGACGGCCGGCCGGTCCGCACCAGCGTCGACCCGTTCGCGATCTCCGACTACTCCCCCGTCCCGACGACGGGCCTGCTCGCCGACTCCTCGGCCCGGGTCGCGTCCGGCCTGCTGTTCGGCCCGATGCTGCTCGACGTCGGCGGCGCCAGCACCGTCATCTCCCCGCAGACCCCGGCCAAGGCGCTGGCCGGTCCGGTCGGCTCGATCGCGACGATCCCCTCCGGCCTGTGGCTGACCCCGGGTCAGCGACAGCTGTCCCCCGGGCAGGACCTGCTCTATGGCACGGGCTCCTTCGAGAAGATGGACACCAGCCCGGACACCGACCCGCCCGTGCCAGCCCTCTGGGGGATCGGCAAGTACACCCGCCTCACCAACGCCGCCGCCTGCACAGGCAGCCGCGGGCTCCAGCTGGTCCGCAACGGCGGCAGCGACTTCGACGTCATCGCGACGCCCCTCCACCGCGTTCCGGTCACGCCGGGCGACCACCTCAGCGTGACCGTCGACGTCCGCAGGGCCACCGAGTCGGCCCAGCTCGAGATGCGGTGGTACGACGACCTCCTGGGCGCCAGCGCCGCGGTGGAGAGCGTTCCGCTCGGCCCGTACGACGGCGCACGCTGCCGCCAGGTCACCCTCGACCTGACCGTCCCGCCGGGCATGGTCGCGGGCCAGCCCTACCTGCGGATCGCCCAGCCGGCCGACTCCGACAAGGCGGGCGAGCTGATGGCCGACAACGTGCGGATGGTGCGCTGGTCCGCCCCAGGATCCGGGGGCCGCATCTATGACACCGTGCGGTTCGACGCGGCCACCCGTGCCCACCTGGTCAGCGACTGACCGGCTGCGTGCCCGCTAGCCTCCCCCAGAAGGGACGGAGGCCGGTGTGCTCGATGGGCTGGGGATCGATGAGGTGCAGGCCCGCCTCTACCATGCGCTGGTCCGCCTCGGCGACGGTGACGTCGACGAGCTCGTGCACCACAGCACGCTGACTCCCGAGGCGGTCCGAGCGGGGCTGGCGGCCCTGGAGTCTGCCGGCCTGGTGACGCGGAGGGGCGATCGCGTCGTGGCGTTCCGCCCCGAGCTCGCGATCGAGGCGGCCGTCGCCGAGCGCGAGGCACAGCTGGCGCGTGCGCGCACGGCCGGTCAGCTGCTCGCGCAGGAGTACCGCGCCGACCAGCCGCCGCGCGCGAGCGGCGACGTGGTCGAGATCATCGAGGGCCGCGAGGCGATCGTGGCTCGGCACCAGCAGCTCCAGCGGCAGGCGCAGACGGAGATCATCACCTTCGAGTCGCCGCCGTACCTCTCCGATGTCACCCAGCTCAACGACGCCGAGGTCAGCCAGCTCCGGCGCGGCATCTCGGTCCGGGGGGTCTATGCGAGCGCCTGCCTGACCTATCCGGGCCGGGTGGACAGCCTTCGCCAGGAGGTGGCGGCGGGCGAGCAGGCCCGGGTGCTGCCCGAGGTCCCGCTGAAGATGTCGGTCGTGGACCGCAAGGCGGCCCTGGTGCCGCTGACGATGGACGCCGAGGGCTTCGAGCACGCCCTCGTCCTCGGCCCGTGCACCCTGCTGGATGCCCTGGTCGGGCTCTTCGACGCCCTCTGGAGCCGCGGTGTCCCCCTGGACAAGGCGCTCGCGGGTGACGTCGTCAGCGAGCCGTCCTGGCCGCAGGTGGACCGGGACGTGCTGATGCTGCTGACCTCGGGAGCCACCGACGACGCCATCGCCCGACAGCTCCAGGTGAGCGTGCGCACCGTACGCCGACGGATCGCCACGCTGATGACGGCGCTGGACGCGCGAACCCGGTTCCAGGCCGGTGTCCAGGCCCAGCGTCGAGGGCTGCTCTAGCTCCCCCGGCGCCGTGACCGGAACCGGCGGTGGCATCAACCTGCCATGCGCATTCGTTCCGATGCGCCGCGTGGCCTCCTAGCCTCCAAGGGTCGTCCCGGGCGGCATCCACCCGAGCACCGGAGGAACACCCCATGCGCCGACTCCCCCTCGTCACCGCTCTGCTCGTCGTGACGATCGCCATGACCGGCGCACCGACCGCGCCGGTGGCGGCCTCCCCGTCCCCCAGTCGAGGACCAGCGCTGCCTCAGCCGCCGCAGGCTCCCCGGGCCGAGGGCTTCCTTCCCACCGGTCAGCGCCTGCTCCGGGCGGACAACCGGTTCGTCCTGTCCGGCCGACCCACCGACCCGGCCGTCACGGTGCAGATCCCGCACGGACACACCTATGTGATCCCCAGCAGCGCCGTCCCGTTCGTCGGGGGTCGGCTGGACCTGTCCCTGTTCGACGCGCAGCGGGCGGTCCGTCGAGGCGACCAGCGGCTCGCGGTGCGCATCGCCCACACGGGCAGGCTCGCGCGGATCCCGGGCATCCGCGTCACCTCCGACACCGGGCGGGTCGCCCGGGGCTATCTCACGCGCGGCTCGGCCAAGACCTTCGGCGCCGCCCTGGCCGACGACCCGGGAGCCGCCCTCGGCGGGGTGTCCACCATCAGCCTGCCCGGACATCGCCCTCTGCCGACGTCGAGCCCGAAGCGCTATCCCATGCGCACGATCGAGCTGACCGTCGCGAACGCCGACGAGCGGACCGGCGGGCTCATCATGAACCTCGACGACAGCCTGCGCTTCGCCGATGCGCTGTTCCTGGTTCCCGGAAAGACCCGCATCAGCGTGCCGATCGGCAACTACCACGTCTTCGCCTACAACGTGAGCGCCCCGATCGACGAGGGCGGCTCGGGGGTCCACCGGCTCATCGAGACCGACTTCGAGGTCACCTCCGACACGTCACTCCAGCAGTTCACCCTGGACTTCGCGGACGCGTCGGCCCCGATCCGCCTCGACGCCCCGCCACGGCCGGTCGAGACCGTCTACGGCTCCGCCAACTACGCCCGGGTGGACGCCCCGACCACCGGGCGGGGCGGCGTTCTGTTCGAGTTCGAGACGCCCTACGAGCTGCGCGTCCAGCCGTACGCCGACCCGGAGATCGGCGCCGTCGACTACTCCGTGTGGCTGACCGCCTTCGAGCACGACTTCGGCGACGCCTCGTCGTCGTACCTCTATCAAGGGCTCTACCCCGCCGACCGGGTCGATGCCGACCAGACCTACGCCATCGACGAAGCCAACCTGGCGACGGTCGAGACCGACTTCTATGCCGACCGGGCCGACGTGCACCAGGAGTTCACGCGTCTGCCCTTCCACCCCACCATGCCGCTGACCAGGTCGCTGCCCTTCCTGGGCGGACTCTCCCGCACCGAGTACGTCGACCTGCCGCCCGGGCTTCCCAGCATGGAGCTTTCCGACGGCGACATCCTCGCCGAGGACACCACCCAGCTGGTCCCGACCGAGACCGCGCTCTACACCGCCGGCGAGACCTACCACCACCGCTGGCACGGAGGCCCGATCGCCCCCGGGTTCGAGCGAGCCTCTCGACCCAACTCGCTGTTCGACACCTTCTGCCTCGCCTGCCGTACGCCCCGGTCGATCGGCATCGGCATGGACCCCGTGACCGACAGCGACCCCACCCACCTCGGCTACATGGTCCCGTTCCTCAACGGCACGGACCCCGCGGCCGTGGCAACCCTGTCCGTCGACGGCAAGGAGGTCGTCCGCAGCGACAACGCCACCGGCGTCACCACCGACGTGCGGCCCAGGAGCCAGCGCTACGAGCTCACGGTCGACGCCATCCGCTATACGGCAGCCGCCACGCGATCGACGCGCTCGCACACGTTGGTGGCGTTCGACTCACGCGCCGGCCAGGGCCCACTCGCACCCGCGGCGTGGCACTGTGACGGCTGCCGGGTCCTGCCGGTCCTGACCGCGAAGCTCGGCTATCCGGAGAACCTGGTCGGGCAGGTGCAGCCGGGCCTGACCCGGTTCGACGTGGAGGCCGGCCGCGTGCAAGGCGCCGCCCCTGCAGAGGTGACGTCGGCGACCGTGTGGCTGCGCCCCACCAACTTCGGCTGGACCCGCTTCCCCGCGACGTCCGATGGCGGCGGCCACTTCCACGTCGACGTCGACCTGCCGAGCTATCTGGGCCGCAGCACCGTCGACGTCCGTGTCGTGGCCCGCGACTCGGGAGGGAGCGTCTGGGACCAGACGGTGGAGCGCGCCTTCCAGTTCATGGGTCCGGTCCTCGACAAGCAGGCTGTTCCGCCGCCCGGGGCGACCTGGCAGAAGGCAGGGGTGCGCAACGCGTGCGGTGCCACCACGAACGGCTACCGCTGTCTGGCCCGCTGGCGCCCCGGCGCCGGCGCCGGCGCCGGCGCCCTGGCACCCAGGACCGGCCGAGCGAGGGCAGGGCGACCGACCGAGGGCTACTCACCGCAACAGGTGCAGTCGATCTATGGCCTCGACCCGGCCACCCCGGGGACGACCGTCGCGATCGTCGACGCCTTCGACTACCCGCGGGCCGAGCAGGACCTGGCGACCTACCGAAAGGCCTGGGGACTCCCCCCGTGTACGACGGCCAACGGTTGCTTCACGAAGATCGACCAGCGAGGTGGGAGTGACTACCCCGAGCCCGACGCCGGCTGGGCGTTGGAGGCAGCCCTGGACATCCAGGCGGTCTCGGCCGCCTGCCCCCGCTGCTCGATCATGCTCGTCGAGGCCGACTCCAACCAGAGCGACGACATGGGCGTGGCCGTCAACCGAGCGGTCGCGGAGGGGGCGACCGTCGTCTCCAACTCCTACGGCAGCCCCGAAGGCTACGACTCGCCCACCGAGGACGCGCTCTACTACACGCATCCCGGGGTTGCCCAGCTCGTGTCATCGGGCGACTTCGGTTTCGGCCATGCGTCCTTCCCCGCCTCCTCGCGTCATGTCATCGCCGTCGGTGGCACGCAGGTGACCCGGACCAAGACCGGCTGGCGACACCGCGCGTGGTCGGGAGCCGGGTCCGGATGCTCGGCGTACTTCTCGAAGCCGCGCTGGCAGCACGACGAGAACTGCCAGCTGCGCACGGTGTCCGACGTCTCCGCGTTGGCCGATCCCGCGACCGGCCTCGCCGTCTACGACACCTACGGTCTGGGCGCCTACAACGGCTGGGTCGTCGTCGGCGGCACCAGCCTGGCCGCTCCCTTGATGGCCGGCATGATCGCCCAGCGCGGCCATCCTCAGCTGCTCGCCAACGCCGGCTTCATCTACCGGCACCAGAGTCGGCTCAGCGACGTGAGTGGCGGCAGCAACGGCTTCTGCGGTGGCGACTATCTCTGCACCGGGGTCGCCGGATACGACGGCCCCACCGGAGTGGGGACGCCGTACCGGCTGCGAGGCCTCTAGTCCTCCGCCCGGAGCCGGGCTAGAGGACCAGCCTCATCACGACACCACCGTGGTCGGACGGCCACAGCCCCGTCACCGGGTCACGGTCGCGGACGTCGGTGCCGGTGACCTTGCCCCAGCGCACGCGATAGCCCGACCCGTCGGCCGACCGACCGAAGACCATGTCGATGCGGTGGTCGAACCCGGCAGCGGTCGCGTCGTCGACGGTCTCGGAGAGCCCCGACGTCCAGCCCTCCTCGGCCGGCGCCCACTGGAGCCACTGGTCGGTGAACCCACCGGTCGTGGTGATGAGGGTGTAGGGCGCGCTGTGCGGCACGTGGTCGATCGGCTTGACGCTGTTGTTGAGCGGGTCGGAGTTGCAGTCGCAGACGAAGACGGTGTCCATCCCGGCGGGCGCTGCGGACGACAGCAGCTCGGTGGCCTGGGCATAGGCGAGGTCGGAGCTGAACGCCTCGAGGTGGGTGTTGACGAACCGGAACCGCTCGTGGCCCTTGCGGACGTCGACCCACTGGTAGCCGCGGTCGAAGTTCATCGCGACGCCGGAGATGTTCACCGACAGGTTGTAGGCATAGATGCCGTCCCCGGAGTCGGTGACGTGCACGTTGCTGCGGACCCGCTCGAGGATCACGTCGCGCATGGTCAGCCGAATGTCCTGCGGGTTGCCGCCGATGCTGCCGTCGAAGGGGCTGCCGGTGAACGACGGCGCCTCGACGTCGGCGCGGTCACCCACGGCGACCGCTCGGTAGCGCTCGCCCCGCCGCTTGAGGGCGTCGAGGAGCTGGGCCAGGAAGTCGTAGTCGACCGTCTCGGCGTTGGGCACACCGACCGCGGTCAGCTCGAGCGGGCCGGAGCGCCACAGCGCGACCTCCTGGAGACCGATGAGGTCGGGGTTGGCGCGGTCGATCTCCCGTGCGAGCAGCCGTGCTCGCACGGGGAAGTTCGTCTGGTCGACGATCGCCCGGGTGTCGTGGGTCGCGTTGGCGAGCGCCACCACGACGTCCTGGGGGGTTCCTCCCGCAGCCTGGGCGGCGGCCGCCGCCTCGACGGGTCGGTTGATGTCCGCACCCAGATAGAGGTTGCGGGTCATCACCGTGACGGGCGTTCCCCGGTCAGGCTTGTGGTGGCGTCTGCCGCCGTCGGCGTACGTCGGCGACGCGGTGGCCGCCAGGGCGAAGACCGCCAGTCCGGCGATCAGTCGTGCCCGCAGTGTCCCCATGGGATCAGTCCCTTCTCTCACTGCCGAGATCGAGAGGCCAGGATCACACGCGTCAGGGGCTCGGGAGAAGGGCCGAGCCTCCGGGGCCTATCGTCGGTCCATGAGCCGCCCGCCCATGGACTTCGACAAGGCGCCGTTCGTGGTGATCTGGGAGACCACCCAGGCGTGCGACCTGGCCTGCAAGCACTGCCGCGCGGAGGCCCAGCCCGACCGCGACCCGAGCGAGCTGAGCACCGCCGAGGCCAAGGCCATGATGACGAGGATCCGAGACTTCGGTCCGGTGATCTTCGTGTTCAGCGGCGGCGACGCGATGAAGCGCCCCGACATCACCGAACTGGTCCGCCACGGGACCGGCCTCGGGATGCGGATGGCGATCACCCCGGCGACCACGCCGCTGACCGGCCGCGCGCAGATGCTCGAGCTCAAGGAGGCGGGGCTGGTCCGGCTGGCCGTCAGCCTCGACGGCTCCAACGCCGCCATCCATGACACGTTCCGTCAGGTCGACGGCTCCTTCGAGCACGGCCTGCGGATCCTGCGCGAGGCCCAGGAGATCGGGCTCTCGACCCAGGTCAACACGGTGATCCGGCGCGACAACATCGACGACATGGACGCGATGATCGAGCTGATGACCGGGCTCGGGGTCGTGTTCTGGGAGGTGTTCTTCCTGGTGCCGATGGGTCGCGCCAAGCCCGAGGACGTCGCCAGTGCCGACGAGTTCGAGGCGGTCTTCGACAAGCTCTACGAGCTCAGCAAGACGGCGCCCTTCGACATCAAGGCGACCGCGGCGCCGCAGTACTCCCGCGTCGTCGTCCAGCACAAGCGCGCCGAGAACAGCGAGCAACCCGTCATCGCGAACGCCGGCCCGGTCCAGATCGACGTCCTCACCTCCGGCCGACACCACTCCGACAAGGACGGCATCGGGCGTGCCCGCAACGTCAACGACGGCGACGGCTTCCTGTTCATCAGCCATACCGGCGAGATCTTCCCGTCGGGCTTCCTGCCGATCTCCGCGGGCAACGTGCGCGACGACGACGTCGTCGAGGTCTACCGCACCTCCCCGCTGTTCCTGAGCCTGCGCGACCGCAGCCAGATCAAGGGCAAGTGCGGGGTCTGCAACTTCCTCGGGCTCTGCGGCGGCAGCCGCGCCCGCGCCTATGCGATGACCGGCGACCCGCTTGCCGAGGAGCCGTTCTGCTCCTACCTCCCCCCGCGCGCCCGCCACGACGTGCTGGCCGCCCAGCCGTCGTGATGCTCCGCGCCCTCGTCGCCGCTCTGGTGCTCGCCGGCGTGCCGGCCGGCGCGGCCGAGGCGATCCCGACCGAGCCGGGGCGCGGCCTCCCCGACACGTGGCGCGGGGTCACCACCGAGAGCGTGGCCCGGCTGGGGGCACTCGACCGGGCCCTCGCCCGCCACGCGGAGCCGCCGACGGTCCGCGTGGTCTTCCAGCCCGGTGAGGGGCCGGGCGCCTATGCGACCGCCGTACGACGCCTGCGCAGGCACGCCTATCTCCTCGGACAGCCGTTCGACTCCACCGCCACCCGTGCCGTCTCCGTGGCCGGCTATCGCGCTCGCTTCGCGGCCTACGTCGAGAGGTACGGCGACCGCATCGACCTGTGGGAGATCGGCAACGAGCTCAACGGCTCGTGGGTCGGCAGGCCGAGGTCGATCGACGCCAAGGTGGCGGCGGCGTACGACGTCGTCGAGCGCGACCACGCGGACGAACAGCTGCGGTCGGTGATCACGCTCAACTACTGGCCCAGCCACGACTGCTACGCCCACGCGTGGGAGGCGACGGTCCCGTTCGCGCGTCAGCTGCCGAAGCGGGTGAGGCACGGGGTCGACTACGTCCTGCTCAGCTTCTATGAGACCGCGTGCAGCCCGCGAGCGCATCCGACCGACGCCGAGTTCCGGCGTACCTTCCGCCAGCTGGGGCGCGTCTTCCCGCAGGCCCGGCTGGGGATGGGCGAGGTCGGCGCGCAGGGCCGATCCGACGGGTTGGCGACCAACCCGGGCCTGGCCGAGAAGAAGCGGATCGCGCGTCGCTACTACGGGCTCCAGCCCGCCATGGCGACCGCGTTCGGTGACCGGTGGGTCGGGGGCTACTTCTGGTGGTACTACTACCAGGACGCCGTGGTGGCCCCCCGGTCGCGCTCACTGTGGCGAACCCTGGACCACCTGCTGACCGGTCTGTGACCCGATCCTGGGCCGCCGTTGTTAGGCTGCGCCGCGTGGCCCGACGATTTCGCTTCTCCGGCGTCCCCGGTGGGGGCGAGGCCGATCCGTGGTTCCGGATCGGCACCCTCGACGTCACCACCACCATGTTCGTCACCCTGCTGTCGGCGACGATGCTCGTCGTCTATGCGATCGCCCCGGGCTTCTTCGACCTGTTCGTGCTCTACCCCTCGCAGGTCTGGTCGAGCTTCGAGGTCTGGCGGATCGGCACCTGGCCGCTGACCAACGGGATCTCCATCTGGTCGGTCATCTCGATCTTCTTCTTCTGGTACTTCGGGTCCCAGCTCGAGGGCACCCTGGGACGCACCAAGATGGCCAACCTGCTGGTCTGGCTCACGCTGACGCTCGGCATCCTCGCCGTGCTCTTCTCGCTGGCGTTCCAGAGCGTCTCGCCGATCATGGCCGGGCTGAGCACCGTCCAGCTGGTCATCATCTTGCTGTTCATCGCCGAGAACCCCCACATCCGCTTCATGTTCGACATCCCCGGCTGGCTCATCGCCGTGGTCTTCGTCGGGCTCAACGTGCTCTCCTTCCTGGGCGCGCGGATGCTCATCGATTTGCTCAACTTCCTGGTCGGCCTCGGCGTCGCCGCGGTCGTCGCCCGCTCGGTCGGGCTGCTGCGCGAGTACCACGCCGTCCCCGACCTGGCGTTCTTCCGGCACCGGGCCGCCCAGCCCAAGCAGCGTCGTACGCGCGGATCCAGCGGCAGCGTCGTCAGCGGCCCCTGGGCCGGGTCGAGCAACCAGTCGACGTCCGACCGCGCCAAGCTCGACGCACTCCTGGACAAGATCAGCGAGGGCGGCATGGACTCCCTGTCCAAGGCCGAGCTCAAGCAGCTCGAGACCCTCCGCCGCCGGCTCCGCGGCGAGTAGTTCCCGTCGTACGCCGCTGACGGTTCATCAAGGTAGGTGGGCCAGCCCTCACTTACCTAGGTGAGTTCGACTGGGTAAGTGAGGCTTCGCCTACCTACCGTGGTGAACCAGCAACAAGCCAGCACCCGCTGTCGGGCGGGTCACACCAGGGCCGCCTGGTCTGCCGGTGGAGCGCGAGCGGTGCCACGATGAGGGCGTGACCACGACACTGAAGGACGTCCAGGGACGACACGTGCTGGTGACCGGCGCGGCCATGGGGATGGGGCGGATGTTCGTGGAGCGCGCGATCGCGGAGAGAGCCGCGACCGTGGTGCTCTGGGACATCGACGCCGAGGCGCTGGAGCGTACGGCGGCCGAGCTCGACCCCGAGGTCACCCGGATCCGGACCGACGTGGTGGACGTGTCCGACCGGGCCGCCGTCGCCGCCGCGGCCGCCGAGGTGCTCGACGAGGTCGGCGTGATCGAGGTCCTGGTCAACAACGCCGGCGTGGTCCGCGGCAACCACTACTTCTGGGAGACCGACACCGAGCGCGACACCGCGTTCACGATGGCGATCAACGCCGTCGGTCCGATGACGGTGGCGCGACCGTTCCTCCCGGCCATGATCGAGAGCGGCGCCCCGTGCCGCCTGGTCAATCTGGCCTCGGCCGCGGGGCTGACCGCCAACCCGCGCATGGCCGTCTATGCCGGCTCCAAGTGGGCCATCGTCGGCTGGTCGGAGTCGGTCCGCCTCGAGCTCGTGCAGGCCGGCCATGATCACGTGAAGGTGACCACGGTCTGCCCCTACTACATCAAGACCGGCATGTTCGACGGCGCTCAGTCGGCGCCCCTGCTGCCCCTTCTCGACCCGGAGGACGTCGTCGACGAGACGTGGTCGGCGATGCTGCGCGGCAAGGCGTTCGTGATCATGCCCAAGACGGTCCAGCTCAGCGAGGCGGTCAAGGGGATCCTGCCGGTCGGCGTCCGCGACTTCCTCGCCGACAAGGTGCTCGGGATCTATCACACGATGGACGACTTCCAAGGTCGCCCGGACCAGCAGGCCTGAGGAGACCACATGGACGAGCCGCAGTTCCGCACGATCATCGAGCCGTTCCGCATCCA
>Ga0209023_10004078_pt1 | contig 16893 bp, 15 predicted proteins | sample LakOneMetagenome_FD_187468 | JGI IMG/M metagenome (GOLD analysis project Ga0209023, IMG submission 187468) | Freshwater and sediment microbial communities from Lake Erie, Canada (SPAdes) (version 2) | ecosystem: Environmental > Aquatic > Freshwater > Lentic | place: Lake Erie, Canada... | reverse complement strand
GCCGTTGCCGATACCGTCGAGGAGGTTGTTGATGTCGCTGGCGCGGCTGTCGAGCGCCGAAGCGGTGAAGAAGTTGGTCGGATTGTCGAGAGCCGAGTTGACCTTCTTGCCGGTGGCAAGGCGGTTCTGGGTGGTCGAGAGAAGATCGGCGGTCGACTGAAGCGACAGAAGGTTCTGGCGAACCGACGACGAGAGAACGATATCAGACATGGACGTACCTTTCTGGTGTGAACGCAAACGCAACGTGTACAAGCGCGACGCTGATAGCTTCGATCAGCGGCCCCGCTCACATTGGGATCAACAGTCTAAAAAGGTATGAACTGGAACTCTTGGCTTGTAGCGATCGGCAGGTGCCGCAAGGGTTTGAGAGCGCGCTGAATTCGTTGAAATACTTGAATATTTTCCAAACCTCACGACTTGCAAAACCCTGCAAGTGTTTACGTAGCGTTAACCACAATGGGAAAGGATCACGGTGCTAACGGTGAAATGCTGAAACCGAATGCGCACGGGAGAACTGCCATGGCCCTCAAGGTTGAACTCAAGCCGAATGAGAAGATCATCGTCGGGTCTTGCGTGATCACGAACACCGATCAGCGCGCGAAATTTCTCATCGAAGGAGACCGGCTGCCCGTGCTGCGTGAGAAAGACATCCTGACCCCCGACACCGCCGACACGCCGTCGAAGCTGATCTATCTGGCGGTGCAGCTCATGTACATTTCGCACGATCCGCAGGAGCACCATGCGGTGTACTTTGACGTGATGCGGGATTTCCTGACCGCCGTCCCGAGCGCCGCCGGCCTCGTCGAGGACATCAATAACCACATCTTAAATGGCGACTATTATAGAGCACTGAAGGAATCCAAGAAGCTCATCGCCTACGAAGCCAAACTTCTGGATCAGGCGAGACACGATCTCGCAGAGTCGAACGCCGGCCTTTCCACTGCCGCTTGATACCACGCCGATTGAAATGGACGGACGGGCTTCCAGAAGGAAGCCCTTTTGTTTTTGGTGACCGGCTTGTGATGACGACGAACGCGCAGGCGAGCCCGCGCGTTTAGCCTACAGGCAGAAACTTCAGCAGGCTCATCTGATAAAGCGACGCGGTGGTCTGATAGGACGCCTGCAAACTCGTTTGCAGCGCGAGTATCTTCGTCGCGACTTCGTTGTCGTCGATGCCTTGAATCGAATCCAGCATCGACTGAGCGATGGACGAGGTCTGCGTCTGCCGGTCTTTTGTAGTCTTTAGCGCGGCCTGCGCGCCCGCGAAGTCCGCCTGTATATCCTGAATCGACTGCTGACCCGGCTTGACCGCAAGATTGTCGACGATGCGGGAATTCAGGGCCGTTAATTGTCCGTTGGCATTTGGATCGCTGGGGTTGGTCGTCACCGCTGCATAGACGGCGACGTTCTTCAGCTGCGTCACGAACGCATCTTCGTTGGCACGCGCGCCATACTGAATCGTAATCGACTGGTCGATGCCGACGACCGCCGTTCCACGCGCGGGATCGCTGCCGCTTTCACCCGTATACCAAGACACCGTGTTTGCGGGAGTGCCGGCGATAAGTTGTGTCGCGGTGTTGAACGGAGGACCATCTACGCGCAACGGCGGTGACGAACTGAAAAAGTTGTCGGATGCCGCGATTGCCGATGCCGCCACAAGCGAGGTATTTGCCACCGTGCCCACGGCAGTGTTCAGCGCTGCGTTGAGATTGGTCGCGGTCGCCGTGGAATTGGCGCCGATTGTGAAGCTTCCTGCGGGCGGCGGATTCGTATTGGTCGCGGTCAGATCAACCGATTGCGACGTTCCGTCAGGCAGCGTGAACGTGAACGACACCTTGTCGCCGACATTGGGATTGGTCGCGCCGAGATCGACCGACATCAGCGGCGGAGAACCCGAAGGCCCGCTAACGGTCGCGCCTGCCGCAGTCGTGGTGATACCGCTGAGTTTGAGGCCGAACGGCGACCCGGCAACATCTTCACCGATCGCGACAGACGTCGCGGATGGCGACGAGATGACAGTGCGGCCGAGACCGCCCGTCCCGTCTGCCTGCTTGCGCTCATTGATCAGTTGGGTCAGTCCGGCCTGCGTGCCAGTGCCGTTGAGAATAACGTCTGCCGGCTGAGTAGCCGGCGTATCGGTGGCGCGCCCCGAGAACATGTAGCGTCCGCCGACATCGGCATTCAGCAACGAAATGATCTGGGTGAACGACGCCATCGCCGTCGCCTGCCCCGGCGTCTTGCCTGTATTGTCCAACGTCAGCGCGGCACCCGCTGCAGCGCCCTTCACCTGGCTGCCGGAATCGATAATGCCCTGCAGCGACAGGTTCGCGACGTTGAGGCGCGTGTTAATGATCGTGCCGGTGTTGGTATAGGCGGCAATCGACGACACTTGCGACCGCAAGCCCGTAGCCACGCCGGAGTCGACACCTAGACCGGCATAGGTCGTCGACTTCTTGCCGGACGCGAGCTGCTGCGACAGCGTATCCAGCTGGGTCTTGAGATTGACCAGGGACGAACCGAGATAAGAAGTCCGGCCGCTAACGCCATCGATTGTCATGTGCTTCTCACATCGCCTGCATCAGGGCCTGAAACATCGAGTTGACCGTCGACATCACGCGGGCATTGGCTGAATAAGCATTTTGCAGCGCCAGAAGGCTTGCCATTTCTTCGTCGATGTTGACGCCCGAAGTCGCATCCATCTTTTTCTGCAACGTGTTCAGCACAACATCTTGCCCGTCGGACAGTTGCTGCGCCGACGCAGCAGCGTTGCCCTGCAAGCTCGTGAACTGCTGCGTGAAACCCAGCAGCGTGCCTTTGTATGGCGATGTCGTAGAGCCAAGCCCAGTGGACGACGAATAGGTGAAGGTGGCTGAAGTCAGTTGCGACAGAATGAAGTCAGATCGTGTTGTGTCGCCTGAAGGCGTCGCGGGGCTTGTGCTGTAAACGACGAGACGCGATGGATCGGCCAGCAGACCAGCGTTCACAGTAATACGCCCGGCCAATCCAACCTGCTGCGACCCGCTTGCAGTGAACGCGCCCGTATAAGCGATGCTGCCGTCTGTAAATAACGGAAGCTGCGGACTGCCGCCCGTCAGCGAGGTAGTTGTTGTTGTCATCGATGCCGCGTTGATCGTGGTTGCGGCGCTGGTGTTGAGCATACGCAACGTCGTTGCGGTCGCCGGCAATGGCGCCGTGGAGAATTGCACACCGGCAGAACCAAGCGCAGCATTGAGCTGTGAGAGAACAGACGGCATGCCCGCCGAAAAATCGATACCAAGCACTTGGTCATTCGGATCGGCCGTCGCGGAATTCGGCAGCGGCAGCACGCTCGGATCGTCAACGCGGACGATCGAGATGTTGTGCTGGACATTGGTGGAATCTGTATAGGTCAGATGGACGATATTTCCGGATTGCAGCCCCGCAAGATCCAGATCGAATCCATTCTGCGCGCCTGATGTCGCGGCAGTGCCATTGGTCGTCTTGTCGGACAACGCACTGGCCATCGCAGCGGCAAGCTGATCGACCTGTGTCTGTGCTTGCACCAGCGTTTTATCGCGCAGTTCGAGATAAGCTGCCATCGAACCGGAACGGATCGCTCCGCTGGCAACCAGATCGATCTTGCCTCCGCCGGCATAGTCGATCGTGATCGAACTGAGCGTGCTCTTGGCGGGATCGGCGCTCCACTGCGTGCTCGGCGTCACCGTGCCTTGCGGATTGAACGACATCTTCGCGGCATTGACGCCGCCTACAAGCTGCACCCCCGAGCCCGTGAATACCGAGACCTGATTATTATCGCCATTGACGACGCGAACATCCATCAATTGCGAAAGCTGCGTGATGTATTGATCGCGCTGATCGAGCAGCGCCGCAGTCGAAGCATCTTGCGTCGGATTGCCTTGCAACTGCCCGTTGATACGAGCGATCTGGGCAAGCGCATTGTTTGCCGTCGATACAGCATTGCTCAATCCAAGCTCGGCGTTGCTGCGAAGACCTTGAATGCCCTGCGTTGTCGAATTGAGTTGCTGCGCCATGGACTGCGCGGCGTTCAGGACGCCGACGCGTGCAGCTTGAGAATCCGGGCTGGTGGAAAGTGCCTGCAGCGCGGTCGTCAGCGCGTTATAGGCAGACTCGAGCGTCGCGGAAGAACTCGGATCGCCGTAAACGTTCTGCAGGTTGCTCAGAACGTTTGCGCGCGTGCTGGCGTAAGAAGCACCCGAGGTTTCAGTCCGAAGTTGTGTCTGGATATAAGTGTCGAGTGTGCGGTTGACGCCGAGAGTTTGCACCCCAACGCCGCTGCCCGAAACGGTCTGGACCTGATTGATCGTCTTGCGGACGTAACCAGGCGTCTCCGCATTCGCGACATTCGACGAAACCAGCGACATCGCGGCCTGATTGGCCCGCAGTCCGGACATCGCGGTTGAAAGAGCTTGGCTCAGACCCATGACATACTGTCCATCTCACATCGAATCGCGCGTGAAAATCCGCGCGATTATCGCAGTACGTTCAGGAGATCCTGCGCCATCTGGTTTGCCGTCGTGATAACCTTGGTGTTCGCGGAATAAGCCTGCTGCGTGACGATCAGCTTGGTGAACTCGTCAGCGATGTCGCTGTTCGATCCTTCCAGAGCAGAACCTTTGATCGTGCCGCTTTTTCCGAAAAGAGCCTGGCCCGACTGGTCGGTCGCTTCGAACGCACCACCATCGATGCGCTTGAGGAAGTTGGTGCCGTTGAAGGTCGCCAGAGTGATCTGCGCAAGATCGATATTGCGGCCGTTCGAATAATTGCCGACCACCCGGCCATTGTCACCGATGGAGACGGTCTGCAGCGATCCCGCCGGGAAACCGTCCTGGTGGATATCGTTGACCTGCGCATTGCCGTTCGAGTCGGCGAACTGCGTGAGGCCAGTCGCGCCGAAATTGACGGTGATGTTACTAAGCTGAATGCCGCTGATCGTCGGAGAGGTCAACGTCACCGAGGAAACCGCCGGCTGCATCTGGCCGTTCGGTCCAAAATTGAAGTCCGTGCCGACGTTTTGCCAGGCAGTCGCACCGCCCGTCGCGTTCGGATCGATCTGATAGAACAGATTCCATTTGTCGGCATGGCCCGCGCCCAGCGTGGCGCTGTCCATTTTCGCCCAACGAAACTGAATGCTGACGGGCGAACCCGACACGTCGTAGGCTGTGGTGGCGCCACCCGAGATAGACTCGGTGATAAAGGCTTGCGCGTCTGAGCCGATTACAACGCCAGTACCTGCTGTACCGCCGCCGAGGCGATTCACGGACACCGGAGCAGAGAAACCGAGTGCCGCAAAAGCGCCAGCGTTGCTTGAGCTGACAGTCAAATCACTGGCAAGACCGGTGTGAAGCGACACGATACCGTTGGAGACCGCTGACGAGAGCGACGAGTTACCGCTTTGACCATCAATCTTGTCGAGCAATTGATCGACGGTGGAGTCGATCGGAATATGCGTGGCATCGTTGGCGCCCACCGAGGCGGTGGTGAAGGTGATGATGTTGCCGTTCACGGTGATGGTGTCACCGACCGCGAAGCTGGTGGACAGCGAGTTGGTATTTGCGCCGCCGGACAATGCGGTCGTGCCGTTGATTTTCGTCGGTGTGGTCAGCGCACTGTTCATGGAGGAGCCGTTAGTGGCATTGTCCATGTACGGCGGCGGCGGCGCGCCGAGGATGCTCGGATTGCTTGTGAAATCGCCTACATTGAGCAATTCCGAACCCGGAATTGAACTGTCGTGCTTGTTGGTCAGCGGATAAGCAGCAAGGTTGGCGCGATAGGTCACGGATGTGGTGGGCTGCGCAGGAAGAAAGTCGCTGCCGAATTTCAAAACCTGCGGATTGCTACCACTGACGTTACCAGTGGTCGGATCGATCGGGATACCTTCGAGATAGTAGCCCGCGCCATTGACGAGATACCCGTTCTTGTCGAGCGTAAAGTCGCCGCGGCGTGTGTAGTTATCGACGCCGGCGAAGGTCGGCGTATTGTCGGCGAAGCTGCTTGGCTTCTGCACGACGAAGAAACCGTCGCCGCTGATCGCCATGTAGGTGGAGACCGCCGCGCTCTGCACGTCGCCCTGCACGGTGTTGGTTTCGCGCGAGGCGGTGGTCACGCTGCCCGCGAGCTGGTCGTTCACGCCTGTCTGGGGAATGAGATCGAGGAAACTCGTGTCGATGCGCTTGAACGCCGTCGTCTGCGAGTTTGCGATGTTGCCGGAGATGTTTTCCAGCGCATACGATTGAGCACGAAGTCCCGCGACGGACGTGTTGAGAGCCCCAAAGATACCCATACCATCGTCTCCATCTTCGATCCGGGCGGCCTGCCGGTGTGCCCATGAGTCATGGCCGCGTTCGAAGAGGAGGTCGCAAGTGCCGTGCCAACGGCTTTCGGTCAATGATTTCAGTGCATTAAATGAAATGCCCCGGCCAAATGACCGGGGCACAATTGCCTAGCGGGCAAGAATTGCCGCTGAAATCAGGACGCAGACCCGTCCTGTGGTTTGAACGAGAGCGCCAGTCCGTTCATGCAATAGCGCAGGCCGGTCGGCTTCGGTCCGTCGTCGAAGACGTGACCGAGGTGGCCGCCACAACGACGGCAGAGCGTCTCGGTCCGCGTCATCATGAATGTGCGGTCCGACTTCTCGACGATGGCGTTGGGCAATGTTTGATAGAAGCTCGGCCAGCCGGTTCCGCTCTCGAATTTGGTATCTGAGGAGAACAGCGGCAGGTCGCAGCCAGCGCAGGCAAATGTTCCCTTACGCTTTTCCTTGTTCAGCGGGCTGGTGAAAGGCCGTTCGGTTCCGGCTTCGCGCAGCACATTATATTGTGCGGCGGAGAGCTGCTTGCGCCACTCATCGGCGGTCTTTTCGACCTCGAACTTCTCTGTGGCTTTCTCGCCCGCTTTGGCGTCGCTGCCGAGCCCAAGCCAGCGAAAGCCACCGAAGGCTGCGAGACTCATCGCGGATGTCAAAAGAATGCGGCGGTCGATCATGGTCATTGCTCCGTGCAAATCGGAAAAGAGGCTGTCCATCACGATCTACGATCCATCCCGGAAAACGTTACAGGAACTACCCGTGAAACGGCTCACTTTCCCGCGAGCGGGTTCTCAATAAACCCCGCAACATTACGGATATTTACCCTCTGCCCGGGCCGCTCTTGTTGTCATTGCGTAGGGCAGCCGAGGCATTTTGCCTCGCCGCCAAAGCATGTGCTCGCGCAGTTGCGCTGCGCGCCTCGCGCGATTGCTCGCGCACCTCCTCGCGAGACCGTCCGCGCTCGCGATACCGCGACAATGCTCCCGCAGCGGCCGAGTGCCCGCGCGACCAGACATTGAAAACCTGCCCCGCCACGCGCCCTGCCGAGCCGCCTGCCCACACCAGTTCGAATGGCGCGAACAGCCGCCACCTGTCATCGCCGTTGGCGATCCCGCGCGCCACAAGCTGTCCGCCCATCGCCGATGTGTTCAGGCCCTGACGCCCGAAACCGCTCAAGACCCACAAACCCTGCTGTAGCTGGCCGACCTGCGGCATACCGTGCACGGTTTGCCCGAAAACGCCGCTCCATGCGTCCGCTACCATGACAGCGCTGAGCCTTGGAAAAATCGTCTTGATGCGTTGCTGAATGCGCTTGGCATAACGCCGGGGATCGCCCTGCCAGGTCGTTTCCAGACTTGACCACAACAGCCGGTCTCCATCGACGATCCGGAAATGATCGACATTGTGAGTGTCGGCCACCGAACCTTGAAATGTCACTGCATCCGCCAGCCGCTCGCCGAGCGGCTCTGTCATCGCGGCATATCGCCATGTCGGCAGCAGCGTCGATGTCAGACGACGGCCCGGCGCACCGAGATGCACGTTCCCTGCGAGAACAATATGAGAGCAGCGCAGTTTCGCAGACGGCGTCACCACCCGCTTGCGGACGCCGGCCGGATCGATGCTAACAACCGGCGTGTCTTCGAATATTCTAACACCAGCGTTTGCAGCGAGCACCGCAAGACCTCGAACATATTTCAGCCCATCGATCTGGAATGCTTTCGGAAAATGGATCGCGTGAAAATAGCGATCGGTTTTAAGTTGCTCACGCACGCGCTCAGTCTGCCAGCCTTCGACCTCGGTGCCGAAATCTTCACCAAGCATCTGCAACCGGCTGATCAGTTCATCACCGGCATCGACGGCAGACACTTCCAATGCGCCTTGCGCCAGCGCCATGTCCGGCATGGCATCGCTCGTTGCGGCCGCGCGAACGTAGTCCGCGCCGTCCTGGGCAAGCGTCCATAATTCGCGCGCGCTTTCAAACCCGACGCGCTCGATCAGATCTGCCACCGGCACGCCATATCCCGGCATCACGGCACCGAGATTGTGGCCAGATGCGTTCCACCCGATGTGACGGCCCTCGAGCAGCGCGACCGTCACCCCCATCGCGGCGGCCTCGCGCGCGACCGTGAGGCCTGCGAGACCTCCGCCGATGACGCAAACATCTACGTCTAGATCGAATGTGAGCCGCGGATAATTAACACCATGCGGGACTTCAGCGGGTGCGCGGATATTGGTCGCATCTGCCGTCCCGTTTTCCGAAGATTGTGCCATTTTCCGTCCTGGACATTGCCATTCGCGAAGCGCGCATTTTCTGGGTGTAACCGCACCCGGATCGCTCGCCTGCCCGGTTATGCTTGTACACTATTCCCGAGAACGCCCTAAAGCCGAGATTCTGCAGACCGCGCCATATTTACACGCCCCCGTCACGCAAGACTGTTTCAAAAGGACAGCAGAAAAATAGTTGTCTAGTCTGCATGCCTATCAGTCCGAGATTCAGGCCACCATACCGCGACACCGACACGAGATGACCGCATGCGACGACTGATCCTGATGCGCCACGCCAAGACCGAGCGCGACGCTCCTTCCGGAAAAGATCAGGACCGCCGCATTGACGAACGCGGCCGAGAGGACGCCGCGGAAATGGGCCAGTGGCTGTCGCTTCACGGCTATCGCCCCGACGTTGCGCTGGTCTCGACCGCCAAACGCACGCAAGAAACCTGGGAGTTGCTTCACGCTGCTATCCCCTCCACGCGAGCGAAGCATCTGCCGGAACTATACGGCGCATCCCCAACAGAACTGCTAAACGCGATTCGCAATGTGGCGACATCCGATCCGCAAGTGCTTCTGGTGCTCGCGCATAATCCCGGCCTGCATGAACTGGCGCTTGCGATGATCTCGGGCGGCGATCCCGAGGGACGCCGTGCGCTTGCGTCCAATCTTCCGACTGCTGGGGTCGTCTTGATCGACTTCGCCACCGATGATTGGTCCGAAGTAAGTTTCCGAACAGGACGGCTGGAGCGCTTCGCAAGCCCAAAGTTGCTTCGGCAATGGTCGGAGAGCGACCGCGACTAATTGCGCTTAGGCGACGGCTTTCATCCATTGCTGGATACGGGTAGAGTTGATCTGCCGCCGGAAGGTGATCCCCATCGTCAGGCGGCTTAGGTTTGGCCGGGCCGGCCAACGACGCCCGGCCGAGCTGACCGCTCTTACCGCACATCAGGGCAATACATCCTTCGGTATTTCACTGAATGTGTAGCTGCGCGGCCTGTTACGTCGCATGAAGCCACCGATCTGCCATCCGAACCAGACAGCAAATCCGACAAGGAACAAAGCTCCAGCGAATTCCGCGGTGATCAACGCGCGAACGAACAGCGCCGCAATGCTCAATCCGATCAGCGCCATCACGATCAAGCCTGCGATGTAGAGGACGGGATTGATCCCGGCGGTGAGATGAACCTGCTGGTTTGTCTTTTCCAGCCGACGATGCAGTTCAATAATGAACGCGCGATATTCGTCATCCTGCCGCGCCATTTGCGAAATCGAATGCCAGGTGGTCGAAAAAACTTTCACGTTCTGGCGGCTCTTATTTTCGATGTCGGCGCGAAACCGCCACGGCTGCATCGACGCCGGACGATAAGACAGCCGGATCGCTGTGATGCTATCCAGCGGCCAGACTTGAGGCGTCGTCGCCTGCACGGTCAGTCCGGCATCGCTGAGCATCAGTTGTTTTGCGCCACCGGCGAGAGACGCCTTGAAGAGATAATGCGTTCCGTCGGTCGCTCCCTCGCCTTTTCCTTGAGCGCGCGCGGCACCAAACATCTTGGACGGCATGCAAATCCCTTCATCGGCGCAAGCGACGGTCCTTGCGCGGCCACAATGCTCCATTCTACAAGACATAACAGCGCGCAACGATTTAACGAAACATCGTCAAGTCCACATGGCAACGACCGCCCAAAGCCCGTTTTCACGCCACATTGTCTTCGCAGGCGCCGTGTTGTTCGGCGTGCTGCTGGCGCTTGGCATCCACATCATCATTCAGCGGTTTAATCTCAATCTCGGCGATCTGTGGAAGTCTGACGTTCCTGAATTGATTCCGGCACGCGCTGCACTGGCATGGTGGTTGATCGCCGCCGTCGCCTTCCTCGCGGGATACATTGCGGCGACGCTGATGCATCAGCCCGCCACCGGACAAATCCCGCGCCGTATCCGGCAATTCCTGATCGTTGTCGGAGTCATTATGCTTGCCGCCGCTGGCCAGGCCGCGTCCGCGCCAAGCCCGATCCCCACAGTGTCTGGATTTGTGGCCGGTCTTGCCGCCCTGGGGCTCGGTGCGATTATGTCGTTTTGCGGCGCACACTTCGCGCTTCGAGACGCGTGATCCACGCATAAGAAACGCCGCGCACAAAGCGCGGCGTTTTGTCTCAATCAGCGATGAAAAGCTAACTCGCGGCCTTCAGATTGATCCCGCCTTCTGCCAGCTTTGTCAGCGTCTGATCGGTTGCCTTTTCTTCGTCGAGGGTCTTCTGCAGCACTGCCGCGCAATCGTTACGGCCAAGGCGTTTCGCCCATGCCACGAGCGTGCCGTAACGCGTGATCTCATAATGTTCGACAGCCTGCGCTGCATTGATCAACGCGGCATCTAGAACTTCCTTGTCCTCGATCTCACCTGTGACCTCGTCCGCTTCCTTGATGATGCCATCGATCGCAGGACACGTGACGGCTTTCGGCTGCACGCCGTGCATCTGGAACACCTGTTCAAGACGAGTCACATGGCCTTTGGTCTGCTCAAGGTGGGCGAGAAAACCCTGCTTAAGGTTATTGTCATTCGCTTTTTCAGCCATTTTTGGAATGGCCTTCACGAGCTGCTTTTCAGCATAATAAATGTCCTGAAGCTGATGCACGAACAGATCGTCCATCGTCTTGATGTCTTTCGTAAAGAGACCCATAGGCTATTCCTTCATCGGTTCGGAACTCGGCAAAGAGACGGTTTGTCCGCATCGCTTGCCGGTTGCGCGGATGTAACAGCGAACGCTGACCGATGTTCCTGTCAAACCTTCAGGATAAGCTGCCGAAACGAATGGCTTTCAAGGTCTTTCGGAAAGTCGCTCGTGGCCCCATATCGGATTTAGGCGGTCAACAGTGGTGTGAGATTGAGTGTGAACCATTCATGACGCGCGCCTGCGCTCATTCGAAGCGAGACGTCAACTTTGTTCGCACCGCACAAGGCTGCTTTCGGGCTATTTTCCATGCTCAGGATTTCGCGTATGAGTACCGCCAAAGCCGCTTGCTCACTGTCGCCTCAATCGGCTCTTAAGAATTTCGCGCCCTGCCGGGAGGACGAATGCAAGACTTGTTGAACACGCTGGGGCGTGTTTTCAGGGAACGAATTGGCTGGAAACGTGTCGGGATTGTCGCAAGCCTTGCGATTGTAACTCTCGCCGTCGTGCACCTGTTGCGCACCCTCAAGGGCGTGAACACGAGCATCGTTCTCACAGCACTGGCGGAAAAGTCGGAAGGGCAGATCGCGCTCGCCGCTTTGTGCGTGCTGTGCGCATTCTTCACGCTCACGTTTTACGACCTGTTCGCGCTGCGGACCATCGGCAAGATGCACGTTCCTTATCGCATCGCGGCGCTGTCGAGCTTCACCAGCTACACCATCGGGCACAATATCGGAGCCACTGTATTTACGGGCGGCGCGATCCGATTCCGCATCTATTCGGACTGGGGACTGAGCGCGATCGATGTCGCGAAAATCTGTTTCATCTCCGGCCTAACATTCTGGCTGGGCAACACCTTCGTTCTCGGCATCGGCATGATCTGGCATCCGGCTGCCGCGGCTTCCATCGATCTCTTGCCGGAAAGCGTCAATCGCCTGATCGGCCTCGGATTGCTGGCCGGCATCGGCGCTTACCTGACATGGATCGCCACCGGACATGGCCGACGCCAGCTTGGCAAGGACGGCTGGATGGTCGCATTGCCGTCCGCACCGCTGACAATCGTACAGATCCTGATCGGCGTCGTCGATCTCGGCTTCTGTGCGCTCGCGATGTACCTGCTTGCGCCAGCGAACCCGAACCTCGATTTCGTCACGCTTGCGGTGGTGTTCATTCTCGCGACACTGCTTGGCTTCGCAAGTCACGCACCGGGCAGTCTCGGCGTTTTCGATGCGGCCATGCTGGTAGGCCTGCCGATGCTCGGAAAGGAAGAACTGCTGGCCTCGCTGCTGGTCTTCCGCATCCTCTATTTCCTGATCCCGTTCGCTACCTCGATCACCATCATGGGCGTCCGGGAATTGTGGCTGAGCGTGATCCTGCCGTGGCAGCAAAGCCGTAAATTTCGTCCTGCCGCGGCGGTCGTAAAACCCTCGAAACAGCCATCGAACACCAAGCAGGCAGCAGAATAGTCTGCCGCATAAAGTTAGGGCTTGTGGGCGGCTGGACGCGGTCTTACGCTTTGATGCCTCCCCACATTTTGGCCTTACCGGTCGGCTTCAAACCAGCATGATCCAGTCGCGCGTTATCCGTTCATCGCTCGGGCTCTCGGCCCTGGTTGCATCGCTTGCAAGCATAGCTGCGACGAATGCCGGCGCGCAAACGCCCGCGATCCAGGCACCTGCAGCGCAGATCGCTCCCGCGCCGGTCACCTCGTCACCCGGCATGCAAATCTCGTGGGAGGTCCGCAACCGCTTCCGGCTGTTCAAGGAAGAGCGCGATTTTCTGCTTCAGGCACAGGCGCTGAGGGGGCAGACAATTCTCGCCGCCGAGCAGGCGCTGGCGGTGCAAAGCGACGGTCGCGGATGGGCACGCAACGCCGTCGGCCGTCTCTGTATAGATGCTGCGGGCCGCGTCAGCGAACCCTGCACCCGCGATAACTTCAAGGAGAGCTATCTCACACCTCAAGATCATCCGGTGACCGTTCGGCTCACCGGCGCGGTGCCGGTCGGCGCTACGTGCGCATGGACGTTCAATGATGGCGACCCGGCGCGGCAGTTGACGCTCGATTGCGCCGAGGCGATCAATCTGCGCGTGCGTTATGGCCGCACCACGGCCGTGACTGTCGAGGTTTCAAGCGGCCCGGAGACGCCTCAGCAGGTTATTAGTGAAATCGCGGTGCGAGACATTTTCATCGCGGGCCTTGGCGACTCGATTGCGTCAGGCGAAGGCAATCCGGATCGTCCGGTGCCTCTTACCGACGACGGATTCTGTTTCCGCTCTTATCTCGGGGGACCGGCGGGTGTGTATTTCCGTCCGGGCCGTGCCAACTTCAAAGGTGGCCGCGCCTGCGAATCCGAAGGCAACAATTTGCAGAACTGGCAGCGCGCGGGCGCGCAGTGGTTAAATCCTGCTTGTCACCGATCGCTCTACAGTTACCAGACCCGCATGGCCATCGCGCTCGCAATTCGCAATCCGCAAATTGCGGTGACGTATTTGCCGCTGGCATGCACCGGCGCAACCATCGCCGAGGGCATGGTGGGTTCACAGCGTGCCCGCGAATGTGTGGTCGTCAAGAACGGTCTCAACTGCCAGGGCACGGTTAACGCGCAGGTCGCGGAACTGCGCGAGGCGCTGGGCGCGGCCGCGCAGCGGCAGCCGGGGCGTCAGCTCGATCTCGTGTTGCTGTCCATCGGCGCTAACGACATTGATTTCTCGGGTCTTGTCGCCGACGTCATTATCGACCGGCAAACCGAGCGCGGGTTGTCACGCCGCACGGGCGTCATGAGTTCCGTTGAAGAAGCACGCTCAACCTTGCAGGCCGAACTGCCTCAGGATTTCGCAAAAATGCGGCAGGCGTTGAAACCGATGGTCGGTGGTGACTTGTCGCGTGTCATTTATGTTTCCTACGCGAATCCGTCGCTGCTGAACGGCGCTCCCTGCCCCGGCGGTCGTGCGGGCTTCGACATTCATCCGGCATTCAACGCTGATCCGCAGCGCCTCGCGAATGTGGCGGAGTTCGTGCAAAACGAATTCCTGCCGCAAATCAAGAAGCTCGCGACGTGCACCGGCGGCGTACTTTGCACGAACCGCAACGCCGACCGCATGACATTCGTCGATCAGCATCAGGCGGCGTTCGCAACGCACGGTTTCTGCGCCCGTGCCGAAACCGATCCGCCGTTTGATCGCCAATGCTTTTCAGCGACAGGCGAAAGCTTCGTGGCGGACATCGTGGATGCAGCCAACAATCCGATGATGTGCGGCGCTGCCGCCAGCGAATTTCGCGCTTACGCGCCGCGCGCTCGCTGGATTCGCGACGCCAACGACAGTTACTTCGCAGCCATGACTTATCCGCAGGCGCAGAAAGCGTCGACCCAGCCGAGCGACATTCACGACGCAACGTGGGGTATTCTCTCGGCGGTCTATGGTGGCGCGATTCATCCGACCGCCGAGGGTCATGCTGCGATGGCGGACGCAGCGCTGCCCGCTGCGATGTCGGTGCTTGGATTAGGTCTGGCCGAAGCGCCGGTAACAAGCGAGCCGATCGCACCGGCAGCGGCGCAGTAATCCGTCTCAGTTCACACCGAGCTTCTTCTGTAAACTCGAAGACGACGTCGTGTACTGGAACACGACGCGCTTGTCGGGAAACACGTAGCGGCTGGCTTTCTGAGCCATCAGCGCGCCCTCGTGAAAACCTGAAAGAATGAGCTTGAGCTTGCCGGGATAGGTGTTGATGTCGCCGATGGCAAAGATACCCGGCACGTTGGTCTCGAACGCTTCGGTGTCGACCGCCACGAGATTGTTCTCCAGCTTGACGCCCCAATTGGCGACAGGACCGAGCTTCATCGTCAGTCCGAAGAACGGCAGGATCGTATCGCATTCGATCTTGAACGTGTTGTTGTCGTTTCCTTTCACCAGCGCGCCGGTCACCTGACCGTTTGCGCCTTCAAGCCCGGTCACCTGACCGAGCTTCAAATCCATTTTTTCAGCGGCAACAAGCGCGCGCATCTGCTCGACACTATGTGGCGCTGCGCGGAAATCATCGCGGCGATGCATCAGCGTAACCCGCTTTGCAATCGGGTGCAGGTTCAGCACCCAGTCGAGCGCGGAGTCACCACCGCCGACGATCAGAAGATTCTTGTCGCGGAACTGCTCCATCTTGCGCACGGCATAAAACACCGACGTGCCTTCATAGGCTTCGATGCCCGGCACCGGCGGACGCTTCGGCTGGAAAGAGCCGCCGCCTGCGGAGATCACCACAACCTTGGTTTCAAACACTTGCCCCGCATCGGTCGTCACGCGAAACAGCGCGTCGCCGATCTTCTCGATGGTCTCGACCATTTCATTCAGATGGAATGTCGGATTGAACGGCTTGATCTGTTCCATCAGCGCATCGGTGAGGCCCTGCCCTGTGACCATCGGGATTGCCGGAATATCGTAGATCGGCTTTTCCGGATAAAGCTCAGCACACTGCCCGCCCAGCTTGTCGAGAATATCGACGAGATGCACTTTCATATCGAGCAGGCCCAACTCGAACACGGCGAACAGCCCGCAAGGGCCTGCACCGATAATCAGGACGTCGGTTTTGATCGTGTCGGTCATGCTTATTCCGGTTCTAAAGCGGAGGATGGCGGCGGCAAGCCTGTAAAGGCCCGCATTTCCGGTCTGTCTAGCCAAGACGGTCCGCTTGGGAAAGGGATAATTGGCAACGGATACCGCGGTAGCTGCATCTTGTGAGGCGACCTCTTAGTCCTGTATGGGCTTTGAAAACACTGGAGACATCGTGTGAATGCGACGACCCGCCCAACTCCCAGTTTCCGGCTGGACGACTATCCGTTCCGCCTGATCGACAATGTCCGCTATGGCGATCTCGACCCCAACCAGCACGTCAACAATGCCGTGTACGGAACATATTTTGAAACCGCGCGGGTCACGCTCTTACGCAGCGGTGACCGTGGCTTGATGCCTGCGGGATTGAGCTGGATGCTTGTGCATCTGGCCATCGACTTTCGCGCCGAGATGCACTGGCCGGGACATTTCGAACTTGGGATTGGCGTCAAAAAGCTCGGCCGCACATCCGCGACATTCGCTCAGATTGTGATTGCCGATGGCATCTGCACGGCTTCGGCCGAAGCCGTCACCGTGCTTGTCGATGTGCAGACGCGCAAGCCCTCGCCGCTCACCGCGGAGATTGTCACCGGCTTTCAGCCGTGGATGTTGCGGGAGTGAAGCGCAGTCGCGGCGAATTACGCCTGACGCTCGGGCGTTGTCAGCGCGAGACCTTCAAGCTCTGCGGTGACCTTGATCTGGCACGACAGACGCGAATTCGGCCGCACGTCGTAGCCGAAATCGAGCATGTCTTCTTCCATCGGCGTCGGAGAGCCGACCTTCTCGCGCCAGGCTTCATCGACGTAAACATGACAGGTCGCACAGGCGCAGGCGCCGCCGCACTCAGCTTCGATACCGGGAATCGCGTTACGGATCGCGCCTTCCATCACCGTCGCCCCAGCCTCGACATCCACAGTACGGGTGGAGCCTGAGTGATCGGTGAAATTGATCTTGACCATGATTGTCGCGTCGCCCGGATAATTTAGGTGGAGCGTTCCTATAACGGTTCAAAACGCGGGGCGCTAGTGA
>Ga0209023_10004077_pt1 | contig 16898 bp, 19 predicted proteins | sample LakOneMetagenome_FD_187468 | JGI IMG/M metagenome (GOLD analysis project Ga0209023, IMG submission 187468) | Freshwater and sediment microbial communities from Lake Erie, Canada (SPAdes) (version 2) | ecosystem: Environmental > Aquatic > Freshwater > Lentic | place: Lake Erie, Canada... | reverse complement strand
GGCGCACGAAGCGGGCGTCGCCGCCTGATCGCTTTCGCTTTCGCGAACGGCCGGCCCCGCATCACGCGGCGCCGGCCGTTTTTGTAGGGTGGGCGGATTCCGCCCACGCGGTCAACGCACGGCCGCGGCACCTCGACGGCGATAACGACCGGGCGGCGGCAGGCCGTGGCTGCGGAAGTGGCGGCGCAGGGATTCGGGCGAACCGAGTCCGGAGAGATCCGCGACGGCGTCGAGCGGGAGCTGTGGCCGCGTCTCCAGGATGCGCGCCGCGAGTTCGACCCGCTCGCGCACCAGCCAGGCCAAGGGGCTCTGTCCCGTGCTGTCCTTGAAGCGGCGCTGGAAGGTGCGCGCGCCCATCTTCGCCTGCGCCGCCATCGACTCGACCGAATGCTCCGCGCGCAGGTTCTCGCGCACCCAGTCCATCAGGTGCGCGATCGCATTGTGTTCTCCGGATGGGAGCGGACGTGTGACCAGCTGCGCCTGGTCGCCGTCACGGTGGCCGGGAATCACCAGGCGCTGGGCGACGCGGCTCGCGATGTCGACGCCGAAGTCGCTGCGCACCAGGTGCAGCAGCATGTCCAGGCCCGCCGCCGAGCCGGCCGAGGTGACGATGCGCTCGTCCTCCACGTACAGCACGCCCTCTTCCACGACGATGCCCGGGAAGCGGCTTGCCATCTGCCGCAGGTAGCGCCAGTGCGTGGTTGCCCTTCGTCCGTCGAGCAGGCCCGCATGCGCAAGCACGAAGGCGCCCGAGCAGATCGAGCAGATGCGCACAGCGCGCGCGTGGGCGCGGCGCAAGGCCTCGAGCAGGGAGGGCGGCGGTGCCTCGTCGGCGCCGCGCCAGCCCGGAATCACGATGGTGTCGGCACGCTCGAGCTCTTCGAGTCCATGCGGCGCCGCGACCGTCAATCCGCCGGCGGCGCGCAAGGGGCCGTCTTCGACGGCGCACACCGCATAGGAATACCAGGGCACGCCCAGCTCCGGCCGCTCCAGAGCGAAGAGCTCGATGGCGCAGCCGAATTCGAAGGTGCACAGGCCGTCGTAGGCGAGGATGGCGACGTGGTGGGGCATGCGCGATGTTACCAGTTTCTGTCGCGCCGACACCTGCCCTGCCCGCCCGGCGGCTGCGACACTGGCGACTCGTTCATCACAAGAGTCCACCATGCCTTCAGCCGTATCCGCCGTCCCCGCAGCCCCCAGCGAACAGGCCCTGGCCCATTTCGCCCGGGCCTTCACCTTCGAGACCGACTGCGCCGACGTGCACGGCGCCATCGCCAACGGCCAGCAGGACTTCGTCCTGCTCGACACCCGCAGCGCAGCGCTCTATGCACAAGGCCACCTGCCGGGAGCGCTCAATCTCCCCCACGGGAAGATCGTCGACGTCAAATTGAGGGACTACCCGATGGATACCCTGTTCGTCGTCTACTGCGCCGGCCCCCACTGCAACGGCGCCCACCGCGGCGCCGAGCGCCTGGCGGGGCTGGGGCGGCCGGTCAAGCTGATGATCGGCGGCATCACCGGCTGGCTCGACGAAGGATTCGATCTGGCCCGCGACTGATACGGGCCGTGCATGGGTGCGCGCTGCGATATAGTGGCGACAACAAGACACTCGCCAGCGACCCATGAATCAATCCCACCCTCCATCCGACGACACCGAACACGACGACGCCTTCCTCGAGCGCGAACTCGACTTCGCCGAACGCGGCATCGAGCTGGTCAAGATGGAAGGCCGCGTCTTCCTGCGCTTCTCGGGCGAGGTGCGCTACGAAGGCCTGCGCGTGCCCTACCGCCTGGTGCCTGCGCGCGGCGTGCTGGCCAAGCCGAGCAAGTGGCGCAAGATGGACATGCCGGCCCGGCTCGCATTATTGAAGGAACGGGCGACGCCCGACGCCATCGAGGGGCTGCAGACCGAGGTCGAGGGTTTTGTCCGCGACATCGCGGAAGAAGCCGACGATTTCGGCTGGGACCCGATGACCTTCCTGCACGTGCTCGACGAGCTGGAAACCTCGGAGCCGGCCGAATACGTGTTCCAGCGCATCTCGCAGCGCCTGACCCATGCGGTCGAGCGCGAGCAGGAAGAACGCCATGCCGCGCGCACCAAGGAAAGCATCAACCTGGCCGAGTACCCGGAATCCTTCGAGGTGGCCAGCAGGATGGGGCGCAAGTTCATCGCCCTGCTCGGCCCCACCAACTCCGGCAAGACGCACCGCGCGATGGAGGCGCTGGCCAAGGCGAAGAGCGGCGTCTACCTCGCCCCCTTGCGCCTGCTGGCGCTGGAAAACTACGAGCGCCTGCAGAATGCGCGTCCGCACGGCGAACCCATCGCGGTCAGCCTGATCACGGGCGAGGAGCGCCGCATCGCCGAGGGCGCGACCCATGTGGCCAGCACCGTCGAGATGCTGGACACGAAGACACCGGTGGAAGTGGCCGTCATCGACGAGATCCAGATGCTGGCCGACCGCGACCGCGGCGCCGCGTGGACCGCGGCCGTGTGCGGCGCGCCGGCAGCCACCGTATTCCTGGTGGGGGCGCCGGAAGCGCGCCGCGCGATCGAGGCCCTGGCCGAACGCCTGGAAGTGCCGCTCGAAGTCCACGTGCTGAAACGCATGGCGCCGCTGGCGATGGAACCCTCGCCGGTGCGCAAGCTCGGCAACCTGCGCCGTGGCGATGCCGTCATCGCTTTCTCGCGCCGCGACGTGCTGATGTGGCGCGACATGATCACCGAGAAGGGGCTGTCGGTCGCCACCGTCTACGGCAACCTGTCGCCCGAAGTGCGGCGCGCCCAGGCCGAGCGCTTCCGCGAGGGACAGGCCGACATCGTGGTCGGCACCGACGCCCTGGCGATGGGCCTGAACATGCCGATCGCGCGCATCGTGATGACCACGACCGTGAAGTACAACGGGGTCGAGGAAGAAGAGATCTCGGCCGCCCTGGCCAAGCAGATCGCGGGACGGGCAGGGCGCTACGGCGTGCACGAAGAGGGTTTCGTCGCCGGCTACGACGACGACACCCACGGGGTCATGCGCGCCCTGATGAAGGAAAAGATTGCGCCGGTCGCGGCCACCGGCTTCGCGGTCGCGCCTTCGCTGGAACAGCTGCACCGCATCTCCTCGGTGACCGGCGAGACTTCGCTGGTGAAGCTCCTGAAGCGCTTCGTGCACAACATCGACGTCCCCGACGGCTTCTTCTACCCGCGCATCACCGAAGAGCAGAACGAGCGCGCGGAGTGGCTCGACACCTTGCCGCTGTCGGTGGCGGAGAAGTTCATGCTGTCGCTGGTGCCGATCTCGAGCCGGGTGCCGGTGCTGCAGAGCGCCTGGGAGCACTGGGCGCTGTCGCTGGCCAGGAAAAAGGTCAGCAAGCTGACGCCGCCGACGCAGGAGCTGTTCACCATGAACCTGCAGGAGGTCGAGGACACCTGCCGCATGTACTCGGCCTATGCCTGGCTGGGCTACCGCGAGCCGGAATACTTCCCCAGCATCGAACTGGCGCAGCAACTGGCGCGCGAGGCGTCGGAGCGGGTGGATGCGATGCTGCAGCAGCAGAATACGGCGGCGCGGCAGCGCGGTGGCGGCGCACGGAGCGCAGGCGCCAAGCGCCGGCGCTAAAGGCACGCTGCCAGCACGATCCGGGTACACGGTGTACGATCCCGCTTTTATCGATAAAGCGACAGCACCGTGAACCCGAAATACACTCCAGAATCCTTCAACGAATTCGGCAAACCCTTCCTGCCCGGCCACCTCGGCATCCAGATCACCGAAGTCGCCGAAGGCCGCGTATGCGCCGAACTCCCGGTGCAGCCTCACCTGCTGGCGCCGAACGGCTACCTGCACGCCGGCAGCGTCGTCACGCTGGCCGACACCGCGGCGGGCTACGCCTGCATCGCCCACCTGCCGGAAGGCGCGAACAGCTTCACCACCATCGAACTGAAATCGAACCACCTGGGCACCGCGCGCCAGGGCACGATCGCCGTCGTGGCGACCGCCGTGCACCTGGGCCGCACCACCCACGTCTGGGATGCCGTGGTGACGGACAAGGACAGCGGCAAGACCATCGCCCTGTTCCGCTGCACCCAGATGATCCTGTACCCGAAGGCCTAGCAGTCAGCTTTACGAGGCCAGTTCTTTTTCGATCAGCTTGTGCAGGGCCGGGAAATCCGGCTCGCCCACATAGCGCTTGATGATCTTGCCGTGCTTGTCGATCAGGAAGGTGGTCGGGGTCAGGGTGACGTCGCCGAACTGCTTCGCGATGTCGCCGGCCGAGTCGATCGCCACCGTGAAGGGGAGCTTCCTGGTCTCGGTGAAGTTCAGCACGTAGTTGGGCGGGTCGTACTGCATGGCCACCGCCACGAACTCCATGCCTTGCGCCTTGTACTTCTCATAGGTTTCGACCATGTGCGGCATCTCCTTCACGCAGGTGGTGCAGGAGGTCGCCCAGAAGTTGACCATCACGACCTTGCCGCGCAGGGACTGGGTGCTGATCTTGTCGCCGGCAATGCTGATGAAGGTGACGTCGGGCGCCGGCGTGGCGCTATAGAAGGAGGCGTAGCCGACGCCGGCCAGCGCCAGCACCACCGCGCAAGCTGCGGCGGGCTTGAACCAGGAGCGGGAAGAAGTGGTCATGGCGGGAAAAGATGGAAAAACGGCAGGACCGCAGTCCTGCCGTTGTGATTAGCCCTGGCTTGGTGCCGCTTGGTTGGCGCGCGGATCCTCGTCCTGGATGTACTCGAAGATCTTGACGACGCGGTTCACGCCCGGCACGCCTTTCGCCACGTCGGCGGCGATATTGCCTTCGCGCGGGGTGACGAGGCCCATCAGGTAGACCACGCCGCGTTCGGTGGTGACCTTGAAGGCGGTCGCCGAGACGGTCTTCTTGTCGACCAGGCTGGCCTTGACCTTGGTGGTGATCAGGGCGTCGTTCGAGCGCGAGGTATAGCTCGACGGGCCGGCGATTTCCAGCTCGTTGATGACGGAGACCACGTTGTCGATCGCGCGCACTTCGCGCTCGGCCGCGGCCTTCATCGCTTCGTCGCGCACTTCGCCGGTGAGCAGCACCTTGCGGTTGTAGCTGGTCACGTTGACGTGGCCATTCTCGCCGGTGAGCTGCTGCAGCTTGATCTCGGCCTTGACGTTGATCGCCTTGTCTTCGGTCTGCATGCCGATGGTGCGGCGGTCATTGGATGCCAGGGCGGCGGTGGCGGCGCCACCGACAGCCAGGGCGACGCAGCCCGACAGCGAGCTAGCTAACGCGGTACCCAGCACGATTTTCGAGAGCAGGCCGGCCAGCGGTCGCTTGTTTGTCATTCCTCTTCTCCTCCGAACAGCGCGACGTCGATGCCGTCGCAGATGGCGTGAATCGCGCACAGATGGACTTCCTGGATGCGCGCGGTGCGGTTGTGCTGCACGTTGATGTGCACGTCGGCGTCGGTCAGCAGTTTGCCGAGGGCGCCGCCGTCCTTGCCGGTGAAAGCCACGATGCGCATCTCGCGTTCCAGCGCGGCCTCGACCGCGGCCAGCACATTGCCCGAGTTGCCCGAGGTCGAGATCGCCAGCAGGATGTCGCCGGCCTGGCCGAAGGCCTGCACCTGCTTCGAGAAGATTTCCTTGAAGCTGTAGTCATTGCCGACGGCCGTCAGGATCGAGGTGTCGGTGGTCAGGGCGATCGCCGGGAGCGGGAAGCGCTCGCGTTCGAAACGTCCCACGAGCTCGGCAGCGAAGTGCTGGCAGTCGGCGGCGGAACCGCCATTGCCGCAGGCCAGGATTTTGTTGCCGTTGGACAGGGCGCCAAACATCAGTTCGATCGCCTGCGAAATGGGTTGCGCCAGGGCCGGCGCCGATTTCATCTTGAGATCGGCGCTCTCCTGGAAGTGAGCGAGGATGCGTTGAGTATTCATAGCCAAGGATTATAGTGCAGTGGCAACGGGGGACGGGCAACCACGGTAAAAATTGCTTACATTTCAATAGCTCAATTAATCACGTCCTGCAGCCATTCCACCTGATCGCCGTCGATGGCGATGACATCGAAGCGGCAGGGTGGTGTGACAGGAAAACGCAACAGGTAGAACTGGGCCGCGCGCACGAGGCGGCGGATCTTGGCGGGCGTGATGCTGGCCGCCGCGCCGCCGTGTGCGCGATCCGCGCGCTGGCGCACTTCCACGAAGACCAGCGTGTCGCCATCGCGCATGATCAGGTCGATCTCGCCGCCCTTGCAGCGGAAATTCTCTTCCACGGGCTTCAAGCCGCGGCGTTTCAGGTAGAGCAGGGCGGCCTGCTCCCATTCACGGCCCTGGGCCTGCCGCGACGACAGGCGCTGGGGCCACATATCATTGCCCGAAAGCCACCGATTCGAACACGCCGCCGTCGCGGTAGACGGTGCCGGTCTCGACGCGGCGGAAGGCCGCGGAGCCGCTGCCCATGTCCACCGACAGGCGCCCGGTCACGCCATCGATCTCGAAGGCGCTGCCGGGACGCAGCGCCAGCTCGCGCGCGATGCGGTAGGCATCGATGCCGAGGGCGTACAGGCGCTGCATGTCGAAGCCCCCTAGGCCGGCGTCCCAGCGCGGATAGCTCGCCACCAGCGGATGCTCGGGCTGCACGGTCCAGGGCAGGTCGAGGATGCGCACGCCGGCCAGCTCCGGGCTTGCCATGGCCGGGTCGCGGCCCGGGTTGATCGAGGCGGTGCCGTAGGTCGGCAGCGAGGTGCCGATGGCGCTGCGCACCTGGCGCAGCCCGACGGCGTCGAGGGCCGCGAACACCAGCTGCGGTGGGTCCTGCTGCAGGCGGGCGCGCAGCTCGGCCAGGGCATTGCCGTCGACGTAGCCGTCGCTGCTCGGCAGCTCGACCACGTAGTTGCTCAGGCCCAGCTGCGACCAGCGCGCCGTGAAGGCGCCGGCCAGGCGCTGCTGCCAGGCGGCGGCGCCGGTGAGCACGAGGGCGCGGCCGCCCGGCTGTTCCGCGGCGGCCCAGTCGGCCACCTGGCGCGCCTCGTCCTCGAGCGCGAGGCCGACAACCAGCATCTGGCGCGGCAGCGGGCCATTGGTCTGCGGATGGTTCAGGGCGATGGTGGGTTTGCTGACGGCGCCGCTGGCGGCCAGCGCGGCCACGGCGGGGCGCGCCAGCGGGCCGACCACGATATCGTTGTTTTCCGCCGCACGGGCGTAGGCGTCGAGCGTGGCCTGGGCCGAGTCGCCGGTGGGGATCACGTTGACGATCACGCCGCTGCGCTCGCGTTCGTGGCCGGCCAGGAAGCCGGCGCGCACCGCTTCGGCAGGCTGGGCCAGGGCGCCGGACTCGAGCGGCAGCAGCAGGGCGATGCGGGTGCCGGCGCTATTGCGGTCCGGTGCGGCGCGCGCGCTGCCGTCCAGCGGAGGCGGCAGGTCGATCGGATTGGTGACGGCGCGCGCGACGGGCGCCGGCGGCGTGTAGCCCGGTTCGGCAGGAGGCGGGCTTGCACTCGGCGCGGCGGGCGCGCACAATCCGCCCGGTACGCCGCAACCCATGTCGGGCGGCAATGGCGTGCTGGTGCAGCCGGCCAACAAAGCGAACACGGACGTTGCAAGCAGCGCCTTGAGATTTTTCTTCAGCATCGGAATCCCTTATGACAGAACAGCAGACCATCGACATCGCCCGGCTTCCCGTCATGGGCGAGGCGGCCCAGCAGTCCTATCCTACCGCAACGCTGTATGTCGTGGCTACACCGATTGGCAACGTCACCGACATCACGCTGCGCGCCCTGCACCTGCTGGCGCTCGCCGATGTCGTGGCCTGCGAGGACACCCGCAAGACCGGCGCCCTGCTGCAGCGTTTCGGCTTGAGCAAGCAGACCATCGCCGCCCACATGCACAACGAGCGCGAGGTTGCCGACAAGATCGTCGAGCGCCTGCGCGGCGGCCAGCGCGTGGCCCTGGTCTCCGATGCGGGTACGCCGGCCGTGTCCGACCCGGGTGCGCGCATCGTCGATGCGGTGCGCACGGCGGGCCTGAACGTGGTGCCGCTGCCGGGACCGTCGGCGGCGATCACGGCCCTGTCGGCGAGCGGCCTGGTGAACGACCGTTTCCACTTCGTCGGCTTCCTGCCGGCGAAACCGAAGCAGCGCGAAGCAGCATTGCACGAACTGGCGCGCGAGACTTCGACCCTCGTCATCTACGAGGCGCCGCACCGCATCGTCGAATGCGTGGAAGGCTTGATGGCCGTGTTCGAGCCGACGCGCCAGGTGGTGTTCGCGCGCGAGCTGAGCAAGCTGTTCGAGGAAGTGCACCGCTGCCCGCTGGGCGAAGCCCTGGGCTGGGTGAAGGCCGACCAGCACCGCGAGCGCGGCGAGTTCGTCGTGCTGGTGGAAGGCGCGGTGCTGGCGACCGACGCGCAGGATGCGGAAGCCGAACGCATCCTGCAGATCCTGCTCGCCGAATGCTCGGTGAAGCAGGCCGCGAACCTGGCGGCCCAGATCACGGGACGCAAGAAGAACGCGCTGTACGAGCGCGCCCTGCAGATCAAGGGCGAGTAAGGCCCCGGCTCAGGCCAAGGCTTCCTTGGCGGCTTCTTCCGGCGTCAATCCATCGTAGAACTGGTCGGTGAACCATTCGACCTGCTCTTCGATGTGGTCCTGGGCCTGCTCCACGGTGGCGCCCCCGGCGACGAGGAATTTCTCCACCTCGATGCACCAGTGGATGAACGCCAGCGTTTCTTCGTCGAGTTCTTCTTTCTTTGCCATTGTGCTTTCCTTGCGCTGTTCTTGCATTACATGAGGGGCGGATTGTAGCCGTTCAAGCGCCGGCCAGGGCGCGCAGGGCCGGGATGACCTCTTGCAGCCGCGCCACTTCGACGCTCGGCAATGCCTGCGTATCGTTGTTCATCGCGCCGGGATTGAACCAGCAGCTCTCGATGCCGAAGCGGTTCGCGCCGAGGATGTCGGCGTCCAGCCGATCCCCGACGATGACCGTCTCCGCATGCGAAAAGGCGCGCGCCATCTTCACCGTGTAGTCGAAGAAGCGGCTGTCGGGCTTGGCATGGCCGCAGGCATCCGAGGTGGCGACGAACGACAGGTGCAGATGCAGCTTCGACGCCGCGATGCGGCGCTGCTGGATGTGCTCGATGCCGTTCGTGATGATGCCCACTTCGCCGATGCCGGCCAGGGTTTCGCACAGTTCCTGCGCACCGTCGACCAGCACCACATTGTGCGACAGCGATTCGAGGTAGAGCGCGCTGGCGGCCTGCGGATCCAGGTCGAGGCCGTTCGCGGCGAAGGTCTGGCGGAAGCGGTCCACTTTCAGGAAGTCCTTCGACACGGCGCCGAGCTCGAACGCCTTCCACAGCGACAGATTGATGGCCTGGTAGCTGGCGAACAGGCCTGTGGGCAGTTCGCGCAGGCCGAGCTCGCGCATCGTGTGATCGAAAGACAGTTGTTCGGAAGCTTTGAAGTCGAGCAGGGTGTCGTCCAGGTCGAACAGGAAGAGTCGGTGTTTCATCGTTCTAGTGTAGCACTCGGCTTCCTACCATTTGCAGCCATGGTCTTTCTTGTCCATCATCAGGAACAGCGGGGCCAGCAAGCCGCCGGGCAGGCCGTCCTTGCAGTTGGCGCGCTTGGTCCTGCCGATGGCGCGCGCGGCTTTCGTTTCGGTCTCCAGCGGCGCATCGGGGAACTGGGCATGGGCCGTGCCTTCGATGCCGAGCTTGGTGCGGCCGGCCAGCTCCCGCGCCGTCTGCCTTGCCGCCCCCATGTCGAATTGCGGCGCATCGCCAGGCGCCGGCGCCGCTTCGCTGGCCTGCTCGACGGAAAAGGCGTCCTGCGGCGTTTCCTGTCCGGGTGATGCAGGAACGGCAATGACAGGCTTCGGTGGGGAGCGGCGTGCGCTGCGTGGCGCCGCCGGCGCCGGACGCGCTTGCGGTGGCGCTTCCACCTTTGGCGGCGGCGGCGGTGGCGGCGGCAGGATGCGCACGGCGATGGAAGAGGGCGGCTCCGACTCGAACGTTGGCAAGGAAGGGCCGGAGTGGCGATACGCAAACATCAGCACCAGGTGCACGGCAATCGACACGCCCACCCCGATCAGGACGCGTTTGTTCCCCTGCACCATGCCCATATCACCCGTGTAGCGCGCTGCCAGATTCACAATATTGCCTGTTTTGCCTTGTCGAAGAACGACAAACAATGCCCTAGTTTCTTTATTTTTCCCTTAAACCTTGACCTGGTCATCCCAAGCAGATATGATCTTCCTTCTTCGGAGTGTAGCGCAGCCCGGTAGCGCACCTGGTTTGGGACCAGGGGGTCCAAGGTTCGAATCCTTGTACTCCGACCAGTATCAAGAGAAAAGCCGACAGTGAAAGCTGTCGGCTTTTTTCGTTATGGGGCGGCCCGGTTCACGGGCGCTTCCAGCGGCAGCCGCCTTCCTCCCACGCTTCCTGGTCTTCGGCGAAGGTGAAGGTCTTGCGGTCTTTCGCGCGCGTGTAGGTGAAGCCGTAGACAATCGCGCCCTGCGACACGACGGTATAGGTGCCGCCGCCGGGCAGGTCTTCCTTCCACGTGGTCGTGAATTCGTGGGGCCGGCCGGGCGCCGTCTCGGCGCCATCGCTCCTGACGAGCTTGAGCGGAATGTTCGCGCTCCCGTTCTCGTAGCGCACATAGGCCTGCTTCGAGCCCTCCGGCGGAAAGCCGAACTCCAGCCTGATCGGTTTGGCCATGTCCGCGGAGTGGAAGCAGCGGATGTCGGCGGCATTGGCGTGCGCCGAAGCTGCGCAGAGGCTCCCTAGCAGAACAGCGGCGAGGCGCCCCATGTCAGCCGGCACGCTTGGCCGCGATCGCATTGCCGGCGCGGCTCGCGCCCTTGCGCCCCAGCTGTTGCGAGATGAACTGTCCGGCGTCGACCACCTGGTCGAGGTCGATGCCGGTCTCGATGCCCAGGCCGTTCATCAGGTAGATCACGTCCTCGGTGGCGACGTTGCCGGTTGCGCCCTTCGCGTAGGGGCAACCGCCCAGGCCCGAGACGGACGAGTGGAAGATCGCCACGCCGACTTCCATCGCCGCGTAGATGTTGGCCAGCGCCTGTCCATAGGTGTCGTGGAAGTGGCCGGACAGGCGCTCCAGTGGAAACTCCTGGCTGGCCGCCAGCATCACGGCTTGCGTCTTGCGCGCGGTCGAGACGCCGATTGTGTCGGCGATGTCGATTTCGTCGCAACCGAGGTCGCGCATGCGGCGCACCACGTCGGCCACGGCGCTCAGCGGCACCTCGCCCTGGTAGGGGCAGCCGAACGCCGTGCTGATCGAGCCGCGCAAGCGCAGATTGCTGGCCTTGGCGGCCTTGGCCACCGGCTCGAAGCGCGCGATCGATTCGGCGATCGAGCAGTTGATGTTCTTCTGCGAGAAGGCTTCCGAGGCCGAGCCGAAGATCACCACTTCATCGGCCTTGGCAAGCAGCGCCGCTTCGAAGCCCTGCATGTTCGGGGTCAGGGCCGAGTAGATCGTGCCCGGCAGGCGCTCGATGCCGGCCATGACCTGCGCGCTGGTGGCCATCTGCGGCACCCACTTGGGCGAGACGAAGGAAGCCGCTTCGACGTTGGGGAATCCCGCGCGCGCCAGGCGGTTGACCAGTTCGATCTTCACCTCGGCGGACAGCGCTTCCTTCTCGTTCTGGAGGCCGTCGCGCGGTCCCACTTCGACAATCTTGACCTTCTTCGGCAAGCTGGCTGGCTGGTACATGCTGTTTAATATCCTAGGTCGCGGTCGACGATGTCGTCGACGGGTTGGCCGCTCTCCAGTTTCGCGATCTTGTCGAGAATCTGGCGCACGGCGTCGTGGCGCATGGTCAGCGCCGAGATGTGCGGGGTGATGGCGATGCGCGGCTCGTTCCAGAACGGATGCGGCGCCGGCAGCGGCTCGTGGCGGAACACGTCGAGCGTGGCGCCGGCGATGTGGCCCGAACGGATCAGCGTCATCAGATCCGGCTCGGCCAGGATGGCCCCGCGCGAGACGTTGATCAGGTAGGCATTCGGGAGCAGCTTGCCCAGGTTGTGGCGGTCGAGCAGGTTCGATGTCTCGGGCGTGAGCGGCAGCATGCAGACCAGCACGCGGGTGCCGCGCAAGAAAGCGTCCAGCCCGTCGGCGCCATGGAAGCATTCGACGCCGGGGAGGTCCTTGGGCGTGCGGCTCCAGCCGCGCACGGGAAAGCCGAACAGGCGCATCGCCTCGACCACCGGCAGGCCGAGCCGGCCCAGGCCCATGATCCCGACCGTGAACTCTTCCTTGGGCGTGAGCGGCAGCGGGTCCCAGACGCCGTGGCGCGCCTGCTCTTCGTAGTCGTCGAAATGGCGGTAGTAGCGCAGCACGGCGTGCGCCACGTATTCGGCCATCTGCACGCCCATCCCGGCGTCGCCCAGGCGCACGATCGGCACCGGGGGCAGGGCGTCGCCCAGCTTGAGCAGGGCGTCGACGCCGGCGCCCATCAGGAAGATCGCGCGCACGTGCGCAAGCTGGTCGAGCAGGGCCGGCGTGGGGCTCCACACGACCGCATAGTCGCATGGCGGCAGGGCTGCACCCTCTTTCCACGCGACGGTCTCCACCTGCGGCATGAGGGCGGCGAATTCGCGCACCCATGGCTCGATCACGCCGTCGCCCCGGAACAGGAGTATGCGCATGTCTCCCCCTACGTTTTTATCGTTTTATCAAGCCGCCTTGAAAGCCAGCAGCGGCGCCCCATCCGCCACCTGGTCGCCAACCTGGTACAGCACTTCCTCCACCAGGCCGTCGCTCGGCGCGGAAATCGTGTGCTCCATTTTCATCGCTTCCATGATGACCAGCGGCTCGCCCTTCTTGACTTCCTTGCCGGACGAGGCCAGTACGGCCACTACTTTACCCGGCATCGGCGCGGTCAGGCGGCCCCCTAGGGACTCGACCTCGCCGGCGTGCGCCATCGGGTCATTGTACGCCAGGGTGGTATGACGTCCATTGGTGAACACGTGGAACAGCTCGCCGTCGCGGCGCACCTTGCCGTGCAGGGAGGCCTCGCCCAGGCGGATGCTCAGTTCGGCGCCTTCGTGGCGGACCAGCTCGAGGCGCTGGCGCTCGCCGCCCGCATCGATTTCCCAGCCGTGGGCGCCATAGGTGAGGCCGACCTGATAACCGGCTTCGCCGCTGAACTCATCGCCGAACGAGAGCACGCGGCGGTAGGCGCTGTTCATGCGCCAGCCTCGCGCCTGGGCCCATGGGTCGGCCGGATTCACCGAACCACGCACGGTCTCGCTTGCGGTGAGCGCCAGCGCGGCCAGGGCCAGGGCGCCCAGCGGCGCGGCAGCGGGCGCCGGGAACAGGGTGTCGCCGTGGCGCTCGATCAGGCCGGTGTCCAGGTCGGCGCTGGAAAACGCCTCGCCTTCGACCAGGCGCTTGAGAAAGGCGATATTGGTCGCCAGGCCGACGATCTGGAACTCGGCAAGGGCCTGCGACAGGCGCGCCAGCGCCTGGGTGCGGTCGGCGCCCCAGACGATCAGCTTGGCGATCATCGGGTCGTAGAAGGGAGAGATGGCGTCGCCTTCGCGCACGCCCGAGTCCACGCGCACGGCGGCCGGATTGGTCCCGTCGGCGCCCAGCTGGAATTCGACGGCTTGCGGCGTGTCCATGTGGCGCAGCGTGCCGATCGAGGGCAGGAAGCCTTTTTCCGGGTTCTCCGCATACACGCGCGCCTCGATGGCATGGCCGTGGATCGCCAGTTCATGCTGTTTTTTGGGGAGCGGCTGGCCCGCGGCCACGCGCAGCTGCCACTCGACCAGGTCGGTCCCGGTGATCATCTCGGTGACCGGATGCTCCACCTGCAGGCGGGTATTCATCTCCATGAAGTAAAAGGAGCCGTCCTGGTTGGCGATGAATTCCACGGTACCCGCGCCCACGTAGCCGACGGCGCGCGCGGCGTTCACGGCCGCTTCGCCCATGGCGGCGCGGCGGTCTTGCGTCATGCCAGGGGCCGGCGCTTCTTCCAGCACCTTCTGGTGGCGGCGCTGCACCGAGCAGTCGCGCTCGTGCAGGTAGACGCAGTTGCCATGGCTGTCGGCGAAGACCTGGATCTCGATGTGGCGCGGGCGGATCAGGTATTTCTCGACCAGCACCTTGTCGTCGCCGAAGGAACTGATCGCCTCGCGCTTGCAGGACGCCAGCGCGGCCTCGAAGTCTTCCGAACGCTCGACCACGCGCATGCCCTTGCCGCCGCCGCCGGCGCTGGCCTTGAGCAGCACCGGATAGCCGATGCGGTCGGCCTGTTCACGCAGGAATGCCGGTTCCTGGTTGTCGCCGTGGTAGCCCGGCACCAGGGGCACGTTCGCGCCTTCCATCAGCTGCTTGGCGGCAGACTTGGAACCCATGGCGCGCATCGAGGAGCCCGGCGGACCGATGAAGACCAGGCCGGCGGCCTGCACGGCTTCCGCGAACGCCGCGTTCTCGGACAGGAAACCGTAGCCCGGGTGGATCGCCTGGGCGCCGGTCGCCTTGGCCACCTCGATGATCTTCTGGCCGCGCAGGTAACTGTCCTTGGCGGCGCTTGGCCCGATCAGGACCGCCTCATCGCAGACCGCCACATGCTTCGAGCCCGCATCGGCTTCCGAGTAGACGGCGACGGTGCGGATACCCATGCGGCGCGCGGTGGCGGCGACACGGCAGGCGATTTCGCCACGGTTGGCGATGAGGATCTTGGTGAACATGCGTTTGTCTTTCGCTTCTGGTTATGTGTTCGAACGCGGCCGTGTCTCCCCGGCCGCCTCGCTAGATGATCAGCAGCCGCAGGCAGCCTTCGGCGCCGATTCCAGCGTCGCGGCGCGCGTCTTGAGGCCCAGCTTCTCGAGCAGCACGCGGTCGTCGTCCGCTTCCGGGTTGCCGGTGGTGAGCAGCTTGTCGCCGTAGAAAATCGAGTTGGCGCCGGCCATGAAGCACATGCTTTGCACGGCTTCGCCCAGCTCGCGGCGGCCGGCGGACAGGCGCACGCGCGCCTGCGGCATGGTGATGCGGGCCACCGCAATGGTGCGCACGAATTCGATCGGGTCGAGTTTTTCGATGCCGTGCAGCGGCGTGCCTTCGACCTGCACCAGGTGGTTCACGGGCACCGACTCCGGATACGGGTTCAGGTTAGCCAGCTGGGCGATCAGGCCGGCGCGCTGCTCGCGCGTCTCGCCCATGCCCACGATGCCGCCGCAGCAGACCTTCAGGCCGGCATTGCGCACGCGGCCCAGGGTATCCAGGCGGTCCTGGTATTCGCGGGTCGAGATCACGTTGTTATAGAAATCAGGCGCGGTGTCGATGTTGTGGTTGTAGTAGTCCAGGCCTGCCTTCTTGAGCTGTTCGGCCTGTCCCTCTTCCAGCATGCCCAGGGTGGCGCAGGTTTCCATGCCGAGCGCCTTCACCTCGCGCACCATGGTTTCGACCTTCTCCATGTCGCGCTCCTTCGGGCTGCGCCACGCGGCGCCCATGCAGAAGCGGGTCGCGCCGTTGGCCTTCGCTTCGCGCGCGGCATTGAGCACGGTGTCGATGTCGAGGATCTTCTTGGCCTCGACGCCGGTGTCGTAGCGCGCGGCCTGCGGGCAGTAGCCGCAATCTTCTTCGCAGCCGCCGGTCTTGATCGACAGCAGGGTCGCCAGTTCGACGTCGCCGTCCGGGAAGTTGGCGCGGTGCGCCTGCTGGGCGCGGAACATCAGCTCATTGAAGGGCAGCTCGAACAGCGCCAGTACGTCGGCCAGCGGCCAGGTGACGTTCTCGGGCTGCTTGATGGCGACAGGACGGTGCAGGGCAATGGTATTCGGTTGGGACATCTGGTTTTCCTTAGTTCTGGACGCGCGGGGAGTGCCAGCCTGGCAGGCCCGCGAGGTCGATGTATTGGGCGGCGGCTTGCGCCGTCGGATGCTCCAGGCGGGGCACGTGGCCCAGCAGCGGCGCCGGAATGCGTTGTTCCAGCGCTTCGATGTTATCAACCATGAAGCGCATGTCGGGGTCCGCGGTGTTCGCGACCCATCCGGCCAGCACCAGGCCGCGCGCCACGATCGCCTCCACGGTCAGGAGGGCATGGCTGATGCAACCGAGGCGCAGGCCCACCACCAGGATCACCGGCAGGTTCAGCTGCGCAGCCAGGTCGGCGCTGTCGAAGTCGTCGTTGAAGGGCACGCGGAAACCACCCACCCCTTCGACCACCACGGCATCGGAGGCCGCATGGATTTCGGTATAGGCGGCCAGGATCGGCACCGACTCGATGGTCACGCCTTCCAGCGCGGCGGCGATGTGCGGCGCGGCCGCTTCCTTCAGCATGAAGGGCGTGGTGATGCTGGAGGGCAGGTGGACGTTGCCGGCGGCGCGCAGCATGTCGGCGTCTTCGTTGTGCAGCTCGCCGTCGACGAGCGTGGCGCCGGCGGCGACCGGCTTCATGCCGCAGGCGCGGCGGCCGCCTTCCACCAGTTTATGGAGGATGGCGCTCGAGACCAGGGTCTTGCCGATCTCGGTGTCGGTGCCTGTCACGAAGCAGCAGAAGCGCGAGGGCACGCCCTCCGCTGCCAGAGCTTGCGGCTGCGGATCGAGCACAGGCGCTTCCGCGACCGGGGCGCCGGCGCTGCCGGGTGTGGTGACGACGGGCGTCAGCGCGAGCGGCTGATCCGGTTCATTCAGGTTCTTCATGCGGTGGCCCTTTCCAGTTCATTCAGCGCGCGGGCGAGCAGTGCTACCTCTTCGTGCGTGTGCGCCGCCGACAGGGTCACGCGCAGGCGCGCCGTGCCCACCGCCACCGTTGGCGGACGGATCGCCGGCACCCACAGGCCCTGTTCGTGCAGGCTGGCCGCCACGCGCAGCGCGTCCTCGTTGCTGCCGATGATGACCGGCTGGATCGCGGTTGTCGAGGCCAGCAGCTGCCAGCGCTGCGGACGCAGCGCATCGCGCAGGTGCGCCACCAA
>Ga0209023_10004076_pt1 | contig 16901 bp, 20 predicted proteins | sample LakOneMetagenome_FD_187468 | JGI IMG/M metagenome (GOLD analysis project Ga0209023, IMG submission 187468) | Freshwater and sediment microbial communities from Lake Erie, Canada (SPAdes) (version 2) | ecosystem: Environmental > Aquatic > Freshwater > Lentic | place: Lake Erie, Canada... | reverse complement strand
CGTCGGCGAGGCCGTGGATGCGCACGATGCCGTCGGACACGCTGGTCACGGTGCCTTCGTTGCGCGCCTCGGCGGCGAGCTTCACCTTCTCGATGCGGGTCTTGATCAGTTCGCTGATTTCGGACGGGTTGAGCGTCGTGGTTGCCATTGTCTGTTTCCTGTAGGACGGGTCTCGACCCGCCGTCTTTTTTGCAATTCGTTCCGGAAGGCGGGTTGAAACCCGCCCTACATCAACTTGCGAGCACCGTTTGCAACCGATCCAGCTTGCCGCGCAGCGAACCGTCGATGACGACGTCGCCGGCATCGATCACCGCGCCGCCGATCAGCGAGGCGTCGATCGCCGCCTCGAGCTCGACCTCGCGGCCGAAGCGCTTTTCCAGCGCGGCCTTGATCGATTCGAGTTCCGCGGCCGGCAGCGCCGTCGCAGCGGTGACTTTCGCCTTGACCACGCGTTCGGACTCGAGCCGCAGTTCGTCGTAAAGGCCGGCGATTTCCGGCAGCAACGCGAGGCGGCGATTGTCGAACAGCAGGCCGAGGAAATCGGCGAACACGGCATCCGCGCCGTCGGGCGCGAGCAGCACGACCGCATCGTCGCGGCCGAGCCGGGGATGGCCCAGCAGCGCGGCGACCCGCGGGTCGGCGGCGAGGCGCGCGGCGAAGCCGAGCGCATCGGACCAGCCGCCCAGCTTGCCGGCATCGCGCGCCAGCGCGAACGCGGCGCGCGCGTACGGACGGGCGAGGGTCAGGGCCTGCGACATGGCCTCAGATCTCCGCGGCCAGTTCGTCGAGCAGCGCCTTGTGGGCGTTCGCATCGATCTCGCGCTTGAGCAGCTTCTCGGCGCCGGTCACCGCCAGCGACGAGACGTGCTTGCGCAGTTCCTCGCGGGCGCGGTTCGAGGCCGCGTCGATCTCGGCTTCGGCCAGTGCCTTCTGCCGGCCGGCTTCGGCGATCGCATCCTGCTTGGCCTGGTCGACGATCTGGTTCGCGCGCTGGTGCGCCTGGTCGATGATCTCGTTGGCCTTTGCGCGCGCGACCTTCAGTTCCTCGTTGGCCTTTTCTTCGGCCTGCGCGAGGTTCTTCTGCGCGTTGTCGGCGGCGGCGAGGCCTTCGGCGATCTTCTGCTGGCGTTCCTCGATGGCCGCGATGATCGGCGGCCAGATGAACTTCATCACCAGCCATGCCACCGCGAAGAACGCGAGGCCCTGAATGACGAGGGTGAGGTTGGGTAGCATGGACTTGCTCCTGGTGCCGGCGGCGCGATGCCGCCGGCGATGCCTGAATCGCGTGCGTGTTCAGCCGATCCGGGGGATCAGGCGATCGAACCCAGCAGCGGGTTGGCGAACAGCAGCAGCAGCGCGATGGCGACGCCGATCATCGGCACGGCGTCGAGCAGGCCGGCGACGATGAACATCTTGGTCTGCAGCATCGGGGTCAGCTCCGGCTGGCGCGCCGAACCCTCGAGGAACTTGCCGCCGAGGATGGCGAAGCCGATCGCGGTGCCGAGGGCGCCGAGGCCGATCAGGAGGCCGGCCGCGATGACGGTGAACTTGAGAACTTCGGCGACGAGGGTTGCGTGGTCCATGGTGTTGCTCCGGTTGGATCGTTGCGATTGCGCGGGGTGGAAGGGAAAAACGAAAAGCGGATCAGTGGCTTTCGGCCGACATGCTGAGGTAGACGATGGTCAGCATCATGAAGATGAAGGCCTGCAGCAAAATGATCAGGATGTGGAACGCGGTCCAGATGGCGCCGACGAACCATTGCAGCGGCCCCATCACCCAGGTGCTGAGGTGGGCCAGCGAGGAATTCAGGGTCATCAGCGCGATCAGGATGAAGATCAACTCGCCGGCGTACATGTTGCCGAACAATCGCAGCGACAGGCTGAGCGGGCGCACGCCCTCTTCGATCACGCGCAGCAGGAAGTTGGCCGGCGCCAGCGCGATCTTGGCGACGGTGCCGTGCGCATGGAACGGGGCGGTGAAGATTTCCCTGGTGAAGCCGCCCACGCCCTTGTGCGAGATGCCGAACACCTGGATCAGCAGGAACACCGCCAGCGACAGCCCGAAGGTGGTGTTGAGGTCGGCGGTCGGCACCACGCGCAGGTAGGCGTGGGCCGGGTCGTGGCCGGCCATGACATGGCCGCTCTGCCAGGCCCACGGCAGGAAGTCCACCGGCACCATGTCCATGAAGTTCATCAGGAACACGAGGCAGAAGATCGTGATCGACAGCGGCGCGATCAGCTTGCTGCGTCCGTGGAAGGTCTCGCGCACGAGGCCGTCGACGAAGCCGACGATCATCTCGACGAAGGCCTGGAACTTGCCCGGCACGCCGGAGGTCACCTTGCGCGCGGCCATCCGGAACGACACGAAGAACAGCACCGACAGCACGAAGGTGAAGATCAACGTGTCGACGTTGAGCGTCATGAACGTGCTGTCGCCCACCTTCACCTGCCAGAAATGCAGGTGGTGGTTGATGTATTCGGTGGAACCGCCGGTGGCGGCTTCGGTCATCGTGTTTTCAGCGCTCACGCTCAACCCTTCGTCGCCCGTTGCGTCCCCAGCCGGCGCAAACCCGCCAACCAGGCCATCAATCCAATTGCCAACCCCGCCAGCATCGGCAGCGGCGGCAGTTGCCACATCCGCAGCGCGATGCCCAGCGCCACGAACACCACCAGCCACTTCGCGCTCGTCCCCGCCAGCAGGGTGGCGAAGGCGAACCGGGCCGGTATCGCGCCGCGCAGCGAAAGCAGCGTCGCGAACCCATTGCCCAACGCCAGCGCCAACCCCCCGGTGGCAGCCGCCAGGGCCGGACGCGTCCCGTCCCCGGCAAGGAAGGCCAGCGCGACCAGCAGCGCGACGATGGCCTGCATGGCCACCGCGCGCAGTGCCGACCGGCGACTCGCGGCGATGGGATCGTGCACGCGCGGCCCTGTTCAGCTTGCGGAGTCGGGCCGGCGTACCGCAAAACGGCCCTGCGAAGCCGCAAAATTATAGCAGGGGCCGAAAATCCCCGGCAACGCCCAAGCGTTGCCTGCGGATCGGGGCGGCGAACCGGAACCTTTCGGCCGGGGGACGGGTCACACCGCCGTGGCCCGCAACCTTCCTCGTCGATCGCGAGCGGGTCCCGAAGCCCCGGCCGTCTCCGCCGGGGCTTCCTTTTTTGTGGACCCCACTCTCCCGGCGCTACGCGCCACCCTCTCCCACGAGGGGAGAGGGAAGCATCACTTCTTCTTCGGCATGTACAGATCGGTGATCGTGCCGTCGTAGACCTCGGCCGCCATGCCGACCGATTCGCTCAGGGTCGGGTGCGGATGGATGGTGTGGCCGATATCCCCGGCCTCGCAGCCCATCTCGATCGCGAGCGCGATCTCGGCGATCAGTTCGCCCGCATGCACGCCGACGATGCCGCCGCCGATGATGCGATGCGATTCCTCGTCGAACACCAGTTTGGTGAAGCCCTCGGTGCGGGAAAGGCCAATGGCGCGGCCCGAGGCCGCCCACGGGAACTTGCCGACGCCGACCTTCAGGCCCTTGGCCTTCGCTTCGGTCTCGGTGACGCCGACCCAGGCGATTTCCGGGTCGGTGTAGGCCACCGACGGGATCACCCGCGCGACCCACTCCCGGCCTTTACCAGGCATGCCTTCGCCGGCCGCGACTTCCGCCGCGAGCCTGCCTTCGTGCGTGGCCTTGTGCGCGAGCATCGGCTGGCCGACGAGGTCGCCGATGGCGAAGATGTGCGGCACGTTGGTGCGCATCTGCGCATCGACGTCGATGAACCCGCGTTCGCCGACGCGCACGCCGGCCTTGTCGGCATCGAGCTTGCCGCCGTTCGGGCTGCGGCCGACCGCGACCAGTACGCGGTCGAACACGCTGGATTCGGGAATGCCCTCGCCCTCGAACGTGCAGGCGATGCCGGCTTTCTGCGCCTTGGCCTCGACGACCTTGGTCTTGAGGTGCACGGCCACACCCTGCTTCTTCAGGCGATCGGCCAGCGGTTTCACCAGGTCCGGATCCGCGCCGGGCATCAGCTGCGACATGAACTCGACCACCGTCACGTCGCTGCCCAGCGCGCGGTACACCGTGGCCATTTCCAGCCCGATGATCCCGCCACCGACCACGAGCAATTTCTTCGGCACATCGGCGAGGTCGAGCGCGTCGGTGGAATCCATGACGCGCTTGTCGTCCCACGGGAAGAACGGCAGCTTCACCGGTTGCGAACCGGCGGCGATGATGCAGTTCGCGAATCGCAGCAACTGCGCCTTGCCGTCGGCGCCGGCGATCTCGAGTTCGTTCGCGGAGACGAACTTCGCCGTGCCCTGTACCACGCGCACCTTGCGCTGCTTCGCCATTCCGGCGAGGCCCCTGGTGAGCTGGCCGACGACCTTGTCCTTGTATTCGCGCAGCTTGCCGATGGCGATCTTCGGCTTGCCGAAATCGACGCCGTAATCGCCGGCGTGCGCCGCCTGCTCGATCACGTCGGCGGCATGCAGCAAGGCTTTCGACGGAATGCAGCCGACGTTGAGGCAGACGCCGCCGAGCGATGCGTAGCGTTCGATCAAAACCGTGTCGAGGCCGAGGTCGGCGCTGCGGAACGCGGCGGTATAGCCGCCGGGACCGGCGCCGAGCACGACCATCGCGCATTCGATGTCGGCCTTGCGGCCCGACACCGACGCCGCCTGCGGCGCCGGTGTCGCCGGAGCGGGCTTCGCCGCGGCCGCAGGCGTGTCGGCTTTCGCAGGTGGCGGCGCTTCTGCTTTCGCCGGCGCGGACGCGGCGGGGGCGGCAGCGGCGGTGACGGCGCTTTCGATGATCGCGATCACCGCGCCTTCGCCGACCTTGTCGCCGAGCTTGACCTTCAGCGCCTTGATCACGCCGTCGGCGGCGGCGGGCACTTCCATCGTCGCCTTGTCCGATTCCAGCGTGACCAGGCCCTGGTCCTTCTTCACCGTCTCGCCGACCGCGACCAGCACCTCGATGATCGGCACGTCGCCGTGGCCGCCGATGTCCGGCACCTTCGATTCGATATCGGCCATGCGCAGGCTCCTTACAGCATCGCCCGGCGCATGTCGCCGAGCAGCTTCGCGAGGTAGTCGGTGAAACGCGCGGCGGCGGCGCCGTCGATCACGCGGTGGTCGTAGCTCAGCGACAGCGGCAGCACCAGCCGTGGCTTGAACTTCTCGCCGTTCCAGACCGGCTTCGTTTCCGACTTCGACACGCCGAGGATCGCGACTTCCGGCGCGTTGATGATCGGCGTGAACGCGGTGCCGCCGATGCCCCCGAGCGAACTGATGGTGAAGCAGCCGCCCTGCATCTGTTCCGGCTTCAATTTGCCGTCGCGCGCGAGCGCGGCGAGTTCGCCCATTTCCTTGGCGATCTCGAGCACGCCCTTCTGGTCCGCATCTCGCAGCACTGGAACCACCAGGCCATTCGGCGTGTCGGCGGCGAAACCGATGTTGCAGTACTTCTTGAGGACGAGGTTGTCGCCGTCGAGCGATGCGTTGAAGTTCGGATATTTCTTCAGCGCGGCGACGCTGGCCTTGATCAGGAACGCGAGCATCGTCAGCTTGCCGACCTTGCCCGCGGCGATGGCTTTCGCGTTTTCCTCGTTGAGCGCGACCCGCAACGCCTCCAGTTCGGTGATGTCCGCGTCGTCGTGCTGGGTGACGTGCGGGATCATCGCCCAGTTGCGCGCGAGGTTCGCGCCGGAAATCTTCTGGATGCGCGACAGCGGCCTGGCTTCGATTTCGCCGAACTTCGCGAAATCCACCTTCGGCCACGGAATGAGGTTGAGTCCGCCGCCAGAACCGGTCGGGGAGGAAGTCCCTCCCGCGACACCGCCGGACAGTGCTGCCTTGACGTACTTCTGCACGTCATCCTTGCCGATGCGCCCGCCGCGCTGGGTACCGGCCACTTGCGCGAGGTCGACGCCGAGTTCGCGCGCTAACAGGCGAACCGCGGGACTGGCATAGGGCACCTTGCCGGGCAGCACGGCGTCGGCTTCGAAACGCAACGGCGGGCGGCTCGAGGGATCGCCGGGCTCGGCGACCGGCGCCAGCGCCGGCACCGGCGCGCCGCTCTCGACTTCGGCGATGGAGTCGGCGGCCAGGCGGTCGGGTTGCGCGGGCACCTCCACCGGCGCCACCTTCGCGCCGGTTTCCGAGGCAGCTTTTTCCTTAGCGGGCGCCTCGGGTTCGGCGCGCGGCGCGGCGACCTCGCCGGCCGGTTCGATCAGCGCGACCAGGCTGCCCTCCGACAAAGAGTCGCCGAGCTTGGCTTTCACTTCCTTGATGGTGCCGGCGAATGGTGCCGGCACTTCCATCGTCGCCTTGTCCGACTCGAGCGTGACCAGCCCCTGGTCCTTGGCGACCACGTCTCCGGGCTTGACCAGGACCTCGATCACCGGCACGTCGTCGTAGCCGCCGATGTCGGGAACGCGGGCTTCCTTCAGTTCGGCCATGCCGGGCTCCAGCGCAGGAATCGAGCCGTATTGTGGCCACAGAGTCGGTCAATCCGCCAACCGTCGGGAATTTGCCCGGGCAAAACGATCCGAGGAGGGCGTCCGAACGTACACGCGGCCGCGAAACCCCGCCGACCATACTCGGCCCATGCCCGAAGGCCCGTCCATCGTCATCCTGCGCGAGCTGGCCGAAGGCTTCGCCGGCAAGCGCGTCCTCGATGCCAGCGGCAGCACCCGCACCATCGACCCGGCACGGATGCAGGGGCTGGCGGTTCGCCGGGTGGCGAGCTGGGGCAAGCACTTCCTGCTGCAGTTCGACGGCTTCGCCCTGCGCGTCCACTTCATGCTCTACGGCAGCTACGCCATCGACGGCGGCAAGCCGGGGCGCGTGCCGCGCCTGCACCTGGGTTTCGCGCGCGGGCGCAGCCTCGACTTCTATGCCTGTTCGTTGCGCTTCGTCGAAGGCGACATCGACGACAGCTACGACTTTTCCACCGACGTGATGAGTGCCGAGTGGAATTCCCGCGCGGCGCTCAAGGCCCTGCGGGCGAAGCCCGACGCACTCGCCTGCGATGCGCTGCTCGAGCAGGACGTGTTCTCCGGCGTCGGCAACATCATCAAGAACGAGGTGCTGTTCCGCATCCGGGTGCATCCGGAAAGCCGCATCGGCGCGTTGCCGGCGACAAAGTTGCGCGAACTGGTGCGGCAGGCGCACGAGTACAGCTTCGATTTCTACCGCTGGAAGAAGGACTACGTGCTGCGCAAGCACTACCAGGTACATACGAAGACGACCTGTCCGCGCGATGGAACGCGCCTGTCCTACGCCAAGCACCTGGGCCGCAAGCAGCGTCGGGCCTTCTGGTGCCCGGTTTGCCAGAAGCTCTATGCATGAAGGCCGCGGGCGGGCACGCGGCCCGCCTGCGGTCCACCCGCATGGCGCCCTCAGTCGCCGACGATGCGCAAGCCGAAGATCAGGCTGGCCTCGTCGACCAGGCGAACGCTGCCGCTGACGTTGAGGCGCACCGTCATCGGCTTCTTGAACACCTGTTTCGCCTGCGATTCGGTCAGGCCGTAGGTCTCCACCAGCGCGCGCCTGCTGAGGAATCCGGCGATGCACACGGCCGAATCGCGCGAACGCTCGAACAGCTGCTGCCCCGGCGCGAGCGGGGTTTCGAAATGCTCGGACGAGGTCATGCCGGTGACCAGCTTGCCGTCGAACGGCAGCCCGGTGGTGGGGTCGATCAGCGCCGGGTCGTCGAGCACCTCGCTTTCGACGGTGAGCGTGGGCGAATACGACAGCAGGCCCACGTCGTTCGACGCACTCGGATTCAGGTAGTCGACGCTCAGGAGCGGCGAGAACCAGTAGCACAGCACCGAGTTCGCGGACTTGTCCGGCAATGCGACATGGGCGATATCGGTCAGCGTGAACGAGGTCTGGGCAGGCGAGGCGTTCAAGGTCACGCAATTGGTGGTCGGATCACCGTCGTCGGGCGGGCAGCTCGACGACAGGTCGACGTTGCCCTGGGCCACGCCCAGCCAGTTGAGCGAACGCCCGAAGGAATCGACGTCGCCGACATCGCCCTGCGTCGGTGCCGCGGTGGCATTGCCCGTGCGGACACGGAATGCGGTGGGCGAGGCGGGTCGTACGGCCTTCGCGTTCGGCAACAGGTCGGCGGATGCGTGGTCCACGGCCATGCCAGTGGCATCCATCCGCGCGGCATGGGCGATCAGCGTGGCCAGCAGCGCGACGGACGCGACTCCGGCGACCGTACGCGTCGAGGGCAATTTCATTCGGGTTTCTCCATTGCAGGCGCGGGAATGCGCCATTTGGCTTACGCAATGGCGGGAGGAAAGTGGACATGCCGGCGGCTTCAGGGGGGCGCGATGGGCTCCACCGGCGGGTGCGCGCCTTCCCTGCGGATCAGGTACAGGCCGCTGGCAATGATGATCCCGGCGCCGAGCCAGGTGACCGAATTCGGCAGCACGCCCCAGACGAACGCATCCAGCAGCACGCCCCAGACCAGCGCCGTGTATTCCAGCGGCGCCAGCAGCGAGGCCTCGCCGTGCCGGAACGCATGCGTGATCGCGTATTGCCCGAGCGCGCCGACCACGCCGATGCCGGCGATCAACCACAGGTCCTCGTGGCGGATCGGCCGCCAGTCCGGCCACGCCAGCGCCCCGGCGCCGAGCGCCATCGACGCGAGCAGCCAGACCACCATCGCCTGGTTGGAATCCGTGCGCGCGAGCACGCGCACGGTGATCGCCGACACCGCGTAACCGAATGCGGCCAGCAGCACCGCGAGCCCGGCGAGGCTGGCCATGCCGGCGCCGCTGGGGCGCAACACCACCAGCACGCCGAGCAGGCCGATGCCGATCGCGGTCCATCGCCGCGGCCCGACGCGTTCGCCGAGGAACGGTACCGACATCGCGGTGATCAGCAGCGGCGCGACGAAGAAGATCGTGTACGCGGTCGACAGCGGCATGCGCTTCAGCGCGTACACGAACGCGGCCATCATCGCGATGCCGATCACGCCGCGAAGCGCATGCAGCGCCCAGCGCACGCGCAGCAGCGGCGCGAACCCGATCGTCGCCAGCGTCCACGCCAGGACCAATGGCAGCGACGCCGCGCCGCGCAGGGTCGCGACCTGGAACGGCGGATAGCGTTCGGACAGCGTCTTCAGCCCCGCGTCCATCAGCGCGAAAAACGCGACCGCGACCAGCATCACGAAGATGCTGCGCCGGCGGTGCGCGTCCGCGTGGACCCCATGCGTCGTTTCCATCGCGCCAGCATGCGGTAACCTGCACGGCCCGTCGACTGCCACCCGCCACCATGCCCTCGTTCGACATCGTTTCCGAAGTGGACCCCCACGAACTGACCAACGCCGTGGACCAGGCCAACCGCGAGCTGTCGACGCGCTTCGATTTCAAGGGCGTGGAGGCGAGCTTCGAGCGCGACGACGCGACGATCACCCAGTCCGCGCCCAGCGAATTCCAGTTGCAGCAGATGACCGACATCCTGCGCGCGCGCCTGGTCGCGCGGAAAATCGACGCGCGTTGCCTCGACTTCGGCGTCATCGAGGCCAACCTCGCCGGCGCGCGGCAGAAGGTCGTGGTGAAGCAGGGCATCGAACGCGAGCTGGCGAAAAAAATCCAGGCCGCGATCAAGGACGCCAGGCTCAAGGTCGAAGTCCAGGTCAATGGCGACAAGCTGCGCGTCACCGGCAAGAAGCGCGACGACCTGCAGGCGGCGATGGCGCTGTTGCGCGCAGGCGAGTTCGGGTTGCCGCTGCAGTTCGACAACTTCCGCGACTGAGGGCGCAGGCACCCCTCATCCGGCGCGGCAGTACTGGCCCCGTTTCGCCGGCGCGGCGCGCAGGACATGCTCGAAGTAGTAATCGATTAGCGACCGACTGAGTTTGCGTTGATCCGCGGGCAGCAACGGCCCGAGGTCGCGTTCCCAGCCTTCCGCGCAATCGGCGACGCCCGCATTGCCCGCGGCACAGGCGAGCAGCCCATCGAACGCGTGCCGGTAAACGGCGAACTGCGCGTGCGTCATCGGCGCGCCGTGCCCGGGCACCAGCGTATCGAACGGCTGTGCATCCAGCCGTGCGAGCGCTTCGCTCCAGCCGTCCGGGCAGGCGGTATCGAAAAACGGCGCCGGGAAGTTCACCAGATCGCCGGACAGCAATGTGCGCGTGGACGGATCCAGCAACCACACATCGCCGCCGCTGACGGCGTTGTTCTCCAGGCCTACCTGGAATTGCATGCCCGCGATGCGCAACGGCCCAGGGGCGAGCACCGGATCGGTCGGGAACAGCTTCGGCCCGGCATCGATCCGCGCGATGCCGGCGCGCAGGTAGCCGGCCTCCGGACTGTCCACCGGCAGCGTCGCCAGCCGCGCCACCGCGTTCCTGCGCGAATCGGCGAGGAAATGCCGCATCGCGTCCTCGATCGCGATGCTCGCGTACACCTTCGCCCGTGGATATTTTGCGCGCAGCGGCACGTTGCCGCTGACGTGGTCGAGGTGCCAATGGCTGTTGACGATCGCCGCCACCGGCAGGCGCCATGCATCCGCGGCGGCGATGATGCGCCCGGTGAAAGCCTGTTCGTGGCGGCCCGTGTCGAACACGACCAGGCCATCGGGTGCACGGATGAGGATGCTGTTGCCGTCCGGCTGGCCGTCGCTTCGTTCCGGATCGTAGGTTCCGGGCAACAACACCATGCCCGGGTTCAGGGCTTGCATCCCCGGTGGTGCGACCAACGCCGGCAACGACGCACAGGCGGCCAGCAAACCCGACGCGAGCAATGCCAAGCCTTTCGGATTCATGCGATCCCCGCGCCGTCGCGATGTCGGCTACGCTGCGCGTCCGGCTGCGATCCCGCAACCGCCGGAAGCCGCCCATCCGGGATTCCGCCAGACCATGCAAACCGACGCCAGCCAGGACTTCGATCCCGACCGCATCGAACGCGATGTCCGCCGCTGGCTGGAACGCGCGGTGATCGGGCTCAACCTGTGCCCGTTCGCGAAGGCGGTGTACGCGAAATCGCAGGTGCGCATCGTTGTCAGCGACGCGACGACCGAACGCGCGCTGCTGGAACAACTGGGCGAGGAGATGGCCCTGTTGCGCGATGCGCCCGCGGAAGGGATCGACACCACCCTGCTGGTGCATCCGCAGGTGCTGCAGGACTTCCTCGACTACAACGATTTCCTCGACGACGCCGATGCGCTGGTCGAGGCGATGGAACTCGACGGCGTGCTGCAGGTCGCCAGCTTCCACCCGCACTACCGGTTCGCCGGCACGCAACCGGACGATGCGGAAAACCTGACCAACCGCGCGCCGCACCCGATCCTGCACCTGCTGCGCGAGGACAGCGTGGATCGCGCGGTCGCGGCCTATCCCGAACCCGAAGCGATCATCGAGCGCAACGTAGCGACCATGCGCGAACTCGGCGCCGGGGGTTTCCGCAAGCTGCTGGACGGCGAATGAAGCCGACTGCACGGCGCATGCTGTCCGGAGCCGGCGCCGCGGCGCGTTGTTTCCCTTTGTTCGCCCAAGGAGGCCTGCGATGAACCGTCCTGCCGCTTCGAACCCGACGATGCTGTTGCTCGCGGCGCTGGCCCTGGCCGGATGCCAGCCTTCCGCCCCCGCGAACGACACGGCCACGACGCCCTCCACGCCCGCCACCATCGCCACCCCCGCATCGATCGCGATCCCGGCCCCGGCCACGGCCGGCGATGCCGGCGCGATGGCCGCGAATGCTGATTTCGATCCGGCCAGCGTGCCCGAGAGCACGGCGACGCTGCCGCCGTTCCCGTTCTTCAAGGTGCCGGACGGCCTGTCCAGCGTGCAGGACGAGAAGACGCGCAATTCCAGCTTCGACCGCGAACACATGGTCGCCGGCGACAAGGTGGTCGCGCTCGAAGGCAAGGTGTTCCGCGACCTGTTCCCGCTCGACAACCCGGATCGTCCGTATTCGGCGCTCGAATTCCAGCGCAATTACGAAAACGCCATCCGCGACCTCGGCGGCGCGAAGGTGAACACCGTGCAGTTCACCGACGAAGTGAACGATGCCTTCGGTGGCCGCGATGCGGTGGACGCGCATTTCCACGGCACCTGCGCCGGCGTCGATTGCGAGAACAACACCTACCTGGTCCGGCAGGGCGGCAAGGAATACTGGATCCTGGTCAGCACCGGCGCGATCCCGCTGCACGGCGCGCTCGTGGTGCTGGAACGCAAGGGCATGGAAAGCAGGCTCGGCTTCCTCGACGCCAGCGCGATGAAGAAGGCCATCGACGCGAGCGGCAAGGTCGCGCTGCACATCAACTTCGACGTCGACAAGGCCACGCTGCGCCCGGACGCGCAGCCGGTGGTCGCGGAAATCGACAAGCTGCTGGCCGGCGATCCCGCATTGAAATTGTCGATCGAAGGGCACACCGACAACACCGGCACGCCCGCGCACAACCAGGAACTTTCCGCGGCGCGCGCACGCAGCGTGCTCGGCGCCCTGGTCGGAATGGGCGTCGACCCGGCGCGCCTGTCGTCGAAGGGCTTCGGCCAGGACCAGCCGGTCGCCGACAACGCCAGCGAAGCCGGTCGCGCGCAGAACCGCCGGGTCGAACTGGTGAAGGTCGACTGAGCCGCTCAGGCGGCGGGCGCGAACAGCGCCTGCCGCCCCGCTTCATCGAGGATCCGCCACCCGCCTTCCGGCAGGTCGTCGAGCGCGAGGCCGCCGATGCGTTCGCGATGCAGTGCGGCGACATGGTTGCCGAGCGCGGCGAACATCCGTCGCGCCTGGTGGTAGCGGCCTTCGTGCAGGGTCAGCCGCGCGGTGCGCGCATCCAGCACTTCGAGTTCCGCCGGGAGCAGCGGCGTCTTCTCGCCATCGAGGATCAAGATCCCGCTCGCGAATTGCATGGCCTCGTCGCCGCGCAGGTCGTTCGCCAGCGTCGCGCGGTAGACCTTGGGCAATTTCGATTTCGGCGCGATGATCCGGTGCAGCAACTGGCCGTCGTCGGTGAGCAGCAGCAGGCCGCTGGTGTCGCGGTCCAGTCGCCCGACCGTGGACAACGCCGGATTGCGCAGGCGGAAGCGCGGCGGCAGCAGGTCGTAAACGACGCGGCCGGGATCCTTGGTCGAACAGGTGACGCCCACCGGCTTGTGCAGCATCAGCAGCAAGCCTTGCGGAGGATCCAGTTCCTCGCGATCGACGCGGATCGCCTCATGCGGCACGACATCATCCGCGTACAGAACTTCGCCAGCTGCGTCGGTGATGCGGCCTTCGCGGAACATCCACGCGACTTGCTTGCGGCTGCCGTAGCCGAGGTTGGCGAGGTGTTTGAGCAGCTTCATCGCCTGCGCGCTTCCACGATCTTGAAGCCGCCTTGCTGCGCGACGATGCGAACGCTGGCGAAACCGCCGGCGAGCGATTCTTCATAGGGCAGGTGCCGGTTCGCGACCAGCCACAGCACGCCGCCGGGTTCCAGTGCGTTCGCGGCGGACGCGATGAAGGCGCGACCGATGTCGGGGCGTTCGCCGCGACCGAGCGCGTGGAACGGCGGGTTGCAGACGATGGCGTCGAAACGCTCGTCGACCCCGCGTTGCACGTCGCGCCAATGGCAATGCACGGGGACATTCCGTTGCACACCGGGCGCATCCGCGAGGTTTTCGTCGGCCAGCGCCAGCGCGCGCGCATCGGCTTCGTACAGGTCGAGCGAGGCGACGAGCGGGCAGCGCGCCAGTACCTGCAGCGCGAGATAACCCCAGCCCGCGCCGAAATCGGCGATGCGGCCGTGCAGCCCTGCGGGCAGGTGCGATGCGAGGAGTTTCGATGCCGCATCGACGCGGTCCCAGGCGAACACACCGGGGCGTGTGCGGAAACCACCGCCGGGCACATCCTCGCTGGCGATGCGGCGCACCGCGTCCTGCGCTTTCCACGATTCGACCAGCGCCGTGTCGAACGTCGCCCCGGCCACGGCGTGGAACACGCGGCAATGGTGCTTGCTCTGCACGACGAGATCGCCGGCGAGTCGTTTCAGGTCGGCCTCGCGCGATTTCGCGCCTTCGTCGTTCGCGACTGCGGCGACCACGATTCCACCAGGCGCGCAGGCCGCACAAGCTTTCGCCAGCAGTGCGCGCGCTTCCTCGCGCTGGCGCGGAGGCAAGACCAGCACCAGCGGGAACGCACTGAGCGGCAGCGCATCTTCATCCAGAAGTTCCACGCCGAGGGGTTCGAGCTTTTCTGCTTCCGGCTTGAACGGCTGGGTCGCGGAAAAACCGCGCGCGCCGATCGCATGCAACGCAGCGCCTTCGCGCGCGCGCAGGAACAACACCCCGAGTCCGGGCCAACGCAACGCGCCGTCGGCGAACGGATGCAGCAAGGCGTCGAGTGCTGGATCGCGCGTGGCGGGCATCCGCGAAGTGTAGCCGCGACCCCTCGCCGACCCCGCGGACGCCCCAGGGCGCGCGATGCATCCGTTTCCCCCGGGGGCGCGTATGCATCCCTGCAAATGTCCCCAGGACAGGGCATGCGCACCACCCGGACCGCGATCCCTCCCCCGTCCAACCTTCCAGGAGATCCACGATGCAAACCAAACTCCTCGCCACCGCGCTGGTCGCCGCCTGTGCCATCGGCGGCATGGACACGCATGCCGCGTCCGCGGCGACCATGCCGTCGCAAGCCCCGATGCAGCAGGATGCGATGGCCGACGCGGCGATGCCCGCGCAGCCGATGAACCCGATGGTCGGCGGCGCGCCGATGCTGGCCAGCAGGGACATCGTCGACAACGCGGTGAACTCGAGGGACCACACCACGCTGGTGGCGGCGGTGAAGGCCGCGGGACTGGTCGACACCCTCAAGGGTCCGGGTCCGTTCACCGTGTTCGCGCCGACCAATGCGGCCTTCGACGCGCTGCCCGCGGGCACCGTCACTACGCTGCTGAAGCCGGAAATGAAGGCCGACCTGACGAAGGTGCTGACCTACCACGTCGTGCCGGGCAAGCTCGACGGCGCGGCCATTGCCGAACGGATCCAGGCCGGCGGCGGCAAGGCGGTCCTGAAGACGGTCCAGGGCGAAGATCTCGTCGCCAGCATGGACGGCGGCAAGCTGGTGTTGACCGATGCCAAGGGCGGCACGGCCACGGTGACGATCGCCGACGTGCGCCAGAGCAATGGCGTGATCCATGTCGTCGACCAGGTGTTGATGCCCTGACCCGGCTTGCGCGCGCAGGCGTCACTCGTCGGGCGTCAACGCGCGTGGAGGGACGGCGATCGCCGTCCCTCTTTCTTCCCGTGCCCCCGAACGCACCACGGGCGACCACCGACGGCGAACCGCGGGTTCAGCGCCCCGGATAGGCGAACGGATCGCGCCAGCGCCCGAACGCCCAGGTGATCGCCACGCAGGCGCTCAGCGCCAGGCCCCAGCTGCGCAGCGCACGCGCGTCCGCGTTCGGCAACAACGATAGGCTCGCGCGCAGCCATGCGCCGCCATCGTTGGCGACGAAGTACAGGGCCGACACCGCGAACGCAACGACCAAACCGCGCACCAGCCAGCGTTCGACCGCACTCTCCCCGCGCGCGGGCAAGCGCGCGGCCTGCGCGGCGACGCCTTGCGCGAAGTCGGCGGGCAATGCATCCGGCAAGGGTTGGCGCAGCGCGCGCACGACCTGGCGATACGCCGCGATTTCAGGATCGCCGGCATCGTCGGCGTGCAGGCGTTCCTCGCGCAAAGCGCGTTCCTGCAGGCGCCATTCGCGTTCGTCGAATTGGTTCTTGTTCATGCGGCGACTCCCATTCCGGGCGCCAGCCATTCCTGCAGGCGCTTGCGGCTGCGGAACAGGTGGCTCTTGAGCGTGCCCTCGGCGAGGCCGGTGATGCGCGCGATCTGCGCCAGCGGCAATTCGTCGAGGTGGTACAGGGTGAGGATGGTGCGTTGCAGCGGCGGCAGGCGTTCGATCGCCGCATGCAGGCGGCGCGCGATGTCGTCGTCGGCGACGGCGCGTTCGAGGTCGAAGTCGTCGGCGACGCGTTCGTGCAGCGGGGTGCCTTCGTCGTCCGCGGCTTCCGCGATCTGGATGCGCTTGCGTTCCAGGTGGCGTTTCGCGACCGAATACGCGACCTGCCCGATCCACGCCTTCAGCGGCGCGTCGTGGCGGTACTGGTGCAGGCATTGGTGCACGCGCAGGAAGGTTTCCTGGCACAGCTCGCGCGCGTCCTCGGGGTGGCGGACCATGCGCTGCACGATGTGCCAGCACAGCCCCTGGTACTCGCGCACGAGGCGTTCGAACGCGCCGGGTTCGCCACCCAGCACGGCGGCCACCAGGGCGCGATCCTCGGGGGTGCGGCCGTCATCCATGGCCCAAGGGATACGCCCGGGGCGGGATCGGTTGCAATCCCCTTGCGACGAACGCGGCTGCAACCGGCCCGAAGCTGGCCGTATCCCCTGCCTCGAACGCCGCATTCCGCGGCTCGACCGGAACACCGCCATGAACTTCGAACTCCTCATCCCCATCACCCTGTTCGTCTGCATCGCCTACGCGATCAAGGCCGTGGTCGACGCCGGCGTGCGCCGCAAGATGGTCGATTCCAACGGCTCGCAGGACCTCGTCCGCTCCATGCTCGAAAGCGAGGACCTCCGCCGCCGCCACGGCTCGCTGCGCTGGGGCGTGACCCTGACCATGCTCGCGATCGGCTTCGGCATCGTGCAGTCCACGGGCTGGACCGAACTCAATCCCGGCGTGATCGCGGTGCTGGTCGGCGCGACCGGCATCGGCAACCTCGCCTACTACCTGCTGGCGCGCAAGCTGGGGTGACGGAAATGCGCGTCGCGGCCACGATGCACCGCCCTCCCTCGCTGCGCGGCCGCGCACGCGCCACCGCGATCGCCGCCGCCGCGACCGGCGTGTTGGCGCTCGCCCTGGCCATCGCCGGCAGCGTCCATGCGCGGCCGG
>Ga0209023_10004075_pt1 | contig 16907 bp, 15 predicted proteins | sample LakOneMetagenome_FD_187468 | JGI IMG/M metagenome (GOLD analysis project Ga0209023, IMG submission 187468) | Freshwater and sediment microbial communities from Lake Erie, Canada (SPAdes) (version 2) | ecosystem: Environmental > Aquatic > Freshwater > Lentic | place: Lake Erie, Canada... | reverse complement strand
TTCGGCTTTCGCACTGGTTGCAAAGGATCGCGGCTGAAGCCGCTCCTACAGGTACCAACAGGACGCTACAGATGACCCAGCAACGACGTTCCTACCAGATCGGCACCGGCCTGTTCATCCTGCTCGGGTTCGCCGCGCTGGCCTATCTCGCAACGCAGACCACGTCGGTGGCGAATTTCCACCAGGGCGACAGCTATCTGCTGAAGGCGCGCTTCACCAACATCGGCCAGCTCAAGCTGCGCGCGCCGGTGAAGATGGCGGGTGTGCGCATCGGCTCGGTCGAATCGATCGCGCTCGATCCGGCCAAGCTCGACGCGATCGTGAGCATCTCGATCGACAAGCACTATGCCGAGATTCCGGATGATTCCTCCGCCGCGATATTCACCAGCGGTTTACTCGGTGACCAGTACGTTGGCCTGCAGCCCGGCGGTTCGCCGGACATGTTCAAGGACGGTAGCGAGTTCGTGCTGACCCAGTCTTCGATGCAGCTGGAAGACCTGATCGGGAAGTTCCTCGTCAACGGGTCCCCGTCCAAGCCCGCGAACGGATCGGCGGCGCCGGAAGAAAAGCCGGCGCCCGCGACCGAACCCGCGCACTGATTGAGCCCCTTCGATGAATCGTGCATTGAAATTCCAGGAGTTGCCCATGCTCGTGCGTATCCTCGGCCTCGCATTCGCCTGCATTCTCGGTGTGGCTTCCATTCGCCCGGCGCATGCCGATGGCGCGACGCCCGACACGGTGGTGCAGGGCATCGCCGACGACCTCGGCAAGGCGATCGAAGGCCATCAGGACGAACTGAAAAGCGACCACGAGAAGCTGATCAAGGTCATCGACGGCATCCTGCTGCCGCGCTTCGACATCGACTACGCGTCGATCCTCGTGCTCGGCAAGTTCGCGCGCAGTTCGACCCCGGAACAACGCGCGCGCTTCGCCAAGGCGTTCTACAACTCGATCGCGCATCGCTACGCCGAGGGCCTGCTGAACTACACCAAGGGTCGCGTGCGCGTCCTGCCGAGCAAGGGCGAGCTCAGCGACAAGCGCTCCATCGTGCGCACCGAGGTCGTGCTCGACGACGGCAAGACGCTGGCGGTGGACTACGCGTTCCGCAAGACCAAGGAAGGCGACTGGAAAGCCTACGACGTGATCATCGAGGGCATTTCGTACATCACGAACTACCGCAACCAGGTCGGCGCCGAGATCGAGAAATCCAGCCTCGACGCATTGACCACTCGCCTGGAAACCCAGGGCGAGAAGGTTTTGCAGTCGATGGAGAAGGACCAGAAGGGCTGATGGGCGCCTTGCGCATCGAACGCATCGACGCGACCCGTGCGCGTGTCAGCGGCTGCCTCGGGTTCCATGAGGCCGCCGCGGCGGCCGACCGCTGGCGCGAACTGGCAACGGACGGTTCCGCCGAGATCGTCGCCGATGTCGGAGCGTTGGAGAGCGTCGACAGTGCGACTCTCGCCGTGCTGCTGGAGTGGGCGGCGCGCATGCAGGCGAGCGGACGACGCCTGCGCCTCGTCGCGGCGCCCGCCGAGCTGTCTGCACTTGCGCGCCTGTGCGCTGCCGAGGGCCTGCTCGGCCTGTCGTAGCGGAGCGTTGGCATGCTCCCCGCCCCGGCAAACTCCGTTTGCGTCGAGAGAGCACGGCGGCCGCAGGCCGCGGCGTCGAAACGTCGACGGACTTCGCGATCTCGGCGAACGGAAAAGCCGGGTTGCGCAGAGTGGCCTACTTGTCGCCGTCCTTCTTCTCGAAGGCACGCTGTTCGTCGAGCAGTTGGTCGACGTCGACGTCGCCGGTGCCCTGCAACTGCTCGATCACCTCGGCCGGCGGCTGGCCGTCGTAGATGTCATACAGGCGGCGTTGGCGGTAGGCGTCGCGGTAGAACACGTACGGATCGTAGACGCCATCGAGCAGCCCTTCGGCGTCGAGTCCGCGCGCACGCAGGGTCACCAGGTACATCATGCTCGGGACCTGCTCGGCATTCAGGGCGAGGTCGCGGTGGTCCGCATACCAGCCGAGCGGGTCGAGGTAGTGGTCCGCGGGCAGGCGCCAGAAGTCGCGTGCCGAGGTCGAACCGACCAGCGGCAGCACCAGATACGGGCCTTCCGGCAGCCCCCACTTGGCCAGGGTCACGCCGAAGTCGGTTTCCTGCAGCGGCATGTGCAACTTGCTGGCGGGATCGAACAGGCCGGCGAAACCGAGCGTCGTGTTGATCGCGAAACGGCCGGTATTGCGCAGCGCCAGGCGCGGCTCCACCTGCAGGATGTCGTTGACGATCGTGATCGGCATGCGGATGTTCGCGAAGAAGTTGGCGACGATGCGGCGCATGTCCGCGGTGGTGATCTTGCGGTATGCGACCGCGGTCGGCCGGATCACCGCCTTGTCGGCGGCGTCGTTGAACGCGTACATCTTGCGGTTGAAATGCTCCCACGGATCGTCGGTGCGAGGCTTGGCGATGGTGCAGCCCGCGGCGAGCACGACGCACGCACTCAGCAGGACCGCGCGCACGGAGGCAGGGGTCGGGATCAGGGACATCAGTGGTCTCGATGGCGCGGGCGCACGGGTCCGCAGCACGTGGGTATTCCTTTCCACATCCGCAAGGCTACGCGAATTCGGGCCCGTCATGCACCCCGTCGCGGGCGAAGATTGGCGGGCTGTTCAGCACCGATTGCACCGCAGCATTTTGTGGCGCTACAATGACCGATCGTAAAGCCATGAATTGGCTTCAATTTTACCGGAGTGTTCGCAATGGCACGGATCACCGTGGAAGATTGCCTTGAGGTGGTCGACAACCGCTTCGAGCTCGTACTGATGGCGACGAAGCGCGCGCGCCAGCTCGCCAAGGGCGCTTCGGCCGCGGTCGAGGGCCACAACGACAAGCCGACCGTGCTGGCGTTGCGCGAAATCGCCGATCGGAAGGTCGACCAGACCATGATCGACGAGATCGATCGCCAGGAGCGCGAGCGCAAGGAGCGCGAGGCGCTCGAATGGGCCGCTGCCGAAGTCGACGACGACCTCAGCAAGGGCGGCGACGATATTTGATGCAGCCGGGCTGCCCGCGGCATCAACCCGACGGAGCGGCCTGAGGGCCGCGCCGGCGCCATGGTCACGACCACGTCCATGCGCGCGCAGGCGCCCGGCGCGGATGGTCCGCCCGCCGACATGCGGGTGCTCGAACAGCAATTGTCGTCCTACCTGCCGCCCGAGCAGGTAGCGCGTGTCCGCCGCGCCTACGAGATGGGCGCGCTCGCCCATGCCGGCCAGACGCGCAAGAGCGGCGAACCCTACATCACCCATCCGGTCGCGGTCGCCGGCATCCTCGCCGAACTCGGCATGGATGCCGAGACGATCATCGCCGCGATCCTGCACGACACGCTGGAAGACACGGCGCTGACCTCCGCGCAGATCACCGCCGAGTTCGGCCAGCCGGTGATGGCCCTCGTCGACGGCGTGACCAAGCTCGACAAGGTGCGCTTCCGCAGCCGCCAGGAAGCCGCCGCCGAGAGCTTCCGCAAGATGCTGCTGGCGATGGCGCGCGACCTGCGCGTGATCCTGATAAAGCTCGCCGACCGCCTGCACAACATGCGCACGCTCGGCGCGATGGAAGTCGATTCACGCCGGCGCATCGCGCGCGAGACACTGGAGATCTACGCGCCGATCGCGCAGCGCCTCGGCATGAACCGCTTCAAGTCCGAGCTGCAGGATCTCGGTTTCCGCAGCCTGTACCCGGACCGCCACCGGGTCATCGCCGAACGCATCCGTGCCGTGCTCGGCAATCGGCGCGAGGCGATGGCGCGCATCGAGGACACGGTCAGCACCCGCCTCGCGGCGGAACACCTCGCGCACCGGATCGTCAGTCGCATCAAGTCGCCGTACAGCATCTATTCGAAGATGCGCAGCGAGCACAAGTCGTTCGCGCAGGTGATGGACGTGTACGGTTTCCGCGTCGTCGTCGACAGCGTGCCGCACTGCTACCACGCGCTCGGCGCGGTGCACGCGCTGTACAAGCCGCTGGACGGACGCTTCCGCGATTTCATCGCGATCCCCAAGGCGAACGGCTACCAGTCGTTGCACACGGTCCTGTTCGGACCGTTCGGCGCGCCGATCGAGATCCAGATCCGCACCGAGGAAATGGACGCGATCGCCGAGCGCGGCGTCGCCGCCCATTGGGCCTACAAGACCGACGTGACCCCGGCGAACAGCGCGCAATCGAGGGCGCGCGAGTGGTTGTCGAACCTGGTCGACCGCCAGACCGACATGTCCTCGTCGCTGGAATTCATCGAGAACGTCAAGGTCGACCTGTTCCCGGACGAGGTCTACCTGTTCAGCCCGAAGGGACAGATCCTCGCCCTGCCGCGCAATGCGACCGCGCTCGACTTCGCCTATTTCGTACACACCGACGTTGGCGACCACGCGGTTGCCGCGCGCGTCGACAAGCGCCTGGCGCCATTGCGCACGCCGCTGGCGAGCGGACAGACGGTCGAGATCGTGACGGCGCCGTCAGCGGCGCCGAGCCCGCAGTGGCTGGAGTGGGTCGTCTCGGGGCGCGCACGCACCGCGATCCGCCACCACCTCAAACGCCTGCAGCACGAGGACGCGGTCGAGTTCGGCCACCGCATGCTCGACCGCGCGTTCAGCGCGCTGGATGCCTCGCTCGAGGCGATTCCGCACGCGGCGCTCGAGAAGTATCTCGGCGAGCAGAAGTACAAGCGGCTGGAGGAACTGCTCAGCGACATCGCGCTCGGCAACCGGGCCGCGGAGACCACTGCGCAGGCGCTGCTCGCCGCGCAGGGCGAACATCCGCACGTCGCGCGGCGCGGCAGCACCGAGAAAATCCTCATCAACGGCAGCGAGCGCGGCGTGCTCAGCTTCGGCAACTGCTGCCATCCGCTGCCCGGCGACGAGATCATGGGCTATCTGTCGGCCGGCAAGGGCATTGTCGTGCATCGCATCGAGTGCCCGAACGTGCCCGAGCTGCGCAAGACGCCGGAGCGTTGCATCGGGATCGCGTGGGACGCGCGCGTGCAGGGCGACTACAAGGTCGAGTTGCGCATCGAGGTGTCCAATCGCCCGGGCGTGCTCGCCCAGGTTGCCGCCGGCATCGCGGAGGCGGGCTCGAACATCGAGAACGTCGAGTACAAGGAACGCGACCTCACCACCGCGACGATGCTGTTCACGATCGAGGTGAAGAACCGCAAGCACCTCGCCGACGTGATGCGCCGCGTGCGTCGCCTGCAGGTCGTCACCGCGGTTCGGCGTCATCCGGTCTGATCGCCGCGCGCGGCGAGCCCGCGCCGTTTGCGCTTATGATCGCTGCTCACCAAAGGGAGCATGCGATGCGCCGCGCGATCCTTCTGATTTCCTGCATGTCGATGGTCGCGCCGGGCGTCGCGTCGGCGAACGGCGCATCCGACCCTGTCGTCGCCCGCGTCGAAGCCGTGCTCGCGAGGACGCCGGTCATCGACGGCCACAACGACCTGCCGGAGGTACTCCGGGGCCGTTTCGGCGGCGACCTGTCGAAGATCGATCTGGCGACGGATACATCGCACATCGTGCCGCCTGCCGGCGAGCCGGCGCTGATGACCGATATCCCGCGCCTGCGCGCCGGGCACGTCGGCGCGCAGTTCTGGTCGGTGTGGATCCCGGTGACGATCACCGGGCCGGCGGCGGTGCAGACGACGCTCGAACAGATCGACCTGGTCAAGGCGGTCGCGGCGCATTGGCCGCGCGATTTCGCGATGGCGTATTCGGTCGCCGACATCCGACGCGCGCAGCGCGAAGGCCGCATCGCGTCGCTGATCGGAGTCGAGGGCGGCCATCAGATCAACGATTCGCTCGCGGTACTGCGCCAGTACTACGACCTCGGCGCGCGCTACATGACATTGACCCATTCCTCGAACACCGCATGGGCGGATTCGGCCACCGACGCGCCCGTGCATCACGGCTTGACGCCGTTCGGCAAGGCGGTCGTACGCGAGATGAATCGCATCGGCATGCTGGTCGACCTCAGCCACGTGTCCGAAACGGCGATGCGTGCCGCCCTCAAAGTGGCGCGCGCACCGGTGATCTTTTCGCATTCGTCCGCGCGCGCGCTGGTCGACCATCCGCGCGACGTTTCCGACGACGTGTTGCGACTGGTCGCCGCCAACGGTGGCGTCGTCATGGTCAACTTCGCGCCGGGCTACGTATCCGAGGCGCGCCGCCGCTGGGACGCGGACCTCGCGGCGGAGAAAGCGCGCCTCGACAGCCCGCCATTCGGGGGCCTGTACATCGGCGATCCCGAGCGCGCGCAGGCGGCGCTCGTGCAATGGAAGGCCGCGCATCCGGCGCCGGTTGTCGGCATCGCCGACGTCGCCGACCACGTGCAGCACATCCGCGATGTCGCCGGCGTCGACCATGTCGGCATCGGTTCGGATTTCGACGGCATTCCCGAGGCGCCGACCGGCCTCGACGGCGTCGACAAGTACCCGGCGCTGTTCGCCGAACTCGCGCGCCGCGGCTGGAGCGATGCGGACCTCGCCCGGCTCGCGGGGGCGAACCTGCTGCGCGCGATGGAGGGTGCGGAGGCGGTTGCGGCACGCCTGCGTGCAACCGAGGGACCGCTGCAGGCAACGCTCGAAGCGCTCGACGGTCCGCCGAAATCGGCTGCGCACTGAGACGCGTCGACATGTGGATCAGCTGCGTGCTGACCCGTGGCCGTGCACATGGCGCGCTCGCCGGCGACGCGGGCGAAGTACCGTCCCCTGCCAGCGAGGCAATGCGCTCTTCCTTGCTATGCTTGTTCCAATTCCATCAGCCGGTGCCCCATGTCCCGCACGATCATCCACACCGACAACGCGCCGAAGGCGATCGGGCCGTATTCGCAGGCCGTGAAGGTCGGCAACACCGTGTACCTGTCCGGGCAGATTCCGCTCGATCCGGCCACCGGCGAACTGGTCGGCGGCGACATCACGGCGCAGACGCGACGCGTGTTCGCGAACCTCGCCGCGGTCTGCGCGGCCGCCGGTGGTTCGCTCGCGGATCTGGCGCGTGTCGGCATCTACCTCGTCGACCTCGGTGACTTCGCCGCGGTCAACGCGGTCATGGCCGAATCGTGCACGCAACCGTATCCGGCGCGCTCGACGATCGAGGTGTCCGCGTTGCCGCGCGGTGCGCGCGTCGAGATCGATGCGGTGATGGTGCTTGCCGGCTGAACATGGGGCACGTTCAACGATTTGAAGTCGCTGGGTCCCCGCGTTCGCGGGGATGACGGTGATCGCCGGATGCCCCGTCCCGCTCGCCCGCCAGTCACAGCCCCCGCCGATGCCGGCCTCGCACCGCTGACGACGCTTGCCGGGGTCGGGCCCGCGCTGGCGCAGACGCTCGAGCGACTCGGCCTCGCGCGCGTGCAGGACCTGTGGTTCCACTTGCCGTTGCGCTACGAGGATCGCACGCGCATCACGCCGATCCGCGAGTTGCGCGTCGGCGCGAGCGCGCAGGTCGAAGGGATCGTCGATGCGGTCGAGCGCGGTTTCCGCTATCGGCCGCAGTTGCGCGTCGCGCTGGTCGACGCCTCGCAGGCGACATTGACCTTGCGCTTCTTCCATTTCAACCGCGCGCAGGCGGAGCAGTTCGTGCCGGGCACGCGCATCGTCTGCCATGGCGAAGTGCGGCATGGAACGCACGGCCCGGAGATGGTGCATCCGGAATACCGGCGCATCGTCGGCGACGCGCCGGTCCTCGCCGAGGAATGCCTGACGCCGGTGTATCCGAGCACCGAAGGACTCGGCCAGAAGCGCCTCGCCGGCGTGATCGCTCGCGCGCTCGAGCGGCTGCCTCCGGATGCATCGCTCGAACTCGTGCCCGATGCGCTGCGCCAACCGCTGCAGCTGTGCTCGTTGCGCGAGGCCTTGTTGACCGTGCATCGGCCTCCCGCCGATGCCGACATCGGCGCCCTGCTCGGTGCGCGCCATCCGGCGCAGCAGCGCCTCGCCTTCGAGGAACTGCTGACCCATCACCTCAGCCTGAAGCGCCTGCGTGCCGAAGTGCGGCGGCACGCGGCGCCTGCGCTCGGCGGCGACGGCAGGCTGCGCGCGGCGTTGCGCGCGCAGTTGCCGTACGCGCTGACCGCCGCGCAGGCGCGCGTCGGTGCGGAGATCGAGCGCGATCTGGCGCGGCCCGTGCCGATGCTGCGGCTGGTGCAGGGCGACGTTGGTTCGGGCAAGACCGTCGTCGCCGCGCTTGCCGCGCTCGCCGCGGTCGAGGCGAAAGCGCAGGTTGCGCTCGTCGCGCCGACCGAACTGCTCGCCGAGCAGCACTGGAACAGCTTCCGCAGCTGGTTGCAGCCGCTCGGCATCGAGCCGGTGTGGCTCGCCGGCAAGGTGCTCGGCAAGGCGCGCAGTGCTGCACTCGCCGCGGTCGCCGACGGCGCGCCGATCGTGATCGGCACGCATGCGTTGATGCAGGAGGGCGTAGCGTTCCGTCGCCTTGGTCTCGCGATCATCGACGAGCAGCACCGCTTCGGCGTGCACCAGCGCCTCGCGTTGCGCGACAAGGGTCGCAGCGGTGACGTGGTTCCGCACCAGCTCGTGCTGACCGCGACGCCGATCCCGCGCACGCTCGCGATGACCGCTTACGCGGACCTCGATGTGTCGGTGATCGACGAACTGCCGCCGGGACGCGCGCCGGTACAGACAGTCGCGATCTCGTCCGCGCGGCGCGCCGAGGTGATCGAGCGCATCCGTGCGGCCTGTGCCGAGGGGCGCCAGGCGTACTGGGTTTGCACGCTTATCGAAGAATCCGACCAGCTGGAAGCGCAGGCGGCCGAGGTCGCGCATGCGGAGCTGACTGCCGCCCTGCCAGGCGTCGCGATCGGCCTCGTGCACGGTCGCCTCAGGCCGAAGGAAAAACAGGCGGCGATGGACGCGTTCAAGACCGGCGCGCTCCGCGTGCTGGTCGCGACGACCGTGATCGAAGTCGGCGTCGACGTGCCGAACGCGAGCCTGATGGTGATCGAGAACGCCGAGCGGCTCGGTCTCGCGCAGCTGCACCAGTTGCGCGGCCGGGTAGGGCGCGGCAGTGCGGCATCGAGCTGCGTGCTGCTGTACCAGGGGCCGCTGTCGCAGATGGCGCGGGCGCGCCTCGAAGCGATGCGCGAAACCAGCGACGGCTTCCGCATCGCCGAAAAGGACCTCGAGTTGCGCGGCCCGGGCGAACTGCTCGGCACGCGCCAGACCGGCCAGCTCGAATTCCGCGTCGCCGACCTCGCGCGCGATGCGCACCTGCTGCCGTCAGTGCAGCGTGTCGGCGAGGCGATGATGCGCGATCATGCGCCACTCGCCGAACGATTGATCGCGCGCTGGATCGGCGGCGCGGCACGCTACGCCGGCGCTTGAAGCATGGGGAAGGGGCATGACGAGACTGTTGATCGATACCGATCCGGGCGTCGACGACGCGCTGGCGATCCTGATGGCGCACGAGCACGCGCGCATCGAAGGCCTGTGCATCGCCGCCGGCAATGTCGGTCTCGTGCACACCGAGCGCAATGCACTGAAGCTGGTCGAGATGATCGGCGCGGACATTCCGGTCTACTCCGGTTGTCCCTCTCCGCTGGTGCTGCCGGCGCCGGGCGCGGGTTTCGTGCATGGCGAGGACGGTTTCGGCGATACCGCTTACCTTGCGCCATCGCGCGCCGCCGAGAATGAACACGCCGCGGCGGCGATCGTGCGCATGGGGCGCGAACATGCGGGCGAGCTGACCCTGGTCGCGCTCGCGCCGCTGACCAACCTCGCGCTCGCGCTGCGCCTCGACCCGCAGCTGCCGTCGCGCTTCGCGCGCCTGGTGGTCATGGGCGGCGCGGTAAGCGGGCGCGGCAACATCCACCTCGCGCCGGTGGAGTTCAACATCGGCTTCGATCCGGAGGCCGCCCACGTCGTGTTCTCGTGCTGGCCGGAATTCGACCTGATCGACTGGGAGGCGTGCGTGCGGCACGCGATGCCGCTCGCCCGATTCGACGGACTGCTCGCGGCCGGCGACGCGCGTGCGCGCTTCTACACGGCGATTTCGCGCAAGGCGCGCGCATTCAACGCCGCGCGCGGCCATGGCATGATCGCGGCCGATGCGCTGGCGATGGCGGTCGCACTGGAGCCGGACATGGTCCGGCGCGCGGAACGCCGCCACGTCGGCATCGAGCTTTCCGGCGGCCTGACCCGCGGCGCGACCGTGGTCGACTGGGACCTCCGCATGGGCCGCCCGGCGAACGCTCGGATCGTGCTGGAGGTCGACCAGATGCGCTTCGAGACGCTGGTCGCCGGGGCGCTCGGGGGCGCCTGAGTCGGGTCGCCGACGGCGGAATCAGGGCTTTTTCGTGCCGGTGACTTGCGCGTTCGGCGCCGCGCCGGCTAAACTACCGCTCTTTTATCGCGGCCGTACCGCGGAGCCAGCCCATGAAAGCCGACATTCATCCGACCTACAAGCCGGTCGTGTTCCAGGACATCTCCAGCGACTTCTCGTTCCTGACGAAGTCGACGATGTCGAGCAAGGAATCGATCAAGTGGGAAGATGGCCAGGAATATCCGCTGATCAAGGTGGAAATCTCCAGCCATTCGCACCCGTTCTTCACCGGCAAGCAGAAGGTCGTCGACACCGCGGGTCGCATCGACAAGTTCAAGCGCCGCTACACGAAGTAAGGTCGCCCGACCTTGTTCCGGCTCGCGCGTGTACTCGACGCCGAGCCGAATCCAGCCCCTGCAGGATCCGCCTCCACGGATCCGAACCCGACGCCGGCCTCGAGCCGGCGTTCGTGTTTCCTGCAATCCGCCGCGTACGCAGGACGGTGTCTGACCGTGCGCAGGCGTACCGACGCAATGGGCGCCATGCAATAATCGTGTGTTGATCGCGGTCCAGTATCGCGGTCGCCCATTGCATTCCAACCGTGCAGCGCGTGGCGCCGGATTACCAGGCGCATCGCGCGCCGCAGCGCCAGAAGGAGCCGCGTCGTGCCAGACAACAAGACCGTCCAGATCACCGATTCCGCGACGAACAAGAGTACCGCGCTGCCGGTCGTCACCGGCACGCTCGGCGATCCGGCTTTCGACATCGGCAAGCTCAACAAGGAAACCGGTTACTTCACGTTCGATCCGGGCTTCATGTCGACCGCGGCGACGCGCAGCGCGGTCACCTTCATCGATGGCGACGCCGGCGTGCTGCTCTACCGCGGCTATCCCATCGACCAGCTCGCCAAGCAGTCGAACTTCCTCGAGGTCGCCTACCTGCTGATCAACGGCGAGTTGCCGAATGCGGCGCAGAACGCCGCGTTCGAGCACGAGATCACGCATCACACGATGATGCACGAGGCGCTGAAGAACTTCCTGCACGGCTTCCACTACGACGCGCATCCGATGGCGATGCTGTGCGCCTCGATCGCCTCGTTGTCGGCGTTCTACCACGACACGCTCGACCTCAACGACCCCGAGCAGCGTCGCCTCGCGGCGATCCGCCTGATCGCCAAGATGCCGACGATCGCGGCGGCCGCGTACCGCTATTCGATCGGCTGGCCGATCCGCTATCCGCGCAACAACCTCGACTACGTCACGCGCTTCCTGCACATGATGTTCGAGGTGCCGAGCGAGCCGCTCGATCTCAATCCGGTCGCGGCGAAGGCGCTCGACCTGCTGTTCATCCTGCATGCCGACCATGAGCAGAACGCATCGACCTCGACCGTGCGCCTGGTCGGTTCGACCGGCGCGAATCCGTACGCGTGCGTCGCCGCCGGCATCGCCGCGCTGTGGGGCCCGGCGCACGGCGGCGCGAACGAGGCGGTGCTGAAGATGCTCGGCGAGATCGGCGACGCGAAGAACGTCGGCAAGGCGGTCGAGAAGGCGAAGGACAAGAACTCGGGCTTCCGCCTGATGGGCTTCGGCCATCGCGTCTACAAGAACTTCGACCCGCGCGCGACGATCATCCGCGAGATGTGCCACAAGGTGTTGCAGGACCTCAACGTCAGCGATCCGCTGCTTGATGTTGCGATGGAACTCGAGCAGGCCGCGTTGAAGGATTCGTACTTCGTCGAGCGCAAGCTGTATCCCAACGTCGATTTCTATTCCGGCATCATCTACAAGGCGCTGAAGATCCCGACCGAGATGTTCACCGTTATGTTCGCGATCGCGCGCACCGCCGGCTGGGTCGCGCATTGGCTCGAACAGCACAATGACGCGGAGACCAAGATCGGTCGTCCGCGCCAGATCTACACCGGTTCCGCGCAGCGCGATTTCGTCGCGCTCGGCAAGCGCTGAGGGAGCGGGGCATAGGGAAGATGATGGATCCGTCGGCAATCGACGGATTCGCTGCATCGCGCCCGGGCGCGCGCGCGATGCGGTGGCGCCGCAGTGAATCCGTTCACCCATCGCAAGCTCGACGCAGCACCCGTTCGCCCTGAGCAGGCCGCAAGGCCGGGGTCGAAGGGTTCACGGTCGTTGCGGAGGATCGGGAGCCGCGTGGTCAGTCGCGCGCGGAGTCGAGCAGCAGCGAATCGAGTGCGGCAAGGCTCGCGCGCTGCATCGGGCGCTCGCCGACGCGATCGAGCGGGGCCTGGCGCAGCAGGTCGTACGGCAGCACGGTCACGTCGATCGGCGCGTCGCCCGCGCTGAAACGCAGCGCGGGATAGTCGCGCGTCGTCACGCGATCGACGCGCACGCGCCGCGACACCTCTTCGTAGGCGATCCTGCGCTCCTGCAACTGGGCGAGCACGTCGTTCGGCTGGTCGGTGTACAGGTGCAGGCAGACGGCGGAGTGTGCGTCCGCGGTGCCGTCGAGCACGGCGCCGACGAGCCGCGGTTCGAAGCGTGCGAAGAAGCGCAGTGCCTCGCGCGCGGCCTCGCGCAGGCGGCGCAGCGTGCGCGGCTGGTCGTCGGAATGGAACAGGCGCTGGTGCTCGCGCAGTGCGTCCTCGACCTCGCTGTTCTTCGGCAGGCTGCTCTCGTCGAAGATGCCGAGGCGTGCGGCCGCCTTCTCCTTCGCGTGGCGGTAGTCGCGCAGGCCGCCTTCGCTCACCAGGCGCGCCGCCTCGATCGCGATGCGCCGACGCAGCTCCTGGGTGGTGCCGCGTCCGCGCATCAGAACACGTCGTAGGCTTCATGTTGCTCGCTGCTTTCGTCCGTCGCGGGCGGCTGCGAAGCGAGGCGGGTCGCATCCTCGGTCTTCATCACCTCGAGGATCGCGCCGGGATCGCCGGCCGCCGCGAGCAGGCCGCTGGCCGCGTCGATGCGCACGCGTGCAATGCCGGGCGGCATGTCGAACGGCTGCTCCGGCACGTCCTTGAGTGCGACGCGCATGAAATCGATCCAGATCGGCAAGGCCGCCTTCGCGCCGAACTCGCCCCGGCCGAGCGAGCCGAAATCATCGAGGCCGACCCAGCAGCTCGTGACGAGCTTGGCGTTGAAGCCGGTGAACCACGCGTCGCGATGGTCGTTGGTCGAACCGGTCTTGCCGGCGAGGTCATTGCGCTTGAGCACCATCGCGGCGGCGCCGGTGCCGCGCCTGACCACATCGCGCATCATCGAGGTGACGAGGTAGGCGTTGCGCGCGTCGATCGCGCGCGGCGCGTCGTGCGTGCTGCCGGTCGCGGGACCGGCGCTGCCGGCATGCGCGTCGCCGGGCGGATTGAGCGAGACGGTCTTGTCGTTCGCGGCGGGCGTGTTCGGCGCGGCGACGGCGTGCTCGCCGCAATGGTTGCAGGCGACGGCGGGATCGGCGTGGTAGACGGTCTTGCCGTCGCGGTCGTCAATCGCGCTGATCAGGTACGGGTCCACGAGATAGCCGCCGTTGGCGAACACCGCATAGCCGCGTGCCATCGCGATCGGCGCGACCGCGGCGGTGCCGAGCGCCATCGACAGGTTCTCGGGGATCTGGTCGGGGGTGAGGCCGAAGCGGGTGATGTACTCGCGCGCATAGCGCACGCCGATCGCGTCGAGCAGGCGCACCGAGACGAGATTCACCGACTTCACCAGTGCTTCGCGCAGGCGGATCGGTCCCTGGAACGTGTCGTCGTCGTTCTTCGGCGTCCATACGCCGTCCGGCTTGGACGGATCGGGAAACTGCACGGGCGCGTCGTTGAGGACGGAGGCCGGCGTGAAGCCGTGTTCGAACGAGGCTGAGTAGAGGAACGGCTTGAAACCCGAGCCCGGCTGGCGCGCGCTCTGCGTCGCGCGATTGAACTTGCTGCGCTGGAAGCTGAAGCCGCCGACGAGGCTGCGGACGGCGCCATCCTGCGGGTCCAACGCGACCAGCGCGGCTTCGGCGCCCGGCAATTGCGACAACTTCCAGGCGCCTTCGTCGTCGCGCGCAACGCGCACGATGTCGCCGCGCTTGAGCACGTCGGCGACCGACTTCGGCACGGCGCCACGGCGGTCCTCGTCGATATGCGGTCGCGCCCAGGCGAGGCTGGCCAGCTCCAGCGTGGTGTTCTGGCCGTCGGCGAGATACAGCGTCGCAGACTGATTGTCGCTGGCGGTAACGAGGGCGGGCGTCAGTCCGCCGATGGTGCGGTAGTCGTCCAGCTTTTCCGCCCACACCTGCGGCCCGCTGTCCGCCGCCAGTTCGACATGCCCCTCCGGCCCGCGCCACCCATGGCGCTGGTCGTAGTTGATCAGGCCGTTGCGCAATGCGCTTTCGGCGGCTTGCTGCAAGGTGGAATCGAGCGTCGTGCGGACGCGATACCCGTCGGTGAGCGCGTTGTTGCCGAGGCGTTCGATCGCTTCGAGGCGAACCAGCTCGGCGAAATACGGCGCATCGATTTCGACCGGCGCCTCGTGCGGTTGCGCGCCGTCCGACTCGCCCATCGCGAGGTCGTAGTCGGCCTTGCCGATGAAGTGGTTGTCGAGCATGCGGCCGAGCACGTACGCGCGGCGCTCGCGTGCGCGTTGCGGACGGCTCAGCGGATTGCCGGTCGACGGGAATTTCGGAATCGACGCGAGCATCGCGCACTCGGCCAGGCTGAGCTGGCCAAGCGACTTGCCGTAGTAGAACTCCGCCGCGGCGGCCACGCCGTAGGAGCGATGACCGAAGAAGCTCTTGTTGAGGTAGAGCTCGAGGATCTCGTCCTTGCTCAGCGCATTCTCGATGCGGAACGCGAGGAAGATCTCCGACAGCTTGCGCGTGTAGCTGACTTCCGAACTCAGGAAGAACATGCGCGCGACCTGCTGCGTGATCGTGCTGCCGCCGGCTACGTGCTTGCTGCCGGTGGTGACGGTCAGCCACACCGCACGCAGGATGCCACCCAGGTCGATGCCGCGGTGGTTGTAGAAATCCGCGTCCTCGGCGGCGAGGAACGCCTGCTTCAGTTGTTCGGGAACGTTTTCGATGCGCACCGGCGTGCGTTTGGTCTCGCCGAACGTCGCGATCAGCTTGCCATCGGCGGAATCGATGCGCAGCGGTACCTGCAGGCGCACGTCCTTCAGGGTTTCGACCGATGGAAGACCGGGCGCGATGAGCCAGTAGGCGGTGCCGATCGCGAGTCCGCCAAGGAGGACACCGGCCAGCGCCAGATACAGCGCATAGCGCAGGAGGCGGAGAAAGATCGTCATGCGGCGAGACTTGTGATGCTAGTCAAAGTATGTGCGGTAAGTGTCGGAGTATAGAGCGTATGCTGTCGCTGCGGACAGGTGTCCGGGCAGGGACGGCGGGGAAAATCACCGATAAGCCACTGTCTTGCCTGAATTTTGACACAGGTACTGGACAGCTGTTGAAAAACCGTTAATCATCGTATTTAATGTAACGGCGCATCTTTCGCTCGTAAGGGCGCGTGGGAAGGGGAAAAAGTGTGGGCCTGTTCACACCTAAAGCGCCGCCGCTGATCGGCGTCGACATCAGCTCCACCGCGGTCAAGCTGCTCCAGCTGGCCCAGGTCGGTGGTCGTTATCGCGTGGAACACTACGCGGTCGAGCCATTGCCGCCGAATGCGGTGGTTGAAAAGAACATCGTCGAGGTCGAGGCCGTGGGCGAAGCGATTCGCCGCGCCTTCAACCGCTCGGGGACCCGCACGAAGTTCGCCGCCGCCGCCGTCGCGGGATCGGCCGTGATCACCAAGGTGATCCCGATGCCGGGCGACCTGTCCGATGAGGACATGGAAGCCCAGATCCAGGTCGAGGCGAACCAGTACATCCCGTATCCGATCGAGGAAGTCAGTCTCGACTTCGAGGTGCTCGGTCCGATCAAGGACAATCCGGACATGGTCAACGTCCTGCTCGCTGCCTCGCGCACCGAGAACGTCGACCTGCGCATCGCCGCGCTCGATCTGGGCGGCCTGGGCGCCAAGGTCATGGACGTCGAAGCGTTCGCGATGGAGAACGCGTTCAAGCTGATCTCGGACCAGTTGTCGGTGCCGAAGGACGCGGTGGTCGCGGTCGTCGACGTCGGCGCCACCATGACCACCCTGATCGTCCTGAAGAACCAGCGCACGATCTATTCGCGCGAGCAGGTCTTCGGCGGCAAGCAGCTCACCGACGAGGTGATGCGCCGCTATGGCCTCAGCTATGAGGAAGCCGGGCTGGCCAAGCGCCAGGGTGGCTTGCCCGAATCGTACGAGACCGAAGTGCTGGAGCCTTTCAAGGAAGCGATGGTCCAGCAGATCAGTCGCCTGTTGCAGTTCTTCTTCGCCGGCAGCGAATACAGCCGCGTCGACCAGGTCGTGCTCGCCGGCGGCTGTGCTTCGATTCCGGGAATCGCCGACATGGTCGAGGAGCACCTCGGCGTGCCGTGCATCGTCGCCAACCCGCTCGCCGACATGTCGCTCTCCGGTCGCGTCCAGGCGCAAACGCTCGCCCAGGATGCGCCCGCGCTGATGATTGCCTGCGGGCTCGCGCTCAGGAGCTTCGACTGATGGCCAACATCAACCTCCTGCCTTGGCGAGCCGAACGGCGCAAGCTGCG
>Ga0209023_10004074_pt1 | contig 16912 bp, 15 predicted proteins | sample LakOneMetagenome_FD_187468 | JGI IMG/M metagenome (GOLD analysis project Ga0209023, IMG submission 187468) | Freshwater and sediment microbial communities from Lake Erie, Canada (SPAdes) (version 2) | ecosystem: Environmental > Aquatic > Freshwater > Lentic | place: Lake Erie, Canada... | reverse complement strand
GCGCTGATCAGCAACGAAATAGCCATCTCATACGCTCCGCAACATGCGCCACAAGGTGAAGCAGCCCAACAGCTGCATGATCAGCGCCACGAACAACAGCATGCGCCCGGTGCCGTCGTTCCACATGGTCATCAGGTAGGCGGGGTTCACCGCCAGGAAGTAGCCGATCATCGAGATCGGCAGGGCGGTGAGCACATAGGCGGTCACCCGGGTTTCGCCGGTCAGGGCGCGCAGCTGGCGAGCGGCCTGCTCGCGCTCGCGGATCATCTTGATCAGGTTTTCCAGCAGTTCACTGGCGTTGCCGCCATAGCGATGGTTGACCTTCAGGCCCAACGCGAACAGGCGAAACTCATCACGCTCGTAGAACTCGGCAAAGTCGTGGGCGGATTCCGGCAGGCTGACACCCAACTGCACGTTGCGCCGGATACGGCCCATGGCTTCTTGCAGCGGGTCCTCCGTGATCTCGATACCGCCCAGCACCGCATCGGCCAACGTGCGTCCGGCCTTGAGGCTGCGCACGGTATGGTCGAGCAATTGCGGTAACTGTTCGATCATGCGCTTGATGCGTCGTTGGTAGCGCCAGGCGATGTACAGGCGCAACAGCAACAGCGGCAATACCAGCATCACCAGCAGGCCGGCCCAACCGGCCACCAACCCACCCAGCACGACGCCCAGGGCCCACATCGTCAGCCACAGCCCCAAGCTGTCGCTGGGTTTGCCGAGGCCCGCACGCAGGAACATTTTTTCCACGCCACTCCACTGGCCGGCCTCTTCGGTCAGTTGCGGCTGGCCTTCGGCGAGCCGGCCCAGCACGCGCTCGGTCTGGGCGCGGCGCAGGCCGTTTTGAAAGGACCGAAGCGACAGGCCGATCAGGATCAGGCAGATGAGCAGCAGGATAGCCCCGGTCATGGTTGTGCCTCCTTCAAGGCAGTGTCGGTTCGCGGCGCAGTTTTTCGCCGGCAGGGTTGACCGCTTCACGCAGAAAACCGAAACCGGTACGCCGGTCATGGCGGAACAGGGTGTTAGTCACGTAGACGTCTTCGCGGATGCCCACCACCTCGACCACTTCGCTGACGCAACGACGCCCGTCGGGCAGGCGGGTCAGTTGGATCACCACATCCAGGGCCGCGCAGATCATTTGCCGCAGGGTTTTCTCCGCCACCACGCGGCCGGTCAACCCCACCAGGGTTTCCAGGCGCAGCAGCGCATCACCGGCGTTGTTGGCGTGCACGGTGCTCATGGAACCGTCGTGGCCGGTGTTCATGGCGGTCAGTACATCGAGCACTTCGACACCACGGATCTCGCCGAGAATAATGCGGTCGGGGCGCATCCGCAGGGCGTTGCGGATCAGGTCGCTGGCCTTGACCTCGCCGTGGCCCTCGGCGTTCGGCGGGCGGGTTTCCAGGCGTACGACGTGCGGGTGGCCCAGTTGCAACTCGGCCACGTCCTCGATGGTGACCAGGCGTTCATGGGGGTTGATCAATTGGCTGAGAATATTCAGCAAAGTGGTTTTACCGGTGCCGGTGCCGCCACTGATGAGGATGTTGCAGCGCTTGCCGACCGCGTCCTGGAAGAAGTCAAAGATGTTCTGGTCGATGGTCTGCATCGCGACCAGGTCGCTGCTCTTGAGCATGTCCTTGCGAAATTTACGTATCGACAGGCACGGCCCATCGAGGGCGATCGGCGGGATGATCGCGTTGACCCGGCTGCCATCGGGCAGACGGGCGTCGACCATCGGCGATGACTCATCCAGGCGCCGGCCCAGCGGCGCGAGGATGCGTTGCATCACCCGCTCAACGTGGTGCGAATCGATAAAGCGCAGGTCGCTCTGGTGCAGCAAACCGTCACGCTCGATAAACACCCGGTGTGGGCCATTGACCAGGATTTCCGTCACGGACGGGTCGCGCAGCAGGACTTCCAGTGGGCCGAAACCGGTCAACTCGTCGACGATTTCTTCGGCCAGCCGTTCCATCTCATAACGGGAAATCGCCAGGTGCAGGCGGTTGATGTATTCAGCGACTTTGTCGATGACGAACTGCGCCAACAGCTGGCGCGAGCCCTCCAGCAGGTTTTTCCCCGACTCTTCGATGGCATCGATGATGTAACGATGCAGCACCAGCTTCAGCCCGTCGTGGTCCGTATTGCCCCCGAATTCGCGAGCCGGTGTGCCAAAGAGTTTTTCGCCGTTCATTTGCCGGCTCCCAGCAAGCGTTCAAGCCAGGTGTTGGACGGTTTCTTCATGCCTTCCGAGCGTTTTGCGAGGCGCTCGCCGAGGGTTTTCAGGGCGTGGGTCAGGCTTTCCCGAGGGGCCAGTGCAAACAGGGTTTGCCCCTGGTTCTTGGCGTTCAGGCGCACCTCCGGGCTAAACGGCAACACGGCGATCACTTCCAGCCCGAAGCTTTTGCCCAAGGCCTCGGCATCGGGCGCGCAGCCTTTGATATAGCGGTCGACCAAGAGCTTGGCGTGCTCCAGTTTCATGCCTTTTTCGCGCCACTGTTTAAGCACGCCAAGGTTGCGACGGCAGTCCAGTACGCTCTGGTCGGCGCACCACAACAGCTTGTCGCAGTGGCTGACAAACGTGCGCAGCGCTTCGCTGTCCGGTTGGCCGGCGAGGTTCACCACAATGTGTTGGAAGTGCTGGCGCAAGGCACTGAGCAGCATGTACAGCTCGGCGGCGCTGGTCAGCTCCAGGGGCTCGTCGTTGGGGGCGTAGGCGAGGATGCGCAGACCGTCTTCGGCTGAGGTAAACGCGCTGTTGATCAGGGTGGTGTCCAACCGCCTGAGGTGGCGCAGGGCATCGCCAAAATTGAATGAGCTTTCCAGCCCCAGCAGCGCCAGGCTGTCGCCGCGGGGCAGGCCCAGGTCCAGCAGCAACGTTTGCTGGCCGCTCTTTTGCACGACCAACGCCAAATGGCTGGTGAGCAGGGCGCCGTCGGCATTGCTTTGGGTGCCGTACAGCACGGTCAGGCCGCCCAGTTGGGTGTTGGTGGTGACCTGCGGCAAGCGCTTGCTCAGGCGGCGCACCAGCCCGGCGACTTCGCTGGAGCGTGAACCGTAGGCGACAAAATCCCGGGCCCCGGCGCGCATTGCATTGAGTACCAACTGGTTGTCCATGCCGTCACCGAGGGCGACGATGGCCAGCATCGGCTTGGCTTCCAGCGCACCTTCGATCAGCGCGCTTTGGGCGACCACGTGCTCACGGTCGAGGCCGATGAACACCAGGTTGGCGAAGGTGACATCCACCAGCGCCAGCAGCTCGTCCAGGGTGCCACTGCCGGCACTGACCACTTGGCCAAGCGGCGCCAACGCGCCCTGCAGCCATTCCAGGTCGGTGGTATTGCGCGTGATTGCCAGAAACGTCTGGCTCAGGCTATCGCTCATTGGGACAAACCGTTGAGTCGGTCGAAATTACCGTTTTCCAGAAAATACAGGCGGTACCAGTTCGGGTCGTAGTTGCGCAGCTTCTCGCCCGGCAAGGACGGTAGTTGGGCGTTGGCCGCCAACGGTTGCACCAGGTGCGGCGTGACGATCATCAGCAGTTCTTTGTCCTGGCGTTTGACCGAGGAATCGCGAAAGAACGCCCCCAGGACCGGGATGTCGCCGAGGCCGGGGAATTTGCTGATATTGGTGCTGTTGTTGCTGCTGATCAGGCCGCTGATCACGAAGCTTTCACCGTCTGCCAGCGACACGCTGGTGTCGGTGCGGCGGATGGTCAGGGCCGGTACCGAAATGTTCTGGATGATCACCGCGTTGGTGTAGTCCAGCTCGCTGACTTCCGGTGCGACTTTGAGGGAGATCCGGTTGTGGTCGATCACGGTCGGGGTCAGCGTCAGGCGAATCCCGAACTCCTTGTACTCGATCGAGATGCTGTTGCTACCGCTGCTGGGCACTGGAATCGGTACTTCGCCGCCCGCGAGGAACGTCGCGCTCTGGCCGCTCATGGCTACCAGGCTCGGACGCGCCAGGGTGTAGGCAAAACCGCTGCTTTCCAGGGCGTTGATCATGGCCGAGACACGCCCGCCACCGAAGCCGATATTGAAGGTGTCGCCGTTGACCGGCAGGTTGCCGCGAAACGGCGTACTCACCGGGTTGGCCACGTTGCTGGGGCTGCCGAACAGGAAGTTGCCGCCGCGCCCGAAGATCGACGTGCTGGCTTCCTTGAGCTTGGTGCGGCTGACCTCGACAAAACGAATGTCGGTCTGCACCTGGCTGGGCAGCAGCGGGTCATCGGAAGGCGACAGTGCGAGGTTGGTGAGGGCCGAGGTGGCCTTGCCTTTGACGAATACCATGCTCTGGCGCGGCGTGTTCGAGCAGGCGGTCCAGACCATCAGGCTGGTGGTGCCGGAGGAGACACCGGTCAGCAGGAAACCGCGGTCCCCGTTGAGGTGGACATCGGCAATTTTCGGGTCGCCGATCGCCAGGCGCGTGATCGCGACGGGTGATTGCAGCTCCTGTTGCAGACCCTCGCCTACCGAGAGTGCGGCGGGCAGTTGGCCCAGGCTGCCGCAGTTGCCTGGGGCGGCCACGGCCATACCCACAGACACATTCGACAGCATCAGGGCACAGGCGATTTTCAGCGTGAACACCGGTGCGAAACGTCGGCTCATGCACAGCATCCTTGTTCAGTCGGGTGTTTGTTGGGTTGCTTGATTGCCACGTATCACTTCAACACCGGTGCGGCGTGGGCTGCCCTGGGCGAGTTTTTTCGGGGCTTGGGCAAAGGCCAGTTGAGTGAATTGGTAGAGATCGCGGTTGGCGCTTTGCAGGTTGCCCGGCGCATCGCTTTCGCCGGCCCAGTAGTGGCTCAGCAAGCGTTCATCGGCGCTGCGCACCGCCAGGCGCAAGGTGCCGGCCTGGGTCGCCAGCATCAGGCGGCTCAGCAGTTGCTCGGGCACTGCCAGCACCACGGTGCGAGAGGGCGCGTGGCGTTGGGCTTTTTCCTCGGCGGTGAGCGCCGGTGGTGTGGCCGGGGCACCGTCGTTGGTCAGGCCCATTTGATCGCCGACGCTGAGCAGGCGCATGGCCGGGACCACCACTTGTGCCGATTGTTCGAGGTTGGCGGCGTCCTGGCGCAGGTACAGCAGCACATCCACGTAGTCACCGGGACTCAGTTGGCCAGCGGCACCAATCACTTCATCGACCGCGACGGCCAGGGCGCGTTCGTCCGGGCGGATCATGCGGGCCAGCGGGCCGCCGGCGGTGAAGCTCTCATCGTTCAGCCAGGTGCCGGCGCGCAGGGCTCGCCAGGGCGTGCGGCCGATGGCCTGGTCAACGCTGGTCAAGCTGCCGGCGGGTACTGTGCGCAGTTTTTCCACGGCCAGGTCGGCGGCATTCAGCGCAACAAAGGGTGGTACATCATGGGCCAACACCACCACCGGTTGGCGGGTTTGATCTTCCACCACGGCCACCGCCTTTTCGACCGGTGCAGCCTGTGGCGGTGGTGGCGGCAAAGGGGCAGGTTGACGACTGAGCACCAGCCCCCAATAACCGGCAAACAGCGCACCTATCAAAAGCACACCCGCCAGTACCATGCTCAACCGCGTGTTCATGACGGCTCTCCCTTTCCCGTTGCACTAAAACCCGACTATCCAAACAGGCTAATTCCGCAACCAGCTGCTATGAACGGTAACTAACTATTTAGCTATTTGAAGGTAGTTCAGCTAGGACAAAATGCCATTACTGACAGCAACATTTCTTTGTGGCGCACAAACCGGCCTTTGAAATCGAGGCTTTAGCAGGTCAACAAAGCAGCCACTACTTTGTGATTAATCCCTTCTTACAGTTGTGAGGGGGAAGTTTGTTGACAATGCTCAGATGGCACATCGCAATTACTGTGCAGCACCGAGGCAGGGCGTCTGGTCGCCCAGGGAGCATTCCGATGATTCTTGATCTGTTGATTAAACTCCATGTTCAACTTCAGTTACTTTTTCATCGCAAGGATGGCGCGACGGCGATTGAGTACCTCATTCTCGTGGCGATTGTTGCATTGGTGATTCTGGCAGCCGGGACGACGCTGGGGCCAAAAATCACGACATTCTTCGGGAAAATTCAGACGGCGATTACGACAACGTAACGACTCACTGCAAGTAGCGTGGACAGAGCTTTGATATGGCGTCATGTCGCCAGAGGAGAAGTAAGATGGTCTTTAATCTGTTGATGAGACTGTATGTTCAACTCCAGGTATTTTTTCAGCGCAAGGACGGCGCAACGGCGATCGAATACCTTATTCTCGTTGCAATTGTAGCGCTGGTGGTACTGGCAGCCGGGACTACGCTGGGACCTCAGATTACGACCTTCATTGGTAAAATCCAGACCGCCATTACCACTACGTGAGTGTTAGACGGCCTCCTGTTGAGTGCACACGTTGTTGATTGGAACATCAGGTAGTGCCTATGAATGCTGCAGCTATACCTTGCCGTCAACAGATCCTGTTGGTGGACGACGAAGAAGATGCCCTCGTTGAACTGGCGGAATCGCTGGAGAACGAGGGCTTCGTTTGTTTTACGGCGACCTCCGTCACCTTTGCCTTGCAGGAACTGACCCTGCACCCCGATATCGCGCTGGTCATTACCGACCTGCGGATGCCCGAGGAAAGTGGTATCTCGTTGATCAAGCGTTTGCGCGAACACACCGCTCGTCAACACTTGCCGGTGATCGTGATGTCGGGCCATGCCGAGATGGATGACGTCAGCGATATGTTGCGTCTGCAAGTGCTGGATCTGTTCCGCAAACCGATTTACCTGAAGCGCTTGTTCGATACCCTCGACAGCCTTTTCCCGCTGAGAAAGTCCTCCCTGTGAGAGGGCGTTAACGCCCTCTGCACAGTCTCCTCATTCAGAGTTGATAGCTGAAGCTCAGCGTATAACGCGGGCGCCGATTGAAGCTGTCCAGGGCGATGTCCGACATCGGTTTGGCCGCTTCCAGCGCAATGTTGTAGTACTTGTTATCGCCAAAGCGCACGCCCACGGCAGCGGATGACAGGTCATTGCTTTTGGCTGGCAGTTCGTTGAACCAGGTCTTGGCACGGTCGAGCACCACATAAGGTTGCACAACCTTGAGCCACTCGCCGGCGCGATTGAAGCTGTAGTTGACCTCGTACGCCGCGCCCCAGCCTTTGTCGCCTGAGGCTTGATCATCGGGGTATCCGCGGCCGAAGTTCTGCCCGCCGAATGTGGCGCGCTCGCTGTCGGGCAAGGTGCTGTCGCTCCAGTAGAACGCCCCCGACAGCACGCCCTGCCAGTTATCGAAGAACTTGTCGCTTTGCACGCCGGAGAGGCGCAGGCGGAAGAAGTCCAGGTCGGGTTTCGTCACCTCCAGGTCACTGCGCGTCGTGGCGCCCAAGCCGTTGATGCCTTGGTAAAGCCCGGCGCTGAGGATGCGCAGTTGGCGCGTGTCGGACTTGCGCCAGTCGCCCTCGAAGGCCAGGGCGCGCAGGTTGGTTTCGATGTCGAAACGCTGCGGGTAACCCACCAGTTGATAGCGCGTGGTTTGGTCCACCGCGTACAGGCGTGTAGCCAGGGTCAGTGATTCATTCGGTGAGGCAATCAGCGGATGGCTGAGGCCGATGGTGTAGCGATCAATCGACTGATGCGGTTTGAGTTCGAAGCCACCGTTAAGCTGGATGTTGCTTTTGGGGTCGGCGCGATAGCGCTCGGCGCCCACCACCACTTGGCTGCCCTCGGCGTTGATGAACTGGCTGTAGCCCACGCGGTAGTAGTGCTGTTTATCGTCACCCGGTGGGAACAAACCACTGACGTAGAATTGCTCGCCCATCGACGTCTGGGAGTTGCTGGTAGCGGTGAGCAATGCTTGCGTGCCGTTACGGTTGTCATCGACCAGGCTCATGCTGGTGGTGAAGGGTTTGCGCGTGGCTTCGATCTTCATGTGCGCGGCCCCATCAGTGGTGCCCGGCGGCGGCACTTGCGCCTGCAAGGTCACGCCGGGGATACGCCCCATCAGGGTGGTGTAGCGCTCGAACGTCTTGCGCGTGAGAGGGCGTTCGGCCATGAGCTTGTTGGCCAGTTTGTCGACGTAGGCCGACACCGCGCCGATGTCACCGCTTTGCTGGTAATCCTTGATGTACCCCTCGACCAATACCACGCGCACCAGGCCATTTTCGAAGGTCTGTTGCGGCAAGAACGCGTAGGACAACAGGTAGCCGTCCTGTTGATAGCGACGCGTGATGCTGCGGGTGGCTTCGATCAATTGCGCGAGGTTGGTTTCATGGCCGAGCAACGCTGCGTAAGCCTGGGCCGTTTCGGTCAGTGGATAGATCGTGCCGCCCTCGATCTGCAGCTTGCGGATGGTGACTTTGGTGTCCATCTGCAACGGCTGGTTCTGGGTGGCGGGTGCTTGCGGCACCTGGGTTTGTGGCGTGACGGGTCGATAGGCGTCGGCAGGTAGGTTAGGCACCGGCAGGTTGCGAATGGTGTCGTTGCTGTTGAGGAAACTGGGAAGGGTCTCAGCCTGAACGTAAGCACTGAGGGTAAGCAAAAACAACGGAGTCAACACGCGCATAGGACACTCCATGGTCAGACTGCAGCAGCGTCTCGGGCCCGCCGGGTTCTGGGACGCGGTTCGGGAGGGCATGGCATCAAGCCCTATAAAAAAGACGAGAGACTGATAGGGTCTCTCGTCTCAACCAAGCGTAGGCGCTGTAGGGGAGGCCGTCTAATCGGCCAGGTGCATTCTATTATTTGCCGGTCAGACCGTTTAACAACCCTCCCAGACCACCACTTGTGCCGGTGCTGGTGGTGCCACTGGCCGGGGCACTGGTGCCGGCGCCGACGGTCAGACCGCCGAGCAGGCCACCACCGCTGCCGGTACCGCCGGTGACCAACCCACCTACCGCGCCCACGGTGTTGCCGACGGCGGTGACGGTGGTGCCCACGGCGTTAGTCACCGGGTTGGCGTTGGCGGCGGTCAACGTGGTGCCGACGCCGCTGACTGCACCGCCGACTTGGGTCACCAGACCGTTGACCGGAGCGCCGACGCCTGTGGTAGTGCCGACATTTTGCGTCAGGCTGGCAACACCGGTTGTCACAGGGTTCAGGGCCGCGCCGACGGTAGTGGCCACGCTTGCCACCGGCGCCGTGGCGGCCGTATTGGCGACGCCATTGCCACCGATCACGGTACCCAGCGAGGCGACGGTGCCGCCCAGTGCGCCGCCGGTTACACCGGCTGCGCTGACAGTGCCGTTGGTGTTGCCGGCATTCAGCCCGTTACCCACATTGGCCACCAGGCCGCCCACCAATTCAGGTATGCCTGAGGCTGGCGCAGCGCTGGCGGGAGCGACATAGCCGCCGGACTTGTCGAGCACGCTGCCAACCCCGGTCAATGCACCGCCCACCACCGTCGTGACAGGGTTGCCGGCACCGCCGGCACTGGCGACTTGACCGCCCACGCCGGTCACGGTACTGCCGACTTTATTCAGCAGGCCATTGACCGGACTGCCCAGGCCGGTGGCCGTGCCGAGGTTGCCGGTGGTGTTTTCCACCAGGGAAACCACAGGCACCAGCACTTTGCTGCCCACCGTATTCGTCAACGAGCCCAGTGGGCCGGTGGTGCTGGCGGTGCTAAGGGTATCGCCGAGCATGGTGACTGCCTGACCGGCAGTATTAACCAATCCACCCGCTGCTGTGCCTACGCCTCCGGTCAAGCCACCCACCACGGGTACGCCACTCAGTGTGGTGCCCAGGGATTGGCCCGCAGTGGACACGCCGGTGCCCAGATTGGCGACGCCGGTGCCTACGCCAGCAACCGTTTTGCCCAGGGAGTTGCTGTCGGTACCCAGGGAGCCCAGGCCTGTTGTGACACCGGTGCCGATACTGGTGACGGCATTGCCGGTGGACGTGACCAGGCCGCCAGCGGTAACGCCGACAATTGGAACACCGTTCAAGCTCGAACCAATGTTACCCACCGCTGTGCCTACGTTGCCGACGGTGGTGCCCAGGGCGCCGACGATCTGGCCTGTTACCAGCGGTGTTACCGAGCCAGTGCCGCCGCCCGTGCCACCACCCGTACCGCCACCGGTTCCGCCGCCCGTGCCACCGCCAGTACCGCCACCGGTTCCGCCACCGGTGCCACCGCCAGTACCGCCACCGGTTCCACCGCCCGTGCCACCGTCAGTACCGCCACCGGTTCCACCGCCCGTGCCACCGCCAGTACCGCCGCCCGTGCCGCCGTCAGTACCGCCACCGGTGCCACCGCCCGTACCACCGCCACCCGTGCCACCGCCGGTTCCCGCGCCTGCGTCAGGCGAGGATGCCGCCACGCTGCTGTGATGCCCGCCACCACCGCTGCTGCAGCCACCGAGGCTCATCGCCATGATCAGGGCCAGCGCGGTACTTGTTTTCCATAACACTACTTGAGTTTGAGTTTTCATGATGGAGTTCCCTTGCACCTGTACAACCTTGGTTGTTTTCAAACGCTCGTTATTTCTTGGATAGCGATACGTTTGTCCGTGTGGTTATCACAGACCCGGGCACTCTTTCTCGCAACGCTCAACTTGGTATTAACAATTTATATACACAAGGTCTTAGTCGGCTTAATGGTTAATGCGAAGGGTGTAACAGAGGGCTGTATAAAGTTATCTATGTTTTATATATCAATGGGTTAAATAAAAAAACGGACGCCAGGGCGTCCGCTATAACTTAGGGTGTATATATACAATTAAATGGTTTTTCTCATGCGATCGGGTGCCACTTGCCCGCCATATGCTGAAGGTCACCCATTCCCTTTAACAGCAACTCGCCGCTGGCACCTGCGGCATGGGCCAGTAAGATGACTTCACTGGGCAGGCGCACGGGCTTGTTGAATTCGACCTCTATTTCAACATTGGCAGCAGGCACGTTCTCATCCAGCGCGGCCAGCGTTCGCGCCAGGCTCCACAGCCCGTGGGCGATCGCCTGCGGGAAGCCGAAGAGCTTGGCCGTCAATGCGCTCAGGTGGATCGGGTTGTAGTCGCCGGATACTCGTGCATATCGGCGGCCGATATCGGCGGGTGCCTTCCAACGGGCCAATTCGCTGACGTCTCCTGTGGCCGACACGTGATCATCGTGCGGCGTGCCTTCCAGTTTCACTCCGCGACAGAGCATTCGGCTCTCGGCTTCCCACAACAGACCGAGGGAATCTTGCACCGTGGTCACGATATCAAAGGTCGCGCCCTTGGCATGGGGCTGGAGGTTGTTCGCGTGCACGCCAACCATCAGGTGACTCACACCGCCCAATGGGCGATGGATGCGGATGCGGTTGCTCAGGTGAATCAGCCCCAGCAGCGGGAACGGAAACTGTTTGTCGGTGAGTAATTGCATTTGCAAACCGAACGCCAGCACGTGCGGATACGTACCCGGCAGCACCGGGCTGTCCGCAAACCCGCACACCTGGCGATAAGCGGCCAGGTGCTCGGGGTTCACGCGCAGGTGGCAGCGCAGCCCTTCATCGGGCAACGTACTGCCGGTGATCTTGCGCTTGAGCGCCGCCCGCCAGTACAGCGGCGGCAGAAACGGGGTGCTGTCTAATGTCCGCCACTCCATGCTCACGCTCCCAGCAGGCTTTGCCCGCACACCCGCAATGCTTGGCCGCTGACCGCTCCGGAACCCGGCTGACCGAGCCAGGCCACCGCTTCGGCCACGTCTTGCGGCAAACCACCCTGGCCCAATGAGCTCATGCGGCGCCCAGCCTCACGCAGGGCGAAGGGAATGTGCGCGGTCATCTGGGTTTCGATAAAACCGGGGGCAACCGCGTTGATGCTGATGCCGCGTTCTTGAAGCAAAGGGGCCCACGCCTGAGCCAGGCCGATCAAGCCGGCCTTGCTGGCCGCATAATTGGTTTGCCCACGGTTGCCGGCAATGCCACTGATGGAAGCCAGCAGCACCACGCGGCCGTTGTCGTGCAGGGTGCCGCTGTCCAGCAGGGCTTTGGTCAGCACCTGCGGCGCGTTGAGATTGACCGCCAGTACGGCGTCCCAGTATTCCGGGGTCATATTGGCCAGGGTTTTATCGCGGGTGATGCCGGCGTTGTGCACCACGATGTCGATGCCGTCCGGCAAGTGTTCGATCAACTGTGCAGCGGCGTCTTCGGCGCAGATATCCAGCACGATAGTGCGCGCCCCCAGGCGCGCCGCAAGCGCGTCAAGATCAGCCTTGGCCTGGGGCACATCCAGTACGATCACATCGGCACCGTCGCGCGCCAGGGTTTCGGCAATGGCGGCGCCAATACCCCGTGCGGCGCCAGTGACCAGCGCTTTGCGCCCGGCCAGCGGGCGAGTCCAATCCGCGACCGGTGTGGCGCAGGCTTGCAGGCGAATCACCTGGCCGCAGATATAGGCACTTTTGGGGGAGAGGAAGAATCGCAGCGCGCCTTCCAGCTGATCCTCGGCGCCTTCGCCGACGTACAACAACTGCAGAACCCCGCCGCTGCGCAGCTCTTTGGCCAGGGATCGGCTGAAGCCCTCGAGGGCACGCTGTGCGCTGGCGGCGAACGGATCGCTGAGGGTTTCCGGGGCGCGGCCAAGGATCACCACGTGGGCGCTGTGTGCAAGATTTTTCAGCAACGGCTGAAAGAATTCGCGCAGCTGTTTGAGCTGGTCGGTGTGCTGCAAGTCGCTGGCATCGAACACCACGGCCTTGAGTTTGGGGCCATGCCCCGGGATCCACGCGGACGCGGCCAATGGCTCAGGGCCGTAGCTGTAAATCGCGTCGGTGAGTTTATTGGCAAACGGCAGCACCTTGGCCGCGAGCGCGCCGCCACCCAACAACAGCGCACCTTCCACCGGGCGCAGGCGTCCGGCCTGCCAGCGTTCCAGGCGTACCGGTGACGGCAGGCCAATGGCGGCGACCAGGCGATGGCCGAGGCTTGAGTTGGCGAAGTCGATATAACGGTCAGACATGGAACGCTCTCCGAGTGCTGGGGTTCAAACGGTGGACCATCAAGAGGTGAAAGTCGTTCGATTGAGCCTAGGCTAGTCTCACAGACTCACCTCATCACCTTCAGGGAGCTTTCCATGACTCAATTGCGCCGTGTAGCGATCATTGGCGGTAATCGCATCCCCTTCGCCCGCTCCAATGGCCCTTATGCCACGGCGAGTAACCAGGCGATGTTGACGGCGGCGCTGGAAGGCTTGATCGAACGCTACAACCTGCACGGCCTGCGCATCGGCGAGGTGGCGGCGGGGGCGGTGCTCAAGCATTCACGGGATTTCAACCTGACCCGCGAGTGCGTGCTGGGCTCGCGCCTGTCGCCGCAAACGCCGGCATACGACATTCAACAGGCGTGCGGCACCGGCCTGGAAGCGGCGTTGCTGGTGGCCAATAAGATCGCCCTGGGCCAGATCGAGTGTGGGATTGCCGGTGGCGTCGACACCACGTCCGACGCGCCGATCGGCGTGAATGAGGGGCTGCGCAAGCTCCTGCTGCAAGCCAACCGCAGCAAGTCCATGGCGGATAAATTAAAAGTCTTGTTACAACTTCGTCCGCATCACCTCAAACCGGAACTGCCGCGTAATGGCGAACCGCGCACCGGCTTGTCGATGGGCCAGCACTGCGAGCTGATGGCGCAGACCTGGCAAATCCCCCGCGCCGAGCAAGATCAACTGGCGCTGGAAAGCCACCAGAAAATGGCTGCGTCCTACGCCGAAGGTTGGCACAACGATTTACTCACACCCTTTCTGGGCCTTACCCGTGATAACAACGTGCGCGCGGACTTGACCCTGGAAAAACTCGCCAGTCTCAAACCGGCGTTCGAGCGTAGCGAAAAGGGCACGCTCACCGCGGGCAACTCGACGCCGCTGACCGACGGTGCCTCCCTGGTATTGCTGGGCAGTGAAGCCTGGGCCAAGGCGCGCGGTTTGCCGATCCTCGCCTACTTGCGCGATGGTGAAGCGGCTGCGGTGGATTTCGTCAACGGTGCCGAAGGCCTGTTGATGGCGCCGGTGTATGCCGTGCCGCGCCTGCTGGCGAGGAACGGCCTGACGTTGCAGGACTTTGATTATTACGAGATTCACGAAGCGTTCGCTGCCCAGGTGTTGTGCACGCTCAAGGCCTGGGAAGATGCCGACTACTGCAAGACGCGCCTGGGGCTGGATGCGCCGCTGGGCGCCATCGACCGCAGCCGGCTCAACGTCAAAGGCAGTTCATTGGCGGCCGGGCACCCGTTTGCCGCCACCGGCGGGCGCATTGTCGCCAATCTGGCCAAGCTGCTGGACGCAGCGGGCAAGGGCCGTGGGCTGATTTCGATCTGCGCCGCCGGCGGTCAGGGCGTGACGGCGATCATCGAACGCTAATTGCCGAAGAAATTGGCCCATTGCATGCATTCTTCAGTGGTCAGAGGTCGGTAGCCTCTCCCACCGGCGAGCTGATTGCCGTATAACGAGTGCCATACGCGTATTTGGTAATAAAGGACCCACAATAAAAGCTGATGAAGACTCCTAAACGCATTGAACCCCTGATCGAAGACGGTCTGGTCGACGAAGTGCTGCGCCCACTCATGAGTGGTAAAGAAGCAGCTGTTTATGTGGTGCGCTGCGGCAACGAATTGCGTTGCGCCAAGGTTTACAAGGAGGCGAATAAACGAAGTTTTCGTCAGGCGTCCGAATACCAGGAAGGCCGCAAGGTCCGCAACAGCCGACAGGCCCGGGCCATGGCCAAGGGCTCCAAGTTCGGCAAAAAAGAAACTGAAGACGCCTGGCAAAACGCCGAAGTCGCGGCATTGTTCCGCCTGGCGGGTGCGGGCGTTCGCGTGCCCAAGCCGTACGACTTCCTCGAAGGCGTGCTGTTGATGGAACTGGTGGCCGACGAATACGGCGATGCGGCACCGCGCTTGAACGACGTCACGCTGGAGCCGGACCAGGCGCGCGAATACCACGCCTTCCTGATTTCCCAGATCGTGCTGATGCTGTGTACCGGCCTGGTGCACGGTGACCTGTCCGAGTTCAACGTACTGCTCACGCCGACGGGCCCGGTGATCATCGACCTGCCGCAGGCGGTGGATGCCGCTGGCAACAACCACGCGTTCAACATGCTGGAGCGGGATGTGGGCAACATGGCTTCCTACTTCGGGCGCTTTGCCCCGGAGTTGAAGAAGACCAAGTACGCCAAGGAAATGTGGGCGTTGTATGAAGCCGGCACCTTGCACCCGGCCAGCGTCTTGACCGGCGAGTTCGACGAGCCGGAAGAGTTGGCGGACGTGGGCGGTGTGATCCGCGAGATCGAAGCGGCGCGGCTGGATGAAGAGCGTCGCCAGGCGATACGGGCGGCGGATGATGCGCCGGCGAGTAAAGTGCCCGACGAACCACCGCCGCCGCCCTGGATGCAATGATCTTCCTGCAAATGAAGATCTAAAAAATGTGGGAGCGGGCTTGCTCGCGAATGCGGTTGATCAGTGAAAGATGAAGTGACTGACACCCTGCATTCGCGAGCAAGCCCGCTCCCACATTTGGCTTTGCAGTGCGCCGGCTAAATGCTCAGGCGCAACAGCTGCCCGATGCCAACTCCTTGAGAATCGGACAATCCGGCCGATGATCGCCCTGGCAATGCTCCACCAGGTCCTGCAACGTATCGCGCAGTTGCCCCAGCTCCATAATCTTCTGATTCAGCGCCTCGATGTGCTGGCGCGCCAAGGCTTTTACGTCGGCGCTGGCCCGCTGTCGGTCTTGCCACAAGGTCAGCAGTTTGCCGACCTCTTCCAATGAAAAGCCCAAATCCCGCGAGCGCTTGATAAACGCAAGTGTGTGCAAGTCGTCGCCGCCATACACCCGATAGCCACTGTCGGTGCGGTGCGCGGCTTTGAGCAGGCCGATGGATTCGTAGTAGCGAATCATCTTCGCGCTCAGCCCGCTCTGACGGGCTGCCTGGCCGATGTTCATGGGTGTTGATCCTCCAAATCCTCAGGCTTCCAGGTTTTCAACAGTAACGCATTGCTCACCACACTGACGCTGGACAGGGCCATGGCCGCACCCGCCAATACCGGGTTGAGCAACCCGAACGCAGCCAGCGGTATGCCGATCAAGTTATACACAAAGGCCCAGAACAGGTTCTGGCGGATTTTAGCGTAGGTCTTGCGGCTGATCTCCAGCGCGGCCGGCACCAGGCGTGGGTCGCCGCGCATCAGGGTGATTCCGGCCGCGTGCATCGCCACGTCGGTGCCGCCGCCCATGGCGATACCGATATCGGCGGCGGCCAGGGCCGGGGCGTCATTGATGCCGTCGCCGACCATCGCCACCACGCCGGTCTTTTTCAGCTCGGCGACGGCGGCGGCCTTGTCGGCGGGAAGGACTTCGGCGTGTACATCATCGATACCCAGGGCATCGGCCACCACGCGGGCACTGCCGCGATTGTCGCCGGTGAGCAAATGGCTGCTGATGTGCCGGGCCTTGAGTTGTGTCACCGCCTCCAGGGCGCCGGGCTTGAGCGTATCGCCAAAGGCGAACAGCCCCAGCACGCGGGGCTGCGCGCCTTGTTCGATCAACCAGGATAACGTGCGGCCTTCGGCTTCCCACGCCTTGGCGGCGTCGGCCAGGCTGCCTGCATTCAAGCCGTTTTCTTCGAGCATTCGACGGTTGCCCAGCGCCAGTTGCCGGCCCTCAAGGGTGCCGGCAATGCCGCGCCCGGTCAGGGATTGGCTGGCGCTCACATCCGCGACGGTCAGCGCTTTTTCGCGGCAGGCATCCAGCACGGCCTTGGCCAATGGGTGCTCGCTACCGCGTTGCAGCGCGCCGGCTTGTTGCAGCAGCAGGGTTTCATTGCCATCCACCGCCGCCAAATGCGCAATCTTTGGCGTACCGGAAGTGAGGGTGCCGGTCTTGTCGAACACCACGGCGCTGACATCATGGGCACGCTCAAGGGCTTCGGCGTCCTTGATCAGAATCCCGTAGCGCGCGGCGACGCCGGTGCCGGCCATGATCGCTGTCGGTGTG
>Ga0209023_10004073_pt1 | contig 16913 bp, 14 predicted proteins | sample LakOneMetagenome_FD_187468 | JGI IMG/M metagenome (GOLD analysis project Ga0209023, IMG submission 187468) | Freshwater and sediment microbial communities from Lake Erie, Canada (SPAdes) (version 2) | ecosystem: Environmental > Aquatic > Freshwater > Lentic | place: Lake Erie, Canada... | reverse complement strand
GTAGAGCATCGGTTCGACCATCAGGCGCGAGGTGAAGATGCCCTTGTCGAAGAACAGGTCGAAGAACTTCTGGAAGTGCGCGACGTCGGCGGCCTTGAATTCGCTGGCCAGCATGTACGAGGCGAGGGGCACTTCGGAGGTCAGCGGGCCTTCGATCGCCGTGTAGCCCTTCATGAACTGCCGCGCCTCGTCGGGTTTGGTGCGCACGAGTTCGATGCCGCGCGCGTACGCGGCGATGTACTTCTTCGTTTCGGACGGATACTTGGCGATGAACGCCGAGGTCAGCGACGCGGAACCGCCGTGCCACGGGGCCAGCGGGTCGCCCAGCACGTAGTGCGCGATCACCCCGGCTTCGAGCACGCGGGTGGTGCCGTTCATCCGGCCGACGGTGCCGGTGGGTTCGAGCGTGTAGCAGGCGTCGGCCTGGCCGGCGACCAGCGCGGCGACGTGCTGGCCGATCGGCAGTTCGAACACCGACGCGCCGGTGGCGCCGGCCTTTTCCAGCACCTGCTTGGCCAGCGTCACGTTCTGGATGCCGGGGCCCGAGGCGACCTTCTTGCCCTTCAGGTCGGCGATCGTCTTGTAGGCGCTGTCCTTGGCGACGATGAATTCGTCGAGCACGAATTTCGCGTTGCTCGGGTTGGTCGCGATGATCTTGAACGTGCCCGGCTGCGCGAGTTCGCCGATCGCGAGGTTGGCCGACCCGGTGCCGTTCGAGCTGCCCTCGGCGCGGCCCGCCAGGATGGCCTCCATCACCTGCTGGGCGCCGGCGAACTTCAGGCCCTCGACGTCCAGTCCCGCTTCCTTGAAATAGCCCCTTTCGAGCGCGGCGAAGAACGGCAGCCCGGCCGCCACCGGCCAGTAGCCGATCCGGATCTTCGGGCCGCTCTGGGCGCGGACGATCGCGGGCGCGCCCAGGATCGCGCCCGCAGCCCCGGCGACGGCCAGCCCCAGCAATTGGCGGCGTCCGGCGTCGGGTGCGGTCCGTGCGGGGGCCGCTGCCGCCGCGCCGGATGTCATGTTGCCGGCCAGACTATCGTGGCCTGGTGTCATCGGGTCGTGTCTGCTCATGGTGTTCTCCTGTAGTGCGCGGGTGGGTGGATGTGGGAAGCGAACGGCCGGGGCTGCGGACTTACGAGGGCGCGGCGGCGCGGTGCGCGAGGTAGTCGCGCCAGCCGCCGAAATGGGTGATGTCGAGCGCGCCGTCGAGGCCGGCCGCTTCGCACAGAAATCCCTGCACCGTGCTGCCGTCGTCGAGCGCGATGGTGCCTACCGAGAGCGGCGCCGGGATGCCGGCGACGAACGTGCCGAATTCGGCGAAGCCCAGCTCCCAGATCTCGAGCGCGATGCCGGGGCCGGCCGCTTCGGGCGCGCGGACCATCCCGGGTTTCGGGGGCGTCGTGCCGGGCAGCGCGTACAGCCGGTAGCCGGGCGCGGTGCGCGCGGCGCGGACCAGCCGCCCGCCGCGTTCGATGGTGTTGAACGCCACCCAGAAGCCGGTGTCGGTAATCGCCAGCATATGGCCATCGGCGCCGGCGCGCAGCCCCGACAGGCCGCCAAAATCGCGATTGGTCGATTTGAGCACCAGCCCGCCCATAAAGCGAAGCCGCCCGACTGTCTGTTGCGCGGGATCATCGGGGTTGAGCGCGAGGCTGGTGCTGGTCAAGGGCAAGGGTTGCATCGCCGCAACGCGCGGCGGCGCCAGTCCCATAACGATCGCCATCAGCAGCAAGGCGATGCTGGTCGCGACATAATAGCGAATTTTGACGCGTTTCATGGCTTCGCCCATAGCAGTCACGCACGCGCGCCGCTATCGCTATGGCCATGCACGCCGCTGCCCCTGATCCCGAAACAATCCTGCACCAAGTCTTTGGCTTTCCGAGTTTTCGCGGCCATCAGGCGGAAATCGTCGCGGGCGTCTGTGCGGGCCGCGATGTGCTCGCGGTGATGCCGACGGGTTCGGGCAAGTCGCTGTGCTATCAGGTGCCGGCGCTGGTGCGGCCGGGGTGCGCGCTGGTGATTTCGCCGCTGATTGCGTTGATGCAGGACCAGGTGCGCGCGTTGCGCGCCAATGGCGTGCGTGCGGCGTCACTCAACAGCCAGTCGCTCGACAGCGGTGCGACCATGGCGGCGCTCGAGAATGGCGAACTCGATCTGCTGTATGTGGCGCCCGAGCGCGCGACGCTGCCGGGGTTTCAGGCGATGGTGGCGCGTGTCGAGATCGCGCTGATCGCGATCGACGAGGCGCATTGCGTCAGCCAATGGGGGCATGATTTCCGCCCTGAATATCGCAAGCTGCGCGCTTTGTGCGACCAGCTGCCCGGCGTGCCGCGGATTGCGTTGACGGCGACCGCTGACGCGACAACGCGTGCCGATATTCTCGACCAGCTTGGCATTGCGCCCGAACGGCTGGTGGTGGCGGGGTTTGACCGGCCCAACATCCGCTACGAGGTGGCGGCCAAGACCGACGAGGGCCGCCAGCTGGGCGATTTCCTCGACAGCCAGCGCGGTAACAGCGGCATCATCTATGCGCTGACGCGCGGCAAGACCGACCAGATCGCGCAGCGGCTGGCGGCGCAGGGCATCAACGCGCTGCCGTATCATGCCGGGCTCGATGGCGGCACGCGCGCGCATAATCAGGAGCGCTTCATCACCGAGGACGAGGTGGTGATGGTGGCGACGATCGCGTTTGGCATGGGGATCGACAAGCCCGATGTGCGGTTTGTCGCGCATGTTGGCCTGCCCAAATCGATCGAGGCCTATTATCAGGAAACCGGCCGCGCCGGTCGTGACGGCGATCCGGCGGTGGCGCATCTGATTTACGGCGCCGATGATATTGCGCGCCAGCGCAGCTTTATTACCGGCAGCGATGCCTCGGAGGCGCGCAAGGCGTTCGAGCTTGGGCGGCTGGGCGCGCTGATCCATTTTGCCGAAACCTCGAAGTGCCGGCGCATCGATCTGCTGCGCTATTTTGGCGAGGACGCGACACAGGCGTGCGGCAATTGCGACAATTGTCTCAACCCGCCGTTGCTCAAGGATGCGCGCGTCGCGGCGCAGATGCTGTTGTCGGCGGTGCAGCGCACCGGGCAGATGTTCGGGCTGGGGCACCTGGTTGATGTTTTGCGCGGTTCGGGCGCCGAAAAGATCCGCAAATTCGGGCATAACGAGCTGACGGTGTTCGGCATTGGCAAGGACTTTGAAAAGCCCGAATGGGATGCGCTGGCGCGGCAGTTGCTGGCGGCCGATGCGTTGGCGCGCAACGAGCATGGCGGGCTGGTGTTCGGGCCCAATGCGCGGACGTATCTGCGCGGCGAGGCCGAGGTGCAGTTGCGTGCCGAGACGCCGGCGCCGCGCGTTCGCAGCAGCCGTAGCAGTGCGTCAAGCGCGCCGGTGCCGCCCGCCGATGCGGCGCTGTTCGAGGCGTTGCGCGCGGTGCGGCGATCGCTGGCGATTGCGGCGGGGTTGCCGCCCTATGTCATTTTTCACGACAGCACGTTGCGCGCGATGGCGGCAGCGCGGCCCATGACGCCGACGGCGCTGGGGCAGATCAGCGGCGTCGGCGAACGCAAGTTGGAGGCCTATGGCGCGGCGTTTCTGGAGGTCTTGCGCGCGGCCTAGCAGCTGGCGATGGCACCGCCGGCGATGGCGCCGAGCACCGAGCCGATGATGACCCCGGCCGGATCGCCGTAATTGCCGACCGCGCCGCCGATCACCCCGCCGGTGACGGCGCCAAGCGCGACGCCGGCGCCGGTATTGCAGCCATAGCCGTAACCGTAACCGCCGTACCCATAGCCATTCGACGCATAGACCGGGCCGCCCCAGTACCCGCCATAAGCAACAGGCGCATAACCGTAGCCATAGCCATACGCGGGATAGCCGTAACCATAGGCGGGGTAGCCGTAGCCGTAGCCATAGCCATAGATTGGCGCGACATAGACCGGGCGGCGATAGCCATAGGCGTAGCCGCTGTTTCCGTGGTTATAGCCGTTGTTGACAGTGCCACGTTGGCCATAGCCCGACTGCTGGTAGGCGCCGCGGTTATAGGCTTGGCCGCCTTGCGCATAGCCCGGTCGGCCATAGCCGCCCTGTTGCGCATGGCCCTGTTGTGTGGTGCCGGGGCGGCCGTAGCCTTGGGCGTAACCTTGCGGGGCATAGCCTCGGGCATTGCCTTGGGGACTGTAACCCTGCTGCGCGGTGCCAGGGCGACTGTAACCTTGGGCATTGGCTTGCTGGGCATAGCCACCCGCGTTGTTGCCGCCAGCATAGCTGCCGCGGTAGGCGCCGCCACTGTTGCCGCCCGCGTAGTTGCCGCCGCCGTGATAGCCTTGTTGGGCAGCGCCGCCGCCACGGTAACCACCGCCGTAATTGCTGCCGCTCCCATTGCCGCCACCGCCGCCGCTATAGCCGCGACCACCGCCGCCATGTCCATTGCCATGCGACTGCGCGAAGGCTGGCGCTGCGACCAGCGCAAAGCCCGCTAGGAGAATAGTCGATCGTTGCATGTCGAGGTCCTTTCCGAACCAACACGTCATGACCGGCATTATCGCCGTTTCAACACAAAATTAATAGCCACCGGTTGAATGCGAACTGAATGACCGTCGGGACGGGCGGCCGACTATTTGCGGCGCCCACCCTTTGCCGGGGCATTTTCCTCGAACAGCTGCGCGAGTTGTTCGATCAGTGTGCCGCCCAACTGTTCGGCGTCCATGATGGTGACGGCGCGTTTGTAATAGCGCGTCACATCATGGCCGATGCCGACGGCGATGAGTTCGACGCCCGAACGCCCTTCGATCCAGCCGATGACCTGCCGCAGATGGCGTTCGAGATAGTTGCCGGTGTTGACGCTGAGCGTCGAATCATCGACCGGCGCACCGTCCGAAATGACCATCAATATGCGCCGGTCTTCGGGGCGGCCAAGCAGGCGGTTGTGCGCCCAGAGCAGCGCTTCGCCGTCGATATTCTCCTTGAGCAACCCCTCGCGCATCATCAGCCCGAGGTTCTTGCGCGCCCGCCGCCACGGCGCATCGGCCTGTTTATAGACAATATGGCGCAGATCGTTGAGCCGGCCGGGTTTCGCGGGGCGACCGTCGGCCAGCCATTTTTCACGCGACGAACCGCCCTTCCAGGCGCGTGTGGTGAAGCCCAGAATCTCGGTCTTGACCGCGCAGCGTTCGAGCGTGCGGGCCAGAATGTCGGCGCAGATCGCGGCGATCGAGATCGGCCGGCCGCGCATCGAGCCGCTGTTGTCGATGAGCAGCGTCACCACCGTATCGCGGAACTTGGTCTCGCGCTCGACCTTGTAGCTCAACGCATGCATCGGGTTGGTGACGACGCGGCCCAGGCGCGCGGCATCGAGCTGGCCTTCCTCCTGATCGAAATCCCAGGCGCGGTTTTGCTGCGCGAGAAGGCGGCGTTGGAGGCGGTTGGCGAGCTTGGTCACCGCGCCCTGCAGATGGACGAGTTGCTGATCGAGATAGCCGCGCAGCCGCGTCAGTTCCTCGGCGTCGCACAGATCCTCGGCGGCGACGATCTCGTCGAACGCGGCGGTATAGGGGTGATAATCGAAATCGCGCGGCAAATCGCCGAGTGCGGTGTTGGGGCGCCACGGCACCATGCCTTCGTCGCCTTCGTCGCCCATTTCGGCGTCGGCGGACATTTCGCTGTCCATCTCGACTTCGCGGGTGTCGCTGTCGTCACCCTGTTCGGACGATTCCTCGGGGCGCGTTTCGGTCGAGCTATCGGTGCCGGCGTCGCTTTCCTGATCGTCGCCCTGCTCGCCGTCCTGCTGGTCTTCCTGGTTGTCGTCGGATTCCGAATCATCGTCCTGCGGGTCCGAATCGGGGTCGGTTCCCAGCCCGAGATCGTTGAGCACGCGGCGCAGCACATGTGCGAACGCTGCCTGATCCTCGATATTGGCGGCAAGATCATCGAGATCGGCACCGGCTTTTTCTTCGATATCGCGGCGGATGAGGTCGATCGCCGATGCCGCCAGATTGGGTGGCGGGGTACCGGTCAGTCGTTCGCGGACGATCAACCCCAATGCCGTCGCCATCGGCACTTCTTCGGGTGTGCGCGCGCGGACGATCGGATCGCCCTTGATGCGGTTTTCGGTCATGCGGTCGAGATTGCGCGCCACGCCGAGCATTTCCTGCGCGCCGATGGCCTCGATGCGCGCCTGTTCGACAGCGTTGAAAATGTCGCGCGGCAGCCCGGCTTCGGGCAGGTCGGCGGCGTGCTGTTTGGCATCATGGTGGCGCTTGCGAAGCGCGAAGGCATCGGCCCAGCCGCGCACTTCGGCGACTTGGTCGGCGGGCAGCGCACGCGCCGGTTGCGGGACGCGCGCCTGATCACCAAAGCACGACGGCTTGTCGGCGGTGTACGCCAGATCGAACGCCGGATCATGCCCGAGCGCGCGCATTGTCGCCGCAAGCGCCTGGCGAAAGTCTTCGAGCGGATTATCGGGGTTGGTCATGTCCGCAACCTTTGCCGACAGCGCGCATGATACGCAAGATGCGCGCCGATCCGGAACATCAGCACGACCGGGGTGTTCAATCCCCATTCACGCCGTGAAGCCCAGCTTTACGAAGTCGCGCAAGCCCAAGCAGCTTTCCGCACAACCAAGGAGACGCACGATGTACCGCGTATTGACCACGACCCTGACGCTGGCGCTGCTCGCCGCGCCCGTTGCCGTTTATGCCGATGACAAGGGCAAATCGCATGGTAAAAACGACAAATATCATGACAATGGCAAGCACAAGGGCCATTCGAAGCACCATGACGACAATGACGATCGCGAGGCGCGTGCGTATAACCAGGGCTATAAAAACGGCTACAAAGCCCAGCACTATGCATGGCAGGCGTCTGCAAGCAATCCCGGCAACTGGAAGAACTATCGAAATTACAGCTACTATCGCCCGGCGCCGGGCCAGACGCGCTATTACGCCAACCAATATTACCGCGACGCAAGCTATTACCAGCCGCGCTATGTCGCCAGCAACGAACGCATCTATCGCGGGCAGGATGACCGCTATTATTGCCGGCGTTCGGACGGCACCACCGGGTTGATTATTGGCGGATTGAGCGGCGGCACGCTGGGTGCGGCACTGGCGCCCGGCGGCTCGCAGACGCTCGGCGCGCTAATTGGCGGCAGCCTTGGCGCCGTTGTCGGCAGTTCGATCGACAAGGGTCATGTCACCTGCCACTAGCCACCGCTGGCATGCGAGCATGCGACAGGTGTGGCGTGTAAGCTAATGCACCCGGCGGACGGGCCACATGCCTGCCCGCCGGAGATGCGTTTCAGTTGACTGCTGCAACGCGCCGTCGGCTAACGCCGCGTTTTGACCGCGACGCTTTCGGGCAGTTCTTCGCCAAAGACGCGCTGGTAATATTCGGCGACGATGCTGCGTTCGGCTTCGTCGCATTTGTTGAGGAAGCTGACGCGGAAGGCGAAGCCGAGGTTCCTGAAGATCTCGGCATTCTGCGCCCAGGTCAGCACGGTGCGGGGCGACATCACCGTCGAAATATCACCCGCGATGAAGCCCTGCCGCGTCATGTCGGCGACCTTGACCATGTTCGCGACCTGTTTGCGCCCCGCCTCATTGTCCATGCTCGCCACCTTGGCGACGACGATCTGCGTTTCGACGGGCGCCGCCAGATAGTTGAGCGTCGTGACGATGTTCCAGCGGTCCATCTGGCCCTGGTTGATCTGTTGCGTGCCGTGATACAGCCCTGTCGTATCGCCAAGCCCGACCGTGTTCGCGGTGGCAAACAGCCGGAAATAGGGGTTGGGGCGAATCACCCGGTTCTGGTCGAGCAGCGTCAGCTTGCCCTCGACTTCGAGCACGCGCTGGATGACAAACATCACATCGGGACGGCCGGCGTCATATTCGTCAAAGACCAGCGCGGTCGGCGTCTGCAGTGCCCAGGGCAGCAGCCCTTCGCGGAATTCGGTGACCTGCTTGCCTTCGCGGAGCACGATCGCGTCCTTGCCGATCAGATCGATGCGACTGATGTGGCTATCGAGGTTGATGCGGATGCACGGCCATTTGAGCCGCGCCGCAACCTGTTCGATATGCGTCGATTTCCCCGTGCCATGATAGCCCTGGATCATGACGCGACGATTGAACGCGAAGCCGGCAAGAATGGCGAGCGTCGTGTCGGGATCGAACACATAGGTCGGATCGACTTCGGGAACGCGTTCATCGGCGACCGAAAACGCCGGAATCGTCATATCGATATCGATACCGAACATGCTCCGTGCATCGACCGTAGTATCGGGCGCATTGAGTGCGGTGTGGGTGTGCGGGCTGCTATCGGCAGAAAGGGCAGAACTGGCCACGGTGTTACGGCTCCTTGGGCGGACGCGCGAAGGCGGGGGTTGTTTTAAGGTGCGTATAGGCTTGCACCACGTCCTGCAACTGTCGCTCGGTTGATCGGTCGCCGCCGTTGCTATCGGGGTGGTAGCGCCGGACGAGTATTTTATAGGCGCGCGACAATTCGGTGCGCGTCGCGGCGGGCGTCAGACCCAGTGTTTTGAGCGCGTGGCGATCGGCGGCGGAAAGAATATCGCCGCTGGCGCTGCGTGACGGGGCCGGGTCACCGTAGCCGCCGCGCATCACGCCGAGCGGATCGTTGAAGCGCGCGCCGGGGTCATGCACGGCGCGTTCCCAGCCGGCGAGTGGTGATTGTGCGGCGGCGATCGCATCGGGGCTGAGGCCGTCGAAATAATTATACGCTGCGTTGAAATCACGGACATGATCAAGGCACAGGAACTGCCAACCGCCGACACTGCCGGCGGTGCGATTCGATCGGGGCGCACGAAATTCGCCCGCCGCAGTGCAGCCGGGAATCGCACAGCCTTCGGGGGATGGCTGTTCGATGCGGCCATGAAAACGCGGCCGGCGGATAGTGGCTTCATCAGTCAACGCGCGCGGCCTTGCTGGAGTGGTGCTGCTGTCCCTATACGACCGAAGCTGAGTTTGGGAGAGGCGAAGATGGCAACGATGGCACAGCAAATCGAAGCGCGTATCGTCGCGGCGCTGGCGCCGATGCGCCTTGAGATCATTGACGACAGCGAAGCGCATCGCGGCCACGCCGGGCACCGCGCCGGCGGCGAGAGCCATTTCACCGTCCATGTCACCGCAGCCAGTTTCGCCGGCCTGTCACGCGTCGCCCGCCAGCGTGCCGTCTATGCCGCGCTCGGTGATCTGATGGCGCCCGATCGCATCCATGCGCTGGTGATTCGCGCCGACACCCCCTGATCCGGATTGCCAAACGCCCGCCCGCCCCTTGCATTTGCCAATCGGGCTTCCCATTTCGCCGTCAAGCCGGGCCCCTCTGGCGCACGAGACGTCGTGCGTGATGTCGGCGCTTCCTTTTGACAAGGATGCGCGCTGACGGGCGTGCTGGGCGAACGGCATCATGGATATTCTGATCATTGATTTTCTGGGCAAGCCGCTGTGGATGTGGCTGGGCTTCTTTGGCATCGTCGTGGCGCTTCTGGCGCTCGATCTCGGCGTGCTGCACCGCGACGAACATGAAATTGGTGTCCGCGAAAGTCTGTGGCTTTCGGCAGGCTATATCAGCCTGGGGCTGACATTCGGCGGGCTTGTTTGGTGGCAACTCGGCCTTGTCGCGGCCGAAAACTATGTCACCGCCTTTGTCGTCGAAAAAAGCCTGGCGATGGACAATGTCTTTGTTATTGCGATGATTTTTTCCTATTTCACGATTCCCCGCCTGTACCAGCATCGCGTGCTGTTCTGGGGCATTCTTGGCGTTATCGTGCTGCGCGGCCTGATGATCGCGCTCGGCACGACAATCGTCGAACAGTTCCACTGGGCGCTGTATATTTTCGGCGCGTTTCTGATCTTCACCGGTATCAAGATGTGGCTGGTGGCGGAAAAGGACTTTGCGGTCGGTGATTCGGCGGTGCTGCGCTTCGTCCGCGGCCATTTCCGCGTCACCGACGAACTCCACGGCAACCGCTTCATCGTCAAGCAGGTTGATGCCAAAACCGGCCGGCTGGTAACGTTTATGACGCCGTTGCTGTTGGCATTGATCATGGTCGAATTCGTAGATCTGGTGTTCGCGGTCGATTCGATCCCGGCGGTATTTGCCATCACCACGGACCCGTTCATCGTCTATACCTCGAACATCTTTGCCATCCTTGGCCTGCGCGCGCTGTATTTTGCGCTCGCTGCGATGGTGCACCGCTTCCACTATCTCAAATATGCGTTGGCGATATTGCTGGTGTTTATCGGCTCGAAGATCTTCGTCGGCGACTTGCTGGGCTTTGACGGCGGCAAATTCCCGGCATCGTTGTCGCTGGGCATCACTTTGACGATTTTGATGAGCGGCGTCGGCTGGTCCTTGTGGAAGACGCGCGGGGTGCAGTCAGCGGCTTGAACGTCGCCCGCGTCCGGCGCATAAGGCGCCCGCGTACAACGCGCCGGCTTAGCTCAGATGGTAGAGCACCTGATTTGTAATCAGGGGGTCACGGGTTCGATTCCTGTAGCCGGCACCAGACATTTGACAAGGCCCGGCTGAAGCTGCTCGAATGCGACGCCAAGGCGCTGCGCTGTGCCAATGAGATACGTTGCAAGGCTTGGGCATTTATTGCGCAGGCAGAGCGCGACCGCCGCGACAAATGGTGAACGGTGCCAACTGCAAACAACATGCGCACAGGTTTGGTGCTGACTTCGATCGCGTCACCCTGTAAGTTTGCTGATACAAGCATGTGTTTTGCGCCGGCTCATATTGTCGGCCAGTTCCGCGACCATCAACCGACGTAGAAGGCGCATAACGATTGAAGTTCGAATGAAGAAAAATCGCACTTTGGCGCACATTGGCCGCGATCGCCGTTTCGAAGTACTTGTAAACGCGATCAAGGACTTTGCAATCTACCTTCTCGATCGTGAAGGCTTTGTCGCAAGCTGGAACTCGGGCGCCAAGCGGTTCAAGGGTTACACTGCCGAGGAGATCATAGGCCAGCACTTCTCGTGCTTTTACACTGAGGAAGACCGGGCCGACGGCCTGCCTCAGCGTGCGCTCGATATCGCCGCGGCCACCGGTTCGTTCGAGGCGGAGGGCTGGCGGGTCCGCAAGGACGGGACACGCTTCTGGACCAGTGTCGTCATTGACCCGGTACTGGACGAAGACGGCGCGCTCATCGGCTATGCCAAAGTCACCCGCGATGTAACTGACAAACGCGCCGCAGAGCGGGCATTGCTCGAGAGCGAGCAACGCTTCCGCCTGCTCGTCCAGAGCGTCAAGGATTATGCGTTCTACATGGTTGATGCACGGGGTTACGTTACAAACTGGAACCCCGGCGCTGAGGCGATCAAAGGCTACACCGCTGAAGAAATCATCGGCCAGCATTTTTCCCGCTTTTATTCCGAAGCGGACCGGCAGGTAGGCGAGCCGGAACGCGAGCTGCGCGAGGCGCGTGAATCCGGCAAATATGAGGTCGAGGCTTGGCGCCTGCGCAAAGATGGCTCGCGGTTCCGAGCCGGCGTGATGATCGATCCGCTATATTCGGAAACCGGCGACCTCATCGGGTTCGCCAAAATCACACGCGACCTGACCGAGCGCTGGCAGGCCCAACAAGAGACCGAACGCGCGCGTGAAGCTATGATCCAGGCGCAGAAAATGGAAACAGTCGGCCGGCTGACAGGCGGCATCGCGCACGATTTCAACAATCTTTTGACGATAATCCGTTCCTCGGCTGACCTGTTGAAAATACCCACACTTTCAGCGGAGAAACGGACAGTCTATCTCGGCGCCATTGCGGACACCGCCGACCGCGCGGCGGTGCTCACCTCGCAGCTCCTGACCTTTGCCCGCCGCCAGTCGCTGAATCCCGTGATCTTCGACGCGAGCGAACGCATTCGAGCGATGCGGCAAATGCTCGAGACAAGTGTCGGCCCGACGATAAAACTTGCAGTCGACGCTGAGCGGCCGGCCTTTGTTAACGCCGATCTAAACCAATTCGAGACAACGATCCTGAATTTCGCCATCAATGCGCGTGACGCGATGCCAGCGGGCGGCGAACTGAGTATCGAGGTCGAGCGCGTCAACGCATTGCCGACGGTGCGTGGATTTGCGGCGACAAGCGGCCAGTTTGTCGCGGTTCGCGTCGTGGATAACGGTGACGGAATCGCTCCTGAAAACCTTCAGCATATCTTCGAGCCATTTTTTACGACCAAAGCGGTCAATAAAGGTACCGGGCTCGGGCTGAGTCAGGCGCATGGCTTCGCCAAGCAATCTGGCGGCGAAATCGATGTCGAGAGCGAGGTGGGAAAGGGTGCGCGCTTTACCTTGTACCTTCCTTTGGCCAACACCACGCAACGTGCCGCCGCCAGTCCGCAGCATCAGCAACAACGAGATAGGGCGGCAACAAAGCGAATACTTCTGGTCGAGGACAACGAGGCGGTCGGCAGCTTTGCGCGTGGGCTGTTCGAAGAACTTGGGCAGAGCGTGACCTGGGCGCTTGACGGGGACAGCGCTTTCAATTTGATCGAGGCAGCACCTGACAAATTCGACCTGATCATCACCGACGTCGTCATGCCCGGTATCAACGGGCTCGAACTCGCAAAAAAAATCGTAGCAACTTGGCCGCACCTCGAGGTCGTGCTCACCAGTGGCTATAGTCAGGCCCTAGCCGAAGAGGGCAGCCATGGGTTCAGCATGCTGCGGAAACCCTATTCGCTCGAGAGCATCTCAAAGGTTTTGAAACTGGCGGGCGATTGAAGCTTGGCAAACTGACGTCAGACTGGATGTTCCCGGCCGATTTTGCAGATCAATCGCAACGAACGTCAGGACCAATCGGCAGTTCGATTTTCGGCTGAACAGTGGTCGGTGTTGATCATGGCTTGGGCAATGGCGCGGGCCAATAGTTCCTCGCCATATGGCTTTTCAATTGTCACCGCAGTGGTCGTTGCATCTGCGATCAACGATCCGTCGCCGGTCACGAAAATGTGCGCGACGGGCCGGGTCTTGCAGATCTGCTGCGCCGCACCTGGGCCGGTGCCCTCAGCGAGACGGCAATCGAGGATCATCAGATCTGGACAATGTATCGCCGCCGCCCGCACCGCACCGGCCTCTGTGGTTTCGATGGCACAGACTTTGTGTCCCATGGCTTCGAGCAAATCGGCGAGCAGAATGCCGAGCAATCCGTCGTCTTCGGCCACCAGGATATTGAGCCCGCCCAAAGTTACTGCAGTCCTTCATCATAACAATAGCCGTGCACTCGCCTCGCAAACTCCGAGGCGAGGCTGGCGCAATAATGCGTTCTTGCGGGGTCAATGGCAATGGCGAGATGTGGACATACGGACGCGGGCGAATTTGAGGACGCGTTGGCAAATTTCGCGGTTTGGGCACGGCGGGGACGGCATGTGGCCGGCGAATCTCGAAGTCCGCGTGTGTGGCCGACCGGCAACGCGGCGCGCCTGAAAACCGCGCGGCAGGGGCAAGGCTTCGATGCCAGCGCTTGGACGGCGCGACAAAACGCCGGAAAATGGCGGTGAGATGCGGCGCCGGCGGGAACTTCGACGGCGCGCCGATTGTTAGACTATTAACCACAACATCTGTGTGGCCCCATCGATAGCCCCGTGGAGAGGTCAGCCATGTCCGCAGCACTTTCGATCGAAGCTCCCAGCTTTGGTAATGCGCCGTCGCAGATGCTCAGTACATGGTTGCGCGGCGCATTTGGCGCGCTGGTTGAGGATGTTTTGCCGACATCGTGGCGCGCGCTTCTCGACAAATTGTGTGCACCGGCGCCACGGCCGCTCAGCGATGCGGCGTTCAACCGTGAGCTTTGTTCACTGACGCCGTATCTGCAAGGGCGCGCGCGCTATCTGACTCGCAATGCGGATTTTGCCGAGGATCTGGTTCAGGAAACGATGCTCAAGGCTTGGGCGGCACGTGCAAGTTTTGCGCCGGATTCGAATATGCGCGCTTGGACATCGATGATCATGCGCAATCATTTTCTGAGTGACATCCGGCGCAGCAAGTTCAAGGGCGACTGGGATGACCATCGCGCCGATCTCGATCTTGCAGTTCAGGAAAATCAGTCGAACGCGCTGAACCTGCTCGACATGAAGCGCGGGCTCGATTCGCTACCCGGCGATCAACGCGAGGCAGTGATGCTTGTGGGTGCGGCAGGGCATGCTTACAACGAAGCGGCACAGCTGCTCGGGTGTCCGGTAGGCACGATCAAGAGCCGTGTTGCGCGCGCGCGGATCGCACTCACCAGTTTTTTCGATGGCCCCACCGAAGTCAATCCGGATTAATCGGCGCCAAGGGGGCATTCCTGCTGCGAATAGTCGCGCTATTCCGCTGACAGTCAGCCTGTGGTAACCTCAAATCGTCGTGCCGTCGCAACCAGCATTGGGCAAGCTGAAGGGTCGGAGTCGATGCGAGCGTTGGTTCAGACCGTATCGTTACAATTGCGCCGGTTGCGAAAAATGCCGATGCTGCTGCGTGTTGTTGGCGGCACCATATTCATCTTTGCGACGTTCACGCTGCTGATGCAATTTCCGGCTGCGCGGCCCGAATCGCCCTATATCGCATTCCTACCAGTCATTCTTCTGATTGGCCTGCTGTTCGATCATGGCACGACGGTGCTTGCCACCGGTCTGGCTGCCGTGCTGTCGATCTATTTTCTGATTGATCCCTATTACAGCCTGACGATTGCGCGGCCCGGCGATGTCATCGGGCTGGGATTTTTCATCGGCACCGCGCTGGCGGGCGGCGGCATCATCGAAATGATGCGTCACGCGGTCGAGGAGCTGGCAAAATCGAACGTCGCGCTGTCGTCGGCAGTCAACAGCGTTGCCGCGCAAGGCCGGCTGCTCGATGTCATTTTGGAGGGCACCCCCGATCTCATCTATGTCAAGGATGTCGAGGGCCGCTTTGTCCATCTCAACATGGCTGCGGCGCAGGTACTTGGCGCACCCGACGCGGCGGCGGCGCGCGGTCGGCGCGACCGGGACTTTCTCGATCCGGCGCAAGCGCAACTGATCGAGGCGGTCGATGCGCGCGTCATTTCGAGTGGCGATATCGAGACGGCGGAGGAGGTTGTAACTTCTCCCGATCTTGGAACGCGCGTGTATCTTTCGACCAAGGCGCCGTGGTTCGACAGCGACGGCACAATCCATGGGCTGATCGGCGTGTCGCGCGATGTCACCGAACGCAACGCAGCTGTTGCGGCGTTGAGCGACGCCAATGCGCAAAAGCAGCTATTGCTTTTCGACATCAACCACCGCGTCAAGAACCATTTACAGTCGATTGTCGGTCTGTTGTCGCTCGCTGCCGCGCGGATCACCGATGTCGATGGTGCGCGCACCGCGCTGCGCGCCGCGGCAACGCGGCTGGTTGTGCTCGGCAAGGTTTACACCAAACTGCAGATCGGCATCGGATCGGCTTCGGCGGTCGAGGTTCGCGGCTTTGTCGAGGAGCTGTGCGGCGACCTTGCGTCGAGCATCGCCGACCCCGACAAAGTGTCGATTTCGGTCGATATCGTCGACGGACTGATCAATTCGGACAAAGCCGTCACGCTCGGGCTGATTGTCAACGAACTCGTCCAGAATGCGTTGAAATATGCGTTTCCCGGCGACGCGACCGGCTGCGTCCATGTCAGGCTGGCCAATCACGGCGGCGCGCATCAGTTGACCGTCGATGATGATGGCGTCGGGCTCAAAACGGCCAACCGCGACGGCGGGGCAGGCCAATTGCTCGTGCGCGCGCTCGTCAGCCAGTTGAATGGTCAGATCGAAGTTTCGGGCAGCACGGGCACACGCTTCACGATCACGCTGCCCGCACTCGCGGCAGGCATCGCCGATTGACGGACGGTTTGCGGCCGGAAATGCGTGCCGCCGGCTTGCGCCAAATCCAACGAGCGGGGCTGGCTGTCTCAGGCTCGGGAAAACATCCGCCTTCGCGTTGCAATCACGCCGCTGTTTTGGGCAGCTGCCAGTGCATGTCGACATTGGCTTGGACGCCGGCTTCGAGCTGGCACGCGAGGTTGAGCTCGCCGCCGAGCTGTCCGGCGAATGCCTGTGCGAGATGGATCCCGCTGCCGGTCGGGTTGGGCAGCGACGCGCAGCCGATACCGTCATCGGTGATCGACAGGTGTGCGCCATCGGGTTGCTGGCGTAGCAAAACCATGACACGGCCGCCGCGCCCATCGGCAAAGGCGTAGCGCAAGGCGTTGCTCACCAGCTCGACAATCAACAGCGTGAACGGCATCGCGACGGGGATCGGTATCGCGAAATCATCGGCGTCGCAGGCGAGCTCGATGGCGGGTCGATTACCGAAATTGGCGTGCAATTCGTGGCACAGGCGCTGGGTGAGCAGGCGCGCGTTGATTTCGTCGGTCTCGCCGTCCTCATAGAGCAGTCGATGGACGAGCGCGATCGCGTGGATGCGCACGCGCGCCTGATCGAGAACATGGCGCGCCGCCGGGTCTTCGACGCGCCGCGCCTGCAACGTCAACAGGCTGATGACGATCTGCAAATTGTTTTTGACACGGTGATGCAATTCGCGCGCAAGATCGGCTTGCAGCGCCAGCGCTTCAGCGAGCCGCTGCTCGACTTCGGCAACGGCACGCGTCTGGAACGCCAGATTGGCGCGCAACGCCGCAAGCTCGGCAGACTGGTCTGAAACCGTCGCCGCGTCCGCTGACTCCGCCGCAAGGCTGCCCGCTGATTCTGCAAGCGACGGCGTTGCCCGCTGGCGCAGCCATTGCAGGAAACCGCTCATGAGGCGCGCTGCCGGCGCGGCGCATCGACGCGCGGTGCAGCGGCTTCGATGGGCGCCAGATGCTGTCGCAGCGCGCGGCGTGCGCGCCACAACCGGCTTTTGACGGTGCCGAGCGCACAGCCGACGACTTCGGCGATCGCCTCGATCGACATTTC
>Ga0209023_10004072_pt1 | contig 16914 bp, 16 predicted proteins | sample LakOneMetagenome_FD_187468 | JGI IMG/M metagenome (GOLD analysis project Ga0209023, IMG submission 187468) | Freshwater and sediment microbial communities from Lake Erie, Canada (SPAdes) (version 2) | ecosystem: Environmental > Aquatic > Freshwater > Lentic | place: Lake Erie, Canada... | reverse complement strand
GTCCGCTAAGGCTCACCCAGACACAGCTGCGTTCAAGCTGGCTACCAATTCCTCGTGGAGAACGCTGAGTGGATCACGCGGAAATGCCGCTCTGCTCGCTGGCCAGCCGGCCCCGCTTCGGGCACCTAAGGGGATGAAAAGAGTTCGTGGGGGCGGACGCGATCAGGCGGCGGCGCGCTGCGCTTCCGCCATGGCCAGGCCGGAGAGCACCCGGGCGACGTAGCGCCACTGGCCCAGTTGGGCCACGTCGCGGGCGTCGCTGGCAGCCAGGAGCGGTACCCCGGCGGCGGCGAACATGGCAGTCAGCCGCGGTGACGGGGTCCGCCACGACTCGCTGACCTCGATCGCCGAGTGGGTGCAGCGGGCGGCGTCAACCAGCGGAGCGAAGACGGCATCGTCCAGCTCGGCTTCGTCGATACCCAGCTGCCACAGCACGTTCAGCGGCCGGGCGAGCTGCGTCGGGGCGTACCGGCTGGCCCGCTCCAACGCCTGGACGCTGGAGGTGACCGCGATGTCCACCACGTTGACCGGGCTGAGGACGCCCGTACGCATGAGTTCCTGCACCTGACGCGGCTCGGTGGGGCCGCTGGGCAGTGGCAGGCGCGAGGCGCCGACCGAAATGATGTCGAGGCCGCCCAGGTCTACCGGGAAGTCCATCCAGCCGTCCGGCCGGACGATCTCCACCTCGACGGCGATCTTGAGTTTGACGTCGGTGCGCTGCTGCGCCCGCAGGATCGACTTCTGGTACACCGGCAGCCAGTTCGACCGCGGCGTCACCGCATCGGCAAAAGTGAGATGCTCGATGCCCACCCGCTCGGCCGCGGTGACGATCGCCCCGACACTGTCGCGTCCCACCGAGAAACCGGTGTGAACATGGGCGTCGGCGGCAAGGTCGATCAGCGGCATCGACTCGTAGTCGCGGTCTGCACCCACGTGCGGCTCCCTCTCTGGTCCGGTCTCGTACTCGCTCTACGATGCCGGTCCTGGGCTGTCGGCGCTGGTGTCGCTCGGGTGCAGGATCGGTGCCAACCCGGCCGTCAGCGGCCGAACGGGCTACGGCGTGGGGGCCGAAGGGCTGGCCGGCCGGCGGTACCGGTAGCCGAAGCCGCGCACCGACTCCACCGGCGACTCGTCCGGATCGGTCCAGCCGAGCTTGCGACGCAGGCGCAGGACCGCGAACTTCACCCGCTCCTGTCCGATTCCGGTGGGGTCGTCCCAGGCCTGGCTGAGTAGCTGGTTCGGGCTGAGCACCGCTCCCGCGTGCCGCACCAGCGTGTTGAGCAGGCGGAACTCGGTCGGCGTGAGGCGCACCTCGGTGCCACTGACGAAGACGCGACGACTGGTGGGGTCCAGGTGCAGTACGCCGTCGTCGTAGACCTGGGCGGCCCAGGAGGTGGCGCTGGTCGAACGGCGCAGCAGTGCCTCCACCCGGGCCAGCAGCTCGGCGTTGGCGAAGGGCTTGGTCAGGTAGTCGTCCGCACCACTGCGCAAGCCGCGCACTTTGTCCGTTTCCTGACCGTGGGCGGTCAGCACCAGCACCGGTACGTCAGAGATGTCCCGCAACCGCTCCAGCACCTGCCAGCCGTCCATCTCCGGCAGGCCGACATCCAGCACGATCAGGTCAGGGTGCTCCGCGTACGCGTCGCGCAGGCCAGCTCGGCCGTCCTTCGCGTGGTGTACGTCGTAACCAGAGCGGCTGAACAGCAGCTTGAGCGCGAGCGAAATGTCGGGATCATCCTCGACCACCAGCAAACGGCTCATCTGGTCGCCTCGTTCCCCTTCGGTGGCTCAGAAGCCCCACTATAAGCGGAAAAATACTCTCGAATAACGCAACGGCTGCATCCCAGCAGTCACCGCCGGGAAACCCGGCCCCGGCAACCCAACCGCACCTCGACCGCAACACAAGCGCACCGGTCGCGGCGGCATAACTGCCGAAGTAAAGAGCATGTCCTCGCCGCTGCTACCCCACCGTGAAGCCGGAGCCCCCATTCGCCTGGTCGCCATCGACCAGCACGAAGTGGCCCGGCTGGGCCTGGTGTACCTGGCGCAGCGCAGCACGGGCATCACCCTGGTCGGCCACACCGCCACCGCCGCCGACGGCCGGGCCCTGATCGAACGCGCCCACCCCACCGTCGTCACCATCGGCGTTGACCTCGCCGACGCCAACGGACTCATCACCGCCGGCGAACTCCGCCTCACCTACCCCACGCTCGGCATCGTGCTGATCAGCAACGAACCCGACGACCAGCTACTGGCCCGCGCCGCCGAAGCGAAACTGTCCGCACTGGTCAGCCGAGTCGCCCCGCTGCCGACCCTGGCCGCCGTCATCCGACAGGCATCCCAGGAACCCACCCTCTTCCGCGCCCCCGGCGCCGCGCTGCTCCCCCGCTCGCGCCGCTCGGCCGTACCGGCCCTCAGCGCCCGCGAAGCCCAGGTCCTCGCCCGCCTCCCCGACGGCGAGACGCTCGAATCCATCGCCGACGCCCTCGAGGTCAGCCGCCGTACCGTCAAGACCTACGTCGCCCGCATCTACGCCAAGCTCCAGGTCCAGAACCGGGCCCAGGCGGTAATAGTCGCCTCCCGGCACGGTCTGCTCCCGCCATCAGGCGGCCCCGGTAGCTAATCGGCGGTAACGTCGAGCACCTGCGGCCAGGTGACCGGGAGGGTGTAGTGGACCGACGCCTACGGCACCACCTCGCCACCTGGCTCGGTCAGTGGCCCACCACGCGCCCGCTGCAGGTGGTCGGCTCGCACCGGCGGACCATCCCCGGCTGGGACGACCACATCCATCCCGCCATCGGCGTCGCCTGCCCGCTCGGCGAAGTCCTCTCCGTACCTCCGGAAACCACCGCCGACGTGCGCAAACTCGCCAGCCAAGGGCCCGAGGCGTTGCACGACGGGCTACCGGCGGCCGTCGGCTATCCCCATCTGCAGCTGGCCCGGGCGGTGTTCCGCTGGTGCGAACACCCCGCCCCGCTGCCACCGATCGGCCACTGGGTCGGCGCCGACGAACCCGGCGTACCGGCCTGGCTGCGGGTCTTCGGCGGCGACGTGCTGATCAGCCGCGACCCCGACACCGGCGCCTACCTGGCCGGGGTCGGCATCAAACGGCACAGCAGCGACGGCCGGGAAATCAGCGTCGGTACGGCCGAGGAGGCGCGCGGTCGCGGCCTGGCCCGCGCCCTGGTGGCCCAGGCGGCGCAGCGCATCCTCGACGAGGGTGCCATCCCCACCTACCTGCACGACCCGGCTAACACGGCCTCTGCCCGCGTCGCCGACGCTGCCGGCTTCCCCGACGAGGGCTGGACCTGCCGCTTCCTGGTACCGCCGCCGGCCTGACCCAGATTTCTCGCCCCGCTCTGACAACCTGGAGCCGGCTGACCGCGTCTCGGTGGTGTGCCAAGCGACATGCGAACGGGAAAAACACCATGAACCGGGCTGATGAGGCGTTCTTTGCCGCCTTCGTCAACGAACGATCGCCAGCGATGCTCAGCACCGCCCGGCTACTCGTTGGCGACCGGGCAGCCGCCGAGGATCTACTCCAAACCGCATTGATCAAAACGTATCTGGCTTGGGGGCGAATCCGGGACCGGGGCGCTGTGGAGGCGTATGTGCGTCGCGCGATGGTGACGACGGCGATCTCGTTCTGGCGCTCCCGCCGGTACCGCGAGTACAGCGCCGACTGCCTGCCGGAGAGCGTCGACCACAACAACTCCACCGAGTCCTATGTCGAGCGCGCGGCGATGCTGCGCCAACTGGGCCGGCTACCGGTCAAACAACGGGCCGTCCTGGTGCTGCGGTACTACGAAGGCCTGGCCGAGGCGGAGATCGCCGACGTCCTGGGCCTGTCCCGGGGCACGGTGAAGAGCCACGCCTCCCGGGGACTGACCGCGTTACGCAAACACTTGACCGCCATCGAAGCGGAGGCGACAGCATGATCGACGATCACCGATTCTCCGACACCCTGCACGAGGCCACACAGCACTGGGCGGGACCGTCCTTCACCGGCGAGCAGGTGGTGGCCGCGGGCCGACGGGTCAGGCGACGCCGACATGCGGCCGGTGCGATCGCACTTGTCGCGATCGCGAGCACCGCGGCCGCGACGATGCTGCCGCAGCACTGGAATCGCGATGGGAACGGGCGGTCGCACCAGAGCAGCGTTGTCCTGCCGGCGAACCCGACTGCCGCGACGACACCTGACTTTCTTGTCGACCGCCGGACGATTCGGCCGGCACACGGCACACCGGTGACGCCGAAGCTGGGCCCCACATTCCTGATCAACAATGCGGTGCGGCTGACCGACGGCGGCTGGATGGTCATGTACGGCACCGACTACACCTACGCCAAGGGCGGCTATGTCGCCGCCGTCGATGAGTCCGGCGCGGTACGCAAACTCGGTCGGTTCCGGCAGGTCCAGGCCAGCCCGGACGGCCGTACCATCGCCGCGGTCCCCTACCAGGCCACCCGCCAGGTGATCCTCTACGACCTGGCGAGCATGGCCGAGATTGCGAAGGTGACGCTGCCCGCGGGCGGGAAGTTCGACCTCGGCTCCCGCGTGGTGGGGTTCAGCGGCGACTGGCTGGTGATCAGCCAGTTCGGACGGTATGGCCATGCCGCACCGATCGACCTCTGGAACTGGCGTACCGGCGCTGAACGTCGCGACAGCCGACTGGGCTGGCTGGACCGGGTGCCGTCCGGGGGCGCGATGGTTTTCGGGGTCAAACCGGCCACCGGGCCGAGCTGCATCGAAACAGTGCCGGTCGAGAAGTTCCTGCAGGGTATGAGCGGCAGTCGGGTCTGTGACGGCAGCCTGGCTGATCCTTTCCTCAACCCTGACTCCGCCCCGGACGGCTCGTGGGTGCTGGTAGGCGGGCAGACCGCGCAGAGCGGGGGTGTCGCCTACAACGACATCTGGCTGAGCGCGAGCGACGTGCAGGCGGGGCGATTCACGCCGCATGCGGTCAGCGAGCGGGCGTCCGGCAGCACGTGGACCGGCCCCCACAGCTACCTCCATCGCCACGAGAAGGGATGGATGAAGTGCGGGCTACCTCAAACCTGCACATCGACCGGGTTCCCCACGGAGGACACACCGGTCAGCATTGCCGGTGAGCCACTGCTCGCCCTGGATAGATTCGCCAATCCGGACTAAGCCGGCGCCAGGGTGACCGTCGGGTCGCCGAGTAGCACCAGTGACTGGCGGTCCCGGGCGGTCAACTGCAGGCGGACCAGGGTGGACTGCGCCTCGACATCGCCGGGGGCCAGTTCGTCGCGGGCGTCCGCCCACTGGCTGTGCAACTGGCCGACACCCGACCAGTAGGCACCCAACGCCAAGCCGATGGGACGGCCGGCATAGAGCTGGGCGGAGAACGCCGCCACCAGATCATGGCCGAGGGCTTGGCCTGTCTCGGCGACGCGCAGGGTCCAGTCGAAGGTGGGCTCGACGTGGCCGATCACGGCGCGCACCGGCGCCGGACGCGACAGCAGCGCGGCCGGTGCCGGTGCGGTGGTGCTGCCCAGCGCGGCGACCGCTTCCAGGACCCGGCGGGCGTCGCCGCCCTCGGCGAGGAGCTTGGCGAATCGGCTGGTGGCGTCGCTGCCGGCCGAGCAGCAGGCGTTGGCGTACCAGATGGCACCGGCCGGTACGGCGGCGCTGAAGTCGCCCAGCGGCACGGTGTTGTGCTCGGCGTCGACGGGGAGGCCGAGGCCGGCGGCCATGGTGGTGGAGTTGTCCAACGGCGAGGTTTGGCCGTGGCTGGAGGTGACCAGCAGGCCGGGTTTCTGGTCGCGCAGCGCGGTCAGCAGGGCGGTACCGGTGGCGGCGGCGGCGTTCAGGTCGACGGTCCCGGGCGTGCGCGGGTCGATGAGTGCGCTGGCCAGCGGGCCGGCGACGGCCGTACGCATCAGGCTGGTGATGTCGCCCTGGTCCACCGACCAGATCAGCGGGGCGGTGCGCTGAGCCGGGGTGTCCTTCCAGGTGTCAATCAGTGCGCTGACGTACGGGCCGGCGGCCCCGGGGTCCATCGGCAGTCGACCGACGGCGTGCCGGACCGCGAGCGTGTACTGCACCTGCCACGGGATCTGGTCCGGGCGGGCGGCGATCAGGATGTAGCGCGGCAGCCGGCCCTTGTCGGTGCCGAAGCGACTCAGGCCGATCGCCGGGTCCTGGCTGGTGCCGTCGGCGAAGTAGCGGCGCAGGACGCGCGGGTTGAGCGCCTTGGACCAACGCAGCACCACGGTGCCGGGCCGGGCGGCGAGCAGTTGCTGGATCGGGGCGGGGGCGTCACCACCGGCGGCTTTGACGGCGGGGGCGACCTTGTCGTCGTCCAGTAGCAGGATCCCGTAACCGACGTTGACGTCGGACCACTTGGTGTCGTCCGGGACGTCGTCGATCGTCATGGCCTGCTGCGAGTGCGGCATGCCGGGCTGGACACCCCAGCTGGCCGCATTGGCATCCACCGGGCCGTGAACGGCGGCGCCGGCCCAGGCGTTGATCGCCAGTTCAGCCGGCATGTCCAAGGTCGGCGCAGCCGCTGGCACAGCGTGGATGGTCACTGCCGGGCTCCCGTCTGCGGCGCGAGGGTCGGCGGCGGTACGGGCATGCCCAGGCCGGCGAAGTGGGCGGCGATGGCGGCGTCCAGCTCGGCGATCCGCGCGGAGATCCGCAGGCGCAGGCCGGCCTCGATGGTGTTCGCGTTCAGGTAGACGCTGAGGTCGTTGCGCTCGCCGAGCAGGCCCAGGTAGCTGACCGTGTCGGTGTTGTCGGCGGTACTGCGCACCACGAAGTCGCGGCTGCCCAGGTACAGCACCGGGTCGGCCCAGCTGTCGGAGTTGGGGTCGCCGGCGAGCGCCGCCCGCGTTCCACTGAGCACACTGGCCCAGTCAAGTCGGCCGTCCACGGTGGCCAGCGCGGCGTTGATGCTGTCGAGGACGGCCGGGTAGAGGGTGGCGGTGGCGCTGTTGACGGTCCGTACGTCGACGAGTCGCCGCATCCCGATGACGGCGGGTACGGCCCCCAGGGCGACTTCGTGGGCGAGGACGGGGCCACCGGCGGCGCCGGCTGTCTCGCAGGCGGCGAGGAACACCAGCAGTGGGTTGACGCCCTGGACGGCGCGGACGAGGTGGCTCAGGTGCAGGCTGATGGAGCCGGTGGCGGTGTCGTCGGCGGTGCCGGTGGCCAGGAAATCGGCGGCGCTGGCGAAGACCAGGGTGCGCATGTCCCCCAGCGGCATGCCGGAGTCGGCGCCGGGGGCGCTGCCGTGGCCGAAGATGTGCAGGATGTGCGGCTCGGCGGCTTTGATCGCGGCGAGCAGGGCGGTGCCGTCGATGGGCATTTCGATGGTGGTGACGCCGGCGGGGTCGGCGGCGCGGGCGGCGGCCAGGACCGCGTCCTCGGCGCTGATGATGGTGAGGTGCACGCCGAGCTGCTCCCCGACGGTCGAGTGCACGAGGGACAGCAGCGATCGGGCCTGGGCCAGGCCGGAGCGGCCGGCGGCGGACAGGACGGCGACGATGTTGAGCCGGCCGTTGAGGGTGCGTAGCGCGGACGGGGTGGTTTCGCGGGCCATCCGGCCGACCGGCCAGCGCGGGTTGAGGGTGCAGAAGTCGCCGTTGACGTACAGCTCTTCCCAGCTGAGCGCGTGGGCGTTGGGGTGTCGGATGTGGAAGTAGAGCGCTTCGGTGGGGGCGGTGGCGACGGCACCGAAGGCGGCGTCCAGTTCGGTGCAGACGGGTGGGTGGTCGCGCAGGCGGGTGTACAGCTCGGTGCCGCGGTCGCGCGGGGTGCTGCCGGCTGGTGGGGCCAGGTCGAACCGGCCGGAGAGGTAGTCGGCGGCCCGGGGTGACTCCTCGACCCGGATGGACGGCACCCGCCCGACGCTGCCGTCGGGCATCTCCTCGATCGCCAACACGATCCGCTGGGTGGTCATGGCTGGCTGGCCGCGCTGTTGGGACCGGTGGGTTCTTTCTTGTCCGCGTGCTCGACGAGGAGGTCCTGGATGAAGCTGCGGGCCCGGGCCCGGCCCTGGGCGAAGGCGCTCTTGGCGAGGGCCTGTCCGCCGGTGCCGCCAAAGCGGTTCTGGTCGACCAGGGTGTAGTCGAGGTAGCGGGCGGAGCTGGCGACCCAGCCGGGTACTTCCTCGCCCCGCTCGACGTACTCCTGTTCCAGCAGGAAGCCGGGCGACAGCTGGGCGGTGAGGGACGGGTCGACGCTGGTGGAGGTGCGCGGCCACGGTTCGGCGAGGACCGATTCGAGCAGGGTCGGCTGGACGTAGGCGAACAGTCCGGCGTCGATGGGTAGCGGGGTGCTGCCGGGCGGGTTGGCCAGGAACGCCTGGGCGGCGGCCAGGCCGCGCCCCCACGAGTCGGCCGCCACGTCGACGTACGCGGTGGGTCCGCACTGGCCGACGCCGACCTCGTCGGCGAGGAGCCGGTTGGCCAGTTCGCACGGGTTGCCGGGGGTGGAGCCGATGCCGACGGCGGGTGCGCCGAGCCGGTCGGCGAGCCGCCGGATGTCACCGCCGGTGAGGTAGCCGCAGTGTCCGGGCTCGTACGGGAGGGCGGGGTCGATGGCGACGGCGATGCGTGGTCGGTCGCCTTCGCAGCGGCCGTCGCCGGCGATGTAGAGGGCGCGCAGGCCCTGGTCGGCGAGGCGTTCGCAGAGCCAGTTGCGCCACCGGTCGGCGGTGGGTCCTTCGCTGGTGACCATGGGTGGTCGGTGGATGCGCAGGCCGGGGGTGGGCGTGTTCTGGCTGAGCGCTTCGGCGGTGGCCGCGTCGCAGAAGGCGTGCACCTCGATCGGCATTTTCACCGCGCGGGTGAGCGCCTCGGTCAGCCGGGGCAGGTAGCTGGTGGGCCAGAATGCGCCCGCCGGGGCGTTCAGGATCACGCCGAGCCGCCACAGCACTGCAGGCGCCGCGGCGGCGGGCAGCGGCTCGGGCAGTCGCACCACCGGCGTACGGGCGGCGCTGATGATTTCGCGCTCCCACGGGACGGCGGCCAGCTGCCCGTACGGGGCGAGCAGGTGCAGCCAGAGCAGGGCCCGGCCGGCGAAGCGTTCGGTGAGGGCTTGAGCTACCGCCCGGCGCAGGTCGATCGGCATCCGCAGCGAGGCGTCGCCCAGGTGGTCGCTGATGCCGAAGTCGCTGGCCCAGTAGTGCCGGGTCCACAGCGGATCGTCCCGCCCCTGCCGCAGGTCACGCAGCTCACACACGACCGGGCGGGGCCCGGACGGCTCCACCCATACGCGTAGTTCGACCAGGTCCCAGCGGCGCATCGGGGCTCTCTCCTAGCTTGGGCGGGTGAGCTGATGGAGCAGCCACCAGGTGGACGGGTTGCTGATGTCGCCGTGGCCGCTGATGGTGCGGCTGCCGTCCACGGCGATGACCTCGGCCCGTTCGGGCAGCGAGTACTGCTGGCCGGGGTCGAGGATCGGGACGGTGGCGGTGGCGCCGTCGAGGCCGGCGGGGCCGTAGCCGCCGAGGGCGCCGTAGCGGTCTTCGTCGCCGAGGGCGGCGATGTTCGGCTCGCCCAGGTGGTCGCCTTTCATGACCAGCTGGAACACGTTGCGCAGGGGTTGGTCGTGGCTGGTCATGGTGGCCAGGATCGGCTGCTCGACCCGGTCCAGGACGGGGTGGTAGCCGCCGGGCTGGTGGGTGCCGACGACGTCGGCGGCGAAGCACCAGCGGTTGACCGCGCCTTGCAGCAGCAGCATCGAGCGGGCGGCCCGTGCGCTGCGGGCGGCGGTGAGCGCCGACAGCAGTACCCGGCAGCCGAACGAGTGGCCGATCAGGTGCAGCCTGGCCGGGCCGTCTTCCAGCACGCTGGTGACCAGGTCGGCGACGCCGCCGGCCCCGACGACGCCGGCGCGGGCTTTCATCTTCCACACGGTCGCTGTCCGCAGGATGGTGCGCGGGTCGAAGAAGCCGAGCCCGGCGGTCTGCGGTCCGGCGGTGGTGGCTGCGGCAGCGTTGCTGGTGCCGAAGTCGGTGGCGTCGGCGTGTGGCTTGTCCACGCCGTCGAGGCGGGCCCACGAGTCGAGCATGCCGGCGATGGTCGGCGCGGCGACCCGGCCGTCGGCGTCGCCGTCGGCGGCGAACGCCGCCAGCACGATCTCGACGGCCCGGCGGGCGCGCGCCTCGGGCATCCGCTGGGAGCCGTCAACGAGTTCGGTGAATTCGGCGGCGGTGCCTGGCGCCAGCGATTCGGTGGCGAAGCCCAGCATTTGCTCGGTGTAGGCGTGGTCGGTGTCCCCGCCGGCGATCGCCGGCCCCTCCTCGCCAGGGCGCAGGAAGCTGGCCGACGGCCACACCACCCCGACCAGTACGGGCCGGTAGTCGGCGGGCGTGGGCATGTTCTGCTCGGCCCGCTGCTGGAGGTAGCCGGCGATGAAGCTGTGGTACCGCTCCAGGGCCTGGCCGAACACGTTGTTCCACCCGTGTGAGAACAGGAAGACGTCGGTGGCCTTCGCCGCCTCGGCGCGCAGCAGCTGGGCCGTCTGCGGGCTGGAGAGCCGCCCCTCGGCGTCGAATCGCAGCAGGTAGAGCGGGATCGAGCCCCCGCCTGGCGTCGGGATCTGCTCGTACGGACCTACCACCATGACGGCCTCCCCTCAGGCCAGGTCGAGGTCGACATTTCTTTCATCGTGACACGCCGACTCGCCCGATAAGCCCGCTTTGCCCGGCCCGCAACCAGCACCACCGTCACCACGCCGCAAGGGGCGGAAAAGCCCCGGCGCCACGCGCCCACGGCCAGTTACCCGGCAACCCGGGCGCGCTGCGCGGCCGACCCCGGCGAGCGGGGAAGTAGAGTGGCCCGGTGAATTCCGCCCTGGCCAGTACGGCCACCATCGCCGCGCTGGTGCTCGCGGGCATCGGCGGCCTGGCCGCCCTGCTGGACAAGCGAGCCCGCCGGCTACTGGAAATCGGCGCGGTCGTCGTGGAGGCCCTGCTGCTGGCGCTCGTCGCGTCGGTCGTCGTCGCCATCACCCACGGCGACAAACCGCACGAGATGGCCACCTTCTTCGGCTACACGATCACCACCCTGGGGCTGCTGCCGGCGGCGGTGATCCTGGCCCGGATGGAGACGACCCGCTGGGCCGAGGCGATCATCGGCGGTGCCGCGCTGATCGTGCCGGTACTGATCCTGCGCATGCATCAGGTCCATGGCTGAGCGCCCCACCGGCACCGGGCCGGGCCGACTTCTGGTCTACGTGTACGGGACATTCGCCGTAGCTGCTGGCGCCCGCGCGGGCGTGCAGATCGGGACGAAATTCGCCGAGGCCCGGCTGGCGTACCTGCTGTCGGCGCTGGCTGCGGTGATCTACCTGGTGGCGGCGGTGGCGCTGGCCAAGGGCGGCCACCAGGGTCGGCGTACGGCGCTGCTCTGCTGCTCGGTGGAGCTGGTCGGCGTGCTGCTGGTGGGGGCGGCCAGCCTGATCTGGCCGGCGGCCTTCCCGGACGCGACGGTGTGGTCGACGTTCGGGATCGGCTACGGCTTCGTTCCGCTGGTGTTGCCGGTGCTGGGGCTGTGGTGGCTGCGGCGCAGCGCCCACTGACTCAGCTGTTGAACAGGTCGTAGACCTTGGCGGGGGTGTCGACCACCGATTTCGCGGCAGGTGCGGCGGGGATGACAGCGGTGCCGAAGTCGCGGTACTCGGCGACCCGCTGGTAGGCGGGGCGGGCGCCGATCGCCGGCACGGCGATGCTGAGCGTGCTGAGGTGGTTTCCGGCGTCAACGGCGGCCGTGAACGGAATGCGGCTGGCCTTGTCCCGCAGGGCGGCGATCTCGCCGGGGTCGGCAATGTGGACCTCGGGCACCTTGGTGAGGTCGAGGATGCCGCGGAAGCTGGCACCGTCGCCGGTGACCTCGCTGGCCTGAGCGATCAGGAGCTTGGCGCTGGCCGGGTCGACGACCGTGCTGAGCAGATCCTTGTTGGTGATCTTCTCGGGGTCCAGGCTCATCCACTGACTGGGTACGCCGGTGCCGGGTGTCGTCTTACTGAAGGCGATCTTGCTCCAGGCGTGGCCGTCCCGGACCAGGAACTGCATCGTCACCGACAGCGCTCCCGCCGCGTCCCGCTGCTCGATCTGCATGAACCCCTGCTTGCTGGCCGGTTGCAGCACCCCGCTGCGCTTGGTCTCCCCCTCGGTGAGGGCGAAGCCGTAGCTGATCGCATCCGGCCCGGGGACGGCCGCCAGGAGCTGCTGCTGGGGGGTGCGCACCCGGCCGGCCACGGTGGTGTCCGTGCCGCAACCGGTCAACGCGCTGAGCGCCGCCGCCGACACCAGTGCTGCCGCCGCTGTGTTCCGCATGTCCCGCATGGTCCCGAGGCCTCCGCCTGAGTTGTCGACATTCCCGGGCGCGAGCGCGCTCGCGGCACCGCGCGAAGGATAGCCAGCCGGACGGCGGGAATGAAGTCGGGCGACACCCGGCCCCACACCATTTCGCGCCCGACGGCCACTGACGGTGGCGACCGCAGTGCCGGCTGTCGATCAAGACGCAATGTTTCGCTGGCGGGTGGGGGCACTGGCGCAACAAATCACCGCGGGACGCAAGAGCGGGGGGTGGAGCGCGCCCAGCATCGACGGATAGCGTTTCGCCCGGACCGGCCACCGCCCCCGGCCACCCACTCCCACCAGCTACGGAGCTACGCCCATGCCGTTGGCCAGCGCCGCCCGCCGGTACCTCATGTGCCGGCCGACCCACTTCGATGTCACCTATCGGATCAACCCGTGGATGGACCCGAACGTCGCCGTCGACCCCAAACTGGCACTGGTCCAGTGGGAGCAGCTGCGGACGACCTTCCTCGACCTCGGCCACCAGGTCGACGAGATCGAGCCGATCGAGGGCCTGCCGGACATGGTCTTCGCCGCCAACGGCGCCACCGTCATCGACGGCACGGTCCTGGCCGCACGCTTCCGCGACGTCCAGCGGGCGGACGAAGGGCCGGCGTACCAGCAGTGGTTCGAGCAGGCCGGCTTCACCGTCCACCCGCCGGACTCGGTCAACGAAGGTGAGGGCGACCTGCTGCTCGCCGGCGAGTGGATCCTGGCCGGCACCGGCTTCCGGACCGAGCACGCCGCACACGCCCAGGCGCAGGAGGTGTTCGGCCGGCCGGTGATCACCTTGCAGTTGGTCGACCCCAGCTACTACCACCTGGACACCGCGCTGACCGTGCTGAGCAGCGACAACGTCGCCTACTACCCCGGTGCCTTCTCGGCCGGCAGCCAGGCCGTCCTGCGCCGGTTGTACCCGAACGCGGTGCTGGCCGACGCCGTCGACGCCGCCGCGCTGGGGCTCAACGCGGTCTCCGACGGCCGGCGAGTGGTGATGCCTGCACAGGCGACCGGGCTGGCTGGCAAACTTCACGCTGCCGGATACGAAACCATCGGCATTGACGTCTCCGAGCTTCACAAAGCCGGCGGCGGACCGAAATGCTGCACGTTGGAGGTACGAGGATGACGAACGAGTCGCGCACGCCGCAGGCGGTCGCCAATGCCGAGCGCTGGACCGCGCACAACTACCACCCGCTACCGGTGGTTATCGCCTCCGCGGAAGGCTCCTGGGTCACCGACATCGACGGCAAGCGCTACCTCGACGCGCTCGCCGGCTACTCGTCGCTGAACTTCGGCCACCGGCACCCGACCCTGATCGCCGCCGCCCACGCCCAGCTGGACAAGCTGACGCTGACCTCGCGGGCGTTCATCCACGACCAGTTCGCCGAGTTCTGCCAGCGGCTGTCCGCGCTGTGCGGCAAGGACATGGTCCTGCCGATGAACACCGGCGCCGAGGCCGTCGAGACCGGCATCAAGGTCGCCCGCAAGTGGGGCTACACGGTCAAGGGCGTCGCCAAGGACCAGGCCAACATCATCGTGGCGGCCGACAACTTCCACGGCCGGACGACCACAATCATCTCGTTCTCCACCGACGAGGACGCCCGCGCCGACTTCGGCCCGTACACCCCCGGCTTCACGATCGTCCCGTACGGCGATGTCGACGCGCTCACCGCCGCGATCGACGAGAACACCGTCGCCGTCCTGCTGGAGCCGATCCAGGGCGAGGCGGGCGTACTGGTGCCGCCGGCCGGCTACCTGGCGGGCGTACGGGCGGCCTGTACCGCCAACAACGTGCTGTTCATCGCCGACGAGATCCAGTCCGGTCTGGGCCGGACCGGCAAGACCTTCGCGGTCGAGCACGAGAACGTCGTCCCGGACATGTACCTGCTGGGCAAGGCGCTCGGCGGCGGCATCGTGCCGGTGTCGGCGGTGGCCGCCAACAAGGACGTCCTCGGTGTGCTTCAGCCGGGGCAGCACGGCTCGACGTTCGGCGGCAACCCGCTGGCCTGCGCCGTCGCCACCGAGGTGATCAAGCTGCTGGAGACCGGCGAGTACCAGCAGCGCGCCACCGAGCTGGGCGAGCGCCTGCACTCGGGCCTGAACAAGCTGATCGGCAGCGGCGTCGACACCGTCCGCGGCCGTGGCCTGTGGGCCGGTGTGGACATCGACCCGGCCCGGATGACCGGCCGTGAGGCCAGCGTCAAGCTGATGGAGCGCGGCCTGCTGGCCAAGGACACGCACGGCTCGTGCATCCGGCTCGCCCCGCCGCTGGTGATCACCGCGGACGAGGTCGACTGGGTGCTGGAACAGTTCACCGCGATCCTCTAAGGACCAGTACGACAGTGCCGCCGACCTGGGCAATCAGGTCGGCGGCACTGTCGTTTCTGGTCACCGGGCAATAAGTCACATCGCGCTGGGCGTTTAGCCTTGCGGAAGTTGGATCATCATCGTGGGCGCCTCGGCCATCACCGACTTGGGCTCGACCGGGCGTTTGCTGTCCAGTCGGCCGGCCCGGGCCACCTGCACGCCCGGGTACAGCTCCAGCACATCCTCCACCGCGATCTTGCGGACCTGGTCCTTGCTGAGCAGCAGCCGGTCGGCCTCATCGGTCGAACCACCGACCCGTACGACGGTGCCGTTGGTGCTGACGTCACGCGCCACCAGGTCCGTGGCCAGCATCTCCAGCACCACGTGGCTGCGGCTGATCCAGCGGCGGGCTTCCTCGCTCAGCCACGGCCCGAGCATCAGCACCCCCGGTCCCTGGTCGATGCCGTCCGGCGCCCGGCCGACCGTGACCGACTGGTCGGCGGAGACGACGAAGCGCTGCCGGATGCTGCCGTCGATCCGGACGACCAGCACTTCGGCGGCCGGGCGTGGTCCGACAGGTAGTAGCTGTACGTCGTGGCGGGGGCAGATCGGAACGCCGTTGCGCATCCGTGGCGGCGGCTGACCGCCGGGCCGACCGACCCGACCGGAGCCGAACGCGCCGCAGCCCGCCTCGGGGCAGCGCCACAGCCGATTGAGCACCTCCTTGCCCGAACCCTCCGGTACGGAGGTGTCGGGCGTCCCGGTGACCAGGGCGCGCAGTCGCGGCGTGCCCGGACCGGTCGCCGGAACAAGCAGACGGCCAGGCTGTTTGAGCCAGGCCCGGCCGGAGTCGGCGAACGTCTCCCGGCTGATCACCGGCAGCCCGGTCAGCTCGGCGACCTCCAGGACCCGGTCGCCGGAGTCGGGCAGCACCTCGACCAGTCCGTCGTCGGCCCAGCGACGGATGACCATCCGCTCGTTGGAGCTGAGGTCGACGTCCGAGAGCAGCGCCCGGTCGACCACGGCGAAGACGGGGACGTTCTCCTCGGCGAGGAAGCGGCCGAGCGCGTCAACGACCTGGCCGAGCCGCAGCAGTGTGCTGGGCCGGCCGCCGTCGAGGTCCTGGTAGCGGACGATCTCAGCAAGATCGACTACGCCTCTGGCCAGCGCCGGGTCGGTGGACAGGCGCTTCTCGATCGCGTCGAGTACCTTGCTGACTTCGAATCTCACCCGCCCATGATGCCCGGTGGCCGGTGGGTTTCCGCAACACCACCGGCCGTGGTCAACCGGACGGGCATCTGGTTAGGTCATTTGCCGCAGCGCCGCGCCGAGCCGGGCCAGGTCCCGGCGCCGCCGCTCCACCGTCGTGGCGACCCCGACCAGCAGCAGGCCGGCGAGGGCCAGCGGGATCCAGCGCGGCAGCAGATCCCACAGCTCGGTCAGCTCGTGCAGCGCGACCAGCGCCAGCGTGGCACCGCCCAGCACCACCGGGGCCTGCCGCCGGCTGGCCGCCCCGGCCAGCACCACCGCCAACGCCGCCACGCCCAATAACAGGCGCCGCAGCGGCGCGTCGCCGACCATCGCCCCCAGCGAGGGCAGGAAACCCACCAGGAGCCCCGGACCGAACGTGATCCAACTGCTGATGGAGCGATCGTTGTAGGTGATCCAGCCGCCGACGGCGAGCGCCACCAGTGCGGCGGGCACCGTGTAGGCCTCCAGCAGGTGGACGTCGGTAGCGAGCAGCGCGAACCACCAGGCGAACAGGGCCACGGCAGCGGCCGCCACCACGAACGCCCGCCGACGCGGCTCTGTCGGCGCGCCGGCGCGGATACCCAGGGCTGCCGCCCACAGTGCACAGACAATCGCGGCGTACTCGGCCGAGCCGACAGTCAGTAGCAGCGCCACCACGGCGGCGGCGTAGGAGGACAGGTCCAGTGCGGTGGACTCGGCCGGCCGGACCGGCCGCAGCCTCGCCCCGACGGCGAAGATGATCGCCGCGGCGGCGAGCACGGCCAGGGCGGCGACGTGCATGGTGGCCCCGGCTGCCGCAGCGATGGCGGACGCGAGCAGCACCAGTACGCCGGCCGAACCGAGGCAGCCGGCGAGTCGGGTACCCAGGTTGTGCCCGATGGCGGCGATGCCGACCCCGACGACGAGAGTCAGAGCAAGGCCGGTGATGGTGAGGGCGCGGGTGGCGAGCAGACCGGACAGTCCCGGCCCGGCGAGCAGGCCGGCGACGGCGACGGTCGGCAGCGACCACAGACCGACCGGCAGG